>ERZ1292633.1288-Hain-H41-02um-R1-1288-length-27381-cov-6_pt3 | contig 20944 bp, 7 predicted proteins | sample MGYA00564406_ERZ1292633 | MGnify/ENA primary metagenome ERZ1292633 (study PRJEB36523, sample SAMEA6512639) | groundwater metagenome | collected 2019-01-08 | study: AquaDiva: Metagenomics assemblies of 32 groundwater samples
CGCGACAGTCGGGGGAGGGGAGTGAACATCCCCCTAAGGTTGTGGAGGTTGGACGTCGGCGCCGTCCGGCCACGTGGAGCACGTATAGTTCGAACAATATGGGCACCGGTGGGGGCACTGCGAATCCCGCACGCAAGGGTACCCGCATGACGTCGTGCAGACCCCCGATCCCGGCCGATTCCAGTCGCAGAAGAAACAGTTTCCCCCGGTTTCACAATCATTGTCGGTTTTGCACGCGCCGCCGCATTTCCACAGTGTGCACGTGTTGTTGTTGCACGTGTCGCAGCCGAGCCGTCGGCATTGCCCATCAGTGTCGCAGTATTGGCCGCAGCCGGGGGAGCAGACTTTAACGCCTACGGTGTTGGGCAAACAAAAAGTGCAGTTCCCGGCATTGTTGCAATCGAGGTCGTTGACGCAGGTGTGACCGCAGGGAAATCCTGGCCGGCATTGCTCGAGGTTGAGATCGCAGTATGAACACTGCAGCGAAGGTTTGCATTCATTATTGTTTTGACAGAAATTTCCACAGTTGTTGTCGCTGGCCGGCTTCTCCCTTGACCCTGACTTTTCCGTTTCCACCGGAGCGCACCACACACTTGTCGCGGCAAGGCTGCAGAAAGCCAGCGTCCACACCCACGATGGCATCGCAGCAACACCCGCAACGCCGGCAAAAAAGTTCTTTTCCGTCCCAGGAGTCGAACGATCAACAACATAACACATACGGCACTTGCCACTCCACCTCGCTAGTACTCATGGAAGGGACGTGGTAAATGTGTGAGAGCTCTAAGACACTAGGAAAAACTAAAGTTCAGAGTAGCTGGGTGGCTGACGGTACGCCATCGGCCCAATGCGAACGCCAGGAGGCGGGGCGTAGAGCAAGCTGCTGAGCTTCAAATGGGCGATCGGCGCGGGCAGCCTCGATTGCGACGGCGACGTGGTGGCCCCCGCGAAGCCCGGTGAGGCACCAAAGAACGAGAGCGGCACTCCCCCCGTACCGCGGCCAGGTGCCGGGGACGGCGCTACCGATGGCGGCCGCCGCCCACCGATGGCCCCACCACCGGCTCCACCTGTCCTGCCGTGGTCCCCCTCGTCATCCGAAGACGTCGTGTCCCGTTGGTCCTCGATTCCCCCAATGGTTCGGTCGGCTGGCAGGCGGAGCAGTGTCAGCCGGATGTACCGGTGCAGCTGGCGGCAGATGTGGCGTCGTGTGGCCTGCGAAATGTTACCAAACGTCGATTGAGACGCGGACGCGACGCGGATGCCAAACTGCAGGAGCAGGTGCAACGCCGTCACGGGCGGCAAGGGCAAGGGGTGCCCCAGGACAGCCGCGAGCGGCGAGTCACGCGCTGCGGCCCGACGCGACGCCGCGCCCGCGCCCCCCGCCGCTCCGCCTTGGTGCTGATGAAGGCGTCGGTGGATGGAAGGGCTCAGCTCTTCCAACTGTTGAGTCACCGCCGCGACGACTTGCCGTGGTATCAGCGGCAACTCACGAGCCAAGGCGTCGGCGCTGTCGCCGCGAGCGCTCGCCTGCTGAATTCGTTGCATGAACGGGGCGACCAGCTGCCTTAGTGCCGTCGGGTCGCCACCGCCTCGCGGGGATCCGCCCAGCGTGGCCAACATGGTCGGCCGCATGTACGGTGCAACATGCGAACTCACGACGAGAGCATAGCTGCCGTCTGGCACTGGCACAGCTTGCAGCACGCTGTACAGTCCCTTTTGCACGTCGAAGAGCCAAGGGTGCTCGCTGCAAAGACTCGTTGAAATGCTTGCTTGGGTCAGCAAAATCAAGGAAGATGGGCCACTGCTGCCGGCCGAAAACGCCGACGACGAAAGCGCGGACTTACTTCCATCGTGGCCGCCCGGTTCCCTGACGACGGTCACCGGCGCAAAGTTGCCCGAGTTCACAAGCCCTTCACCGAATTGGGTGATGCGCTCCAACTTTGGCAACTCCTTCGACAGGCATTGCAGCGACTTTCGGTTCGACGACCCAAGGACGCCGACGAGGGCCGCCTCGTCTTTCGCAACTCCCACGATGGCGGTTCCGCCCGTGACGTGCCGCGGAAGTTCCGTTGTGCAGGCGACAGCGCAGGCAATGGCCGCGTGAATGGTGTCCGCTTCGGCCACGTGAGCGGTCGCAAACGACGGCGACGAAGAGCCTGACGAGAGAGAGGCGCTGCTGGAGAGAGCGCTTTCCATCTTGGCATTATGTCCAAAAACCGCGACAATGTCCGCTCCGTGCGTGTACAATACCGTCCCTCCGCCTGCCTTGATGTGTCGATGCACGAGCGCGTAGTATACATTGGCCGCGCTCGCGATGACGCTGGGGAGAACGTGCGGACTGCCAATCGTCCTCGCGAGGCACAGCCGGATGTGTAGAATGAACACCACCCGCTGGACTAGCCCTCGGTTCGCGGCTCCGCCAGTGCGGTTGCGCCGCGATGCCAAACTGCCCTCGCCAGCTCCGCCCCCGCGCGCGGCGTTGTCGCCGTTGGCGGAATCACCACTCGCCGATTTGCTCGATGTTCCGCGGTTCGCCTCGGCAGGGTGGTCATCAAAGGTCGCCGCGGCCTTGGAAGGCTGGCTCTCGCCACTAGCGCTAGCCGTCGCGGGGCGAAAGTATCGTCGGTTCATGAGCAGCAGCGTTACTTTCTTTGGACAATTGAGCGCGATGGCTAAAATGGACGCGAGGAAGCTGACCACGGTGAGCGACAGCATGGCGGTTTGCGACCAAGGGAAGGTCGCCAACCGGTGGGCTTTGAACGCCAGCTGCGCCAAGTCGCTGAACACGAAGCCGAAGTAGGAAAACATGACGGCCCGCTTCCAGACGGTGATGACCCGCGGGGCGTTGAACTTGAGCGCGCCGAAGGGGCTCCAGTGGCACCACAAGAAGTGCAAGTGCTGCGTGTTGAGCATCGAGACCAGCAGGACAAGCGTGACCTCCATGCCGCCTTGCGCCACCCAGTCCCGGAACCGGGGATGCGTCTGACCGCGTTTCAGAATCCACAGCGCCATTGCCACGTTGGCAACCGTCGACGTACCGTAGAATCCGATCATGATCCACATGGCGAGGCGGTCGCCTCGGGTAGACAGCGGGTGGAAGGAGATGGCGATGAACAGTACCACGGTGGAAGCGAAGTTGATCAGATCGAAGAGCAGGGCGATGGGGCTCAGGATCAAACGCTGGCCACTATTGGTCATGACCACTCGCAGCGTCGGGCGGTCCTCGGAGGGAGCGCCATTAGGCGGCGCACTCCCCGCCGCCTTCGGCGACGTCGTGACTGGTGCACTTGCCGTTGAGGCCGTCGTGGCGAGGTTGGTGAAGGCATCTTCCAGCTGCGCGCTCGTCCCGAGGTTGATGCGACTCGTGAGGGTGCCATTCGTGCCGCCGGTCTCGGCCTCAAGCGTCGTCGGCTCGAAGGGATGGGCACCCACCATGGATCGGCACGCGGAACCGAACTTCGCGAACAGTTCGGAATCGCCGTCCGTGTAACTGTGCTCGAAGTTGACGCAGCGTTTGAGGTGGCCGCGACGGCTTACGTAGGTCAGCTGCACGCGTACGAGGTGACGCCCTGACACGAGCGTGTTTTCGAACTCCGACAGCAGGTCAAATCCATGACCGCCGCCGGTGGAAACGGCAGAGCCGTTGCGGCTGCGCAGCATCATGCCGGAGAGCGGCGACACGCTGCTGGCCGCCGAGCCAACTGCGGCGTTCGCGGCCTCCAGCTCGAGCAGGTAAGGCCGGTAGCCGCGTAGGCGCATCGCCATATCGAAGAAGGCGTACAGCATGTCTGAAAGCTCTCGGATGATCGACGTTCGCTTGCGAATGTTGTCGAAGCGATAGTTGACCGCGTCGCGAACGTCGGCGCACAGACCCTCCAATGGGCGCAGCACCACACGGAAAATGAGAGACGCGACCAGCGCCACGGCCATCGCGATGCACCCCGAGACAACGGAGATGACGATTGTGCCTCGCTCGAGTTCCGCGAGCCGGTCGGACGGCAGTTGGAGCTGCACCCAAGCGGCCACGGTGGCGGGCGTCACCTCCGACGAGCTCCACTTCAATTCATCAAACCATGCCGCAATCCGCGCCTTGGCGTCCAACGTCGCGGCAGGATCGACGTCCAGCGACACCGCGGCCGGCGTGCCGGCGGCCAGAACGGCCAGCGAGCTGACTAAGGAGTTATACAAAGGCTGGAAGGGCAGCTGTGACGTCTGCCGAGTGGGCGCCGTGGGTGGAAGCTCCGCGTACGCGACGCCTCGCACCGTGGCCATGTGCGTGGAACCGTTCCCGCCTAAAAATGTCACCGCGTTCGAGGAGACCGCGTCCCGGAAGGCGGCGAGAACGCCCAGTGGATCGACCGCGCGATCCATCATGGCGACAGCAATGCCGTCCGCTCCAGAGACGGGACGGCTGAGGCGCATCATGGTGGTTTCGCCCGAGTCGGGGGCAAACGTCGACCGCTTCGTCAGCTGTTGCCACCACGACAAAGTCACGCCGCCCGACCCCACGGAAGAGTCCGCCGCGGCTTCGTCAGGCACGGACCAGGTCCAAGTCGCCCGTAAGCCGAGGTTCGTGAGCGCCTTTTCAGCGACCGTGGGCTCCGCGATGCGTTGGCTGGAGGGTGCCGAGGGCAGGTGCAAGGTCCCTCCCGAAAGCGCATCGCTGGAAGCGAACAACGTAGTCATGTAGTACGACGAGGCGGCCGGAGGGGGTGCCGTGACGTCGATGGATCCGCGAGCAAGGACTGAACGGCTGAAGGCTGCCAAGGGCAGTAAGGTGGGCAGCGGAGCCCCCATGCGCCCCGCCGGGCTGTAAATCAGGAGTTGCGATCGCGCTCTTGAAGCGTCCACGGCGTCATCGGCGGTATCCCGCGTCGTGACGGCGACCGTGCTTGTTTGCGTCGACAGAGCCGCGGTCAGCGACTCGAGAACTTGATCAACGAAGGCAGCTTTGGACGTGACGACATATCCTAGCCGCAGGACAGCCGCTGGGGTCGCCGACATGCGCATGCTCTGCAGGAATGCCGTCGGCTGGCGTGGGACGTGGTCCGCTGTGGAGGCGTCGACAAGACTGCGCGAAGGTCCAACGATGTACGCGAAGCTACGTTTGGTCGTGTTCATGGCCCCACCGTTGCTCGTCGCAGCCGAGTGTGTCACGATAAGATCCTCCAACGTCGACGCAGTGAACGGCAGTACGTCGCGCAAGAGCGGCTGCGACGCCTGTGCCACCGCATCGAGCCGCGTGGTGTTTCGAGGAGCTGTCGTTGCACTGACGGGCGCCGCTGGCCCACTGAGGACGCTGGTGACCAACGTTTGCAACACCACCGCGGCCGCGATGCGCCTCAGCTGCGCAGTGACGTTGGTTGCGTCCACAGGACCGCCGATAACGAACGGCTCACGCAGCGGGGCGGTGATCTCGGCGACTTCCGCCACACGGCACTGCAAAATGTACGCCAGTTCAGAAACCCGTCGTCGGCGCTGAAGCTCCTCGGTGGACGCCGCACCGGCCCGTTGAAACGACGTCGCCGCTGCCTTCTGGCACGCACGAATCCGCGAAGTGGCACCCGCGCTCAGGCGCATGTACGTTCGCCATCCCGAGTTGGTGTCCGAAATGTTCACGGCATCCGTGACACCTTCGGCATCGATGCCTCCGCAAACGTGAATCAGCAGCGGCACACCGTGCAAGGTGATTGGGGACCACGGGCCATCCACGCCGACCGGGTCGAGCACCAGGGGAGCCAGAGCGTCTTCAGCCGCTCTGGCAGCGGCGGGATCGAGAAAGACCGACCACAGCGGCGCCGGGGGGGCCGTGTCAGGGCTTGCTGCGAGAAGGACCTCAGCCGAAGGCGCCGCGGGCATCAGCGTAACCTCGCTCGCCGCCGCCTGTCCGCGAAAGCCACTCCCGAACAGCGTTCCTTTCAGGAGGGATGCCGCGTTGCTCGCCGGCGCTGCCGTCGGCATGGGTATCGCCGCCGTCGTGATGTTGGCTTCCGCCGCTGTCTCGGTTGCTTCCGACGACGAGTTCGTCATGACAGGCGCCATCGTCGTTGTCACCGACGGGGTGGCCGTTGAGATCGGCTCCGTGACGGCATCGGAGGCAGTTGCTTCAGTGATCGACGTCGTCGACGTGGAAGACGTCGTCGTGGCGCTCAGGGTCGTTGTCGTCGTCGTGCTGAAGGCCTGCGACGAAGGCCCAGGAGCGGCAGTTGTCGAGAGTGCCGGGGTAGGAGGTGCTAAGGCCACCACGTCAACCCAGTTGTACAGCGAGAGGAACGACGCCACGTAGTCCGCTTCCTCGTACGGGAGCAGCCCAGCGAGGCAGGACACGAAGCGCCATCCGACCTCTCGAGCGGCACGAAGGAGGATGCTCGCCGACTCCGTGCCAGTGTCCAGGGCGCATGACAGCGCGATTTGGAGCGGTGCATCGTACAGAACCATCGACGAGAAACGAGGCGGGGGGAGGAGGTCGCTGCCACTCTTCTCCTCTGACGCTGAGACTGCCTGCTCCTCCGCGCCGTACAAGGTCGCCACGTTGCCGCGTCGCGAATCTCCATTGATGACCGCGCCCGTGACGGCTGTGGCGGCGTCGGCGAGAATCGCGGGTAGTGAGAGCAGAAGAAATTTCAGGATGACGCCGACTGCCTCTCGCTGAATGGCCTTCGACTTCGGCGCCCTCAACAAGCTGCCGAGCGTGAACATAAGCGGACTAGTCGCAACCGAGCCCGAGGGAGAGGAGGTCGTAGTCGTCGCAGTATCTTGCGTTCGCAGGTCCGCAAAAATGTCCACCGGAATGGCTGTCCCGCTGCGCAGCAGCGAAACAACATTTTGGTCCACACCGCCACGCGAAGCGGTTTCGGCGATGGCCTGCGACAAATTCTTATACGCTGCCACCGAGATGCTTCGAGTCGCGAGCTCGCGACGCGTGCCCAGTTGCTGCTGCCGACTGGAGTCGTCGGCCGAGAGTGCCGTGGCACACCAAGAGGAAAAGGCATCCGCGGTGGCTTGCATCGTGGACCATTCGTTCGCTGCGGTGACGTTGCTGAGGGTCCCAGCGAACAGCCATCCGTCTGCCGAGACGGCTGCCCCACCGACTGAGGCTGTGGCGGCCAGATAGACATTCATGATCTCGTCGGCCTCGTCGAGCCTCTGCCATCCTTGAGCTTCAACCGTTGACAGCCGCCCAACGGCATCCTCGAGCGCGACCCCGGTAGTGTGCTCCATGACGCCGTTCGCGGCCACAGCGGCGAACGTCCGGAACAGCAGCGTGATCGACACGATCACCAACGTCAGCGTCACCAGCACGATGCCCTGCATGAAGGACGACAACGACACGTACCCACCACCAGGGTTGGACGAATGAGTGGCGGGTGCCATCGCATCCTTGGGGGCGAGGGAGGACTCCGAATGTGCGCCTCGAAGCTTATCGAACACCGTCCCGGACACGCGCGCCCACATCGAGTCCCCCCGGCTGCGAGGTCCAACGTGCACCTGCGTCGCCGTCGTGCTCGGCGAGCTCGAGCTCAGCCGCGACGCGGACGCTGCCATCGCTTTGAAAAATACCGACGGCCTCCGTTCTCTAACCTGGCCTTGCTGGCCCCACCCTTCGCCTTCGGTGGGCGACTCGACGTCGCTGGGCGAGGCAGCGGCGCTCTGCTCTTGAAAGCTCTCCAGCTCTTCGTCATCTGCGTAGGTCGGTGTCCGGAGTGGCCCGACCGTCGAAGGCGTCGTTCGCCGGTCTGGAGGCCGACGTAGCAAGTTTTCCTCGTAGGAAGACATTGTGGCCACGTTTCGTGACTGGAGGACCGGGGAAGTGTAGTAAGGTCGACAATCGAAACAGCAGTAGGACAAGCCTCAGACAAACCGGACGAAATTGTGCTCACTGAGCAAATCAACAAGGTCTAGTCGCAGTCGTTGCCGGTGGGCATTGCCCCCTGCCGGCGGGGGGGGGGAGATCATATGAGGCGGCTCAAAACAAACGGGACACAACCAGAACCAACGATCTAACATTGGGGAAGGAAGGGGGGCGAAGGGGTGATTTGCTACAAGACGGAGGAGCGATGGGAGAGGTTCATACACGCGTGGCGATAGAGGGGGCGGCGACCCGCTCATAGCCATGGGGCCGTACCGCGGGAGCTATTGACCAGTTGGCGCGGAACGGAACCGCGAGTTGTCGAAGCATCCAGTGGCTCCGGTGGGCCGGCGGCGGACGATGCCCACGACGGCGTGGCACGCGCTGACAAAGGCCCCGAGGGAGTGGTGGCCGCGGGCCGATACCGCAAAGGAGACGTGGTGGGAGGCGCGGCGCGGCTGGCGAGGCCTGGCGAATCGATGCGCATGGACCGCTGAGGGGAGATATTTTCGACGACCTGCTGCCGCACGGTGATAGGCCCGACAGTTGCCTTCACGGATGCCAGGTAGCCCAGAAGGTCGTTGATAGCCGCCTGAGCACGGTTCACGCAGTCGGGATCGGGCCCTTTGCGGAGCAGCTGGGCGATGACGGCGGCCTGCCGCTCGACGTAGGCTATGTCGTAGTTGCTTCCGATCGTCGTGTGCGTGGAAGGGGGAAGCGGCTGCCGCAGCCGCTCCTCCGCCAAGCGCAAGTTCTCTTCAAGACCACGCATCTTCGCCTTGAGCGCCGCATTCGATTGTTCGCTCGCCTCGAGGGCGCGCTCCGTCGCCGCTAGCTTCTCCACGAGCGCTTGAATGCGCGAGCCGCTGCTGCCTTCCAGGCGCTGCAACTCCAGTCGCAGTGAATCACATTCGGCATTCCGTTCCCGCAGCATGTTTTGTGCGTTCCGGAGCTGGTCGGCGACCGACTGTAACTGAAGCTCGAGCGCCCGGCACGCGTCGTGCGCCTTCACCAGGTCGTCTTTCCGCATGCTGACGTCGCGACGCAGGGCGTCAGCTTCGTCCCTGAGGGCGGCGTTTTCCCTACTTAACCCATCTAGTTGAGCTTTCCAGAGGGAGCCGGTCTCACGGGCGCTCTGTTCCTTCTGCCACGCGGCGGTGGTTGCAGCTTGACCTTCCTCCGCCTTCATACTCAGCTCTTTGTTTTGCGCGCGGAGTTCATCCGTCAACGTTTGCAGCAAGTCCGCGTGGTGGCGCAAACGCCTCTTCTCGTTTCCGAGCTGCTCGGCTGTGGTCTGGTAGTCGAGCTTCAGCGCCGCGTACATGGTCAGTTGATTTTCGACTTCCTTATCCTTGCGAATGAGCTCTTGCCCGAGCTGGTCGATGCGCACCTGAAGCTCCCGAATGACGACCTCTTCGCGCCGCCGCTGCGCCAACAGTTCCGACCGTTCGGCCCCCATCGCGTCGATCGTGGCGTGAAGGCTGGCGATTTCCGTTTGCTGGTTTTGCGCGGTGGTCGTCAGGTGGGCCTTCTCCGTTTGATCGGCTACGGCTTTCTCGTTGAGCGAACGGAGCTCCTTCTCGACGACGGTGAAATGCTCGTCCCGCGTGACCTTGGACGACTCGATGGTACGTACTGTGCTTTCCAGCTGGCCAATCTTGGCCTCTAACGCGGAGCGCTCGCCGCGGAAGTGCTCCCGTGCGTCCAGCTGCGCGTGGTCCAGCTTGGCACGCGCGTTGGTGAGCTCCTGATTGGCAAACTTGAGGTCGCGGTTGGCCGCGTTCAATTGTTGCCGCAAAATTTCGCATTGTTCCTCGGCTGACGCCACTTGGGCTCGCAGCTTGGCGCTTCCGTGGTTTTCCTGCTCGTCGACGACCTGTTTTAACATCTGACATTCGGCGACCTTGCCCTTGAGGTCCCGCTGGAGGAGGGCCTGCGCTTGTTCCAGCTCGAAGATGCATTTCTCGAGGTGCTGCTTCTCTTGTCGGTGACGCGCGAGATGTTCGTCGATGCGGTCCTGCATGATCGAGCGCATCTCGGATGCTTCCGCTGCCTTGGTCTTGAGAGCGGTTTGCAGCTTGATGACGTGCTCGGATGCATCGCGTAGCTGCTCTGAAAACTGAAGCGCCTCGGCCCGCGCCTTCGACAGTTGCGCCTGCTCGGTGTCGTCGGCTCCTTTGATGGCGGAAGAGAGCTCGGCCGTCTTTTGGCGCAAGTCCCGCTGCAGCGTCGCGATTTGCGCCCGCAGTGCTTCGCGCTCCGCGTCCACGTCGGCCTTTTCCTGTCGTGACATCACCTTCAACTCGTGCAGCTTGGCGTCGTGGTCCCGCGTCAACGACGTGATTTCGGTTTGGAGCCGCTTCACCTCCCTGTGCGCCTGGTCTCGCTCCGACTCGAGCGTCGTGATATTGTCCAACAGCGCTTTGTGCTGCATCTTCACCTTACCGGACCACTCGGCATCGCGGTCCTCCATTCGTCGCTCGAGGAGCGCGAGCTCCTGCGCCTTGGCGCGTAGCGTGAGTTGCACCCGTTCGTGGTCACTCTGCGCGACTTGGAGGGCATGCTTTTCTTGCCGCAGCTGGGAGCCGAGGTTGGTCTCGATTTCAGCGGCGCGGTTCTGCCATTCCTTGACTTCGCCGCGCTTGGCGATTAGGTCTCGCTGCAGCGTCTGGCACTGTTGACGCAGGTCCGCGAGCTCACCTTGCATGATCAGGCGATCGGAGTACGCCGCCCCGTCCTGCAACTGACGCTGCAGGGAAGATACCTCGGCGTCCATCTGGCCCATCTCGGTGTGCACGAGGGCAAGTTGACGCTTCGCGGCCGACTCCATGACGTCCTTCTGCCGCTGCAAGTCATCGCAAACTGCGGCTCGCTGGCTGATTTCAGCCCGGAGGCGGCTGACGACTGCTTCGTGTTGCTCGAGCAGGTCCAACTTCTCCTGAGTCGACGTCTGCGCTAGGCGCTCTGCTTTTCGCGCCGCTTCAGCTGCATCGTGTGCCTTGCTATTCGCTTCCTGCACGTCGCGCGAATGATTGGCCAAAGTGTGCGCGAGCCGCGCATCAACTTCGGTGAGTTGCGAGACGAGGAGGTCACGTGCGGCTTTCTCCCGCTTGACGTCGTCCGCAAGCTGCGAGTTCTTTGCTGTGAGTTGAGCAACGTCTGCGGCCAGGGTGAAGCATTCGTCTGACTTGGTCTGAACTTCTTTGCGAGCCTTCTCGCGTTCCTCGGTCAGTCGATGGTGGACGTCCTTAAGGGTCGCTTGTTTCTCTGCGTCGAACTCTCTGAAGGCAGATTGTAGGTCCTTCTTCGCATCCGCAAGCTGCCGCTCCCAGTTCTCGCGCTCTAGCTGGTGACGCTGCATGCTTTCGACCTTGGACGTCATGTGTTACTTGGCATCCTCCCTGGCAGCGTCCGCCTCCGATGCCAGAGCCCCTACACGAGCGTTGAGCCGCACGATCTCCGCCTTAGCGTGGTCCAGCTCGCGCGTGGCCTTCGACAGGTTGTGGGCGACCTCATGCTCTCGGGCCGTAGCTTCAGTGGCTTGAACGATACGACGCTGAGCCAATTCTTCGGCCGCTTTCACTTGCTCCGTCAGCGACTGCTTTTCGCCCTGAAGGCGGTTCACAGCTTGCTGCGCGTCGGACAGTGCCGCGTTCAGCTCGTGAATGCGGCGCAACTGCTCTTCCGCCTCCACTCCACGCTGCTTCAGTGCCACGTGCTGCGTCTCCACGTCGCGGCGGAGGGCTTGCACATCCCGGCGTGCCATTGCCGCATCTTGTTCGGCAGCGAGTCGCGTGTCGTTATTCAGCGCGACCGCGGCTTCTGCTTGCTTACGGGCGGACTCAGCAATGCCCAACGACGTTTCCAGCCGACCCACCTGAAGGCGAAGGTCGGCGACGGTCGCCTCGACGTCCTTGACCTTCGACGTGGCGGCTGCGACTGCATCGCGCGCGGCCACAATCTCACGTGTTTGGCGGTCGTACTCGGCACGTTGCGCTTCTAGCTCAACGTTGGCACGGCGCAAGTCGGCTGAGAGGCTATCTCGGGCGGCCAGCGCTGATTTGCAGGACGCCTCCACGGCGGCGAGCGCCTGGCCGTGTTCGTTTCGTTCTCGCTCGAGCTGCGTCGTACCCAAGGCCACGTGCGCTTCGAGTTTCTCAACAGTGGTCATAAGCTGGGCAATGCGTGAGTCGCGCGTCGCCACGAGCTGGGTTTTCTCGCGCTCCTGATCGTTTCGCATCAGCGTCGAGGACGCCTCCGCGGCCTGAGCTCGAGCCAAGGCCGCCTGCCACTCCTTGCTCGCGACGTCCAGCTGGCCTTGAAGCTTGTCAATCGCGAGCCGATGATCGTCCGCTTGCTTTTGCCGGTCGCTCTGCAACTGACGAATCCGCTCATCCAAGGAGGCCACCTCGCGGCGAAGTCCTTGCTCGACCGTTTGGCGATCCGCGTCCAAAAGAGATCGCTCGCGCGACTGCGCCTCGGTGTCCAACGCCAGACGACGAGCTTCGGTGACCTTCTTCTCCTGAAACCGCTCCTCCATGCCGGCCAATCGCTGCTCGTAGCGGGACTCCGTTTGAGCGAGTTCCATCTGAAGCCGCTCGCGCGACTCGGTGAGATCGCGCAAGGAGTCTTCGTACTTCTTACGTTGCGATGCCAGCTCCTGCTGGTGGCGGCGGTCCTCTTGCTCTCGTCGCTGTTCGATGCGCGCGGCGCAATCCGTTTGCATATCCTGATTCAGCTTTTCGGCCATCGCGAGTTCCTTCTTGAGGCGGTCAACTTGTTCCCGCGCTTCCATTTCGGTTGACTCCAGGCGTCGCAAGCAATCGGCCTCTAAGATGGCGGCTTGCTTCTGGTGACTCGCACGGTCGGCCTGCAGCTGACGATCCAGCCGCTCGTTGACCTCGGCCCGGCCATCGATCTCACTGTGGCACTGCTGCAGTTCCTGGCGTAGCTGTGCCACCTCGGCTTCATGGTGGGCCTTAAGGTTGCGGATAAGCGCTGCCGCGTCTGCTTCCGTCTTGTCTTGCGTGGAAACGGCGTTCAACCGAAGGCGCTCGAGGTCTCGCATGGACGTCTCCCGCACGTCGCGGAGCTTGACGGCGTGATCGTCCGACATCTGGCGCAGTTGCGCGTGAAGACGGTCGATCTCTGTCTTCTGATTCGCAAAAATGCCCTCAAAATCGTCGACTCGCTGCTGCAGCGAATGCACGACGGCGTCGCGCTCGGCCTGCAGCGCGCGGATGTGCAGGTCCTGGTCGCCGGCAAACTTTCGCACGCGCAAGTCGACCTCCTCGTCCTGCCTTTGGCGCAGCCACTCGAGTTCGGACTTGAGCACGGCGGCGTCCTTGGCGCTTTCGTCCCTCAGCAGCTGCAGCTTCAGGCGGAAGTCATCCTCCATGCGAGCGACATGGCGGTTGGCGTCGTCCGCCGCCGCGCGGAGCCGGCCCTTGAGCGCGTTGATTTCGCCACCTTTCTCGTTGCACTCCGAGGTCAGTTTTTGGAGCTCGAAGAGCGCCTCTCTAAGTTGACCATCCGCTTCGTTCGCCCTCGCTTGTTGAATCTTCGCCAGCGCTTCTTGAGCTCCAGACAGCTGCTGCTGCATCGACAATAGCTGTGCTTGCGCGTCTTGGCGGCCGGCCGCTTCCTTGATCAACTCGGACCGAAGTGACTGCATGGCCGAGTCGTGTTCCTGGGTCATCATGCGCAGCTTGTAGCTGGCCGCGTCCGCTTCGGCGTGACGTCCGCGGCTGGAAATGCACTCGTCCTCGCTCCGACGCAAACGGGATTTGCAGTCCTCGAGTTCGGTGGTGAGCCGGCTGTTCGCTTTGGCGAGCACGACAGCGTTCACCTCGGTGTAAGAGTGCAACGTGATTAACGCATACCAGGTGCTCGATTCAAGGGCTTGCATGATGTGGCGCGACTCGGCCTCCAGGTCGTTGAGGGCTCGAGTCCAGAACGACATGGCACCGGACATGGCCGCATGCGAAGCGGCCTGCACAGCCCGTGGCGAAGCGGCCATCGAGAGGGCCCGTTCGTCATCCACAACGCGTTTGGCGGCGTTCACGTCGCGCTGCAGCCGCTCCACGAGAGACTCGAGGCGGCTCGTCTCCACGACTTTCACGTCTAACTCGTTCTGGAGCGACTGCACCCGCCGCTCAGCAGCCTCCGCCGCGTCGCCTCGCAGAGATGTGTCGTTCTGATACCGACGCAGCTGAATGTCAAGATCGTCGACTCGCTTCAAGAGCTGTTCGCGTTGGTCTTCGCTGTGGAGCAGGCGACGCTGCAACGAGTCGCAGTGAATGGCCAGTTGCGGCCCCCCATCATCGACCGGCGGCGCGGGCGGACGAGTAGCTACCATCGCGTCGTTGGCAGCACGCCGGGCGGCCGCCAGGGCATCCTCCAATTCGGCGACCAGGCGTGCCTTTGCTGTCGTGTCGTTGAGCAACTGATCGTTGACGACCTTCAGTTGCGCAACTTCTTCGCGGAGGATGTTGCTTTCCCGAATAGCCGCCGCGTCCGATGCCTGTCCGTTTCCCGCGGTAATTTGGCTCCGAGAAACTTCGTCAGCGTTGTCAACCGCAGATGCCGTGGACATGGTCTGCGACATCCACCCGCGGACCGTCCCGTCGCTCGAGCACGTCCACAGGCGCCACACGTTGGCGTTTGCGATCGGCGCCACGCACGTCGTGACGTCGTACGACTGCCGGTGCGCCCGGAAGTTGCTGCTGCTGACCGGTAAGTGCTGGAGCGCCCCGAAGGTCACGTCGTCATAGATGACGGCGAAGCCATCGCTGGACGCCGTCCACACCTTCCCTTCGCCGGGGCAGCTAACAAGGTGCTTCACCGCGGTCTTGTGGTCCGTCAGCGTGGCCAAGCAGGTGCCCGGCGTCACCGCGTCAGCATACGTCGTCGACGGCAGCGACACGCTCCAAACTCGGATCGTGCAATCGGCTCCGCCAGACCACAGGTGCGACGCACCGTGCCCCCCGGCACGCACGACCATCAGCTTGTTGACCGCGCCGTCGTGCCCAGCCATGGACAAGTGGGACACGAGTTGACCGCCGTGAAGGCCGAGAGTCCGAATGATACCGTCCTCACTGCCAGCGTAAAGCATCGAGTTGGCGTCGTCCACTCCGATGGCTGTCACGGGGCCGTCACAGACCTGGGTCGCCCACACGCAGTGAAAGCTGCGCCGGCTCCACGCGGCACAACGACCGTCCGCGGACGCCGAGAAGATCAAATCGGACGAGCCCGATGACACTATCGACGTGACGCGGCCGTTGTGTAGCACCAGCTCCGCCACCGCCGCCTTCGTGGTCGTGGAAAACACGCTGATGGCGCCCTCTGCCAGGCCACACCACACGGAGGCCCCATCCGCGGAGGCGCACATCGAGGTGACCTCCTTGGAGGCTTTCAGCAAGTGCTGGCTTTGCACGTCGCCCGAGACGGGGTCCCTCACGCGGATCCAGGATCCCTCCTCGGCTGTCCAAACCTGGCGGAATTGAGGCACGGAGGCCACGTGCAGAATAACGTCGCTGACGACGAAGGTGCCCAGCGGCGTGATGTCGTTGGTCCGCTGAGACGACGTCACCAGGGGACCCGCGCGGCGGTCGGTTGTAACGGTCACTGGCGACGCGGCGCCGCGGGCCCCCTGCTGCCGGTCGCTTCGGTGAGAGGCCGCGACGGAAGCTGGAGCACCGCGTGTGTCGTGTCGGCGCGAGTGGTCAAGGTCGTGAATAAGTGGACGACTAACATCACCGCCCTGCTCCGGCGGCGGCGTTGGAGGCGGGGTGACCGGCCCGCCGGTGGGGTGCGAGGCGCGATACTGATGGCCACCCGGCGGCATCCGGGCCATCACCTCGCTCGTGGCTTGCGTTGGAACGCCCCCTGGACGGCGCGTTTGTGCCAAAACGGTGTACTCGGGCACAGGAAGATATTCCACGGCGGCGCTTGCGGCTGCTGGTTGGGTGGGGCCGGCAGACGGCCGCGGGGGAGAGTGTCGTCGCGTTTCTAGCGAGGGGACATGATCACCCATCGCCCGCGATCCGACCGCGGCAGGTGGGTTGCTGTAATAGACGCGGGATGACTGCATCGACGGTGGCGGCAAGGTCGTCGGGACGGGCGAAGCCGGCATGGTCGACGCACCGAGCAGCGTGGGCTGCCGGCTGTTCGCTCGTGGCTGGTTGTTCGCCACCGCCGTCACGCGCGAGCCGGCTGGCAGCGGGCTACCGCCGTAGGGAAGCGGCGGCTGCGGCAAAGGACTGCCCGCCGGGGGAGGAGGGGAGCCTCGATTGGCCGATCGTCGCGGCGATCGAAGCATTGTGTGTGAGTTGCGCGGCGGATGCGTTTGAAACCTTGGATTCCGCGGTACTTTGAGGGTCGACGCTCGCGGTCGCCGATGTAGAGAGCAAACGGGAGGGATCTAACTGTTTTGAGTGTGGATTGGGGCTGCGAGATGGGTTACGAAGGAACTAGGAGAAAAACACCCCGATCATTGAAAGGCGAAACCAGTTCCGACGTACGAAGGAACCCCCTTTTGGACATGGATTTGAGAACGAAGGGTCACGTCACGACGGACGCCTGGGGCCAACGGTGGTCTTTTCGATCAACTGTGCGTAGGCATCCGCGATTTGACGGCGAATGTGCCTTGGCGTCCATTGCGTCAGCACGATCCGGGCATCGTCCTTTCTGTCCACGCGCAGCAACAGCTCGTACAGCAGCACGTACGTGGAGTCGTGGCAGCGCGGCGAAGGCGCCGGAGGTGGGCCGCCACTTGGCGTGGGTGTCGCCGCTACCTGTTGTTCCTCGCCCAGAAGCCGATCTCCCAGGTAGGTCAGCGCGGCCTCCCATGCATTGAGGCTGTCGAGAGACGCCGTGACGCTGTGACACCAGTCCCGGTGCATTTGCGCCGTCCAAGGCAACGTTCTCTCTCCCGGCAAGTGCGAGCTGGCAGCTGCTTGGGGTCCGCCGTCCGCCGTGAGAGGTGTCGTCGTTCCCGGCGCAAGCTTCGGCAGCCGCCCAAGCGACACGATGTCGTCCGGCATGGCTGCGGCTCGCAGCGACGACAGCACCGACTGCAACGGCTCGATCCGCCTCACGTCGTCCGCGAGCGGTGGACTCTCACCGACCGCCAGGGTCACCAAACGGCGCAACAGCTGGCGCTGAGCTTGCGCCGACGCACCGGTCACCGGGCCCCCCATTAATTCGAGGTGTGTCGGCCGCTCCGCGACGACCTCGTCGATGCTTGCTGCGTCGGAGCCGTTGCTTGAGGCCATCTCCGTGACAGACCGCCGCACCATGTGCGTCAACACGCCCTTGATCCGGGCGTTCCGGTGCCGCTTCTGGTCGTCAGTGAGGGCTGATAGCTGATCCACCGGGAGCGCATCGACGACCGCGGCGTCAGCCGAATACGGGAGAAACGCGTTGGACCGCCTGCGCGACATGCCGGTGTCATACGCAAAGTCGTCGGCGACCGCCGCCATCGCAACGGCGCAGCCGTGCAGCCGCAACAACCCGGCGGCGGCGTCGTCCCCTGCCACTCGCATGGTCTCAAGCGTATCCCCGTCGCGGGTGGCGGTTAGACCGAACAGCGGCGCCGAACGGCAAAGTACCCGACACGCCTCCTCCCAGTCGCCGAACTTGCGAGCCGACCGCATCTCGGCCAACGCACGCAGCGCCGCCGATGGAGCCACCGTGTGCACCTGTAGGGGGGCGGCGGCCACAGGTGGGCTCGCCACAGGGGACGCCGCGTGCAGCGGCGGCGGCGGCGCAGGGGACGCCGCGTGCAGCGGCGGCGGCGGCACCTTGGTTGATGAACTCACGGAGCGGAACCACGTGCCGTCTGATGGTTCGTCAGACGCCAAATTGGACGAGTTATCTTGCGGCTTGGCCGCGTCGCCCGGAACGAGAGCGTCGATCGTTTCGCGCTGCAAGAAGGGCAAGTTCAACGGCCGAGTCACGCTCTCCGGTGCGATCGTTGCCCGAGCGCTGTGAAAGCGAGCGACTCTGCCTTCCCCCCTAGCCGGTCCAGTGGTGGTGCTGGCGAAGCAACGCGCATGTATCAACGAGGTCGACATGCCCATGACGACTGCTTTGAGCCGAACAACGCGTCTTTCAGCCCCTGTCCCAGCTCGCATGTTGTGTCAGGGGGTCGCTGTTTGTGAAGTGTCCACAGTGAACGAGGCAACGTAGCGGCTCTCCTACTTTCTCGCCAGCGACCCGCCCCCTTGAATGTTTGGCTTCTCTTTCCATCCGCCACATGCAACAGCCACGCCGTGAAGAGTACTGAGGGGAACCAACTGGTCGAATGTCACAAAAAAAGGAAAGTAGACGCGCCATTGTCGCATCGCCACCTCGGGTCAGCCGGTATCGGACACGGCGATCAGCGACGGCATCACCGTGATGGCCAGCGAGCGGTTGTCGGCGGCAACTCGGCTCGGACTAGCCGAGACGACGGTTGGCAGCGGCGGCGCTGAAGCGGCCGTTGTGAATGGGACCGTTGGCACTGCCGTTGGCGGGGGCACCACGGCCGTCGTGCTGCCACTGTTACCCGCTGCGGCCGCGGCACCGCCGACGGCTGCGGCGCTGACGAGGGAGTCGCGCACGACGACGGCGGCCACGATGCCAACTCCCACGATGGCGACGATCATGAGCGCCATGAAGAGCTTGTCCTTCGCCAGTTTTCGCAGATACTCGGCAAGCTTCTCACGCGCCGTGACGGCGTGACGCTCCGCCTGTTTCAAGTTCTTCTGCCTCTCGCGTTCCCGGTCGCGGTCACGCTGCAACGCATCCACGATGCCGCCTTGCACCTCCTCTGCAGCGGCCAGGTCGCGCCTCGCAACGTTGAGGTGCGCGATGGTGGATCGGTTCACGTCGATCGCCTGCTGCAGCATCATTGTCGCCTGCGCGAGCCGGTTGGACCGCATGAACGCGAGCCGGTTCGCCGCGGTGGCGTTGCCTTCCCGCGCACGGTCCGGCTCGCGGCCGCCGACTTCCGCATCGGGTCTCCGGATGTGGCTGTCGTCGTCCACTGGAGCTCGCCCCGCCATCGCCGACGAAGGGAAGGGAAGGGAAGGGAAGGGAGGATGCTGCCGCCGAGGGAGCAAAAGGAAACACATCGTAATCGCGCGCACAGGAAGGGACGATGGCGGCTACAATCAGCGTGTGGTATGACGCGCTGGGTTGAGTACTCCTACGCCAAGTGCGTCGTCAACACACGACGTTGATGCCACTTGGACGCCGCGATGCCCCAGACACACATCAGGACGTGCGCGACGAAAAAGAACAGCGAGCATAGCCAGAGTACGAAGAAGCGGTCCTCCCCGTCGAACTCGAGCTGTTTCGCGAGCAGTAGCCATCCCACGAAACCGATCACCCAAAGTGCGAGGAGAGCTTTGCCGGACAAAATGAAACCAGCCACGGGGGACGGCGTTGAGGGAGACCCGGACGCGGCGGGTAACATCAACGGAATCAACACGAAAGGGATGAACGGCAGGTACCAAGCGAAGTACTGAACGGTGCTGACCTTGTTGAAAGCCACAAACACGACGGTTTGGATCGCCAGCGCCTGCCCCACGTTGGCGCGCAGCGACCAGGCGACCACCAGCATGGCGGCCACTTGTGGCAGAAACGCCGAACTCCCGAGCGTCGTGTAGTCGGACAAAAGCTCCTTCGCCAGCGCGCTCTGGTGAACAGCTGCGACCGCCGACTCCGTGGAGCTCGTGCCCCCACTGCCCCTTCCTGGACGTGACGCCTCACGGCCGAAGGTGGCGAGGTACATGCCATAAAAGTAAAAGGACAAGTTGTGGCGGTGGTCGAGCCGACCGACGTGGTAAAGCAGCGCTTCATCGATGTAGCGATGCCCGTAGGCGAGGGTGGACAAGAGGGTCGGAACTCCCGCACCGAAAATCGTGGCGCCTGCCGCGACGATTGTGTAGCGCAGACTGTTGATCCACCCCGACGCTTGCCTCAGAGCGGCTGCCTTCAGCGACGTCTCGCGATACCATAGCGCAAAGACGAGGGCTGCCGCGTAGATGATCGGGTAGATTTTGACATGGACGGCCAGACCGCACCAAAGGCCGGCGGCCACGTAGGACCGTCGAAGAAAGCTTCGCAGCATGAGTAAGCAAAGAAGCGCCACCAACGTGTCGCAGTTGCCCCGGCTGCAGATGTTGATCATCAGAGGGTTCCAGAGGACGCAAGCGGCGATGGCGATCTTCGCGGCATTCTTAACTGGGCTCAGCGTTGTCGGTCCCCTAAACTGAGCCGGACGAGACGCGCGTCCTGACTTGGCCGCGGCAACGTTGCTGTTGGAGCTCGGTCGATCGAATAACAACACCGCCACGTCGTAACACACGGTGCCACAGAGCACATCGAGAAGACAAAAGATCGCTTTACCGAACCACAACGACGTCGCGAACACCCCAAGAGAGCCGCTGAGTTGTCGCCTCATGATCACGCCTGGCATCACGAGAACGGCCATCAACGGCGAGTAGCGGTAGGTGGCCCGGTCAAAAGGCGACCCTCCGCCGCTTGTTGAGAGGCATCCATCAGGCCAGCAGGGTGACGTGCTTGCTGATAGCCAGTTGCCAAGAAGGCCGGACAAATCCCAGTCGGATGTCCACGCGGCGTGAAGACCATCGAGCATGTGTTCTGCCGCGTCCGTGATGACGAGATAGTCGACATCGGTGAACCGGACGCGGAACAGCTGATCGTGGACAAGACCGTAGCACAGCAGGGCGACGCGGAGGGCCACCCCCACAGCCACCACGGCCCCAAACGACGTGGCAGGGCTCGTCAACCATTCGGGTCGCATGGCTCGCATGCTGACTAGAGAGATACCGAGTTCAATGAGTGAGATAGCGAGACGATGGCCCTGGGAAGATAGAGAGGTAGGGTGCATCCGACGTCGAAGAGTCTTGGATGACCCATTCGTGTACGTCTTCTTCGATAGCGCCGCCTCAAAGCGGCAGGGACGTTGCGACGCCGGAAGAGGGAGGTACCCAGGAGTCTCATCAGTTTATCACCCCAGCTCCCCCCCCCCAATCGCCCCTTGTGCCCCCTTGCAGCTCGACTACCCACACTTCCGAACGTGGAGAT
>ERZ1292633.2058-Hain-H41-02um-R1-2058-length-20939-cov-6_pt1 | contig 20939 bp, 11 predicted proteins | sample MGYA00564406_ERZ1292633 | MGnify/ENA primary metagenome ERZ1292633 (study PRJEB36523, sample SAMEA6512639) | groundwater metagenome | collected 2019-01-08 | study: AquaDiva: Metagenomics assemblies of 32 groundwater samples
GTCACGCGGGCTGTCGGACCCGATGTCCCCGTACTTGGAGGAGACGCTGCGCGCAGAGCCCGCGGCGGCGTCGTACGACGCGGCGCGACGGGAGTGCCAGGCCGCCGTGGATGCCATCGCCCGCAGGTGCTACGATCGTGCGGTGGGGTCTCCGCCAACCCAACAACAACATGGTATCAAGGGGGAGCCCTCCTCGTCACTCGTTGCACCACGCTCTTCCCGGCGCTACGCTCGTTTTTGCGACATGGAGTTTTTCATCGGAGCGCCGGACTCCATATTCCCCGCGACGGCGGCCGTGGCCAAAGCCCTCACAGGGGGCTCGGGGGGTGCCACGAGCGCCGTCCTGGCGTCGCCGCCCCACCGGTCGACGTCCCCCGCTCTGGGCACCGACTCGCGGTCTGTGCCGGACGACGTCGTTCGTTTGGCGGACTACTACGGAGCCGAAGTTCCCATCGTCGCTGGGTCTGGGTGCGCCAAGGGACAGAAAGCGCGTCGCCGGCTGCAACAGAACGTCCGAGGAGGCGCGTCATCTCGCCATGACGCTACATCCGCGGTAGCGACGGACGTCGTGATCGACGATGACGCCACGTCGTCGAGTGACGGCGACGCGGCGGAGCATGAGGCGGATCCCGCCGACGACCAACGGGTGGCGTCCACGACGCAACGACGCGCGGCGAAAATGCAACAAAAATGGCTGCTGCGGCACGCGAGCGACGAGTTGTTTGCCGGAGGGGCGCTGCCGCACTATGGACATTGCGTGAGCGCGCTGACGTCGCTGCTCGTGCCCGACCGCGTCCGACGCGTGACTCCCGGTGGGACCACGTCAGCATCCACGAGACGGCGACCGCAACGCTCCCAGGGAGGCAATGGGGATGGGGAGGACGACCTTATGAGCGCCGCCTCTGCAGGGCCCGTCACCCGGGAATTCATGCTTGGACGTCTCTTCGTGCTACCGAGGAGTGAAATGTTTGATGCGGATCACGCCTCCCTCACTGGCGACGGCGATGGCGATGGAGGCCTCCTAGGATCCCCGCTGCAAGACGCCACGACCGCGTCGCGACGTCTAAATTTTTCCCACCGTACTGGTGGCCGACCCTCTAGCGATGAGCCACAGGCGGCGGCCGAGACGCTTGAGACAAGCCGCTGCCGCGAAGTGGCGGACTACCTCACGGGGCTGAGGGGCATCCCGCGGTGCGGCGCCGTGGGTGTGATGCTGTGCGTGACGGGACGCTGGGAATGGCTCATCATCGACGACGCCATCGCTATCAAGCGCGGACGCGGGAGCCACGACGGGGAGCCCGAGGGCGAGGGAGGCCCCAAAGGGGCGGGAGAGGATGGGCAGGGCACCGTCGCCAGTCCGAGTCGTTCGTCGTCGCCGCCCCACCGTCCCGTCGAGCTGCAAGCGCTGTCAACCGCGGCGACACACCCCATGTTCTTGAGGGTGGTGCCGCAGCCGAGCGCAGCGTCGGCAGCGCTTCTCGCGGCGTCGGAAAACCAATCGGCCGCGAAGCTCCGCCGCACGCTGACCGCCATGCAAGCCGTGAAGCGGTTGCTGTCGACCGAATCCCCGTTGTCGCCACGTCGAGGGACGAGCCGAACCCGCACCGCGTCGCCGGAAAGCCCAGCATCATCCTCCGCGTGCCAGTCGGACATCAAGCCAACGGAGCTGTGGCCGTTTCTACTCGAAAAGGCCCTCGCAAAGCTTTACGGGTGTGTCGAAGGGCTTCACCTCATAAACGCGGCCGCGCCCTTCGCGCAGCTGGTCGCCACGCTGACGGGAGGGACGGAGGAGGTCATGCCCTTACACGCCAACCTGCCCACGCGCGACATGCGCGAGACGCGTCGCGTGCTGCGGCAGCGTCGCGCCGCGGACTCGTCGGCCGCGTCGGTCGCCTCAATCAAAGTCGTGGACCGCCACGACCAGGCAGGCGGACCGCAGTCCGACGACCAGGAAGAGGAAGTGCAAGCCGACGATGTCGAAAGCGACCCGGGCGGTGATGGCGAACCGACGGTCTGCCGCGCGATTCGCCGCGCGGAAGAGGCCGGCGTCCGCGAAGCGATCGTGACGAGGCGTCGTCGCCAACGGCGCACCAAACTGGGCGAACGTCCGCGGCCGCCCACGCCGCCGCGCCCCGCTGCGGCGCGAGTGACCTTTGAGCAATTTCAGGATCGAACCAGCATGTGTTACCACAGCTTCCGCAGCGACGGCCAGGTGCACGCGGCGGCGATTGGAACGCTCGAGCGCAGGAGCTACGCCGCCGCGCTCACCGCGGGCCCCGCGACGTTTGCCGACGTGGTCGCATTGCTCCACTCCCCCGTCGCAAAAGGTGCCGCCGCGCTCGGCAACTCCGTCGCCGGTGCGTCACAGGGGCCGCTCTCCCCCCCGAGCGGGTCACTGCCGCCGTTGGCGCACGACGGCCGCTCCATGGTCGGCAGCGAGGCAGCGGATCGGCCCCTGGTAGGTGTCGACGACCGCGGCGCGATCATTCTTGCGTCGCACGAGCGCGTCGTGGCGGCCGTCAGCGAGGAAGCCGCCGACCGCAGGGCCGCGACGCGCGGTATTGAGCGATGGCACCCAGGGGAGGGCGGTGAGGTGGTGGCCGAGCCGTCCGCGATGGTGGCCAGCGCGACCCGCGGACGTAGCGTCCCCCTCGCGGCGGTGTCATCCGCGATGGTGTCGTCGTCGCTGCGCTGTGTTCATCCGAGCGACGGCCTCGTCGTCCGGCACTTGCTTGCGCCCCAGCAGTGGTACCCAGTCATCCGCGCGTTCCGGAGGTCGGACGAGGGCATTCGCGCCGGATCTCGAAGCACTGGAAAGGGCGCCGTGGCTACCCTAGGCGGCACCGAAGAGGGCGGCGACGACGACGACGACGACACTCCGATGGTCGAACTCTACGACGCGTGCTCTAGCACTCAGCGAGTCAAAGCCTACGCGACCGCGAATGCGGCGGAAAAGCGGCAGCGCGTCGTGGCGAAGCACATTGCCGCCGGCGATGTCGAAGCTGCCGCCCGCCTTCGCAGTCAACCGCTGCAGATTCCACTCGGCAGTGCCGCCCGCTACTTTAGCGTTCGTTGGTGCACCTTTCTATGCGTATTTTCCCGCTGCGAATACTCCACCAGCATTGTCGACGGACTGCCCACCACCCCGGCACAGCGGCTCTTGCGCGAACGACTGCAAGAGGCCTATCGGCAGCGTTGTGCAGCCGCATCTTCCCCAGCGTTTGCTGCCCATCAAAGCGATGACGCCGAGGAGCGCTGCGTGCGGTATCACAGGTTCACGCTTCAGTCGATCGCGGCCCCCTCTGGACTCGACGCGTCGGTGACCGAAGATGTGACGGCCGAGGATGATGCCGCCTACGACGCTCTCAAGGCGTACGGTCGCGTCGCCGTCAACGAACGGTTTCAGGCGAAGATGTTTGCGCACAGTGTCGTGTCGGGCAGCGGCGGGACGGCCGGGCCACCGCTTGCGGCCCGGCACCTCATTGATCCCCACGGCCCCCTCGACCAATTGGGACAACGACGCGAGGCGGTCGCGCGGCGTCACGAGCAGCGGCGTCGGTGGCTGTACCCCTGCCGTCCGATGCTCCTCGAGATCGTCGACGCCGCCGCGCCGGTAACGATCGACCTTTCGCTATGGCAAGCCGATCCCGCGACGCATCCGCTAAATGTTTCCCACGCGAGTAGACGAGACATCGCGATGGGCAACATGGCGCTAGAGGTCTACCGCTGGCTTCCGGAAGGTGCTGATCCGAATGTGGTTGCCGCCAAGGCGGCTACTACCGCATCGGCACTCGCAGCCGAGCGCTGCATCGCCGCCATCACACAACACTGTGTGCGACTGAGCCCTCCGCGGCCTCCGGACGGCGCCCCTCCCAGCGACACCGTCCCAGCGACACGGTACGCCCGCCAGGTTTCGTGCCGCGTGGCGGTGGGCAGGGGCACCTACGTGTTGCGGCCGTACCTCTTCGACGCGGGTGACCCGATCCCTTATGCGCTCACCGTGACGGTCCCCAGCGTCGCTGTGGCAGCGATGCGGCCGCTCTTGGCGGTGCCAGCCTACCGTGTGCCCGCGGTCGTGACCATCGCCTGGGCCGTGCGCCAGCGGATGCAGCATAGTACCCAGCAGCTGGCCCCTCAAAGGCAAGGCGGCGACAGAACGGCCGCTACCCACGGCTGGATTCCCCAGCGTCGCCATGACGAGGACAGCATCACCTTAGTGTCGAATTTGCTTCAGAGTGAGGCAGATGCATCCGCGACGATGAATGCCATCCGGCGCGATCGCGACAGGCAATGGGCATCCGCGTGGCCGAGTGCCGAGGTGAGCGCCAAGCGGACGCTGCCCCCCGTGCCTGAGCGACGGGATGCGGCCGTCCTCGTCGGCTCCGCGGTCGCCGTGGCGAAGGCCGTCAACGGCGGCGGCTCGGACGGCGCGTGGGGCGAGCGGGGCGCCGATGTCGCGTCGCCGGGCAGGGCCGCGTCGGCGGTCCTCGCCACGGAAGTAGGAATCGACGGATCGCCGGACGGAGGCGGCGTGATCCCGGCGGGGCTGCGCCGTACCTTGGCACTGCACGCGGCGCGCTCGGTCGGCCTCGCGGACGCCAGTGACCGTGGCGCCTCGCCGCCTCGGATAGCGCCGCCGTACCTCGTCGAGTTACGGCCCAGTGACGCGGCGATCGACGACGCGGCCGTCACGAACTACACCGTCAGCACCAAGGGACTGCCACGAGTGTCGGCGCTAGCCTGGGACGCCCTGGAGCCGCGGGGACTGAGTCAAAAAATGGTTTCGATGATGCGGCAGCCTCCGGCCCCTTCTAGCATGGGTTCCTGACAACGCTCTCAATGCCGCTGTGTTCTCCCCTTTCCTGTAGAGTTAAACACACAACATGTACCGTGCACTGTTCGCTACTCTCGCCGATGCTTTGCGGGACCGTCCTGGTCTCTGTTACCATCCTGTTCCAATTCACGCGTTGTCCCACAGGTGTGGTCAGTCGGGGGGCTCCCCTCCCCACTTCGCACTTTGCATCTCCTCCTCCTGTGCGGCGATTCGCACGCGAGGCGTTTGCCGTTGTGTGTCACCGTCGCCACCGTCGTGTCGTATCGACCTCTCGACCGCAGAGGCAGATGGAGGAGACCGCCATCGCGGCGTTTCCGGGCATTCTGCGCAAAGGTGGGCCGCTGCCGCCGGGCGCCGCGCCGTCGAAATACGTCATCATGGGCTTCCTCGGAAACGGCGCCTTCGGCTCCGCGTTGCTCGTCGAGCGGTGCCCGGCGTACGCGCTCGCGCACGGTGCCGCGCCACCGCCTCCGGGGAGCGACCCCGTGCGGCTCGTGGCAAAGATAGTGGACCTGAGCCAGATGAGCGAGCGAAACCAGACGTACGCGCGGTCCGAGATCGCGACGCTGGCACTGTGCCACCATCCAAGCATCATCCGGTACGAGGATGACTACAAGAGCGCCGACGACAAGCTGCTGCTGCTCGTCATGGAGTTCGCCGACGCGGGCGATCTTGCGCGGCAGATCTCGACGCGCGAGAAGGCGGGGCAGCCGTTCTCCGAAGTGGAGGCCAGCTTTCTGTTCGCGCAGACGCTCCTCGCGCTCGACTACTTGCACCGGAACCGCATCATGCACCGCGACCTGAAATGCGCCAACGTCTTCTTGACGATTCGCGGTGCGGTGAAGCTGGGCGACTTCGGTTTCAGTCAGCAGTACGAAAACACGGTGAGCGACGCGGTGGCGGGAACGTTTTGTGGCACGCCGTACTACATCGCGCCCGAAGTGTGGAAGTCGCGGCGGTACTCCAAGAAGGCGGACATTTGGTCGCTCGGGGTGATCACGCACCAGACCTGCGCTCTCGCCGCCCCTTTCACGGCCCCGAGCATGAACATGCTGATGGAGCGCATTATCACCGGCCAGCGGACGGTGACGCTGGACCAAAAGGGGTATCCCAACCTCGAACCCGTCGTCGCCTGGATGCTAACCATAGACACGCAAAAGCGGCCCACGAGTCGCCAGTTGCTGCACCACCCGTACGTGCGGCAAGTGCTGGATCAACTCATCGTCGCCATCGATTCCACCAACAGCTTGACGCCAGAGCATCGCGCCCTCGTCGTCGCGGACATCGCGTTCGTCGTCGCCAACCCCCCGCGCGATAAGAGCCTCTTCCCACCTCCCGCCGTGGTGGAAACCGCGCGGCCGGCGTCGATGATAGACTGTGAGATCTTCCACGAGGGACCGGTCAACCACATGACGTCCAATGGCTGGAAGAAGCGGCATCTGAAGCTCGAGAAGGGCACCATCGTGGTGTCCGTCGTCACCAACGGCCAGGTCATGGGCAGCAAGACAGTGGGGTTGGACCAAGTGAGGGGCTGCCTGCCGCTGCCACCGCACCACGCCCAGGGCGCGAACGCCGCGTTCGTGATCGAGGTGATCCACGGTCGGTCCGTGCTGCAGGCGCCGAGCGACGCCGAACGCGACGCTTGGCTCGCAAAGCTGCAGGCGGCCACAGGGGAGGACGGCGGAGAGTGAAAGACTTCGGGAGACGGCGACGGCGCGGGAGAAAACAGGCGGAACCCGGGGCGGGGCGGGCACCTTCGGTTGCCCTCCTATCTGGCCCCCTCCCTGCGTGGCGAGGAGGGCGGTTGACTCGGACAAACGTTCCTTTCAGAAAGCAGAGTGCCCAAATTCACTGCGCCACCTCCTTTTGTTTGTTTTTTCCCCGTCGGACGCGTATGTGTGGTCACTGTTGCTGCAAAAGATCGATTCTTGGCGTTGTTGTCATCGCCGGTTTTCGTCAGTCTCTCTCTCCCTCGAGGGCAAATCAACAGCATAACGAAAGAGTGAGGATCATGGAGGAGACCGCCATCGCGGCGTTTCCGGGCATTCTGCGCAAAGGTGGGCCGCTGCCGCCGGGCGCCGCGCCGTCGAAATACGTCATCATGGGCTTCCTCGGAAACGGCGCCTTCGGCTCCGCGTTGCTCGTCGAGCGGTGCCCGGCGTACGCGCTCGCGCACGGTGCCGCGCCACCGCCTCCGGGGAGCGACCCCGTGCGGCTCGTGGCAAAGATAGTGGACCTGAGCCAGATGAGCGAGCGAAACCAGACGTACGCGCGGTCCGAGATCGCGACGCTGGCACTGTGCCACCATCCAAGCATCATCCGGTACGAGGATGACTACAAGAGCGCCGACGACAAGCTGCTGCTGCTCGTCATGGAGTTCGCCGACGCGGGCGATCTTGCGCGGCAGATCTCGACGCGCGAGAAGGCGGGGCAGCCGTTCTCCGAAGTGGAGGCCAGCTTTCTGTTCGCGCAGACGCTCCTCGCGCTCGACTACTTGCACCGGAACCGCATCATGCACCGCGACCTGAAATGCGCCAACGTCTTCTTGACGATTCGCGGTGCGGTGAAGCTGGGCGACTTCGGTTTCAGTCAGCAGTACGAAAACACGGTGAGCGACGCGGTGGCGGGAACGTTTTGTGGCACGCCGTACTACATCGCGCCCGAAGTGTGGAAGTCGCGGCGGTACTCCAAGAAGGCGGACATTTGGTCGCTCGGGGTGATCACGCACCAGACCTGCGCTCTCGCCGCCCCTTTCACGGCCCCGAGCATGAACATGCTGATGGAGCGCATTATCACCGGCCAGCGGACGGTGACGCTGGACCAAAAGGGGTATCCCAACCTCGAACCCGTCGTCGCCTGGATGCTAACCATAGACACGCAAAAGCGGCCCACGACCCGGCAGGTGTTGCACCACCCGTACGTTAGGAGAATTCTCGACCAGTTGCAAACGGCCATCGAGAACACAAACAGCTTTTCGCAGGAGCACCGCGCGCAGGTGGCCGCCGACATTGCGTTCATCGTGGCCAACCCCCCGCGCGACAAGAGTTTGATGCCGCCCCCGCCCACTCGAGACCCCGGGGCGGCGCGGTCCCCGACGGACATCAACTACGACATCTTTCACGAGGGGCCCGTCAACCACCTCAGCGCCAACGGGTGGAAGAAGCGCCACTTGAAACTAGAAAGGGGGAACATCATCGTGTCCATCGTGCAGAATGGGCAGGTCATGGGGAGTAAGACGGTGTCGCTAGAGCAGGTGAGGGGCTGCCTGCCCCTTCCGGCGCACCACGCCGAGGGCGCCACGTCCGCCTTCGTCATCGAAATCGTGGGCGGTCGGTCTGTCCTTCAGGCGCCCAGTGACGCCGAACGGGATGCGTGGCTCGCGAAGCTGCAAGCCGCGACGGGCGAGGATGGTGGAGACGACGACGATGACGAGGCTGGAATCCGTACCGCGGCGTCATCTTCAACGTAGTACCAAACGAACCACAATCTACACATCGCTCGCGAAATTTCGAATCACGATACCTCTGCCTCGTCGCCAATCAGCCATTATCCGCGCCCCCTCTAACCCCCCGGCTCCGCACCCCACCGTCCCTTTGCTCTCCAGCTGCGTTGGCGTTCGCGTCAAGGTGGCATCGTGTCCGTCCGAGGAAAGGGATTCGTCGTTAAGTTGGTTGACGCTGTGAAGGATTTCTCTCTCCAGTGCCGTTCCAGCGATGACTGTCTTACAAAGAGAATTTCCTTTTCACTGTTGAATTCGAACGCCAGCGTTTGACTTTTCTCCCACATCCCCGTCACAGCCCGTTCTCTCCCTCAACCCCCTTTGCCTCGCGCGCTGATTTCTGCGTTGTGGCTGGGAATGGACAAGCGAGCCGGCAGCAACCCGCTCGCCGGCGCCCCGTCGCGAGGCCCTGATCCCCTGTGGCTGCCTCCTTCTGAGGCCGCAGCCGGCCCTGATCCCCACCACGACAAGGACATCCCTCCGCCACCGCACGTGGCCCCGTTGAGTGGCGTCGACGTCAGCGATGGCGGCGATTCGGGCGACGATGGGGACAACGACGATTCGGAGGACGACGTGATGTCGCTGTACCTCCCGGACGACCACCACCTCGCCCATCGCACGTCGGGGGGACGACGACCGTCGCCAAGTGCGGCCGACGCGGTCGCCCGGTTGCAAGCCTACGTCGAGTCCGTCGTATTGGCGTTTCGCTCCCCCTCCGCTATCGCCCCACAGTCGACGGTCCGCGACGTGATTCTCGAGTCGCTGCACTCCCGCGTCGTCAAATCGCTCTCCGAGCGCAGGCACAACGAGCCGGCGCCCGGCGACCTCCCCGCGGCGACCCACCACCACGATGCTCCCCCGGCGACGGCCGACGTCCCGTTGGAGGTCGCCTTCGAGCGGCATGGGGCGGCGGCGGGCGAAGACGTGCCCACGCCGCCGGCCGTCGATGAGGCGGGGGGCGCGACTCCAGTGGACAGCGACGTCGCGCAGTGCTGGGAGACGCTGGGCCGCCTCGCCCAGGCGCTGCGCGGCTTTATCACCCTCGAATCGTCTCACGCGTTTGAAGTGGTTCAATCCGCCTTGCCACCGCCGCCGATGCCGCCGGCCGTGTCTGCGATGTCGGTGGCGGCGGGGGGGCAGATCCCGTCCTTTCCGCCCCTGGCGCCCACCACCACCCAGCAGGGCACCATGGGGTCATCGAGCGGCGGAGGCGCGGGGGTCGTCGCCTCAACGGGCGCCCAGCCGGCGAACACAACCGTCCGCGACGACTCGCTCTTCATTTCGGTGCTCACCGAAGGCGCGGGATCAAACACGAGCAACGTGGCCCCTGCAAGTGCCGGCACGTCCCCCGCGAGTCGGAGATTGCTGTGGACTGTCGGCGGCGCCTTTCAGGCATGGTCAGAGAGGAAGCGAGCGGTCGTGTCTCCTGACTATTCCGAGGTCAGCTCGTCCTCCGGCATGCTGTTGGCCTCACCGTCGCAGCTTCCGCCGAGAATGCCAAAAGACCCCGTCGCGCCGGGGTCAATTCGACCGGCGTTCTCAACATCGGACACCTCGTTGCCGGCGACGCTCACGGCGTGGTACCGCGACCACCTTTATTACACGAAAGAGGTTATCCAACAGCCTGTCATCCTCCTGGACGCACTGCGCGACGTCGGCCGCTTCGTCGATGAGTACATCTTGTCGGGGCGTTTTCTCGGGGCGGCCGAGAAGGGCCGATGCAAAGCAAGAGGAGTGGCGTCCGATCATCGTGGGCCCCCGCAGCGGCGATACGGCTTTCAAGACCTCTCGGCCGATATCCTCACCTGTGGAATGGATGAAGAAAGCCGCAAGGCCGTCCGGTCGAGCGAAATTCCGCCGAACGAGCGACGCTTCTCGACTCGCAGCCTGCTCGCGGCTGCCTTCGCCGACGTGGTCGCGGCCTGGAGCGGCATGCTGGTGCCGCACGCACGGATGGACGGCACCGTCGACGATGCGGGACTGTGTGCGGGCAACGTGTGCCGCGTGTCGCAGTCGTCGCTCTTTCGACTTATCATTGCCCTAGTGAAGTGTCAAACGACCCTTTCCTTCGTCATCTCGCCGCCAGCGTGCCATGGGATGTGGGCGCTGGAAATCGTCGCCTGGTCTCTGCCTGCCCGTCACGCCTGGCGCGATGAGATGGGTCGCTGGATGGCCGCCATCGGACGGGGGGGCCGATCCTCCGCTCGCAAGGCCCTTCCGCCCTGCGCGATGTTAGTCCTGTGGATCGCGGAAGGGTACGCCATGTCGCTGCACTCGACCGCACCGCACGAAGCGTTTGGCATGAGCGGGTCGTTGCACCCGCTTTCCAGCAACGGCACGAACGACAACGGCACCTGGTGGTGGACCGTCATCCGGGTCATGTGCGCCGAGCACGTCGCCTCCGCGTTTCTCGTCAACACATTCGGCATCGATTCCGGCGACGTGGCGTCACCATACTATGGTAAGCTGCTCCGCTTTTCGGCAATGCGCAGCTGCCGCGGCGAGTCGGATGCGTTTGTCGCGTGGCTTCGCAGCGTCGCTTTCGAGCCCACGACGGCGTTCGTGAGCGCCATCGAAGTCGACCCTTTTACGATCGAGGCGAGCGTGAGTGGTAGCGGCGCGGCCCCAAGCCGACACGATCCTCGCCAGCCCGCCCCTGCGATAGGGGTGCAGGTCGAACCGCTGCAACGCAGCAGCCCCCCGTCAGGTCGTGTGATGCGTATCTCCGATGCCGGGCTCGTGGCGCGGCGACCAGACGACGCTGCGAACGAGACGGAGGCGGCCATCGATGAGCTCCAGCAACGCTACGCGGTTTACCTTCTGCATGCGGTGTGGGGGCAGCCGTTCATCGTGGCAGCCTTGGTGTCGGTCGTCACGGTCGCATGCAGCGCCGCGGCCATGGCGTTGCTTGCCGGCGAATGGTGCCCTGGCGGTCGCCAACAGCCCGTTGACGCAGCACGGCCATCCGCGGCGTTCGGGTGTCAGCGTGCGGCTGGCGGAGCCGCCGAATGGGTCGTCGCCGTGATGATGACGGCGGTTCTCGGCTTCACCGCCGCCGTTATCGGTGCGCACCTCTCACGTCCGCGAAGGCCGTCATCCGTCACGACGAAGCCAGCAGGCGTGGCGGATGATGCGATGAGTGCAACGCTGCGTCGCTCCCTGGAGCGGCACGTGTCGCCAGTCCTCGTCGTCGTGACGGCGGTGGCATCGATGCGCCACTCCGCGGAGGACGTCCGTGCGGGTGCGGTGGCATCTTCATCTCATGTGACCATGCGAGAACTCGGCAGCAAACCTACAGTTTGGACCGCGAAGTGCATGTTTCTGCTTCGCAAGGTGCTCAAGTTACCCTGTCCGCTCGACTTGGATCTCGGGTGTTTCACGGCGGCCGCGAACGGCGGTGGTGCGACAAACGATTCCGAGTTCGCTTGGCGGTTAGTGGATCTGTGGCGGCTGCGCCTCAACGTGGCCGAGGATGAGTCATCGGCCACGTCGGCGGCCTCGAGTCAGGCGTCGACGTCCTCGGTCAGCATCCCTCGCGGAACCGTCAAGAACCAGGACGCGACCGTCATCAACGCGCTAATTGCCTTTCAGTCTTGCTTTCCGGCCCGGCGAGAGAGCGCGGCTGTTTTTGCGGCCGCGGCTCGTGGCCTCCTGGTGGGAAGCAAGCCATTGGTGACCCAGGTCGCGGACTCCGACGAACCGCAGCCAAGCCCGCAAGTCGTCCACGTCGGCGACCATCCTCCCCTGGATCCCTCGCCGGCGGAGCATCCGCATCCCCAAGTGGTGCTCGCGGCGTCCAGCAACGATGCCTCGTGGCAGCCGATCATCGACGATCTGACCCATCCCCTGGTGCGGCCGCCGTCACCGCAAGCGAACGCCAGCGTCGCCTCGGGAGGCGGCAACAACCGACCAACGAGCGCCTCGTCGAACAATTTCTTGCGGCAAAAGCGACCGTCGAAGTCCGCCGCGAAGGCCGTCGACGCATCGTCCCCCACGCTGCTGGTGCGTTTCGCGGATCCACCGCCGCCCCCGTTGTTGCCCGGCCTGCTGACGGCTTTCGGCGGCTCCGGTCACCTTAAGCTTGTGGAAATCCGTGTCGTCGCCATGCTCGGCCGTGGAGCGCGCGGCCAAGTGTTCAAGATTGAGGCAGCATGGACGTCCCTCGCGCGAATGCCAAACGCCACCTTTGCGTCGGATATGCAGTCGGACAGCGTGCGGCCGGCGGCGAATCCGGCGACGGCAGCGTTCAACGAAAAGATTGTGCTGGCGATGAAACGGACGTCGCTCCCCGAAGACACGCGGCAGGGGCTCATCTCCCTCGCCATCGAAGCCGAGAAGGCTGTGCTGGCGGCGGTTCACGCGGTTGTTTGGCCCGCGGACCGGACGAGTGACACCAAGAGCGCCGCCTCCGATGTTCCTCAATTGCTAACGCCGAACGCGTCGATGTCCGCGGCCGTTCCCCTTGTCTCCCTCGTGGGCCACTTGATGCCGTCGAGCTCCGGGATGGCGGCGTCGTCGTCGCAGCTGCAAAGTCCTTATTTCTCGGACAGCGGAGCGTCCTCGGCTCTGTCCGGCGCGCTCCGAGAACAGTATGACGTCGTGGTGCGGGAGGCCAGTGAACGCCTCTATCGGCGCATTTTCCGGTTGCTCGTCGCCACCCCGAAGCTCGCGGACGCCATGAGCGTCGTCCCCGGCGGCCATCCCGCGTCCGCCTCGCACCTACTAGGGGGCGTGGGCCGCGGCGCAGGGGGGGACGCCACCGCCGCGGTGATCAGTCCCTTTGAGTTCGACACGCGCTACATGCTGCGCATCGCCCATCCTCACATCGTCCCGTGCTACGCGGCGGAGCTCAGCCCGGACTACCGCTTCGTCGACACCTTCATGGACCTGTGCGATAAGAGTCTGCATGCGCGTTTGACCACGGGACCGATTTCGGCGGACGCCGCGTTCGACGTCTGCCATGGCGTCCTGAGTGCGCTGCAGCATCTTCACGACAACTGCCGGATCGTGCACCGGGATCTGAAACCGCAGAACATTCTCTTTAAAGGAGACATTCCGCGGCTGAGCGATTTCGGCACGGCGGCGTCCATCACCAGCGATGACGTGCTCCGTGGCGGGATCACTGGCATGGCGGGCACGCTCAGCTACATGGCGCCCGAGGTGCTGCTAGGGGAGCCCCACATGTTCCCCTGCGACATTTTCAGCTTCGGCTGCCTCTTGGCGCAGCTCTTGGGCCTTCAGTTTCGCGAGCAAACAAGCGATGGGGGCCTGTCCTTCGGCGCGCTGCACGCCCAGTACCGCACGCTCCCGATGAGCAGTGGCTTGGCGTTCAACGCCGATATGGTGCTCGGACACCGGCGACGGAGGCCTGCGGCAAGCGACGTGGCGGCGATGCAGAACTTCATGGAATCGAGCGTGCTCGGCCGCATCACACTTGCGTGCGTCAGACGAGATCCGTTCAAACGACCGACGGCGGCCGAACTTCTTAGCGCCGACGGCGGCTTCGCGAACCGTCCCTCCTCTGCGATCGTGAGCGGCGTGTTTCAAGACCGCAACGTCTTCAAGGAGGAGCTCGACAATCTGCTATCCACCGTGCGCGAGTTCTCTGGTGGCGACGGTGACCGCGCCGGCAGCCGTGCATCGGGACGTAACATGAGCATTGAGTCCCGGCAGTACGCACATTTGTCCATCAACAGCGAGCGAATGGCGTCCCTTGGCTTCGCGTCACTCGTCAGCGACCGGCAACAAAGCGGAGGAGCGCTGGGCTTGGAGTCCGCCATAATGCCGAACCAGGCGGCCTCTCAGGGGTCCGGCGGAGTGAAGAAGAGCGTCGGCTTCGTCGACTCGGGCACTTCCTCGCCAACTTCGTCCGCAGGGCTGCCTCCCCTGTCGACCCGGAGCCGTGGCGTTGACGCTTTGATGAGCTCCCTGACGTCATCTGTGGATTCGCATGGCGTGGTGCACATCCCCGGACTCCAGGCGCGGCCGCCCGACGCGGGCTCGCGAACGGCTGCCGGTCAAGACGCGGCCTCGTTGCCCTCCCTGCTGCCCGATGTGACGACAACCTCCTCGCAGCGGCTTGCGTCCATCGCTCCTGCGCCAATGGCCAGCGCAGGCGCACCAGCGGCTCCCGTGCGCGAGGAGCCACCGGGCACGACTGCAGGGGCAACCTCCATGATGGCAGTCGCTGACGAGGGCCACCAGCCGTTTCAGCCCCTGGGTCAAGTCCTGCTGGAAAGGCCCGATCCGAATCGACTGTCAGTCAGCTCCGCCGAGGGAGCCTCTCGCTTGCTCGGCAATACCGTGGAACCGTTGGTCGCGCTGGTCAGGAACCCGTGCCAGACGCCGTATCAGCGAGGGGACCGTGCGAATGTGAGCATGGATGAAGACGAGGGCAGGAAGGGCTCCGATTGGAGCAGCTGCGGTGACCTGGAAGCAACCGCCGCCGCTGTAACGTGAGCCGCCGTGTAGAAACGCCGAGAAAGCAAATTTGTCCGCCATCCAAAAACGATGTGAGCTTTCTCTTGAGGTGTCTCTTTTTTCCTGTCGTCCCCCATTCGCCGTCCACCTTGGTGGGTATGACCTCTCCCTTCGACCTTTGGGCGAGACCGCGTTGCATTGTTTTTTTTGGTTGTGTTTCCTTTTTTTTCGCTCCCTTTCCAGAACGATGGCCTCTCCGGACTCCACGACGACCGCCGCCTCGCCCACGACGGCCGCCCATGCGGACGAGGATCGCCACAGCGAAGCCAGCTCCAGCGTGCCGTCCACGTTGATGGGCCGCTGCGTGAGTCAAATGGATAACCGTGACGGCAGCCGGCTGAGCGCGGTCCGCCGACTGCACCAAGCGGTCGACGCGGACCTTCAGTTTCTCCAGAACCGGTTGGCCAAGCTGCGCCTCGAGGAGGAGAAGGCGAAGACGGACATTTTGGAATTGCGGAAAAAGACGGAGGACGTTTCCCAGGCTCAGATGAAACACGCCCAGACGTCCACCATGCGCAAAGCGTTGAGCGTGCAAGTGGACTACGGGCGGCGCAAGGAAGCCGCCCTCATCGCCTTGAACAAGGAGCGCCAGGCGAAGGCGGTGTGGGCTAGCAAACAGCGCGTGCTCGTCGAGCGCAAGGAGGCCGTGGCCAACCTGCGCAAGCAGAAGGAAATCAACGAGTGCCGCGTGAAGATATTGGAGGAGGAGAAACGTGAAAAGGCCATTCGCCAGCGTGAGTCCATCCGCGAGATGCGGTCCATGGCGAAGAGCAAGCGGGACGAAGCCGATGCCCAGCGCAGAGAGGAAGCGCGGCGGCTGCACGAGACCAAGTTGGAACAGATCGCGCGAGAAAGGGAGGAAAAGGAGCAGCTCGCCGCGGAGCTCATCGCCCAAGAGGCGCAAATGATCTACAGGCTGAAACTGCTGCATGAGGAGAAGCAACGGCAGCTCCAGCAATTAGCCGCCATCGTCGAATTTGGTCCCAACGCGGCGACCCCCACGCAAGAGGATACGGCCGTTGGAGGCGCCGCTGCGTCTTCGTAGTCCCACACAGGAGGGGCTCACTCTGTTTATTCCTCCCGCCACCATGGCCTCGTCGCGCGCGATGCCTGCTGTACTTCGGGCTATGGTGAATACCCAGTCGTATTATTTTTCTTTACTACCCCGTACTCTCTCTCTCGTTCATCCTCGGACGGTGGGTCACTTCTTCTCTCTGTCTCTCCCATCTCGTCCTGCTTGGCTGCTTTCTTGGGACACGTGTTCCGTTCGTTAGTGTCCATCGTAGACCCCTCCCTCAGTTACTCAACGCTTCCGCGCTGCCCACCCCTCCGTCAAGAACTGCCAGACTGGCATGGTTGACCTGATGATCCCACACATGATGTCCTTCTTCCTTCTTTCGCATCACACCAAAAGATTCAACCTTGACCACCACCCTACCAGGGCGCAGCAGCTGAGGCTCAGCGCGAGGACATGGCGGGAGCTCACGATGACGTTTACGCCGACTTCGACGATGATGGCGGCGAGCACTCTTCCTTCGCGGCCGCCATGGCCGACCGTGGCGGGATGCGCCAGGAAGGCGGTGGCTTTCAACGCCGTGAAATGTTCCTCGAAGCCGTCGTCGTGGACCGGCGGGAGTTCTACGGTGGAAAGGCATCGGGTCTTGGAATCGTGTTCGATGAGTCCGACATGCCCCAGTGAAAGCCACTCCACGCCGTTCCGTGCCGTTAGTGAGAGGCAGAAAGCAAAATGCAGATCAGATCAGATTGATTAGGGGCACCTGCCGTTGCACGTTGGTCGTGCCAATCCCGTGGAGTCCGCAGACAAGTGTTGGTTCTGTTATTGCGTTGTTGTTTCACCCGGGAGGTGGCATCCCGGTTGCACGTGCGCCGGCTCTCGATGGGGAAGTTTGCTTGTGTTTTCTGGTTTCGCCGGAAAATAATAGCGTTCAAGGCAGTCGCTCGGAATATGCCCCCCAAGGCCGTGCCGACGAAGCACCAGCCCCCGCAGCCGTCCCCTGCGTCGCCAAAAAAGGCGTCTCCACAAGGAAAGGCCTCCGCCGCCGCCATGAGCCCGAAGGGGGGCGGGGGCTCCTCCTCCACTGCGGCCGCGTCGCCTAAGAAGGCAGCCGCCGCAGCTCGGGCAACGGTTTCGAACGATTCGGATGACGAAGACGATGAAACCGAGGAGCAGCGCGCGATGCGCGAGTCGTTCGTGTCGCTGCTCAGCAGTTACAGCTTTCCGTTTGAGGAACCGACGTCATGCAGTGCCGCGGAGTCGGCATCGTCAAGCACGCCGGTGCCACCCGCACCTTCGGCACCACCACCGGAAGCCACCCCAGGGCGTCGTGCGTCCGGCCACCGGCACCGGGATGTGGCCTCGAAACCGCAGCCGGAAAGTGCTTCGGTGGCGGCCGGTGTGGCCAGTAGTCTGCCGCCGCGCCCGCCGGTGCCGCCTCCCCTCTCGGTTCTTTCGCCCGCCACAGCCAGGAGGCCCACGCCGCACAACGCCAACACATCCGCCCCAAGCGAGGCGCAGCTGCGAACCACGAAATCGGCGCCCAATCTAAAAAGCCCTGCGCATGCCGCGACGAAGGCCGATGATGGCCGCGAGGCGGACCAGTTAGACTTTGATTCGGACGGTGAGGACGACGACGACGACGACGGCAGGCCAATGGTTCGATCCGGCACCCATGTGCTGCTGAAGCCCCCGACGCATCCCACGCCGCTCCGGTCGGAAGGTGCCCATGACGGAGCCAAAAAAGCCCAGGCGGCCTCCGGCGGCACCTCCGTGAAGCTGCCACTTATCGGCGGCAAGCTCAACCGGAAGCCGGCTGCCGCGCCTCCTTCCTTGCACACGGATGAGTTTGGCGACGACATGGACTTCTTCGTCGACGACGTGAAGCACGAGTCCCCTCCCATGTTGAGCTCGTTCGATGTCCGCGGCTCGAACGACCCAATGGATGGGGCAGGTGCGCTCACGAAGAGTATTTCCGACGTATTGGCCGCAGGAGACTTGCTAGCGGCCGCGCGACCTCCGAAGGCCATCCAGCACATGTCGCCAGGAGATGCAGGAACGTCGCAAACCACGGCGTTGTTGGCCCGTTCGGGCTCTTCCACTACCACCGCCTCGAGCCCGTCGCGGCAGACATCGTCGCTGCCGCTGTCTCCGTCCCTGCTACCCAAGCTACCCTCCCTTCCACAGACCACGTCCGGCAGCCCGAGGCAGTTTCCTCAAGCACCGACAGGAAACCGCGGCCCGCTGGCTCAAGGGGGGACGAGCAGGTCGTCACGCGGGGAGTCCAACAGCAGGGCCTCCAGCAACACATCTCCCGCGTGCCGCACGTCAACAGCCTGCAGCTCCACGGCGTCACCTGTGATGAAAGCGTCCATTGCCCACGTCAGACTTCGGCAGGAGTCCGACGACGACGACGACGGCGACGACGGCCACTTTGCGCTTTGAGCTTTCGTTTTCCAGATGAGAGAGACAGCGACATGAATCCCCGCCCCACCCTTTCCCCTTCGTCAATTTGCGACATGGTCTACCCGCCGTCACATAGAGGGTGTGTGAACATAGCCAGCGACGGCTAGGGATATCCGTTGCCGATGCGTCAATTTGCGACCAGCCAGCGACATCGAGCTGCCATGGAAGGCAACCCCACGGGGCTTTCCGTCAGTCTATCGATCGCCTTCGGCTTTCTCCCCCGTATTCGTCTCTTCCCCGGTTCTCCCCAGTCCGCGCGCACCACCCTCAGTCAATTCCGTCCTGCCCTCCCGACGACGCTGAATTGTCATACGACGTCACACTTTCTTCCAGGGCATGTAGTTGCGGCCTTTCTTTCTTTTGTTGCTCAGCGATCGAAACCGACGCGATTGCTCTCGCATCGCGCAGCTCAACCGTTCGGCAGGCTGCAAACGTTGTGACGCGCAGCAATTGTCACTTAGTTCGCGAGGGGAGGGACCAAAATCATTCCTCCAACTTTTTCGGCCTCCTTTCCATTCGATTTATCACTCTTCCTCGATTTTACGTCCGTTCCCGTCCCACAGTGCTCTCTTCACTTCTCTTCATTCGATTCGTCTTGGCAGGAAATAGTGGAAGTCTGGATCTCTGGCGTCGGAAATCCCGATCGAGCATCTCAACAATTTGGAATGGTTTCGGATGTGAGAGACCGCCGCCATTAGGCCGTTAGGCTGTGGAGCGTCACTCATCTGATTTTTTTTTTCCTCTCTTTCTTAGCACCCGCATCGATGGCTCGTGCACTCCTGGCAACCGTCGTGCTGCTGACCTGGACAACGGCCGTCACAGCGTCTTCACCCCGCTACCTGACTGGCTCGCCGCGATCAAGCTGCCGGCCCGCGGGCTCCCCGGCCGCGGACAAAGTGTGCTCCGCGCTAGATGCGTCCATACACAGCGCGATCGCCAATCACACCGCACCCGGCATGGGAGCAGCCGTCGTGAACACGCGAGTCAGCCCCTCACGCGCATTCTTGGAATATCATACCGGCAGCGGCGGCTTCACGTATGATGATACGGCGGCGCGCGTGACGGCGGACACCACGTTGTGGGACATGGCATCGTGCTCCAAAATCATGGCGACGACGACGGCCACGGCGCAGCTGTACCAAAGGGGGTTTCTGGGCCTCGACACCAAGTTGTGTGATCCTAGCCTGTTGGGACCCGCCTTTGCCAACCAAGGAAAAGCCGACATCACGGTTCGAAACTTGATGCTGCACAACGCGGGCTTTCCGCCGGATCCGAACCCGGGCTACTCGAGCCCGCTATTTCCGTGTCCCCAGAACAGCAACTACCACCCCGGTCAGGACTTCAGCTGTCACGACCAGATATTGAACAACTTGCTCTTCAATCAGTCTATCGTGACCCCGCCTGGGTCGGTGTACGTCTACAGCGACCTCTCGATGATCACGATGATGTTCGCCATCGGCAGCTTGGTACGCACCCACGCGGCGACCCTGCTGCCGCCAGCCACGGACCCCCACGCGAAGCGACCGTATCGCATGCCGCCACTCTGTGACGACCAACCCGACTCCAACCTCATCTGCTTTTACTACGCGTACGTCAAGTTCAACGTGTTTGACCGGTTTGGTCTGACGCACACGGACTTCGTCCCCACCGATGCGACGGTCTGTCCCCCCCAGTGGGCGGACCCATGGTACCACCACGCGCTGATCGCCGGCTACGTGTCGGACCAGAACGCCTACGCCATGGGCGGCGTGGCGGGTCACGCGGGCGTCTTCACCACGGTGCAGGACACCGTGCGCTTCATGGCCATTTGGATGGGCCAAATCGGGGACGAGTCCTTGAACGCGACCACGCGCAGTTTGTTCACGACGATCGCCAACATCACGCAAAGCTCTCGGGCGCTCGGCTGGGACACAAACGACCAGCCCGATCCGCCGTGCGGCAACATGTCCGCAAAGACCTTTCTGCACATTGGGTACACGGGCACCGAGTTCTGCGGTGACCCCGAGACGGGGATCTTTACCGTGCTGCTCGCCAACGGCCGGTACCCTAACTACCTCGTGGACGGCATGATTCAGTACCGCCCCGTTTTTGGTTCTCTGGTGCAACAACTTTTGGAGTGACAGCGCACACCGATAGGGTGTGAGTGCCAAAGGTGAGTGATTGTTTTTTTCTTCGCACGCGCACGTAATTTTTCCTGAAGACGCAGAATTCCCTTTGCGAAGAAAAAGGGGGAGTGCTCTAGGGTGGTCGCCCGTCGGTTTGTCACGTGGTTGTTCGCGGGGTGTTTGCCCTCATCTTAGAAGAACATCGTCGTGTGCATAGCATTTCGACTCCACCAAACATGCCCCCTCCCAAACCGTGGGAGACACAAGGCGCACAGAGCGCCGGAGGCGCGACCCCTGCCGGTGCGCTGGTCACCACGCAAAACAGCGCCTTGCCCATTCCCCCGGGCAGCGCAACCAACTTCGCGGGCGCTGGGGGCCTGCAAGGGCAGCTCGGTCCATCGAGGCTCGGTGCGTATGGCGGAGGCATGGGTACCGGAATGTACGGCGGAGGCTTGGGCGGCTCCAGTATGTACGGCGGCGGTCTTGGCGGCTACGGCAGCAGCATGATGGGCGGCGGTTTAGGCGGCTACGGCAGCAGCA
>ERZ1292633.2059-Hain-H41-02um-R1-2059-length-20937-cov-9_pt1 | contig 20937 bp, 21 predicted proteins | sample MGYA00564406_ERZ1292633 | MGnify/ENA primary metagenome ERZ1292633 (study PRJEB36523, sample SAMEA6512639) | groundwater metagenome | collected 2019-01-08 | study: AquaDiva: Metagenomics assemblies of 32 groundwater samples
AGCGCCACGCCCTGGGCGTGGTTGCCGGCCGAGGCGGCGATGACCCCGCGCTTCAGCCTGGCGGGAGGCAATTGCACCATTTTGTTGTACGCGCCGCGCAGCTTGAACGAGAATACCGGCTGCATGTCTTCGCGCTTGAGCAGCAAAGTATTGTGCAACCGCGCGGACAGAATGGGCGCCGCCTCGAGCGGCGATTCGATCGCCACGTCGTAGACGCGTGCCTTGAGGATTTTTTCGAGATAGTCGGGATGCATATGGGTTCGATTCATCAACATAAGGGGCCATTTCAGAATTACCGAAATGGCCCCCGATCTAGGGGAGCACGAGGGGATGTATCCCCTCGTATCGAAATAACCTATAAGCGTGCAAGGGTAGCAGGATGTGCTTTGCCGGGGCAAGGCGCATGCCGCGGAACGACTGCCGGAGAACCGGCTTGATCGGCGCCGGGGCAAGCCTCGCATCGCTGCTGGGCGCGAGTTTTCTAGCCTCGACCCTGGTCCCGATAAGCTCGGAGGTGGCGCTGTTCGCGGTGCTCAGGCTGGACGCGGATCTCCTCTGGCCCGCCATCGGCGTGGCCACGCTAGGCAACACGCTTGGCGGCCTCACCACCTATCTGATCGGGCGCTATTTCGGCTCGAAAAAGCCGCTCACCCAGCTCGAGCGGGTCAGGCGCTACGGCAGCCCGCTGCTGGCGCTGGCCTGGCTGCCGCTCGTCGGCGATGCGCTGTGCCTCGCGGCGGGCTGGGCCCGGCTCAACTGGGTCGCGGTGGCGCTGTGGTCGGCCGCCGGGCGTTTCGCGCGCTACTGGGTGGTGGCGCAAGGCGCACTTTGGTAAGCTAGCACTTATGGCAACAAAGAGTGCAAGAAAGCCAAGCAAGGCCAAGCCGTTCTGGGAGCGCGGTTACCAGTCGCACGGCTACTGGCGGGGCAAGGAACGCCTCGGCACGGTGCAACTGGGCGAGCGCGGCCAAAGGGACGGCATCTACCGCTGGCAGGCGGGCAGCCGCGCGGGCGAAGCGAAGACCCTGGACGAGGCCAAGCGCGCAGTGGAGGAAACGGTGCTGTCGCTGGCGAGCCAGTTGTCGCTGTTCGGGGATGTGGACGGCAGCTGAATTTCAGGCTGCGCTCAGTTTCGCGTATTCCAGCGCCAGCCACTTCATCCCCTGGCGGCCGAAATTGATCTGCAGGCGCGCATCCGGTCCCTGGCCTTCGGCGTCGACGATCACGCCCTGGCCGAATTTGGCATGGACCACGTTCTGGCCGATGCGCCAGCCCAGTTGGTCCGCGCGCGGCAAAGACCTCGGTATCGCGGCGTCCCGCGCCGAAGCGAGCACCGGCTCGTGCAAGGGCTGGCCGCTCACGCGCGGCGTCAGCCATTTCACCAGTCCGGCGGGTATCTCGTCGAGAAAGCGCGAGGCGACGTTGTAGCGCGTCTGCCCGTGCAGCATGCGGTTCTGCGCGAACGACAGATACAGGCGCGACCGCGCACGCGTGATGGCCACGTACATCAGGCGCCGCTCCTCTTCCAGGCCGTCGTTCTCGTTGCGGCTCTGCTCGTGCGGGAACAGGCCCTCTTCCAGCCCGGTGACGAACACCGACTGAAACTCGAGGCCCTTGGCCGAATGCACGGTCATCAACTGCAGCGCGTCCGAGCCCTCGCCCGCCTGGTGCTCGCCCGCCTCGAGCGCGGCATGCGCCAGGAACGAGGCCAGGTCTTGATGTTCGTCCTGCTCCTGCACGAACAGCGCCGCCGCATTCACCAGTTCCTGCAGGTTATCGAGCCGGTCGGCGCCGTCCTTTTCTGCCTGGAAGTACGCGAGCAAGCCCGATTTGGCCAGCATGTGCTCGACGATCTCGGGCAAGGCCAGGCCGTTGGCCTCCTTGCGCAAGATCTCAATCATCGCGACAAACGCGCCCAGCGCGTTGCCCGCCTTGCCACCGAGCTGCGGCACCGCATTGTAGAGGCTGGTGTTGCCCGCCTTGGCCGCATCCTGCAGCGCTTCGAGCGAACGCGCGCCGATGCCGCGCACGGGAAAATTCACCACGCGCAGGAACGCGCTGTCGTCCTCGGAGCTGGCGATCAGCCGCAGATAGGCCAGGGCGTGCTTGATTTCCATGCGCTCGAAAAAGCGCAACCCGCCGTAGACGCGATAGGGAATGCCGGCGGAGAACAGGGCGTGCTCGAGAATGCGCGACTGCGCGTTGGAGCGGTAGAGCACGCCGATTTCGCGCCGCGCCATCCCATCGCGGTTGAGCGCCTGCACTTCCTCGGCCAGCCAGTGGGCCTCGTAGCCGTCGGTCTGCGCTTCGTAAATCCGCAGCGGCTCGCCGTGCCCGGCCGCGGTCCACAGATTCTTGCCCAGGCGTTTCCTGTTGTTGGAAATGAGCGCGTTGGCCGCATCGAGGATGTTGCCGTGCGAGCGGTAGTTCTGCTCCAGGCGGATCACGTTCTCGACCTTGAAGTCGCGCTCGAAATCGGCCATGTTGCCGACATTCGCGCCGCGGAAGGCGTAGATCGACTGGTCGTCGTCGCCGACCGCGAAAATCACGCTGCCGGGTCCGGTGAGGAGCTTCAACCAGCGATACTGCAGGCGGTTGGTGTCCTGGAACTCGTCCACCAGGATATGGCGGAAGCGTCCCTGATAGTGCTCGCACAGGATCTCGTTTCGCGACAACAGCTCGAAACTCCTGAGCAGCAGCTCGGCGAAATCGACCACGCCCTCGCGCTGGCACTGCTCGTCGTAGGCGGCGTAGATCTCGCAGTAGCGGCGGCTGAATTCGTCGTAGGCCTCGGCCTCGCGCGCGCGCTTGCCCTCTTCCTTGTTGGCGTTGATGAAATGCTGCGCCTGTTTCGGCGGGAAGCGGTCTTCGTCCACGTTCATCGACTTCAGCACGCGCTTCACCAGCGACAACTGATCGGCCGAGTCGAGGATCTGAAACAGCTGCGGCAGTCCCGCGTCGCGGAAGTGCGCGCGCAGCAGGCGGTTGCACAAGCCGTGAAACGTGCCCACCCACATGCCGCGGGTGGAAATCGGCAGCATGGCGGAGATGCGCGTGAGCATTTCCTTCGCCGCCTTGTTGGTGAACGTAACCGCGAGGATGCCGGCGGGGCTGACGTTGCCGGTCTGGATCAGCCAGGCGATGCGCGTGGTGAGCACGCGTGTCTTGCCCGAGCCCGCGCCGGCGAGGATCAGCGCGGACTGGTTTGGCAGGGTGACGGCGGCGAGTTGTTCCGGGTTGAGATTGGCGAGAAGCGACATCGTGCGGCAGTGAATTTCGAGAATCGCGATTCTACCCCAGCGCAAATGCGGCATGTGCATACGAAAAACAGGCAGGGCCGTATTTTCGCATGTAGTTGACGACAATTAGCAATGCCGGTTTGCCTGGGCGTGCGCGCATGAAAACAATGTACTTCGGGTGCTTCGCTCTCCATCGTCTGCGCGCACCGCTAGCCGCGATCAAGAAAGCGCGGCCCGTTGCGCTCGTGATCGCGGCGCTATTTCTTCTCTTTTTCGCTGCTATCGGGCGTGACCGCATCGACAGCTGCACCGACTGCCTTGGCGCCCACTTTGACCGCCGTAGCCGCGACGCTGACCGCGGCCGCTCCAACTCCGACGACCGCGTCCCCGACCGCAACGACCGCGCAGCCGCCCAGCAAGGGAACCAGCGGCAGAGCCGCGGCCATGAAGACGCGAACGCCGGTTTGCTTGCCTCTCGCGGACATTCCGTATCGCATGCGTTCCTCCAGGCGGTTACGGAACATTTACTTCACAATCTCCAAAAGCTCGATCTCAAACACCAAGGTGGCGTCGGCCGGGATGGTTCCCGGAACGCCACGGCCGCCATAAGCCAGATTGGGCGGGCAAACCAGCTTCGCTTTCCCGCCCACTTTCATCGTCTGTACCCCTTCCGTCCAGCAGGGAATCACCCGATTCAGCGGAAACGTTGCAGCTTGGCCCCGCTTGTAAGAGCTGTCGAACTCTTTTCCGTCCGTCAACGTCCCTCTGTAGTGCACTTTCACCACATCCGCCGACTTCGGGCTCGCTCCCGAACCCTCTTTCATGGTCGTGATCACTATGCCTGAGGCCGTTTTCACCTCTTTTGCGTCGGCTGCATAAGCATCAATCGCCAAGGTCATCAGTACGGACGCCGTGGTCACGAAGAATTTCTTCATCGCAAATCTTCCTCCGGGTTACAAGCTAAAGCAATGGCGCATGCCGTTCAACCGCGCTTTGCGCTATCGTGCAAAGCGCAGGCAGAGTTGCAGCAGCTCATCCCAAACGTCGCCGCGGGCAAGACCTTTTACCGTGCGGTCTATGCGCGCGGCGTAGCGTAGCGCCTGACCCAGGGCCGCAGACTTGATCCGGCGCGCGGCCTCGTTCACCAGGCGCTGTCGCAAATCGCCCCAGACACGGTTGTTGCGATAAAGTTGCTGCAAGTCTTCGCCCAGAGCCATGCCGGCCCGCACCTTGGCCACGGCGCGGATCTCCTCGGTCAGCACCCACAGTATCTTGGGCGGGGCCTCGCCTTCGCTCTTGAGGCCATCGAGCATGCGCGCGAGGCGCGCCTTGTCGCCCGAGAGCATCGCCTCGTTCAATTTGAATGCGTCGTAGCGCGCGACATTGAGCACGGCGCCACACACCGCTTCGAAGTCGAGCTCGCCCGGCGGAAACAAGAGGCGCAGCTTCTGGATTTCCTGGTGGGCGGCGAGCAGATTGCCCTCGACGCCCGCGTCGAAGCCTTGCTCGCCGCCTGAGTTGGGGCAGGCGGCGCCGCAGAATCTCCCCGGCGCGAGCTCATCTCTGCCACGGCGGAGACGCGGAAAGATCCATGCCGTATCGGGCCATTGCAACGGTCGCTGCGTGCGGCGCGCCGCCGTTCCTCGCCAGGGCCGCAATGGCGTTGACGACAATGTGGAAGCGGTCCACCTCGAAAAACCGGCGCAGCGCGGCGCGCGTGTCGCTGCGCCCGAAACCGTCGGTTCCCAGGGTCGTGTAAGGCGCCTCGATCTGCGCACGAATCAGCTCGGGCAACGCACGCACGTAGTCGCTGACCGCCACAACCGGTGTTGCGCTCGCGCCGAGGCAGGCTGAAACCCACGACTGGCGCGGCTCTTGGGCCTTTGACCCGGGTTGCGACCCGGTGAGCGCCGCGAGGCGCTCGCGTTCCACGCGCAGGCCGTCGCGTTGCAGTTCGATGTAGCTGGTGACGCTCCAGACCTCGGCGTCAATATCCCAATCCTCGCGCAGCAGGTCGGCTGCGGCGATTGCTTCGCGCAGCAGGGCGCCGCTGCCGAGGAGGCGCACCTGGGCCGTGCCGCCCACCGGGCGCAGCCGGTACATGCCGCGCACGATACCTTCGCGCATCGACTCCGCGTACGCCGGCTGCGGCTGGTTCTCGTTGCCGACGGTGAGATAATAGAAGGCGTCTTCCCGCCGCTCGAGCATGGCGCGCATGCCCTCTTCCACGATCACCGCAACTTCGTGGGCGCAGCCCGGGTCGTAGGCGCGGCAGTTGGGCACGGTCGAGGCGATCAGGTGGCTGGTTCCGTCCTGGTGCTGCAGCCCTTCGCCGGCAAGCGTCGTGCGTCCGCTGGTCGCGCCTATCAGGAAGCCGCGCGCGCGCTGATCGGCCGCGGCCCAGATCAGGTCGCCGACGCGCTGGAAACCGAACATCGAGTAGTAAATATAGAAAGGCAGCATCGGCATGCCGTGATTGGCGTAGCTGGTCGCCGCCGCAATCCATGAGGACATCGCGCCCGCCTCGGTGATGCCCTCCTCCAGGATCTGGCCGTCTTGCGCTTCCCTGTAGTAGAGCAATTCGTCGCGGTCCTCGGGCTCGTAGCGCTGGCCAATCGGCGAATAGATGCCGATCTGGCGGAACATGGTCTGCATGCCGAACGTGCGCGCCTCGTCGGCGACGATGGGCACGACGTGCCGGCCGAGCGTGCGGTCGCGCGTCAGTTGCGTCAGCATGCGCACGAACGCCATGGTGGTGGAGGTTTCCTTCCCCGCATCCTCGTTCACGTGGCCGAAGGCGAAGCCGGCGAAGCTTTGCGCCGCGGGCACGGGCATGGCAGCCACCGTTGCACGCCGGGCCGGCAGCGCGCCGCCGAGCGCGCTGCGGCGCGCCTTAAGGTATTTCATCTCGAGGCTGTCGGGCTCGGGGCGGTAGAAGCGGAGCGCCTTCACGTCTTCGTCCGAGAGCGGCAGGGCGAAGCGGTCGCGAAACGAAAGCAAGGCCGCGTCGTCGAGCTTCTTCTGCTGGTGCGTGGTGTTGCGCGCCTGGCCGGTCAGGCCCATGCCGAAGCCCTTCATGGTCTTGGCGAGGATCACGGTCGGCTGGCCCCGGTGGTTGGCCGCCGCGCGGTAGGCGGCGTGAATCTTGACCGGATCGTGGCCGCCGCGGCGCAGGCCGTCGATGTCGGCGTCGCTCATGTGCGCCACCAGCGCCGCGAGTTCCGGGTCCTTGCTGAAGAAGTGTTCGCGATTGAAGCGTCCGTCGGTCGCAGCGTATTTCTGGAATTCGCCGTCCACCGTGTCGTGCAACGCGCGCATGATCGTGCCGTGCGCGTCTCGCGCGAACAGCGTGTCCCAGTTCGATCCCCACAGTAGCTTGATCACGTTCCAGCCGGCGCCGGCGAACAGGCCCTCGAGTTCCTGCACAATCGAGCCGTTGCCGCGCACCGGGCCATCGAGGCGCTGCAGGTTGCAGTTGACCACGAACACCAGATTGTCGAGCCCTTCGCGTACGGCCAGGGACAGCGCAGCAAGCGATTCGGGCTCGTCCATCTCGCCGTCGCCGACGAAGGCCCAGACCTTGCGTCCTGCGTTTGCGGCGAGGCCGCGGTGCTCGAGGTAACGCATGAAGCGCGCCTGATAGACCGCCTGGATCGGGCCCAGGCCCATCGACCCGGTCGGGAACTGCCAGAAGTCCGGCATCAGCCAGGGGTGCGGGTAGGAAGAGAGCCCGCGATGCGGCTGCGCGCCCGTTACCGCGCTGCCGCCTCCGACTTCACGGCGGTAATTGGACAGGTGGTCCTCTTCCAGCCGCCCCTCGAGGAAGGCGCGCGCGTACACGCCCGGCGCCGAGTGCGGTTGAAAGAACACCAGGTCGCCGCCGCCCGGCGCATCGGCGCCGCGGAAAAAATGATTGAAGCCGACTTCGAACAGGTCGGCGGCGGAAGCGTAGCTCGAGATGTGGCCGCCGAGTTCGGCGGAGGCGCGGTTCGCCCTCACCACCATGGCGAGCGCATTCCAGCGCACGATCGCGGTAATGCGCTCCTCCAGGGAAACGTCGCCTGGGAACGGCAGTTGCTTCGACAGGGGGATGGTGTTGACGTACGGCGTGGTCAGCCCCCGCGGCGCGTCCACGCCTTGCGCGCGGGCGGCCTCGAGCATGCGTTGCAGGAGGTAGGCGGCGCGGCCTTCGCCCTCACTCCCGATTACTGCAGCGAGCGCGTCCAGCCATTCACGCGTCTCCTGCGGGTCGATGTCGGTCGGCTCGCGCTGCTTGAGCGACGCGTCGATATCGGAAAGGTCGGTCATGGCGTGGCGCTTGCGAAAGGGAATAGTCGCGATGATAAGCCGGCGGTCGCGCCCGGTTGTATCGAATTCGGCTACAGGTGTAGCCGAATTCAGCATAAAATGCTTCCGTTAAACTAAATGGAAAACGTTTATGCTAAACGCGATCCTGGACGGCACCGACTGGCGCATTCTCGACCGATTGCAGGCGGACGCGCGCATCTCCAACGTGAAGCTCGCCGAAAGCGTGAACCTCTCGCCGTCGCCGTGCCTCGCGCGCGTGCGCGAGCTCGAGGTGGGCGGCTACATCAGCCGCTACGTCACCCTGCTCAACCCGCTCAAGATCGGTCTCACGGTCAGCGTGTTCATCCAGGTTACGCTGGAGAAGCAGGCCGAGCGGCAACTCGAATCGTTCGAGGCCGCGATCCAGAAACGGCCGGAGGTAATGGAGTGCTACCTGATGACGGGCGATTCGGACTACCTGTTGCGCGTGGTCGTGCCCGACGTGCAGGCGCTGGAGCGCTTCATCGTCGACAATCTCACCAAGATCCCGGGCATTGCGAACATCCGCTCGAGTTTCGCGCTGAAGCAGGTCAAGTACCAGACCGCGCTGCCCCTGCCGCTGGTTGGGGGCAAGGCGAAGCGCGGATGAGGCGGAAAGGTCTCAGGTGAGGGGAGAAAGTCCGAACGGCACGCCCAGGCGTTCGCCCAGCGCTTGCAGCTCCTTCTCGATAGCGGGGGCGAGATCGAGCCCCGTTTCGAGTGCAGCGCGCTCCAGCGCCGCGCCGCGCTGGCCGGGCAGCCTCCCCTCGTCGCCGCCGGCGTCGAGATAGGTTCCGGTCCACTGCCTCATGTAGGTCTCGAACACCTCGCGACTGGCGAATGTCGCCGGATCCACGAACCAGAAGAACGCACCTTCGCGTCCCACGGCACCGGCCTCCTGCATGGCCGTGGGAGGGCGGCTTACCGATTCGGCCGTCGCAGTGAACGCGCCGCTGAGCAATTCGATCATCATCGCGATGCCCATGCCCTTGTGGCCGCCGCTCGGCAGCAGGGCGCCTTTCAGGGCGCGCTTCGCATCGGTGGTCGGCGCGCCGCTTTCGTCCAGGGCCCAGTCTCCGGGAATCGGACGGCCTTCGCGCGCCGCGAGCAGGATATGCCCGCGCGCGGCCACGCTGCAGGCCATGTCGAAGATGAGCGGGCCGCCGTCTGGCATCGGGCAGCCGAAGGCGAGCGGATTGTGACCAATCGCGGGCCGCTTGAAACCCGGCATCGCGAGCAGCGGCGGCGTGTGCTGGCCGAGCATGCAGAAGGCACCGCCTTCGGCCGCGGCAAGCGCGTGCACGCCAAGTGCTCCGAGGTGGCCGATGCCGCGCACCGCGACGAGCACGGCGGCGCGGTGTTCAAGTTGTTCCAGCCCGAGCGCGACCACTACCGGCGATGCTACGTGGCCCATCGCGCCGTCGGCGTCGAACACGATGACGCCGTCGCGCGCCGTGTGCTGCATCTTCGGGCGCGGATTGAAATCACCGCTTTCAAGGCGCTGCACGTAAGAGGCGACGCGCGTCATGCCGTGCGTGCGCCAGCCGCGCAGGTCGCTGCGCACCAGCAGACGCGCAGCGGTGCGTGCATCCGCCGGCGGCACGCCGCAGCGCCCGAACACCGCCGAGGTCCAGCTTTCGAGATCGGCCGGGCGGAAGTGGGTGCCTGACGCGGTGTGCTGTGCCATGTCGGATCCGATCGGTGTGATGGCGGAGCGGTTACTCGGCCCTGATGTTCAGCCGCTTGAAGATCGCGGCATAGCTGGCCGATTCGGTCTTCATCGAATCGAGGAAGGGTTGAGCCGGTTGCGCCGTGACGTCCATCCCGGCGGCGACGAGCTTCTTCACTAGCTCGGGATCCTTGAGCGCCGCGAGTGTCTCGGCTTCGAGTTTGGCGACGATCTCAGGTGGCGTTCCGGCCGGCGCGAAGAACGCGTACCAGATCGGAAAGTCGGTCAGTTGCATGCCGGTGGCCTCGGTGAACGTGGGCGTATCGGGCAGCACCGCCGAGCGCTTCGGGCTCAGCAGGGCCAGCGCCTGCAATTTGCCGGAGCGGATCAGGCTGACCGCGGGCGGCAGCCCGACCACGCCAAAGGTGAGCGAACCCGCCATCGCGTCAGCGAGCACGGGCGGCGCGCCCTTGTAGGGAACCTGCACCAGGTCGAGCCCGGTTTTTTCGCGCATGGCTTCGACGGCAACGTGCATGGCCGAACCGGTGCCCGGCGTCCCATAGCTGTACTTCCCGTTCTTGTCGTTCTTGATCAGCGCCAGCAGTTCCTTCATCGAACGATAGGGCGCATTGCCCGCCGCCACCAGGACCGAGGGCACCGTCACCGTTTTCACCAGCGGCGCGAGGTCCTTCATCGGATCGTAAGAGACGGCTTGCAGGTTGGGCGTGATGGTGATCTCGATGTTCGAGCCGGCGAGGATGGTGTAGCCGTCCGCGGGCGAGCGCGCCACCGCCTGCGTGGCGATGGTGCCCGCCGCGCCGGGGCGGTTCTCGACGATGATCTGCTGGCCGAGGCGCTGCGACAGCACCTGCGCCACCAGCCGCGCCATGATGTCCACGCCGCCGCCGGCTGGCAGCGACACGATCATCCTGATCGGTTTCGTCGGGTAGGGTTGCGCGAGGGCGGGCCCGCCGCAAAGCGCCAAGCCCAGGAAAAGCAAGCAGACTAAGGATCGCATGTTCATTTTGTATTCTCCGGATGGCTCAATCGGCCTTGATGTTGGCGTCGCGCACGAGCTTGCCCCATCGCTCCACTTCCGCGGCGATGAAATTCTGTGCGTTGTCGGGCGTGCTGGCGACGACTTCGAAGCCCTGGTCGCGCACTTTCTGCATCATGTCTGGCTGCCGCAGCGCATTCGCTGCTTCGGCCTGGATGCGCGCGATGATCTCCTTCGGCGTGCCCGCGGGCACCATCAGCCCGGTCCAGTTGCTGATCAAGAAACCCGGCAGGCCGGCCTCCGCGGTGGTGGGCACATCCGGGATGAGCGGATGGCGCGCGCTGGTCGTGATCGCGAGCGGGCGCAGCCTGCCCGCCTTGATGTAGGCGATGCATTCGGGCAGGTTCGACACGATGAAGTCGGTGCGGCCGCCGACCAGGTCGATCAGGGACGGCGCGCCGCCCTTGTAGGGGACGTGTTGCACGTTGATCTTGGTGAGCGCGCGGTAGAGTTCCAGGCCCAGGTGCGGCGGCGTGCCGTTGCCGCTCGAACCGGCGTTGAGCGGCCGCGCGCGCGCCAGCGCCGTAAGCTCGGAGAGCGACTTCGCCGGCGAGTCCGGGTGCACCACCACCACCAGCGGCAGAGAGCCCAGCACTGAGACCGCGCTCAGGTCCTTGAGCAGGCTGTAGGGTGCTTGCGGGAATAGCGTCGTGTTCACCGCGTGGGTCAGCGTCATCGCGAGCCAGGTGTAGCCGTCGGCGGGCGACTTGGCGACAATGTCGGCGCCGATCAAGGCATTGCCGCCGGGCCGGTTGTCGACCACGATCGACTGCTTCCAAGCGTCGGACACCTTTTGCGCGACGTTGCGCGCCATGATGTCGGTGGCGCCGCCGGGCGGGAACGGCACGATGTAGTGAACCGGCTTGGACGGGTAAGGCTGCGCCAGCGCACCGCATGCGGCGAGTACACCGACCGCAGCGAGCGCCGCGTTCAACAACAGGCGTTTGATGCTTTTCATGCTTGGCTCCTTCTCCAAAATTGCCCGCTTCGCCCCGTCTTGGCGCGAGGCCGAGCGTGGTTCAGCGTGTAATCGCCAGCGCCGCGCCGAACGGCCCGGCACTGACTCTCTGGTAATAAAGCGGCCGGTCGCGCAGCGTGTAGCCGCGCATTTCCATGACGAAGCCGGTGCTGTCGTGACTGAGCCCGAGCTTGTCGCAAACCTTCGCCGGCAGGGCTTCGAAGCGGATGAACTGGTCAGCCCGCAGCGTCGGTAGCGAGAACTGCTGCTTCAGCAGGTCGCGCAGCGAGATGCGCTCGATCGCCTTCGCGCCGAGCTTGTGCAAGGCCGCGAACTCGGCCTCCTGCAGGAAGAATTCGCTGAACAGGTCGAATTCCCCGCCGACGCTGATCAGACGCTCTATGCGGATGAAGGACGCGCCGGCGCCGAGGAAGTCCGCCCACGGCCCCTGTTGGCGGATGCTCCTGACCGACAGGACATGCAGGTAAAGCGGCAGATCCAGGCCCTCGGTAGTGCGAAAGCGCAGGAAGCGCACGTCGGCAGGTCCGAGCTTGCCGCCCGAGACGAAGGTGCCGCGCCCGTGCTCGCGCACGATCAGGCCGCGGTGCGCAAGCTGCTGCAGCGCCTTCTGGACGGTGCCCACGCTCGCCTTCAGGCTTGCGGCAAGCTGCTCCTCCGAGGGCAGGCGGTCGCCCTCGCGCAGCGCTCCCGATTCGATGCGCGCGATGACGGTATCGCAGATGCGCTCGAGCTTGGTGGGCGCCCTGCGCTTCGGCCCGGACACAGACGGCTGTGCCTCGGCGGCGCCGTGCGGGCGGTCCAGGGAGAACGCCACGCGCGCTCCTTCCGCTTAAATCGTCGGGCCGAAGCGGCTGATCCCCGTCTCGCGCTGGTCGAGCACTTCGCTCGAAGTGCGCGTGCCCGAGGCTACTTCGAGCGCGTAGACGTAGAGCCTGTCGCCCACGTCGGTCACCTTGCTGCCCTTTTCGATCAGCTCGGACACGTCGTAATCGATGTTCTCGGGCATGCTGCGCAGCGTGTTGACGTTGCCGCTCACCTTGACCGTGGGCGAAACCATGTTGCCGATCGGATTGCCGACGCCGGTGCCGAAGAAAATCATCTGGCAGCCGCCCGCGGCCAACGCGGTCATCGACTCGACCGCCGGGGCCGGCGTCGCCATGAAGTGCATGCCCTTGCGCTTGGGCGCCTCGCCGTAGTCGAGCACACCGACCAGCGGCCGGGTGCCGGCCTTGGCCATCGCGCCGAGCGCTTTCTCCTCGATGGTGGTGAGGCCGCCGCGGATGTTGTCGGGCGTGGGATTGGTGCCGCGGATGTCGAGGCCCATTTTCATCGCGTCCTGCTCGAAGCCGACTACCTTGTCGACGAATTCCTTGCGCACCTTCTCATCCGTGGCGCGCGCGGCGAACAGGTGCTCTGCGCCGAAGAACTCCGAGGTTTCGGAGATGATGACCGTGCCGTCGTCGTCGACCAGGCGGTCCGCCATGCGGCCGATGGCCGGGTTGCAGGACAGGCCGGACGTCGTGTCCGAGCCGCCGCACTCGACGCCTATGGTGAGCGCGGAGACGGGGCAGGAGGTGCGTCGCACGCCCGAAGCCTGGATCGCCAGGCGCATTGCCTTGCGCGTTCCGTTCGCCACGGCGTTGATGGTGCCGTCGGGCTGCAGGTTGATCACTTCGATGCGCTTGCCGGTCGGGCGGATGCGCTTCGCCACCTCTTCGGTGGTCATTTCCTCGAGTCCGACCAGCAGCACCGAGGCGATATTCGGATTGCGCCCCATCCCGGCAAGCGCGTTGTAGGTGATCTCGAGGTCACGGCCGTACTGCCCACGCACGAAGAGTGTCGTTATCGGCAATGTGCCTTCCACCGCCGCGCAGATGGCGCGGGTCACCGGGTTGCAGTTGTCCATGATGGAGATCACGCCCACCCAGTTGCGCACGCCGATGCTGCCATTCTCCCTCGGGTAGCCGAGAAATGTTGCGCTCATGTGCCTAGCTCCTTGTCTGGTCGCCTCGGCCCCGTGCCGACTCGACGTTGTGAACGTGGACGTGCTCGCCGGGCTTGATCGCCTTGCTGGCCTTGCCCACCAGCTGGCCGTACTTGAGCACGTCGGCGCCGGCCGCGGTCTCCTTCACGCAGACCTTATGGCCGAACGGAATGTCACTGAGCAGCTTGATCGTGCCGCTGGCTTCGCCCTGAAGCGCGCAGGCGTCCCCGGCCTTGCCGCTATCGATCAGCGTCGCGACGTTGTCGGATCTATTCAATACGAGTGCGCGTGGCATCCACACCTCCAGAAATTATGCCTCCCGGCGGATATCCGCCGAGCGGTGCCAAGAATACGCGGGATTTGCCGGAATTGTCAAGACCTATATAGGACATCTTGACACCCAGATTCGATGAGTGTATGTTTCCCCCTTCCAAAGCAGCGGTGCGCCGGCCGCTGCGACATCAGGCCCAAAATAGCTATATAGGAGAGACACATGCTAGGAGAGACGGTATGAGGTCGCGCGGAGTCGTGGGAGCCGTGCTTGCGCTGGGGCTGTGCCTATCGGCATCGCAGGCGCAGTCACAATCGACCTGGAAGCCGACGCGTCCCGCGGAGATCGTGTTGCCGGCCTCGCCTGGCGGTTCGGTGGATCAGATGTCGCGCTCGATCAAGCGCTTCGCAGAGGATCAGAAGCTGATCGACGTGCCATTCAACGTCATCTACAAGACCGGCGCCAACGGCGCCATCGCCCTCGAGTACCTGGCCCAGAATCAGGGCAAGGGCGAGATCGTGCTCGCGTCCGTGCACACCTTCCTCACCGTGCGCGAGACCGGCGATTCGAAGTACGATTATCGCGACCTGACGACGCTCGGCCTTCTGTTCAAGGAATACCACGTGATCGCGGTGAGGCCGGACAGCCCGATCAAGGACGGGCGCGCCCTGATCGACAAGCTGCGCAAGGACCCGTCCTCGGTGAGCTTCGGCTTCTTCGGCAATCCGGGCAACCACCTGCATCTGGGCGCCGCAATTCCGCTCAAGGCCGCCGGCGTGGACATCAAGAAAATGCTCACGGTACAGTACCGCTCCGGTCCCGAGGCGCTCACCGCGGTAGTGGGCGGGCACCTCGACGCGGCTCTGGTGACCTTGTCGGTAGCGCAACCGCTGGTCGAGGCGGGACGGCTGAAAGTGCTCACCCAGACTGCGCCGACGCGCCGCGGCGGCTATCTCGCCAGCGTCCCCACCTGGCGCGATCTCGGGGTCAATGTGGAGTATGCAACTGCGCAGGGCGTGCTCGGAACCAAAGGCATGACTGCCGAGCAGATTGCCTACTGGGAGGGTATCCTCTCCGGGCTTTCGCAGGACGAGGAATGGAAGAAGCTGCTGGCACGCAACTACTGGGAACCCGCATACATGACATCCGCAGAAATGAAACGATACTACGACGAAGAGCACGCCAAACTGAAGGCGGTCCTCGGCGAACTGGGACTGTTGAAATAAGTACCAAACGCACGCGACCCAAGGTGGTTCTGGTTGGCGGGATCTATCACACCGATGCGGACAAGCTGCTGCGCACCAATACCGACGTGGTGGCGCTTGAGCGCCCGTCTTCTGAGCAGATAGCCGCGGCGCTTGCGGACGCCGACGGCGCCATCGTGCGTTACCCATATCGCATCGATGATAAAGTGCTGGCAGGCGCGAAAAGGCTGGTCGCCGTCGCATCGTCGGGGCGTGGCACCGATTCGATCGATGTGCCGGCCTGCACCCGCCACGGCGTGGTCGTGGTCAACAACCCGGGCTTCGGCACCGTACCGGTGTCCGAGCACGCCATTGCCCTGATGCTTGCCTTGTCGCGGCGCCTGATCGAATGCGGCAAGGCGATCCGCTCGGGCGGCGCGTGGGACAAGCGCACCGACCTCGACGTGCTCGACTTGTACAGCCGCACCCTCGGCATCGTCGGCCTCGGACTAATCGGTTCCGAGATGACGCGCAAGTGCATCGCGGCATTCAGCCTCAACGTGCTCACCTACGATCCGTACGTGCCGGCGTCGAAGGCCGAAGCGCTCGGCGCGACCATGCTGACCGACCTCGACGAACTGCTCGAACGCTCCGATTTCGTCTCGATGCACTGCGAGCTGAACGACGGGTCGCGCGGCATGATCGGCGAGGCTCAGTTGCGGCGCATGCGTCCGCATGCATTCCTGATCAACACCTCGCGCGGCAAGGTGGTGCAGCAGAAGGCGCTGGAGAAGGCGCTCGCCGAGCGCTGGATCGCCGGCGCCGCGCTCGATGTGTTCGAGGACGAGCCGCTCGCGGAGTCGAGCACGCTGTTCAAATTCGACAATCTGCTGCTCACGCCGCACGTTGCCGGTCTGTCCGGCGATGCGCTGCGCGCGCTCGCGAATTCGGCGGTGACTCAGCTGCTGCGGGCGCTCTCGGGCGAGCGGCCGAAAAACGTGGTGAACCCGCCCGCTTGGGATGCCGCTATGGCGCGGCGTGCCGCCGCGGCCTGAGGCAATCGGCTATACGCGGGGAAAAGCATGAACATCGCATCTCATCTTGAGAAGATCGGGCGCTTCGAGGCCTTGCGCGCGCGGCTCGATTCGCTGGAAGACTTCGACCTGTGGTTCTGGGTAACCATGAACACCGGCACCAACGCGGTCAACGTCGCCCTGCATCACGCCGGCGTGACGCGCGCCGATGACGTGTTCCCGACGCAGCCCGGCGTGTACCTGATACCCGCCGCTGACGGGCAGCTCCTGCCGGGGTTTCATCCCCTGGGCGACGTGCTGCATGTCGGCCGGCCGAAGGTCGACGCGCCGGTGCCCGAGGACATCGCCGAAATGATGCGCGCGATGGAAGTGATCGAGCACCATCGCGATCCGTGCGTGCGCGGCGAGCGCGAACCGACCCCCGCCATTGCCGAGGAATGCGAACGCGCGCTCAGGCGCTGCCTCGAGCTGCTCGCGCGGCGCGTGGGGAAAGGAACCTGAGCCATGCAAGCCCTTGACCACCGCCAGCGCGCCGAGCGCGTCGAACGCTCGCTCGCCAAATGCGGCCCGCACGACCACGAAATGAAGATCGAAGCCGCGATGCTCGCGGGAACGCACTGGGTCAACTTCGTGCTGCACCGCATGGGCGTCACCAAGGCGGAACAGGACGTGATGCACACCTACATGCTTACGGTGAACGAGCTGCGCAAGTACAGTGTCGCCGACGTCTGGCTGATGCTAGCGATGGACGAGATCGAGAACCTGCGGCCTGCGCACGTGCGCGGAAACGTACCCGGGGGAGCAGCCGCGGCGGATCGGGCGCTCGAGCTTCTCGGAAAAATCCGCGCAAAGGCGACGCAGCAATTTCGGTAGAACGGCGCTGAGAATTTGGCGCTTGCCTTGCGGGAATCGCCGGGTCGCAGTTCAGCGCTGGTACGCGAGCGCTTCGAGTTTTCTGAGATCGGTAGAGATGATCTTGCGCTTTTGCAGCGCGATCGCTTTGCGCTCTTCCAGTTCGTGCAGGCTCATGTCCCAGAAAGCGGCCCAGTTTTGCGTGGAAAGCAACAAAGATCGTTGACCTAGCGAATCTACTCTGTCGCTTCGGCTAGCGCGCAAAGCGCAGGCAGAGCTGCAGCAGTTCATCCCAAACGTCGCCGCGGGCGAGGCCTTTGACCGTGCGGTCTATGCGCGCGGCGTGGCGCAGCGCCTGGCCCAGGGCCGCGGACTTGATCCGGCGCGCGGCCTCGTTCACCAAGCGCTGTCGCACATCGCCCCAGACGCGGTTGTTGCGGTAGAGTTGCTGCAGGTTTTCGCCCAGCGCCATGCCGGCTTGCACCTTGGCCACGGCGCGAATCTCCTCGGCCAGCACCCACAGTATCTTGGGCGGCGCCTCGCCCTCGCTTTTCAGTCCGTCGAGCATTCGTGCCAGGCGCGCCGTGTCGCCTGCGAGCATCGCCTCGTTCAATTTGAATGCGTCGTAGCGCGCGACATTGAGTACCGCACTGCATACCGGGTCGAAGGCGAGTTCACCCGGCGGAAACAGCAGGCCCAGCTTCTGGATTTCCTGGTGCGCGGCGAGCAGATTGCCCTCGACGCTATCGGCGAGGAATTGCAGCGTCGCCGGGTCGGCCTTCTGTTTTTGCAGCGCCAGGCGCGCTGCGATCCACCGCGGCAACTGCGCGCGTTCGAGCTGAAAAGTGTTGATCAGCGTGCCTGTGTAAGTCAGCGCCTTGAACCAGGCCGCGTCCTGGGCCTTGCGATCCAGGCGCGGCAGCGTCACGATGGTGAGCACGTCGGGAGCGAGCGCTGCGCAGTACTGCACGATCGCAGGCCCGCCCTCGGTGCCGGGCTTGCCGCCGGGGATGCGCAGCTCGATTAGTTTTTTCGACGAGAACAGCGACAGGCTCGCTCCGCTGACCAGCAATTGCTTCCAGTCGAAGCCGCGTTCGGCGGCGAGCACTTCGCGCTCCAGATATCCCTTCGCGCGGGCTGCCGCGCGGACCGCATCGGCCGCCTCCAGCGACTGCAAGGGCTCATCGCCATGAATGATGTAAAGGGCATCCAGGCCGCGGGAGAGATGGCGGCCCAGCTCTTCAGCGCGCAGTTGCATCTTTTAATTCGGGTTGCAGGGCAATCGGCGTTGCGGGTGTGGCGGACAGGCGGCGCAGGATCTGCTGCACCATGTCGCTTTGCATGTCGCGGTAGAGCAGCGACTCCTCCGATTCCTTGGCCAGCACCTGCGCATCATTGAAGGAGATGTCGCGCGTGAGCTGGATTTCGCTTTGCGGCAGGTAATCGCGGCCGCGGGCGTCGTGGACGCGAAAGCTCAGGCGATAACGCAGCTGGAATTCACGCACCCGGCCGGAGGTATCGAAAGAAAGAATGGTCTTGCTGCGGTCTTCGGCGGAAACGCTCAGGATCGCCTGCGCCTGCGCCGGATCGTTCACCAGCTTGGTATGGGTGCCGGCGATGATATTGCGCTTCAACTCGGTGCCCAGCTGCGAGATTTCAGGGACGGCAATGTACAGGGTCTCGAACGGCAGTGTGGCCTGGCCGCGCAATTGAAAGCCGCAGGACGCCGTGAGCCAGGCTAATGCGAGGATGACAAGAACGCGCATTTATGCTCCGTATTTGTTGTGAGGGAAGCGGGAAGGGAGAGGAGGAAAAACCGCGCGCATCCTCCTCTCTGCTCTTGCATTTCAAACTACCACATTCACCAAGCGACCGGGCACAACGACGATTTTTTTTACGGCCAGTCCGGCGACAAATTTCCGTACCTGCTCGTTCGCCAGCGCGGCAGCTTCGATGGCATCCTGGCCGGCAGCCTTGGCAACGCGGATATTGCCGCGCAGCTTACCGTTTACCTGCACCACCAGTTCGATTTCGTCCTGTTCCAGCGCCGCCGGGTCGGGCTCGGGCCAGGGAGCGTGGAGTATGTCCTCGCCATAGCCGAGCTCGCGCCACAGTTCGTGCGTGATGTGAGGCGCGATCGGCGAGAGCACCCTGAGCAGGATGGACAGGCCTTCGACGAGGGTAGCGGTGGCCGCGGTGCCGGCCTGCGTTGCAGGCTTCGCTTTGCCGGGCTTGGCCTCGCCCGAGACTCGTTCCAGCGCGTTCAGGATTTTCATGCAGGCCGATGCGACCGTGTTGAACTGATGCTTGCCCAGATCGTAGTTCGCCTGTTTCAGCGTCAAATGTATTTCGCGGCGCGAGTCCCGGTGCTGCGGCTGGATCTTGCTCCAATCGGTTGGATGCGACTTCAGATCGCCCGCGCCTTTGCCGAGTCCGCACTGGTGCTCGTGAGCGAATGTCCACAATCTTTTCAGAAACCGGAACGCGCCTTGCACGCCGGAGTCGGACCACTCCAGCGTCTGCTCGGGCGGGCTGGCGAACATCATGAAAAAGCGCGCGGTGTCGGCGCCGTAGGTCTCGATCAGCGCTTGCGGATCCACGCCGTTGTTCTTCGACTTGGACATGGTGCCGATGCCGCCGGACTCCACCGGAGCGCCGTCGGCCGTGAGCAGCGCTTGCGCGCGCTGGCCCTTGTCGTCCAGGTTCCACTCGATCTCGGCCGGGTTGTAGTAGATGATGCGCCCGGCGCCGGTTTTGCGGAAGTAAATCTCGTTCAACACCATGCCCTGGGTGAGCAGGTTCGCGAAAGGCTCGTCGAACCCGACCAGCTTGAGGTCGCGCATCACCTTGGTCCAGAAGCGCGAGTACAGGAGGTGCAGGATGGCATGCTCGATGCCGCCGATGTACTGGTCCACCGGCAGCCAGTAGTTTACGCGCTCGTCCACCATCTGCCCCGCGCCCGGGCAGGCGTAGCGGATGTAGTACCAGGACGAATCGACGAATGTGTCCATGGTGTCGGTCTCGCGTCGCGCGGGCTTGCCGCAGCGCGGGCAGGCGCAGTCGAGAAAGGCGCGGTGCTTGTTCAGGGGGTTGCCCGAACCGTCGGGCACCAGGTCCTCGGGCAGCCTCACCGGCAGATCCTTGTCCGGAACCGGCACCGCGCCGCAGCCGTCGCAGTGGATGATCGGAATGGGCGTGCCCCAGTAGCGCTGGCGCGAGATGCCCCAGTCGCGCAAGCGCCACACCACCTGCTTGTCGCCCAGGCCCTTGGCGCGCAGGTCGGCGGCGATGGCATCGGTCGCCTGCTCGTAACCCAGGCCGTCGTACTTGCCCGAATTGATGCAGCTACCGTACTCGGCGTACTCGGGCTTCCACAGCTCGGGCACGGTGTCGCCCGCCGGATGGCGGATCACGCATCTGATCGGCAGATTGTATTTCAAGGCGAAGGCGTAGTCGCGTTCGTCATGCCCCGGCACACCCATCACCGCGCCTTCGCCGTAGCTCATGAGCACGTAATTTCCGACCCACACCGGGATTTGTTCGCCCGAGATCGGGTGGGTCACGGTGAGGCTGGTGGGCATGCCCTTCTTTTCCTGCAGCGCCAGATCGGCCTCCCGCACCCCGCCGCGCTTGCACTCGTCGATGAAAGCCGCGAGTTGCGAATTTGTCTTCGCGGCATGGGCGGCGAGCGCATGCTCGGCCGCGACGGCGCAGAAGGTCACGCCCATGACGGTGTCGGCGCGCGTGGTGAACACCTTGATCGTGCCTCGCAGCGGAAATCCACCCTCACCCCCATCCCCTCCGCCTGAGGGCGAGGGGAGTGCCGGGCTTCCGCCCGCGGCAGAAGTAAAATCGTAGGGGAAGCCGAAATTCACGCCGTGGCTCTTGCCGATCCAGTTGGCCTGCATGGTCTTCACCCGCTCCGGCCAGCCGGGCAGCGTGCCGAGATCGGCGAGCAACTCCTCGGCGTAAGCGGTGATCTTCATGTAGTACATCGGGATCTCGCGCTTTTCCACCAGAGCCCCGGTGCGCCAGCCGCGGCCGTCTATGACCTGCTCGTTGGCGAGCACGGTCTGGTCCACCGGATCCCAGTTGACCGTACCGGTCTTTAGATACATCAGGCCTTTTTCCAGCATGCGCAGAAACAGCCACTGGTTCCATTTGTAGTATTCGGGCCGGCAGGTGGTGACTTCGCGCGACCAGTCCAGGGCAAAGCCCAGCGACTGGAGCTGCTTTTTCATGTAGGCGATGTTGTCGAAGGTCCACTTCGCCGGCGGCACGCCGTTGGCCATCGCGGCGTTCTCGGCCGGCAGCCCGAATGCGTCCCAGCCCATGGGTTGCA
>ERZ1292633.2060-Hain-H41-02um-R1-2060-length-20937-cov-8_pt1 | contig 20937 bp, 18 predicted proteins | sample MGYA00564406_ERZ1292633 | MGnify/ENA primary metagenome ERZ1292633 (study PRJEB36523, sample SAMEA6512639) | groundwater metagenome | collected 2019-01-08 | study: AquaDiva: Metagenomics assemblies of 32 groundwater samples
CGAGATGAAAATGGGCGATTACTTCGATCTGGGGGCCGATCGCGCGCGCCTGCCGCGGCCGCGGCGGATTGCGCGCGCGGCGGCCGAGGCAGGCGCGATTGCCGAAGGGCTGCTGTCGTTCATGCGCGAATCGCGACGTCTCACCAATACGCGCATGAAAGCCGAGCTCGGCGTGCGCTTGCGCTACCCGAGCGTCTACGAGGGCGTGCCGGCGGTCGCGGCGAACTGAATCCGAACTGAACCCATGGACAGTTTGCTCGTCGTCACCAACCTGCCGGACCGCCAAAGCGCCGAAAAGCTTGCCGCTCTGCTGATCGAGCGGCGGCTGGCTGCCTGCGTCAACATTCTCGCCCCCTGCAGTTCGGTATACCGCTGGCAGGGGGAAATCCAGCATGACGAGGAGCATCCGCTGCTGATCAAGACGGTGCAGGACCGCTATGCGGAGCTGGAGGCGTCGATCCGCGCCAACCATCCGTATGAACTCCCCGAGATCATTGCGGTCTCACTAACTCATGGCCTGCCAGCCTATCTGCAGTGGGTCGAATCCGAAACGCGCGACAACGACCCGCGGGCCTGAACCCCTTATGCGAATCAACCTGTACCGAATCCTCGCCTTGCTGCTGTCGCTCTTGCTGCACGGGTTTGCCGGCGCGCAGGACCTGCTCGACCCGGCGCTGGCGTTCAAGTTTTCGGCGCGGGCAATAGACGCGGGCACGATCGAGGTGCGCTACCGGATCGCCGACGGCTATTACATGTATCGCGACAAGTTCAAATTCGCGGTCGAGCCGGCCAGCGTGAAACTGGGCGCAGCGCAGTTCCCCAAGGGCGATATCCATAATGACGAATTTTTCGGCAGGGTGGAGACCTACCGCAAGGAGGTGCGTATCCGCCTGCCGTTCACGCGCGAGGCTGCGGCGGACAAGCTCCAGCTAGCGGTCACCTCGCAAGGCTGTGCCGACGTGGGCGTGTGCTACATACCGCAGGTGCAAACGGCGGAGATCAAACTCGCCGGGCTGGCGCCCGCGTCCGGCGCATCCGGGCCGGGGGCGGTATCAACGCCGTTCGCCGAGGCGGCACCCGCGCCGGACTCGCCCGGCGTGATCGGCGACGAAGCGCGCTTCGAGAGGCTGCTCGTCTCGGGCAGCCTGTGGCTGATTGCCGCCGCTTTTTTCGGCGCCGGCATCCTGCTCACTTTCACGCCTTGCGTGCTGCCGATGATACCGATCCTGTCCGGCATCATCGCCGGCGAAGGCCGTAACGCCACCCGCACGCGCGCATTCACGCTGTCCTTCGCCTATGTACTGGGCATGTCCGTCACCTACACCGCGATCGGCATCGGCGCGGCCCTGTCGGGCAACCTGCTGTCCGCGGCGCTGCAGAATCCCTGGGTGTTGTCGGCCTTTGCCGCGGTGTTCGTGCTGCTCTCGCTATCGATGTTCGGCTTGTACGAACTGCAGCTGCCCTCCGGGTTCCACGCGAAGATTACCGAGACCAGCAACCGGCTCAAGGGCGGACACCTTGGCGCGGTGGTGCTGATGGGCATATTTTCCGCAGCCATCGTCAGCCCCTGCGTGGCCGCGCCGCTGGCCGGCGCGCTGCTCTACATCAGCCAGACCCGCGACATGGTGCTGGGAGGCATCGCGCTGTTCGCCATGTCGATCGGCATGGGCGTGCCGCTGATCCTGGTCGGCGTGTTCGAGGGTGCATTCCTGCCCAAGTCCGGCCATTGGATGAGGTCGGTGAAGCATTTTTTCGGCGCGCTGCTGCTTGCCGTCGCGATCTGGATCGTGTCGCCGGTGTTGCCGGCGGCGGCGCAAATGCTCGCCTGGGCCGCGCTCCTGGTCGGTTCGGCCATGGTGCTGCGCGCGATCGACCCGCTGCCGCCGGAGGCCGGGACCGCCGCGCGCCTGTGGAAAGGCGTGGGTTTCCTCGCGCTGCTCGCGGGCGCGGCGCTCGCGATCGGGGCGCTATCGGGCAGCCGCGATGTGCTGCGGCCGCTCGCCGGGCTCGTGGCCGGAGGCGAACGCGGGGCGCAAGAAGTGCGCTTCACGCGCGTCAGGAACTTGGCCGAACTCGAAACGAAGCTTGCGACCGCCGGCAAACCGGTGATGCTCGATTTTTACGCCGACTGGTGCGTATCGTGCAAGGAAATGGAGGCGTTCACTTTCACCGACCCCCAGGTGAAAGCGAAACTCGAGGGGATGCTGCTGTTGCAGGCGGACGTCACCGCCAATTCGCCCGAGGACAAGGCCATGCTCAAGCGCTTCAGCCTGTTCGGCCCGCCCGGCATTATTTTCTTTGATCGCCAGGGGAAGGAAATTCAGGGATTGCGGGTAATCGGTTACCAGCCCGCCGATCGCTTCCTTGCCACCCTGAACCGCGCGGCGGGCGTTTGATTCCTGGCGCTTGCGGCGTTCGGCGCGCCAACTACTTTTTGACTTCCAGCATGATTTTGCCGATGTGCTTGCTCGACTCCATGAGCTCATGCGCGAGCCGCGCATCCCGGAGCGGAAAAGTGGCGCGGATCACCGGCTTGACCTTGCCCGATTCGAGCAGCGGCCAGACCTTTTTTTGCAAAGCCTGCGCGATCGCCGCCTTCTGCGCGACGGTGCGCGGGCGCAGGGTGGAGCCGGTGAAGGTGAGACGCTTGATCATGATCGGCAGGAAATCGAGCGCGACCTTGCTCTCCTGCAGGAAGGCGATCTGCACCAGCCGCCCTTCCAGTGCCAGCGATCTAAGATTTTTCTCGATGTAAGGGCCGCCCACCATGTCAAGGATCAGATCCACCCCTTTCTTGTGCGTGAGCTGTCCGACTTCCGCGACGAAATCCTGCTCGCGGTAGTTGATGGCGGCATTCGCCCCCATCTTCTTGCAGAACTCCGCCTTCTCTTGGTTGCCGACGGTGGTGTAGACCGTCGCACCGAATGCCTTGGCCAGCTGAATGGCGGTGAGGCCGATGCCGCTGGAGCCGCCGTGCACCAGAAAAGTCTCCCCCGCTTGCAGCCGCCCACGGTCAAACACATTGGTCCAGACGGTGTAGAAATTCTCCGGCAAGGCAGCCGCTTCCTTCACCGACAGACCTTTTGGGATGGGCAGACAATGCGGTGCCGGCACCGCGCAATACTCGGCGTAACCGCCGCCCGGTGTGAGCGCGCACGCGAGGTCGCCAATTTTCCACTGCGTCACGTCCGGCGCGACGGCGCAGATGCGGCCGGCGATCTCCAGGCCGAGGATGGGTGAGGCCCCCGGCGGCGGCGGATAACTGCCTGAGCGCTGCAATACGTCCGGGCGATTGACGCCGGCATAGTGGACTTCGATGACGACTTCGCCCGCTTGCGGCTGCGGTACGGGTCCTTCGGCCGGTTTCAGTACATCGGCGGGGCCGCCTTTTCCGTGGTCTATGTAAAGCATGAGTGGTACTCCTGTTGGCCTGCTGCAATCCATATCTGAAGCCACTTCTTGTGACAGGAAGTGCTTACTTATCAAACAAACCCGTGCCGAAGTCAGGCTTAAAGCATGCCCAGCTCTCTGCAACGGGCGCCAACGCAATTATAATGGCGCGTACGCCAAAAAAAGAGAACAACAGTGAGAAAACACATCAAAGGCATAGACCACGTAGTCATCACCGCGCGCGACCTGGATTCGACAGCGGACACATTCCGGCGCATGGGTTTCACCCTTACTCCCAGGGGCCACCATACGCTGGGATCACAGAACCACTGCGTCATGTTCGGCCAAAATTATTTCGAGTTGCTGATGGTGCCGCAACGTCTGCCGGGCCGCGAGTATTACTACGACTTTGCCCGCATCGGTGATGGCCTGGCGGCGATCGCTCTCAAGACCGACAACGTGCGCGGTGCCTACGGCGAACTCACTGCGGCCGCGCTGGCGCCTTCCGAACCGGTTGATTTCTCACGCCCGGTTCAGTTGTCTACGGGCACGAAGAACGCATCCTTTCGCATAACCCAGCTGGGCCTGGAGCAAACCCCGGGCGGACAGGTGTTCCTGTGCCAGCATTTTACCCGCGATGTGGTGTGGCGGCCCGAATACCAGACGCATGCCAATACGGCAACCGGCCTCGCCGCGATCGCCATCGTCAGCAGCGAGGGTCCGGCTACCGCAGCCGCCTACGAGCGCTTGTTCGACGTCAAGGCGAAGACCATATCCGAAGGGCTGCTGGTCAACACCGGCGATACCCCCATCGCCATTGTCGATGAACGCGCGCTGGCGAAACGCTTGCCCGGGGTATGGATCAGCGCCCGCCGGCAGCCCTGCATGGCGGCGCTATTCATCCGCGTCACCGATCGCGATACAGCGGAGAAAACCCTGCGCGACGGCGGCCTGCATCCCGCGCGCATGCCGGACGGGTCAGTTGCCCTCGGCGCCGCGGAAGCGCACGGCGTGGCAATCGTCTTCGGCTAGGGCCTATCAGCCCTCTTTAAGCCATTGCGCAGCATCCAAGGCGTAATAAGTGAGGATGCCGTCGGCGCCAGCTCGCTTGAACGCGAGCAGCGCTTCCATGGCGCAGGTTTTCTCGTTGATCCAGCCGTTCATGCCCGCTGCTTTGAGCATCGCATACTCGCCGCTCACCTGATAGACGAATGTCGGCGCTTTGAATTCGTCTTTCACCCGGCGCACGATATCCAGATAGGGCATGCCCGGCTTCACCATCACCATATCGGCGCCTTCCTGCAGGTCCAGTCCCACTTCCCATAGCGCTTCATCGCTATTGGCAGGGTCCATCTGGTAGGTGAATTTGTTGCCCTTGCCCAGGTTGGCCGCGGAACCGACCGCGTCGCGAAACGGGCCGTAATAGCCGGACGCATACTTGGCCGAATAAGCCATGATGCGGGTATGGATGAATTGCCTTTGGTCCAGTGCGGCGCGGATGCGGCCGATGCGCCCGTCCATCATGTCCGAGGGCGCAACGATATCCACCCCGGCCGCGGCCTGGGTCAGCGCCTGCTTTTCCAGGATGGCGAGCGTGGTATCGTTGAGGATGTAGCCGCTGGCATCGATTACGCCATCCTGGCCGTGGCTGGTGTAGGGGTCGAGCGCGACGTCGCACATTACGCCCAGCCCGGGAAATTCCTTTTTCAAGCGGGCGACCACGCGCGGGACCAGCCCTTTCGGGTTCGTTGCCTCCTTGCCATCCAGCGTCTTGAGCTTGGCGTCGATCACAGGGAACAGCGCCATCGCCGGGATCTTGAGCTTCAGGCAGCGTTCGGCTACCGGCAGCAGCTTGTCCAGGGTCATCCGTTCTACCCCCGGCATGGAAGCCACCGCCAGGGTCTTCTTCGAACCCTCCATCACGAACACCGGGTAAATCAAATCATTGGTAGTGAGTACATGTTCTCGCATCATGCGCCGTGTAAAGTCGTCACGCCGCATGCGGCGCATACGCACTGTGGGAAAATTGCCATAGATGTTCATGATGGTCGCTGACCTTATTTATCAATAGGTTAGAAAAAAATCGTATTCCTTACACCGGTTCTTGAAACTTTTTCGAGGATTCCAAATCTTATCAATAGATGGCTACGGCCATCTCCCGCTTCTCCTCCCTGAGCGGGTGCCTTAATCCTGTTTAAGGCGTTCTAGCCCCCGGTCTTAATCCCCTTTAGCCGGGGGCTTTTTTTATGCTTTCGCGCTTGATCCCCAACCAGCCCCCGATGATTTCCTCCGCTTCTTCCATGCCTTGCTTCTTGGAGCTGGAAAAGAGCTGCGTCGTGTAATTGTCTGCGTATTTGCACAGTTCGGCTCGCACTTCGCGCAGCGTCTTTTGCCCCTCCTGCCGTGACAGTTTGTCCGACTTGGACAATAGGACGTGCACTGGCTTCCCCGTGGAAGCGAACCAGTCCAGCATCTGCCGGTCTAGCGGCGTAAGCGGATGGCGCGCATCCATGATCAGAACCATGCCGAACAGTGAACCGCGTGTCTGCAGATAGGTCGAGAGCAGTTGTTCCCAATGCGCGCGCAGGTCTCGCTGCACCTTGGCGTAGCCATAGCCCGGCAGATCGACCAGGAAAACGCCGCCGGGGAGGCTGAAAAAATTGATCTGCTGGGTGCGCCCTGGCGTCTTGCTGACAAAGGCCAGACGGTTATGGTCGACGAGCGTGTTAATTGCGCTGGATTTGCCCGCGTTGGAGCGACCGGCGAAGGCAATCTCGGGGCCTAAAGGCGGCGGCAGATCGCTGAGATGGTGTGCGGTGATATGGAAGGTGGCGCCACGGAACAACGACATGACTTTGAGGACCAAATGCTGGAAAGTCGGATAGAATATCAGTTTTTGCAATACACCTTGGTTCGAGGAGCACAGGCATGAAACGCATCATGGCGCTCGCCGCTATGCTGGCAGCGCTAGCAGCAGCGGCCGCCGCCGAGCCGCCGTTCAAAGGCGATGCCGCCAAAGGGCAAGCCGTTGCCAATCAGACCTGTGCTGCCTGCCATGGAGCCGACGGCAACAGCCAGATCGCGGTCAATCCCAAGCTGGCCGGCCAGATTCCCGAGTACCTGCACAAACAGCTTACAAACTTCAAAGCGGCGTCGGGCAAGAAAGCGGAACGCGACAACCCGGTGATGGCGGGCATGGTGGCCGGCCTGTCGCCCGAGGACATGCGCAATCTCGCCGCTTATTACACCGGCCAGGCGGCCAAACCCGGCGCGGCAAAGAGCAAGGATCTGGTGGCCCTGGGACAGAAGATTTACCGCGGCGGCATCGCCGGGAAGGGTGTCGCAGCCTGCGCTTCATGCCACGGGCCGAACGGCGCCGGCATGCCGTCGCAGTATCCCCGTCTATCCGGTCAGCATGCCGAGTATGTAGAGGTGCAGCTGAAAGCTTTCCGCTCGGGTGCGCGCGCCAACGATCCTAACGCTAGTATGCGCACCGTGGGGGGAAAACTCTCCGACCGCGAAATCCAGGCAGTCGCGGATTACGTCGCCGGCCTGCGTTAAGCGCCGGCTGACGCGGGTTTCCTGCGCTGCATCGCCGCTAGCGCGCCGCCAAGGATACCCTTGGGCATGTAGATGATGAACAGCACCAGCATCAAGCCGTAGATGGTGCTGTCGAGCGCATGCAGGCTGTTGCCGAACATGAGGCGCAGCCCCTCGGCGAGCAGCAGCGTGAACGCCGCACCCACAGTCGGTCCGAGACGCACGTACATGCCGCCGGCGATCACGCCGAACACCATCTGTAGGCTGATGCCGATGCCGGAGACGGTGTCCGGGTTGACGTAAGCCTGGTACTGCGCGTAGAGCGCGCCGCCGACGCAGGTCATCAGCGCGGAGATCAGCGTGACCCCCAGCTTTAACCGGGTGACGTTGATGCCGATCGAAGCGGCGGCGTCCTCTTCCTGGCTGATCGCCTCGAGCGCGAGCCGCGCCATGCTGCGATCGACCTTGTTCCACACCCACAGTCCGGCAAGCCAGACGAGGAGCACGACGTAGAACCAGACGAGCTTATCGGAGAACTGCAACGCGAGGAGCGAATAAGACGATTCGGTCAGTGCCGTCTTGGGAGTGACACCGAGCGAGCCGCCGGTCTGGTCGCGCAGCGCGACGATCAACAGCCGCGTCACTTCCGACAGCGCGAGCGTAACCAATGCAAAATAGTGGCCGACGATCTTGAAGCGGAAGCACGGATAGCCGATCAGGAAGGCAATGACCGCGGTGAGCGCGAGGGCGATCGGCAGCCCGATCCATGGTGTCAGTCCAAACTGGTTCCACCCCATGACGACAACGTAGGCGCCGATGCCGAGGAAGGCGCCGTGGCCGAAACTTACCATACCCAGCCGCCCCATGATCGACCAGCCGGTGTAGACAAAGCCCCACAGCAGAACCTGGATCAGCATGTGCAGGGGGTAGTTGCCGATGCCGATGAGCGGTGCCACGGCCAGGGCGGCGAGGCCGATCCAGGGTAGCGCGCGCGTCATCTTACTTGCTCCCCCAAATGCCCTGCGGGCGCCAGAACATGACCGCAATGAAGAACAGGAAGGCGATGACGTAGCCCCATTCGACCGCAAGGAAGAAACCGCCCACCGAAATAAACTGAGCGAAAATGAACGCGGCTATGAAGCCGCCAACCATGTTCCCCAGCCCGCCGAGCACGCAGATGAGGAAGGTGATCGGCCCGAACGACAAGCCGATCGCCGGGTGGATGTCGTATTGCAGCACCAGCAGGCACGAAGCCAGCCCGGCCAGGCCACCGCCCAGAGCCGAAGTGATAATGAAGATGCGGTCCGGATTCACGCCCATCAGCGGCATGATCGCGCGATCCTGGCTGATGGCGCGGATCGCGGTGCCCAGGTAGGTGCGCGTGAGGAACAGGTACATCGCCAGCATGCCGGCGAGCGCGACGCCGAAGGCGATCAAGCGCGGCATCGAAAACGAGATCTCGCCGATAACGATGGGCGGGAAAGTTACGCCGATATTCTTGAATTCGATGCCGAACGCGAGCGTGGCCGCCGCTTGCAGGAAGAACAGCACGCCGCCCGTGACCAGCAACTGGTTGATCGGTTCGGCCGCAAGCACGGGGCGAATGACGAACTGGTGCAGCGCCGCGCCGGCTGCCGCCACCAGCAGCACGCCCGCTGCCATCGCCAGCGGCAGCGGCCAGCCGAAGACCACGTAAAAATAGTAAATCGCGTACATGCCGATCATAATCAGCTCGGCATAGCAGATCCAGATTACATCGATCACGCCGAACACCAGGTTGAGCCCCAGGGACAGCAGTGCCAGCAGCCCGCCGAGCAGCAGCCCGTTGAGCACGGATTCAAGCAGGAAGATGTCGAATATCTGCATCAGATCCCCAGATAGGCCTTGCGGATTTCGTCCGAGGCCAGCAGCTCGGCGGATGGGCCGCTCGATTTGATGCGCCCGGTTTCGAGCAGATAGGCGCGGTCCACCACTTTCAGCACCTGGCGGATGTTCTGCTCCACGATCAACACGGTGTAACCTTCGGAGCAGATGCGCTTCACCAGTTCGAAGATCGATTGCACGATCACCGGCGCGAGCCCCGCCGAGAGCTCGTCGAGCAACAGCAGCTTGGGCCCGGACATCAGCGCGCGGCCGATGGCGCACATCTGCTGCTCGCCGCCGGACAGGGTGCCGGCAATCTGCGTGCGGCGCTCCTGCAGGCGCGGAAACAGCGAATACACGAACTTCAGACGCTCGGCGTGGTGCGGGCGCGCCGCGGGCAGAAACGCGCCCATCTTGAGGTTGTCCGCCACGGTCAGGCGTGCAAACAGCCGCCTTCCCTCCGGCACCTGCGCAATGCCGCGGGCGATCACTTCGTGCGCCGGAACGTCCTTGAGCGAGCGGCCCTCCATCAGGATGTCGCCCGAGGTGACGCCTATCAGTTTCGAAATCGTGCGCAACAGCGTTGTCTTGCCGGCGCCATTGGGGCCGATCACGGCGACGGATTCGCCCGATCTGACCTCCAGGCTGACGTTGAACAGGGCCTGGAAGCCGGCATAGCCCGCCGAAACGCCGTCCAGCCTGAGCATGGCGCTGCCGCCGGATGTCGTGGTGGAGGCGCTCATGTCGTGCCGTCCTGCCGCATGGCGATGCCCTTCTGCACCTCGTCGGCGTCCGTGCCCAGATATACCTCGACCACCTGCGGGTCGTGCGCCACGGCCTGCGGCTTGCCCTCGGCGATCACTTCGCCATGGTCGAGCACGACGCAGCGGTCGACCACGCGCATCAGCACGCCCATGATGTGCTCGACCCAGATGATGGTGACGCCGCGCTGGTCGCGGATCATCGCCAGCATGTCCGCCGCCGCGTCCATCTCCGATTCGTCCAGCCCGCCCAGGCTCTCGTCGGCGAGCAGCAGCCTGGGCTGCGTCGCCAGCGCGCGTGCGAGCTCGAGTTTTTTCAGGCCGGCTGCGCCCAGGCCGTCGACGCGCGCATGTTCGCTGCCCGGCAGGCCTACCAGCCCGAGGGCTTCCTGCGCCTGCGCGTAGGCTTTCTCGCGCGACGGCTGCTCGCTTTGTCCGTAGTATGCGGCCAGGGCGACATTTTCAAGCAGCGAAAGCTTTCTGAAGGGACGCGGAATCTGGTAGGTGCGCCCGATGCCGAATCGCGCCACCTGGTTGGCCGGGGACCCGGTAATTTCGTGGCCGAAAAATTCGATCGACCCGCCGCTGGGTGCGAGCGAGCCCGCGATCAGATTGAAGATCGTGCTCTTGCCCGATCCATTCGGGCCGATCAGCCCAAGGATCTCGCCCTCGGTTACGTCGAAGGAAACGCGATCCAAGGCCTTGAAGCCGCCGAAAACCTTGGTGATTCCCTTGACGCTCAGCATAGGGCTTGAAATGGCGCGCACAAACGCGCTGGAAAAAGCGGGATCAGGCGCAAGGCCGGACCGACACCGGCGCTGCCTTCTTCGGCAATGCCAGTGTCGGTTCGCGGAACAATAATGTTATGCCCGGCCGCGTTATTGCAGGGCGTAAGTATGACTCTTCGGCAGCGGCAACACCGGATCCGCCGTCTTGATCGCCGTTGGCCACACGATCTTGGTGTCGTTGTTGATGTACTGCATCACCACCATCGCGGAACGCTCGTTCTGGCCCGACATCGGGTGTCCCGGCGGGAAGAACTTCACGCCGTAGCCCTGGATCGTGCCGCCTACCGGAATGTCGGTGTCGAGCGCCGCCTTGCGCAGCGCCTCGGTGTCGATGCCGCCGTATTTCTTGATCGCACGCGGCAGCACGTCGGTGAGGAAGACGTAGGTGTGGTTGAAGCCCATCGACACATGGGGCGGAACTTCGTCCACCTTGCGGTCTTTCACCTGGGCGGTGTAGCGCTTGATCATTTCCTTGGTCACGTCGCCCAACCCGGGCTTCAGGGTCTTGGGATCGAGCAATTGCGCGGCGACCGGGTCCACGTTATAGATGAGGTCGGCGTCCTTGCCGAACGCCGCTTGCAGCTTGTCGTACTGGGCATAGCCGGCGCCGTGGCCGATCAGCGCCGACCATTTCAGCCCCTGCTCGCGCGCCTGCCGCCAGAACAGCGTGATGTCCGGGTTGTAGCCGGTGTGCAGGATCACGTCGGGGCGCGCGCGGCGCAGCTTGGTGATCAGGCTGGACAGATCCGGCGCCGTGGCGGAGTAGCCTTCCTTCATCGCGACCTGGATGCCTAGCGCCTTGCAGTTGGTGTCGTTGCTCGATCCGATTCCTGCGCCGTAGGGTCCGTCCTCATAAATGATGGCAACCTTGAGGTCCTTCGGATCCTTGCCCAGCTTGGCTTTGGCGTTCTCATTGAGGAACTTGCACGAGGTTTCGCCGTACTGGTCGGAATGCACCTGGACGCGGAAGAAATGGGTCAGCTTCTTGTCTTTGACCACGCTGGAGGCGACGCAGATGGTGGCCCACATCATCTTCTTCTTGGCGTCGGCCAGTTGCGCCATCGGCACGCAGTGGGCGCTGGAGAACACACCCAGAATCAGGTCCACCTTCTCCTGTTCGATCAGGCGCGTCATTTCGTTGATCGCGATGTCCGGCTTGGACTGCGCATCGGCGTAGATCGCGTTGATCTTGTAGCCCTCGATCCCGCCGCGCTCATTGATCATGTCGATCGCGGCCTTGGTGCCCATCGCGCCCGGCAGCGACCCGCCCGCGGCCAGCGGCCCGGTGTAGTCGTAAATCACCCCGATTTTGATTTCCTTCTGCTGCGCCTGTGCGGTGGCGGCAAGCCCCGCCATGGCCAGCGCAAACCCAAAGCTTGCGCAGTAACGCCATATGTTCATGCAATTCTCCTCAGGTAATGGATGCGACGTGCGGATGGTTTTTTCCCAGTGTGTCAAACCCGTAAGGGCGTGTCAACGTTAACCGGTCGAATAGATCAAGGCGTACGCATTTGGTTCGCATCAGGCGTTAACGCGACGCATCCTCCAGCACCAGGTCGGCGCCTTTTTCCGCCACCGCGATCACCGCGGCGTTGATATTGCCCGACACCACTGCCGGCATGATGGACGCGTCCACGACACGCACGCCGGAAATCCCGCGCACCCGCAGCCGCGCGTCGGTCACCGCGCGCGCATCCGTGCCCATGCGGCAGGTCGCTACCGGGTGATAGACGGTGCCGCCCGCCTCGCGGCAGTAGCCCAGCCAGTCAGCGTCGCTCTGCACGCGCTCGCCGGGGGATTCCTCGGCCGCGACGTAAGGCCGCATCGCGGGGGAGCGCACCAGGCGGCGCAGCAGTTTCAATCCGGCGACTGCGGTGTTCCGGTCGTCCTCGGTCGAGAGGAAATTGTAGCGGATCGCCGGTGCCTCGCCCGGATCGGCCGAGCGGATGCGCACCGAACCGCGCGCCTGCGGCTGCAGCGGGCACATGGAACAGGTGAACGCGGAAAACGGGTGTAGTTGCTCGCCCATCTTCGGCAGGCTGAAATTGATGAAATAAAATTGCACATCAGGCCGAGAGAGCCCGGGGCGGGTGCGCGCGAATGCGCCGGCGTAGCCCGCGCTTACTGTCAGCGGGCCGCGACGGGCGAGCAGATACTTCAAGCCGATGCCAATCTTGCGCCGCCAGCTCGCCATGTCGTCGTTGAAGGTGATCGGCCGGGTGCAGCGCCAGATGGTGCGCACGTAGAAGTGATCCTGCAGATCCTCGCCGACCGCGGGCAGCTCGGCCACGACCGGTATGCCATGCGCTGCCAGCAACTCGCGCGATGCCACGCCGGAAAGCTGCAGCAGTTGCGGCGAATTGAACGCACCCGCGGCAAGCAGCACTTCGCGCGCCGCCCGCGCCTGCCGCAGCACTCCGCCGCAACGGTACTCCACGCCAACGCCGCGCGTCCCATCGAACAGCACGCGTGTAACGAGCGCCCCGGTAATGACCGTCAGGTTAGCGCGATGCTCGGCGGGCCGCAGGAATCCGGTCGCCGTGCTGGAGCGCCGGCCATTCCTGGTAGTCGCCTGGTAGTAGCCCGCACCTTCCTGCGCCGCGCCGTTGAAATCGTCGTTGCGCGGGATGCCGACCTCGCCGGCCGCGGCGATGAACGCGTCGCACAGTTCATGCCGGTCGGGCAGATCGCTGACCGCTTGCGGTCCGCCGACGCCGTGCCACTCGTCTGCTCCGCGGCTCTGGTCCTCGCTGCGCTTGAAATACGGCAACAACTCATCGAATCCCCAGCCGGGGATGCCCCAGGCATCGAAATCTTCGCGCTGGCCGCGAATATAGACGAGCCCGTTGATCGAGGAGGATCCGCCGAGCACCTTGCCGCGCGGTGAATACACCTGCCGCCCGTTGAGCTCCGGTTCGGGCTCCGAGTAGTAGCGCCAGTTGACCGATGACTTGGTGAACAACTTGCCGTAGCCTAGCGGCACATGGATCCACGGATCGCGATCGCGTGGACCGGCCTCGAGCAGCAGCACCTTGTGGCGCCCGCTCGCAGTCAGGCGGTTGGCGAGTACGCAGCCCGCGGAACCCGCCCCAACGATGATGTAATCGTAGATCGCTTCTTGCGACATGGGAGCCGAAGTCGGAAAACTATGCTGCTTCCGCCGCACACCGCCGACGGGAGTCCTGTTTCACAACGAGTGTATAGAGTACCCCGCGACGAAATAACATGCATGCAGCCGCTCCGGCGCGCCGTGTCTGGCTGAATTTTCCCGACGCAGGAATAAACCCCGCTTCCCGGCTGTTTAATCATGCGCAACAACCCCAATCCAACAGGAGAACGGCATGATAAAGACACTTGCAGCAGTAGCGCTAATGGCAGTGCTCGGCGCTTGCGCCAGCATGGGCGGTGCGCCCATGGGGGCGAGATTCGACGGCGGAACGCTGGTCAATTCCGCGGGCATGACGCTGTATACCTTTGACAAAGATGCGGCCGGCAGCGGCAAGAGCACCTGCAACGGACCATGCGCGGTGAATTGGCCGCCGCTCGGTGCGGCAGCGGCGGACAGCGGGTCTGGCGAGTGGTCAATCGTGGTCCGCGACGACGGTTCCAGGCAGTGGGCTCACCAAGGCAAGCCGGTTTACCTCTGGATCAAGGATCAGAAACCCGGCGACAAGACCGGCGACGGCGTCAACAAGGTCTGGCACGTCATCGCGCAATAGGTCCGGCATTGCTATGATGCTCTGATGGAGAGTGCAGAGATCGTCGCGCACATCCCCCGCTTGCGGCGCTATGCGCGCGCCTTGGCGGGGGACAGCCACCGGGCCGATGACCTGGTGCAGGACACGCTCGAGCGGGCGCTGGCCAAATTCTATTTGTGGCGGCGCGGAAGCGATTTGCGCGCCTGGCTGTTCACCATCATGCACAGCGTGTTCATCAATCAACTGAAGGCGCGGCGCGAACTGGCTCTCGACGCTGCCGTCGAAGACGGGCTGCAGAGCGCGCCGCAGTCCGACCCGCTGGAACTGCGCGACCTGGACGCGGCGCTGAGGAAATTGCCTGTAGAGCAGCGCGAAGTCCTGCTGCTGGTGGGCCTGGAGCAACTGAGTTATGCCGAGGTGAGCAAGGCACTGAGCATTCCGGTCGGTACGGTAATGTCGCGCTTGTCACGCGGGCGCGAGCGTCTGCGCGCCGTGATGTCGGGCACCGCTGCGGTAACAAGTCTTAAAGTAGTGAAATGAGCAATCTCACTGAAACCGATCTGCACGCTTACGCCGACGGGCAACTGGATGACGTGCGCCGCGTTCGGGTGGAAGCCCATCTGGCACACGACCCGGCGGCGACCGAGAGCGTGCGCGTCTGGCGCGAGCAAAACGAAGCGCTGCGCGCGCTCTACAACCCGGTGCTGAACGAACCGGTGCCGCAGCGGCTGCTCGCCGCGCGCCCGTCGCGGGGGCGCTGGCCGTATTACGCGCTGGCTGCCGGGGCCATGGGCGTGAGCTTCGCGCTGGGCTGGATGTCGCAGTCCTACCGAACCGATCGGTTTGTGGAGGCCGCGGCACTGCCGCGCCGGGCCGCAGTCGCATACGCGGTGTATGCCCCCGAAGTGCGGCACCCGGTCGAAGTCGGTGCCGATCAGCAGGATCACCTGGTGAAATGGCTGTCCAAGCGCCTGGGGAACGAGTTGAAGGTGCCGCTGCTGACGCAGCAGGGTTTCGATCTGGTGGGCGGGCGGCTATTGCCCGGCGGCAAGGGGCCGGTGGCGCAATTCATGTATCAGGACGCCAAGGGCCAGCGTATCACGCTGTACGTATCCCTCAGGGAGGCCGAGCCGCGTGACACCGCCTTCCGCTTCAGCCAGGAGGACAAGGTCGCCGTGTTCTATTGGATCGACGGCAAACTCGGCTACGCATTGTCCGGGGAGATGGACCGCGCGAGCCTTCTGGCCGTCGCCACTGTCGTCTACCGCCAGCTTAATCCTTAGCGCGCCTAACGGAATTATCGTTAGGCGGCTGATTTAGGGGAGCACGAGGGGACGTGTCCCCTCGTTTTCTCAGCCACTCTTAATCAGGCTCAATCGGCTGTGTCGAGCTTGGGCTCCGCCGGTTGCGGATTGCGGCGCCGTTGCGCCATCCACTCCTGCAGGCGTTCGAAGTACAGATAGATTACCGGCGTGATGTAGAGCGTGAGGACCTGCGACACCGCCAAGCCTCCGACCACCGCCAGACCCAGAGGCTTTCTCGCATCACCGCCGGCGCCGATGGACAGCGCGATCGGCAGGCTCCCCATCAGCGCCGCCATGGTGGTCATCATGATCGGCCGGAAGCGCACGATGCACGCCTCGTAGATCGCATCGGCGGGCTTCTTGCCCTCCTTTCTTTGCGCCTCGATCGCGAAATCGATCATCATGATGGCGTTCTTCTTCACGATTCCGATCAGCATGATCATGCCGACGAAGGCGTACATGTTGAGCTCGATGCCGAATACCAGCAGCGTCAGCAGCGCGCCGAGAGCGGCGGTCGGCAGGCCCGACAAGATCGTGAGCGGATGAATGAAGCTCTCGTACAGGATTCCGAGTACCAGGTAGATCACCACGATGGCCAGCAGCAGCAACAGGCCCATGCCCTGGAGCGAGGCCTGGAACGCCTGTGCCGTGCCCTGGAAGGTGGTGTTGAGGGTGGGCGGGACCTGCAGCTCTTGCGTAGCGCGGTTGATTTCCTCGATCGCCTGCGACAGCGCAACGCCGGGTCGCAGATCGAAGGAAAAAGTCACCGAGGGCAACTGGCCCAGGTGGCTAACCGAGAGCGGACCAACGCCGTAGGTCAGTTTGGCCAGTGCATTGAGCGGTACCAGTGCCCCGGTCGAGGCGCGCACGTAGAGCATCGGCAGCACCGACGGGTCGGTCCGGAAGCGCGGCTCGAGTTCCAGTATTACCCAGTACTGGTTGGTCGCGGTGTAGATGGTCGACACCTGGCGCGCGCCGTAGGCATTATTCAGCGCGATCTCGATCTGCTGCACGCTGACCCCGAGAGCGGAGGCCTTTTCGCGGTCGATTTCCACGGTCACCTGCGGGCGCGTGATCTGCAGATCGCTGCCTACGTCGATCAGCGTGGGCAGGGTTTTCAGCTTTGCCTCGATGATTGGCACCCAGTGGTACAGCTCCTCGGTGTTCGCGCCCTGCAGCACGTACTGGTAAGGACTCTTGGTGAGCTGCCCGCCAATGCGGATCGCCGGCACGTTCTGCATGAAGGCTTTGATGCCGAGCACGGTGTTGACTTTCGGCCGCAGTCCGCGGATCACCTCGTCGGCGGACTTGCGCTCTTTGCGGGGCTTAAGGGTGATGGTGATGCGGCCGACATTGAGCGCGGGGTTGAAGCCGCTGGCTCCGATAAAGGACATTACCGCTTCGACATTGGGATCCTGGCGGATGATCTCGGCCACCTGGGTCTGCAGGCCGGCCATGGCGTCGAAGGAAACGTCCTGGGGAGCTTCGGTGAAGCAGAAGAGCTGCCCCGAGTCCTCGCTCGGCAGGAAGCCCTTGGGCATCTTGGCAAACAGGAATCCGGTGACGACGATGATGCCGAGGAACACCGCCATGGTGAATCGCCGGCGCCCGAGCGTCCAGCGCAAAGTCACGGCGTACGCATTCTTCACCGCCTCGAACGCGCGCTCGCTCAGCATGAACACGCGCCCGTGCTTCTGCGCGGAATGAGGCTTGAGGATGCGGCTGCACATCATCGGTGTGAGGGTGAGCGAGACAAAGCCCGAGATCAGCACGGCAACCATGATCACCACGGCAAACTCATGCAACAGCCGCCCGAGTATGCCGCCCATGAACAGCACCGGAATGAATACCGCGACCAGGGAAATCGTCATCGACACGATGGTAAAGCCGATTTCCTTGGAGCCGTCGAGGGTCGCCTGCCAGCGGTTCTTGCCCATCTCGATGTGGCGGGTGATGTTCTCCAGCATCACGATGGCATCGTCCACGACGAAGCCGACCGAGAGCGTGAGCGCCATCAGCGAAATATTGTCCAGGCTGTGGCCGAACAGGTACATCGCCGCGAAAGTACCGATGATGGACAGAGGCAGCGCAATGCTCGGGATGATGGTTGCCGGGATGTTGCGCAGGAAAATGAAAATCACCATGACCACCAGCACCAGCGACAGCAGCAGCGTGAATTCGACCTCTTGGACCGAGGCGCGGATGGTAACCGAGCGGTCATACAGGATGTTGATGTCGATCCCTGCCGGCACCTCGGCGCGGAAGGTCGGCAGCAGCCGTTTGATCGAGTTCACCACCTCGATGGTGTTGGTGCCGGGCTGGCGCTGGATCGCGAGCACGATGCCGCGTTTGCCCTTGAACCAGGCGGCGATCTTGTCGCTCTGCACCGAATCGATAACCCGTCCGAGTTCGCTCAGGCGTACCGGAGAGCCGTTGCGATAGGCGACAATAATCGGGCGGAACGCGGCCGCGTTGAAGAGTTGCCCGGTGGCCTGCACCGCGAACATGCGGTCCTTGCCATAGAGTGTTCCGGTCGGCAGGTTGACGTTGGCCTGGGCGATGGCCTGCTCGACCTCGTTGATGCCGACGCCGCGCGCGGCGAGCTGGCTCGGGTCCACCTGCACGCGCACGGCATATTTCTGCTGCCCGAACACCTGCACCTGGGCCACGCCGCTGATGGTGGAGATGCGCTGTGCGAGAAAGGTTTCGGCGTATTCGTTGACTGTCGACAGAGGTAGCACATCCGAGGTGAGCGCGAGGTAATAGACCGGGAAGTCGGCTGGATTGACCTTGCGGAAGGACGGTGGCGCGGGCATGGTCGCCGGCAGTTGCCGCGCAGCCGAGGCGATGGCCGAGTTGACGTCCTGGGCGGCGGCGTCGATGTCGCGGTCGAGAGCGAACTGGATGGTAATCGCCGTGGTCCCCTGGCCGCTGATCGAGGTCATGGTGTCAATCCCGGCGATGGTCGAGAACTGTTTCTCCAGCGGAGTGGCTACGGCGGAGGCCATCGTCTCGGGGCTGGCACCGGGCAGTTCCGCGGTAACCTGTATGGTCGGGAAATCGATGCTGGGCAGCTGGCTCACCGGCAGCAGGCGAAAGCCCGCCAGTCCGAAGATCAGGATCGCGGCCATGACCAGGACGGTCATGACCGGGCGCCGGACAAACAGCTCGGCGATGTTCACGACTTCCCGGCCGGCGGCTTGGCGATCATGATCTTCGCCCCCGGCGCCAGACGCAACTGACCCTTGACCACGACCGTTTCGCCTTTCTGCAGGCCCTTGGCGATGATGGCGTTGTCGCCATCAACCCGGTCCACCTCGACCTTGCGCACTTCGGCGGTCATATCCTGCTTGACGACATAGACGTACTGGCCGCTGGGCCCGGTCTGCACCGACTGGGACGGGACGGTCAGCGCTTCCTTCTGATCGTAGAGCTTGAGGCTGGTGCCGACGAACTGGCCCGGCCACAGGGCGTTGTCCTTGTTCGGGAACAAAGCCTTCAGTTTGATGGTGCCGGTAGTGGTGTCCACGGCGTTGTCGACGAAACTCAGCGTTCCCGTTGCTGCCGCCTTGTCCGAGTTGGGCGCCGTCGCTTCGACCGACAGTTGTCCCTTCGCCATGTGGCCGCGGACCGCGGAAAGACGCTGCTCGGGGATCGCGAAATTGACGTAGATCGGCCGCACCTGGTTGATGATCACCAGCGGACTCGTGTCGTTGGCCTTGATCATGTTGCCCATCTGCAACATCACCTTGCCGACAAAACCGTCGATGGGCGCGTGAATGGTGCAGTACTCGAGCTGCAATCTGGCGTTCTCTACTGCGGCCTTGCTAGCGAGCGCCGAGGCTTCGGCGGAATCGGCGTTGGTGCGGATCTGCGCATACGCTTCCTTGGACACGAAATTCTTTTGCAGCAGCTCCTGGTAGCGTCGCTCCTGCGAGCGGGTCTGTTCCTTTTGCGCGGTATCGCGCATCAGGTTGGCTTCGGCCTGGCGCAGTGTTGCTTCGAACGGACGCGAATCGATCTTGAACAGCGTCGCGCCCTTCTTCACTTCCTGACCTTCCTTGAAGTTGACCTTGACGATCTGTCCGTCCACGCGCGCCTTGAGCGCAACCGTGGAGTAGGCCTCGACATTGCCGATCGCCTGGATCCGCACCGCTAAGGTCTGTTGCGCGACGGTCGCGACCGAGACGGGAACGTCGGGTGCGGCTTTGGCAGGCTTGGCCTCTTGTGCGTGCGTCTCAGCCCCCCGATAGGCGAGCAGCGTACCAACGAAGATCGTGAGGCCGAGAATTGCAAAAAATATCAGTTTCTTTGGTCTGGTCACCGGCATCTCGAAATGCAATATTTGGGATTAAGGTGCAATGGGCTCAGGCGAATGCGCTTCAGGTCGATCCAACCGGAATCGGACCAACCCGGAAATTTCTGTCGACGCGGCCGGCTTGGCTCGTTCTCAAATGTGGCGGACGCTCTTCGCTTCAGGCGGCGCGGTCGCTTCGGGGCGCCATCTAGACTGCGCAATCTAACGCAAAACATGTTCCAAGGCAAAAAGCGCTTCAGGGCGCTCGCGCTCGCGGACTAGATGCGTCCTCGCCCCGTCTACCATGACCTCGGCCGCGCGCGGCCGGCTGTTGTAATTGGAGCTCATGCACATGGCGTAGGCGCCGGCCGACATCACCGCCAGCAGGTCGCTTTCGCGCACGGCCAGTTCGCGCTCCTTGCCCAGAAAGTCGGCGCTTTCGCAGACCGGCCCTACCACGTCATACACAGCGCTGGGACCGCCGTTATTCCTCACCGGAACAATGTCGTGCCAGGCCTCGTACAGGGCCGGGCGGATCAGGTCGTTCATGGCGGCATCGACCACGGCGAAATTGCGCGCCGCGCCGTGCTTGAGGTACTCGATCCGGGTGAGCAGCACGCCGGCGTTGCCGACCAGGTTGCGCCCCGGCTCGAACAGGAGTTTCAGCTTGCGCTCCCCGACGCGCTCGAATACCTCGCGCATGTAGGCGGCGACGTCCGGCGGCGTTTCATCCCGGTAACGAATACCCAGGCCCCCGCCCAGGTCGAGATGGCGCAGGCGGATCCCTTCGGCTACGAGCCGGTCGACCAGTCCGAGCATTTTGTCCAGCGCCTCGATCAGCGGCGCGTACTCGATGAGGTCGGAGCCGATGTGGCAGTCGATGCCGACCACTTCGATTTGCGGCAGGCGGGCCGCTTCGCGATACAGATCGAGCGCGGCATCGAACTCGACGCCGAACTTGTTTTCCTTCAGGCCGGTCGAAATGTAGGGGTGGGTGCGGGCGTCGACGTCGGGGTTGACCCGAAACGAGACTGGCGCGCGCCGTCCTATCTCGCTCGCTACGCCAGCGAGGCGCGCAAGCTCCGCCGGGGACTCGACATTGAAGCACAGGATGCCGCTCTCCAGGGCGTAGCGCATCTCGGCCGCGCTCTTGCCCACTCCGGAGAAAATCACCTTGCCGGGATCGCCGCTGGCGGCAATGACGCGTGCGAGCTCGCCGCCCGAGACGATGTCGAAGCCGGCGCCCATGCCGGCGAACAGGTTGAGGATGGCGAGATTGGAATTCGCCTTCATCGC
>ERZ1292633.2061-Hain-H41-02um-R1-2061-length-20933-cov-4_pt1 | contig 20933 bp, 16 predicted proteins | sample MGYA00564406_ERZ1292633 | MGnify/ENA primary metagenome ERZ1292633 (study PRJEB36523, sample SAMEA6512639) | groundwater metagenome | collected 2019-01-08 | study: AquaDiva: Metagenomics assemblies of 32 groundwater samples
CCCGCGAAAGCGGGAGCCTATCTAACTCTTTGTAAGACAAAACTGGATGCCAGCCTTCGCTGGCATGACAGTGATGAAAACTTTGCGCCAACACCCTTTTTCAACAAGCCCCTTGGGGCGCGTCCGTTCCATTTTTGCAACCGACCTCAAGGGGTCGGCTGGACGACGCATTAGGTACACACAACTTGACAGAATCCTCGGAACCAAACAAAAAATAAGCTGTTGATACCGGATAATTGACAGCGCATATTACCGGGATTAGATGAACACTGTTTCGTGACCCCGTTTGTGAAAGGACACTGGATGAAACGACTACTCATTGCCGCGGCGATTTTTGTCGGGTTGTTCTGCGCCGGATCGCTTCTGGCGGCAGACCGCGCTCCGGTCGCCGCTACCTGGGCTGAGGCTCAGGCACTTTCGGCGAAAACTAATCGCCCAATCATTATTGATTTCTACGCCGATTGGTGAACGTGGTGCAAGAGATTCGACACGGTCGTGTTGATTGATCCGAAAGCCATCGACTTTTTCACCAACGAAATGATTCTTGTGCAGATTAACGGTGACGTAGATACAACTACAAAGAAACAATATGGCGTCGAGGGCTATCCGACTTTTATTCTCGTCGACAAAGACGGCAAGGAAGTTGATCGGGAAGCAGGCTACTTGGAGACTGATAACTATATCCAGAATTTCCGCGACTACTCCAAGGGAATTGGCACCCTTGAAGCCCTGCTCAAAGAGGCTGACACGAACAAAACGAGGCAATTGTGTTTCAATATTGCCTACAAATATCAATGGCGCGGAAATCAACCCGATGCGCGTGCCTGGTATTCGTCGGTGATCACGATGGGAACTGCAAAAGATTCGCTGGCGGGCGAAGCACGCATGGCCCTCGCCGATATGTCTATGCGCAAAAAAGATTACGCACTGGCCATCAATGCCTTCACGGAAATTGCCGCTGATTTTGTTGGTACGCCCTTTGCCGAGAACGCTGACATCTATATTCCCATTACCTATCGCCGCATGGGCGACACGACCAAAGCCATTACCGCTTTCGAGGATTTTATTAAGAAGTATCCCAAGAGCGAGGAAGTCGAATACGCTCAGAAGCAGATAGTCAAATTGAAAGGCGAACCCCCCGCAGAAAAAAAATAGAGCGGGATTTTGTATCAGTGTAGAATTGCAGGTCGGGTTCCGAGTCGCCATGTTTGAACAGACGACGAGAAATCCGACTCTTATTTGATATCTTGACGTTGGAAAAAACCACCATGAATGACAAACTATTGATCTACGAAAAATCCGTCTCCGGACGGAAAGGCTACACACTTCCAACAGCCGAAAAAAGTGAAGCCGATGTCATGAGCGCCATTCCGGTGAAGTTCCGCAGGCAGAATGACGCCCGCCTTCCGGAAGTCACCGAAGGGGAAGCGATGCGCCACTTTGTGTCGCTGTCGGTCAAGAATCATCACATCGACAAGGGATTCTATCCCCTTGGCTCATGCACGATGAAGTACAATCCGAAACTGAACGACGTCGCGGCTTCGATTCCCGGGGTGCGCAATCATCATCCCCTTGCGCCAGACAGCGCCTCTCAGGGATTTATCAGGCTTTACAAGGAAGTCGCTGACTTTCTCAGCGAAGTATCGGGCTTTCCGTCAATATCTCTCCAGCCGGTAGCCGGAGCACATGGCGAGTTTGCCGGTCTTCTGGTCATGCGGGCATGGCATCGCGCCAACGGCGGTGAGCGAAAGTCAGTGATTATTCCTGATTCAGCCCACGGAACCAATCCGGCCTCGGTCTCTTCGCTGGGATGGAACACTATCGAAGTGAAATCTAACGAAAACGGCGTTATCGCTCCCGAAGCGATAGCGGCGGTGATGAATGAGTCGGTTGCCGGTGTTATGATGACCAATCCCAACACCCTGGGCATTTTCGAGACTCATATCAAGGAAATCGCCGAGATAGTTCATGCCCGCGGCGGATTGATGTATATGGATGGCGCCAATCTCAATGCCAACATGGGAATCTTTCGTCCCGGAGATGTCGGCTTTGATATGATGCATTTCAACCTCCACAAGACCTTTTCCACGCCTCACGGCGGCGGTGGTCCGGGGGCGGGAGCGCTTGGTGTCACGGCGAAACTGGGTGCATTCCTGCCATTGCCGGTGGTCGAGACCGCACCCGATGGAAAACTGTTTTTCAACTACAATCGCCCGCAATCAATCGGGCGTCTTCACTCATTCTACGGCAACTTCGGCAACATTGTTCGCGCCTGGGCCTATATCAAAACGCTCGGCGGAGAAGGACTGCGTGCTGTCTCTGAAAACGCCGTAATCAATGCCAATTATCTCAGGGAGCTGTTAAAAAACGACTTTGACGTCCCGTACGCCGGGCGATGCATGCATGAATTCGTGCTCTCTGGTAGCAGGCAAAAGGCTAAAGGAGTAAAGACCCTCGACATGTCGAAGCGCATGCTCGATTTTGGTGTTCATTCTCCCACCAATTATTTCCCACTCATTGTGCCCGAGGCTTTGATGATCGAGCCTACTGAAACCGAAAGCCGGGAAACCCTTGAGAACTTTGCTGAAGTGATGATACAGATCGCCCGCGAAGTGGAGAGTGACCCCGAAAAGGTTCTGAAAGCCCCCCATACAACGCCGGTTCGCCGACTTGATGAGGTCAAAGCCGCTCGTACTATGGACGTGGCTTACAACGATTAAATTCATCCCACACTTGTTTTGCTGGAAGACCGGTCTCATATTTCTGATGACCGGTCTTTTTGCATATGATTAAGTTTAGCAAAGTCAGCTACAGCTATCGCTCGCGCCAACGAGCGGCTATCGACAATTTTTCCCTCACCATCAATCAGGGGGAGTTTGTTGCGGTTATGGGAGCGAATGGTTCTGGCAAGTCGACTTTCGCGCGGCTTATCGCCGGTCTTCTCCGTCCCCAAAAGGGAACCATCACCATTGATACCCAGCATCACCATGGCCCGCCGGTTGGCATTCTCTTTCAGAACCCCGATAACCAGCTGGTGGCTGTGACGGTCGACAAAGAAGTTGCGTTCTCTCTTGAGAACACCGGTGTCCCTCCAGAAAATATGCCGCCGATTATGGAACGCGCACTCGCCGAGTTTGGCATTGCGCATCTGGCGAACCGGCTTACCAACGAACTCTCTGGAGGGGAAAAACAGAGACTGGCTCTGGCCGCCATTATGGTGCTCAATCCGCCGGTTCTTGTTCTGGATGAGCCGGATTCGTTTCTCGATGAGCCGGGACGAAAACAGCTCCACGACTATTTATCACGGCTTCGCGTTCGTTCCCCCAATACGACGATAGTCCATATCACCCAGTATGAGCGAGTCGCCCGCGAGTATGGGCGGCTGATTGTTTTTCACGAGGGGCAGGTGGTCGCCGATGGCGGCTCTGATACCGTGCTTGCGGATCACGCTCTGTGCGAAAGAACAGCCATTCGAGTGCTGCGATCTCGCGCGGGCGTCGTATCCACTTATGATCACTCATCGTATGTTGGCCGGTCGATTCGTGCTCTGAAATTTGCCGACGCAAGTTTTGGATTTGAAGAGAAGAAAATGGTTCTGCAGAGCACTTCCTTTACACTCGGAGCGGGCGAAGTAGTAGCGATTGTCGGAGAATCAGGTTGTGGCAAATCGACCGCTGGCTATCTCCTCTGCGGCCTTCTCAAACCGGAAGAGGGAGCGATTGTGTGCGAAAATATTTCAGGGGATACGTTCCCCGTTGGGCAGAGGCCGGGGGTTGTCGCAGGCGTCTTTCAGGTGCCGGAGCGACAGTTCTTTCTTCATTCGTGCGCTCATGAATTGCAGTATGGCCCTGGTAACTTTGATCGTGAACTTACTCCGGAGAAATTGGATTCATATTTCGAATTGGTTGGACTCGACGCCGAGCAGTTCAGTCGACGGGATCCACAGAGCTTGTCGGGTGGTGAAAAGCGCCGCCTCGCCTTTGCCGCCGCGCTTTCTTTTGCCCCACGATTTGTGGTTTTTGACGAACCGACATGCGGTCTTGACGCCGAAGGAGTCGCGCGATTCGAATCGATTGTCGCTTCCCTACGGAATCGAGGAATCGGTACGGCCATCATTACTCATGACGGCGGGGTCGTAAAGCGGTTGGCAGATCGAGTGATTCATCTTGAGCGCGAGGGAAAATGGCGCTCGTACGACGGCGATGATTTTTTCTCGACCGGGGCATACAGCGGCATCGTCTCCGAGCCGGAGTGACCACGAACCCTCTCATTGGTGCTTGTTGAAAAACTCTTCAATTCTCACTTCGCCTTGAAGCAAGTCACTCCAGCGAAAGCTGGAGCCCATCTTAACTCTTTGAAAGACAAGACTGGATGCCAGCCTTCGCTGGCATGACAAATCAAAGAAATATGCATGTACCACTTTTTCAACAAGCCCATTGGTGAGCAGTAGCCCTCCCGTCTGCCGTAGAAGTGGATGTCGGGTTTCTCTCCCGTCCGCTAATGCGGACGGGATCGGAACACCGACCTACTAAGACAGGGACGGTGGGGACATCAGTCGCTCACATGCATACCCCTACAAAAAAAAACTTTTTCCGGCCACTTGACTCCGTGTCATGGATTCCTATACTGGCGCGACCGCGAATCGGGGGGAAGCTCCAGATTCCGGCAGTAAGAAAACAACAAACACACGGCATCTTCATGCCAACTCCTTTTAAGGTGATCCAGAGAGGTCACTAAAGGTGCGAGGTAGTATGTACGATTGTTCAAAGCTCGAACGGCGGGTTTCCTGCCCACGCGCGGCCACCAACGGCGGTGGCCAATGACAAAACAGTCAGGCGATCTCATTCTCGACGACAAAAAGATGACCCGGGCGCTCACCCGCATTGCCCACGAAATTGTGGAGCATAACGGCGGTGCTGAATCCCTTGTGTTCATCGGGATTATCACCCGCGGGGCGGTCCTTGCCAAGCGAATCGCTCGGCTCATCAAAGAGATGGAAGGATTTTCCGTTCCGGTGGGATTGATGGATATTTCCCTCTACCGTGACGACGTCCATTCCAAGCTCGACCAGCCTGTCGTCCAGCAAACCGATATTCTCTTTTCATTGGTAGATAAGAATGTCATTCTTATTGATGACGTCCTTTTCACCGGTCGAACGATCCGCGCCGCCCTTGATCAAATAAACGACTTCGGTCGACCTCGCACCATTCAATTGGCGGTCCTCGTTGACCGTGGCCACCGCGAACTTCCCATCAAAGCCGACTATGTGGGCGTCAATGTCCCGACCTCGAAAAACGATCAGATAGTTGTTAAAGTCGAGGAAAAGGACAAACTCGACTCTGTTTCGATCATATGCGGAGCGAAAGAAACTGGTAAGCCAGCCACGGCCAAATCGCCGGTTCGCAAGGATTCCGCACGAAAGAAGGGAGGGAAAAAGTGAGTGTGCTGAGTTCACGCCACCTTCTCGGATTGGAAGGTGTCCCCAAAAAGGATATCGAGCTTATACTCGACACGACCGAAACCTTCAGCGAGGTTATCGAGCGAACCATCAAGAAAGTCCCGACCCTCCGCGGATTGACGGTGCTCAATCTCTTTTATGAGGCATCGACCCGGACCCGTACATCGTTTGAACTTGCGGCCAAACGCCTCTCGGCCGACATCGTCAATTTTTCCCCATCGGGGTCATCGGTGAAAAAAGGGGAGTCTCTTCGCGACACCGTGCATACCCTTGAAGCCAACAAGATCGATATGGTGGTAGTGCGGCATAGCTCCTCGGGTGTGCCGTATTATCTGACCCAATGTATGGACGCCAACATCATCAATGCCGGTGACGGCACTCACGAGCACCCCACCCAGGGGCTTCTCGATATGTACACCATAAAGAGAAAATTCGGGAAACTCGCCGGACTTCGAGTGGTGCTGGTCGGTGATGTAAAACATTCCCGTGTCGTGCGCTCCAATATCTGGGGCCTGAAAACCATGGGTGCGTCGGTCGCTCTCTGCGGTCCGTCGACGCTTCTTCCTTATGATGTTAGTCGCTTTGGGTGCGATTTGTATACGAATCTGGATGAGGCCCTTGAGGGCGCCGACGTTGTCAATGTTATGCGAATCCAGCTTGAGCGTCAGCAAAGCGGGCTGTTTCCCTCACAGCGTGAGTACACGGCGCTCTGGGGAGTGAATAAGGAAAGATTGAAACGAATGAACAAGGATTATATCGTGATGCACCCTGGCCCAATGAATCGCGGTGTCGAGATAACCAGTGACGTTGCCGACTGCGAACGATCGGTCATTCGCGAGCAGGTGACGAACGGTCAGGCGGTGCGCATGGCGGTTCTCTATCTTCTGTCTGGTCGACGTGCCGATGAAGGAGGGGAGTGATGCCAGACTTTCCCAAATCAATGGTCATTACCGGCGGGCGCGTAATCGATCCGGCTATCGGATTCGGCTCTGACGCCCATCTCTTCATCGAAAATGGGAAAATCGCGCGTATCGCCGCCGATTCACCTGCGGTGCGAAAAGAAATTCGCGCCCTCAAGGGGTATCAGGTCATCGACGCCACCGACAAGATGGTGGTGCCGGGACTGATTGATATTCATGTCCATCTCCGTGAACCCGGGCGAGAAGACGAGGAAACTGTCGAATCGGGTTGTCGTGCCGCCGCAGCAGGCGGTTTTACTTCGATCTGCTGTATGCCCAACACCACTCCTCGTATTGACAATCAGGAAACGGTAAAATTCGTTCAAGACCGTGCCAAGAATGCCTGCGCACGGGTCTATGTCGTGGGGGCGATCACCAAAAATATTGCTGGTGAAGAATTATCGGAAATCGGTGATCTCGTGAAGATGGGAGCGGTCGCGATAACCGACGACGGCCACTACGTCCAAAATCCGGAAATAATGCGCCGTGCTCTTGAATATTCACGCATGTTTGATATACCGGTCATGCAACACGCCGAAGACCAGTTTTTGGTGGCCGGTGGCGTCATGAACGAATCGTTTGAATCGACCCGTCTCGGACTGAAAGGCGCCCCGGCGGTAGCCGAGGAGATCGCAGTCTTGCGTGATATCGCTCTATGCCGAATAACAGGAGCGCGCCTGCATATCCAGCATCTGACCTGCAAAGAGGCGGTGCAGGCGATTCGTAAGGCGAAAGCCGATGGCGTAAATATTACCTGCGAGGTGACCCCGCACCATCTCGTCCTCAACGATCTTGAGATTGGCAAATCGTTTAACACGAACCTTCGAGTGAACCCTCCAATTCGCACTGAAGAAGATCGCCTTGCCCTCATTGAAGGGCTTGTCGACGGAACTATTGATTGCATCGCCTCTGATCACGCCCCGCATTCTGCCGAGGAAAAGGATGCCGAGTTCGACAAGGCCCCCTCCGGTATGATCGGGCTTGAGACCTCCCTTGCTCTCCTCAAGACCCATATCATCGATAAGGGCTATCTTGACTGGGCCGATGCCATCCGCAAAATGACCGTCAATCCCGCCCGTATTCTCAATTTGCCGGGCGGGACGCTTGAGATCGGAATGCCCGCCGACATTACTATTATCGATCCGGAAAAAAAGTGGACGGTCAAAGAGAGTCTGTTCCAGTCGAAATCGACCAACTCGCCGTTCATCGGATGGAAGGTCAGCTCGAAAGTCTGGAAGACTGTTCTCGGCGGCACGATTGTCTTTGAGGCCGATTGACAACAGCACACATTTTGGTTGAATCAAAGCCACTCCTCAGGGGTGGCTTTGTGATATTGACAGTTTGTAGAAATCGAGTATTTTGACGCGGTAAGTCTATGCAAATCAAATACCTTGACCTTCAGGCGCAATACCAAAGCATCAAGCCCGAGATAGATGCCGCTATCCAAAAAGTATTGGACACGTCGTCCTATGTCCTTGGTCCGGCAGTAGCCGATTTCGAGAGTCGTTTCGCCGAATATTGTGGCGCGGCATATTGCGCCGGAGTCAACAATGGTACTAATGCCCTTCAGTTAGCAGTCGAGTCCCTTGGAATCGGCAGGGGGGATGAGGTCATTACTGCCGCGAATACATTCATAGCGACCGCCGCGGCAATCGCTCACTCGGGAGCAAAACCGATATTGGTCGACATTGATCCTACCACCAGAAATATCGATCCAAAAAAAATCGAAGCGGCTATCACGCCTCGCACTAAAGCCCTGATGCCCGTGCATCTCTATGGATGCATGACTGATATGGATGCCATCACCACCATCGCTTCCAAACACAACCTGCCGGTCATAGAAGATTGCGCCCAGGCCCACGGCGCGCGTCACAAAGGAAAACGCGCCGGCTCCATCGGTCAATTAGCCGGATTTTCTTTCTATCCCGGCAAGAATCTCGGCGCATATGGCGAGGGGGGAGCAGTCATCACTAGTTCGGAGACCCTTGTCAAAACTGTCAAACTTCTCCGGGATCATGGCTCGGAGCGCAAATATTACCACGACCGGCTTGGCTACAACGCCCGCCTCGAGGGAATTCAGGGCGCTGTTCTCGGTGTGAAATTGAAACACCTTGATCACTGGAATATCGAGCGCAATCGTGTCGCCTTTCGTTACTCAGAGAGATTGAATGGATTGCCGATCCGCTTACCGTTGACTCATCCAGATTTCGAGCAGGTTTTTCATCTCTATGTCATCGAAAGCAACCACCGCAACGAGTTGCAAGACTATCTGACAAAGGCGGCGATTCCAACTTTGATTCACTATCCTGTGCCGATCCACCTTCAGCCTGCGTTCGCCTATCTTGGTTACTCCGCTGGTCAGTTCCCGCACACAGAGCAGTCTGCTTCACAGGCATTATCGCTTCCGATATATCCGGAAATGAGTAACGACCAGGTCGATTTCGTCTCCGGCGCGATCAATCAATTTTTCAGTGGCAGAGAGTAGGGGCATGCGACACCTTTCGCGCTGGGGTCAGGCTTGTATTGCCGCGCTCGCCATTATTCTTGTCATGCGAACGATCTATCTTGATGCTGATCCGCCAACCGGGCTGTCGGTTTCGTCCGATGTCCATACCGATCCGGCTCAATACACCCATTATGCCAGGAACTATGTCCTGACAGGTGAAGCCAATCCATTCAATGATGACCGCTTTGCGGTTTTCATGAAATCGTCGGTCAATATGCTGGCGATCGGAGTGTTCAAACTTTTTGGGGTTGGGTTGTGGCAGTCGAATACGGTGGCGGTCTTCTACTCTTTTGGTGCGCTCCTCTGCCTGTTTCTCGTTCTGAGGCGGATTGCCGGCAATGCCGCAGGATTCGTATTTCTCATAACCGCCGGGGTTAATTACAATCTGACATTCTATGGGAGAGTTCCGTTTTTGGAACACGCCGTCGCCTTTTGGGGATTCCTCGCCCTGGCGCTGATTACTTGTTCCGCCTCTGGCTGGGCATTTGCGTTAGCGGGTATTGCTTTGGGTGCGTCGATTTTTTTTAGTAAGATATTTGGAGTCGTCTTTCTCTTTCCTTTTGCGGTCTGGTTTGTCTATCGCTATTTCTATGAGTCGAGGGAGAAGCTTTTTCGAAATGCCGCCTGCCTCATAGGCGGACTCGGAATGATGGCTCTCTTCTGGTATTTTTATCTCTACCTGCCGATGCAAAGTCAGGTCTCCTCCTACTTCACCGAACAATCCCTTTCGCTTTACGGGGCGCCCGACGGACTGAAATCGGTCGACGATTTCATTTTCAAGATGGTCACCTTTGGCGACGGTTCAGAGTTGTACAACCGCATGCCCATCACCGCACTGTTGGCGTTGGCGGCGATGGGAATGCTGGCGTGGCGTATCTCTTTCAAACAATCATGGAAAAAGGGTTTTTCGGAGTGGACTTCCGGTCACCTGTTTCTGGTAGCGATGACGATTGCCTTTTATGGCTCGCTGATGATCTGGAACTATCGCCCATTGCGATACCAAATAATCCTAATCTATCCCACCTACGCGCTGGCGGCGATTGTACTAGTTCGAATGTTTACGAAAGCCGCCCTCAAATCCGAGCCAGCCAAGACCGAGGCTCCCCCGGTGTCGACCGCATTCCCGTGGCTCTATTATGTCTTGCTCTTTCCTCTCATGCTCATTTTGGCGTATAAAGCACATGCGTGGTTTTCAGCGATGTCGGGTAGTGAGACAGTCTGGTCGGACGATAGAGTGTGGATTTATATGCTGGCAATCTTGCTCACGGCGTTGGTTGGTGGGGCAATTTATACCCTACGCGCTGGCATACTGCAGGTGCAGAACTCTCTGCTTCAAATTTGCGCCGTGGTCATGATTGCCGGGATGGTTCTTCATGGGCTTTTCAACTTTGGATACTGGGTCACCCGTCCATCGTACAGCACTGTCGACAATGCCCGCGATCTCGCTGAGATTCTAAATCCCGGCGCTGTCATATCAGGACCGTACGGGCCGGGGTTCTCCTTATCGAGCAATATTCCTTCGGTCATTCACATGTTTGGAGTGGCAAAAATCGATACCTGGTTGTTCAGGAAATATCCCATTACTCATCTTCTTCTCGACGAATCGAACGAGGAATCGGCTCGCAAAAATTATCCTGAGATCATGTCGGAGGCTCACCACTTTCGCACATTTTTTATTGGCAATCGCAAGGTAAGACTATTTCGCATTGCCGGAGCCACCGACAATCCCATAGCCGATTCGTACAGGCGGTCTGACCTTGAAGAGGCTGTGATTGGCTTCCTGGAAGGTTCCGATTCCGGAAATGAGCCAGCCCTCAGATTTGCCACCGCCCATCCTCGCAATGTCAGTTCGGTCTTACTCATGGGTGAGCGCGCCGAAGTGCTGGGAATGTACGACGTGGCCGAATCGATGTTTCAGAAAGCCATTGAGTTTTCTTCAACAAATGCCAATCTTTATGTCCGTGCCGGAACATTTTGCAAGGACCGATGGGTAGAAAACGGCGACCCTGCCATGAAAGAGAAAGCAAGGAAATTTCTTGAAAGAGCCTCCCATTTTGCTCCGGGAACGCTGTCAATCACCCGGTCGCTTGCCGAGCTTAACCAGCCGCGGGAATCGCTGAAAAAATCGAATGAACAAGATGAGCGCTAACGAAAAGATTCTGATCAGTACGATAGTTCCAGCTCTCAACGAAGAGGGGAATATCGACGAGTTTTGCCGACAGTTTGCCGCGATGGCCGCCAAGGCGCGATTCGACAATGAACTGGTCTTCATCGACGATGGTTCCACCGACTCGACCCTTGCGCGAATTAAAGACAACGCAGGTAAGTATCCATTTATTCGATTTGCCGTTCATGGCCGCAACCGCGGGCTGACGGAATCCCTTCAAAGCGGTTTCGCCACTGCTTCCGGCTCGGTGTATGTCTTTTATCCGGCCGATCTGCAGTATCGCCCCGAGGACATTCCCTCCCTTGTCCAGCCGATTCTTGATGGCGCCGATATTTGCACCGGCTGGAAGCAGGGGAAGTATGAAAAAAGTTTCGTCTCGCGCATCTACAACGGCATATCGCGAATCATCTTCGATCTCAAGGTGCATGATCTGAATTCGGTCAAAGCCTTTCGCCGTGAGGTCGTCCAGCGCGTCTTTCTCAGGCGTGACTGGCATCGCTATTTAGTGGTGTTGGCGGACGATGAGGGTTTTCGGGTTGACGAAGCGAAAATTCCGCTCTACGACAGATCGTGGGGGAAATCAAAGTTTTCCGTTTGGCGAATTCCGGTCGGCGTTCTCGATATGCTGGCCGTCAAATTTCAGCTTTCATTTCTGCGAAAACCACTCCTGTATTTTGGGGCGCTTGGGATGGTCTTCATCTTTCTGGCCTTTCTGGTCGGTCTTTGGGCGATGTATGAACGCTTTGTGCTCGGCAGTGGAAATCGAGCCTTCTTGTTCCTGATTATCTTCCTCACCGGCATTGGCATGGGATTGTTTGTGATGGGCTTTATTAGCGAAGGGCAGACGGCCATGAAAGAAGAACTGACCGACCTTCGCCGTAAGCTCGACCGCGTTCTCGACCAGAAAAAATCATAGGCATCCTGCAACCATGGCCGACATGCACCCATGACAGCAGTTTTGACTCCGTACACCGATACTCCCGAAAATCGCACGCGACTCCTGGAGTTTTACCGCCTTGTCTATTCCACGGCGCCGTGGATTTGGGAGGAAAAGCGATGGGAGTGGCAGACTTTTGGCAATCCCCGAGTAACCAAAGGTTCCAATGACATCTGGATACTGACAGACGACAACGGTGAATTGATTGGGCACAACGTTTTCCTTCATTATCCGTTGCGAATAGGCGGGAAACAGTATGACGGACTCTGCTCGGCAAATCTTGTCGTCAAGCCCGGAATCACCGGTCGAGGTCTGGGACGGATGATGATTCAAAAGAACGAAGAACTGGGGGGAGTGCCGTTCGCGATCGGGATGACCGACAATTCGTACAGCGCCTTTGGCAAGCAGGGTTGGTATATTGTCCACCACATCAGACTCTATAGCCAGATCGTTCATCCCTGGCCAAATCTTCTGTATCTGAAATTGTCCTTATGGAAAGCTGTACTCGCCTGGCCATTTTTGTTCCTGGGCAAGACTCTTTCATCGTTTTATGCCGCAACTGTCCCAAAAAGTTTTGCCGGCATTACTACCCGCGAAATTGAATCATTCGATCCCGCTCTCGACCCACTCTGGAACTTTTTTCTTGGCGGCTATGCTTTTTACTTTGAACGTACCGCCGAGATGTTGAATTATAAGTTTGCGACGCGCACCGATGTCCGCCATTCGCGCATGCTTTTCGAAAAGAACGGAAAGGTGGTCGGATACGGAGTCTGCAGGATTTCTAAAAATCCGGTGCGAAAGATTAGTATGGGTCGAATCGTCGATATGGTCCTCGATCCATCCCTCGGGGATTCTTTCGCCGTGTGGGTCGTCGGCTATATGCGACGACATTTGTTGGCAGAGGGGGTTGACGGCCTTGCTGGCATCGCATCGTCGGACAGCATGAAACGAGCCTATCGTCGAAACGGCTTCTGGTTCTCCCGGGTCGAGCGATCGGGAATCAAAGAAACCGATTTTTCGATGGAGGAGCTTGCCCGTCAATATGCTGATCAGTGGTATATGACACTCGCTGACGCTGATCTCGACGACTACTGGTGAGAATGAAAAATGGCAAAAGAACTCTATATATGCATCGCCTGTGACACCGATCCGGACAGGATCACCTTCAATCGTGATGCGACTCCCGATAAATTACACTGGCGCGGCCTTCTCGAAGGGATCCCGCGTGGCAAGGAGCATCTTTCCGCAATTCGCGACAGCGCAGGGAAGTCGCCGGTCGTCACATGGTGTCTGCGTGCGGATCATCAGATTCGAGAATATACCGGCGCGTATGATTATGTTCTTCGTGAGTTCGGTGAGCAGGTGCGGTCGCTGGAGTCATCGGGAGACGAACTCGGCTGGCATCCCCATTTTTGGAGGCGCGACGATTCGACCGGACGGTGGTATCAGGAACTTGCTGACGTCGATTGGCAGGTCGAGATGTTGAAAGCGGCGCATCAAGCGTACTCGACGATGCATCCATCGGGAACACATTCCGTCCGAATGGGATGGATCTACCACAACAATCGAACCATGCACACTCTCGACGCGCTTGGCGTCCGAGTCGAGTTGAGCGCCTCCCCGGGTCTGCGCCTTATGCCGCGAAATCCATCAGTGCGAGGGCAAAATTATTTTGACTGGAGCATTTCTCCTGACAGTCCCTATCATCCATCGCGGGTCGATTACCGGCGACCGGCCTCAGACATGGAGGAGTCGATGAGGATTTGGGAGATACCGTGCCATTTGTCGAGGTCGCTTTTGTGGAGCGTCATTGCCGGTGGCTTCCTGTCGCTCAAAATGAAATCCCCCGCTCCGTTCTTTCAATCGCTCCGGCGACCGGCGCATTTTATCAACATTACCGGCAAGCCGTCGATTTTCAAACCGCTTCTTTCAGCGCTCGAAACAAAGCTGAAAAATCAAAATCGGGTTCTCTTTACTACCTATTTCCATGCCGATGAATGGCTACCCGTCAAACACCCGTTCTATTCACTAGATTGGACTGGCGAAAACCTTCGGGCTATCATGGCCCTTTGTGAACGGCTCAACGTGAGGGTGCAGTACATTCGGGCACGGGATTGCCTCACTCTCATATGACAACTCCCCAACCAACTCCTGAAAAAGGTTCACGCGGCTGGATATCGCTTACAGTAAAAACTGCCCTGACCGGAGTCGTCGTATATTTTGCCGCGAATCAGCTCCTTTTGCACTGGGATGAGGTTTCATCGTATCACTGGGAAATAGACCCCCTTCTGATGGCCGTTTCGGTGATTGCGCATCTGCTTACATTTGTGGTGCTGACCCTGGTTTGGCAGGTGTTGATGGGAGGGTTTGGTTTTGATGTCCCCTTTCCGGCGGCCTTTAAGATCAGCTACATCGCGGGACTGGCTCGATATATCCCCGGTCGCATTTGGCCGATGTTTGGCATGGTCTATTACGCCAAACAGGCCAGCCTCGACCCGAAAGCCACCGTGGCCTCATGGGGAGTTGCCCTGCTCTACGGCTTTCCGACATCCTTTCTGGTAGCCTTGTTGAGTGTCGCCATTCATCCCGAGTTTATGCAGGCGGCTGAGACCTCAGTCTATTCTACCGGTGTCTGGATACTCACCGGTTTGACCGCGGTGATGTCGGTGGTCCTCATATTCGCCCCTCAAACCTCGCTCGTTCTACTCAACTGGGCATTGCGGCTGGTGCGCCGCCCCGAGGTAACTCTCCGGCTGGATAAAACGGTTGCTCTCAAAGTCTATTTTGGATATTTTTTTGGCTGGATTTGTTATGGCATTTCATTCTGGTTGTTCTTGAAATCAATCGACACCCATGCCGCCCTGCCGGTCACTGCCGGTGTTGGGTCGTTCGTCCTTGCCTATCAAATCGGCTATCTGACCCTTTTCTCCCCGGGCGGACTCGGCACACGGGAGCTGGCTCTCACCGCGATGCTCTCGCCCTTTCTTGGTGGTATAGCCGCGGGTGTGGCGGTGGCATCGCGACTCTGGAGTCTTTGCGTGGAAATAATGGCCGCTGGAATCGCCGCCCTGATTAAACTCGATAAACGGCCGGAGTAAACGAATGGCAGTACCGAAAACAAAATCCTCTCTCATCGAGAGGCTCGAATCCGGCAATCGCTACTTAATCGGCGTTGGGTTGTTCGCACTTGTGGCGTGGATATGGCTATTCAAAGACTTTTTGTTTGGAAGTAATGTCATCCTGTATGGCTCTGACTGGGTTCAGACCGGACCCTTCTTCCGATGGTTCCTTGTCTCCGGATACTCCATGACCGGAAGTGTCCCCGGTTGGAACCCCTACATTTTCGGCGGATTGCCGTTTGTGGACGCTTTTCACGGTGATCTCTTTTACCCGATTTCGTGGCTGTTCAAATCGCTCGGTAATGATCCGACCAGCATGAATATTTGGATCAACCGCGGTGTTATCTTCCATATTCCGATCGCCGGAGCGCTCATGTATCTCGCGGCGCGGTCATTCAATCTCAATAAAACAGCTTCGCTCTTTTCCGCTCTCGCCTATATGTTCGCTCCCTATTTCGTATCTCTCATCGCTCCATACCATGACGGCAAGATGTATGTCACGGCCCTTTTTCCGGGCGTTGTCTGGTGTCTACAAAATGGATTTGCCGCCACCCACTGGATGCGTATTTGGCTATGGTTCTCCGTGTTGGCGATGTTTGTCGGCGTCATCATTCTGACCCCTCATCCGCAGATGTCATACTATGTGCTGTGGGTTGTCGGCATCTTCACACTATACAAACTGATTCAGGGATTTCGCGAGAAGGTCCCCTTCTCCCGTCTTGGCATACAGGGAGTACTTGTCGGCATCTCACTTGTGGCCGGGCAGGGTCTTTCAGCGATTCAGTTCCAACCCGGATATGAATACACCAACAAGTTCTCCCCGCGCGCCGAGGGGGGAGCAAAAACGGGGTGGGAGTGGTCGACCTCGTGGTCAATGCATCCCGAAGAAGCGGCTGGCCTTGTTATTCCTGAATATGCGGGGGTCAATACCGAGCGGAAGGACACTGCCTATTGGGGCAGAAATGCTTTCAAGGATAATTGCGAATCGGCCGGAGTCATCGCGCTCTTTCTCGCTATCATCGGCGTTTCATTCTATCGTCGCCGCGATACCTGGATTTTTGTCGGCATTGCCGCCGCTTGTCTCATATACGCCCTTGGCTCGACGACTCCGGCCTATTACCTCTTCTATTATCTCGTTCCCAAGGTCGCTTCGCTTCGCGCTCCATCCATGATCATGTTCATTTTTGCTTTTTGTGTGGCGCTGTTGGCGGGATATGGGGTGCAGGGCGTTATTTCATCGATTAAAAGTAAAGAGACATCGGGTAAGAGATTCACCTGGGTGGTGTGGGGTGCGCCGGCATTTCTATTTCTTCTGGCGATTTTGTTCAGTGTGACTGGTAAGGGACTTCTCAATCTCTGGTGTTCACTCTTTTACGGTGAGGCTTCGTCTCAAATGGTTCAGCAGGGGGTGAGCAAACTCGATGTCGCCTATTTCAATTTGCCGGCCATTCAGAGCGGGACATGGTTTGCATTCCTCTTCACGGCGCTTGCCGCCACATGCATCTGGCTCTATCGCTCTGGTCAAAATTTTGCCTACATGATGGTCGCTCTTCTGGCCCTTCCGGTCATAGACAACGTTCGGTTCAACAGCCGCTTTATCCACACCGTCGATCCCCGGCCATACATCGCACCCAATCCTGTTACAGAGGCGCTCAAACAACAAACCGACGTGGTTCGGGTCATGAGTTTTGTGCGCGAAATTCCTGCGGGGCTTCTTCCTCTTCACGGCATTTCCGTGGTGACCGGCTATCACGGCAACCAGCTTCGTTGGTACGACGAACTGTTCGGCGGCCCGGGTTCCCCCAATCAGACCAATCCCCGCCTCCTCAATCTTTGCGGTGCGACTCATGTCCTGATACCATCAGGACAACAGATACCCCCGGGCTATTTTGGTCCCCTTCCTTCAGAGACGATAAACTCTGGCGGCCCGATCACCATTATTCGCAATATGAATGCCCTTCCTCGGGCGTTCTATGTCGATCGATATGAAGTGATGACTGATGCCGGACGTATCAAAGAGGCCGTTCTGAATGGCACCGAGAATCTCCGCCACGTCGCGTATCTTGAAGAGGATCCCGGCATGGCGCAGACAGCCGATCCCTCGCCGCTTGACTCGTCGCGAGTCGTGCCGATGTCAGACAATGGGTTTGCCGTCACTGATTCGGTACGAATCGCCGTTAGTGCCTCAGCCGACCGTCTGCTGGTTCTCAGCGATGTTTGGTACGACGCTTGGACCGCCACCGTGGACGGCCAACCGGCAAAGATATATCGCGCCGACTATGCCTTCCGCGCCGTTGTCGTGCCGACTGGAACCAAAGAGGTGATCTTCCGGTATCAGTCTACACGTTACGAATCGGGGAAATTGAAGACAAAGATATTCGGATCATATTTGATTTTGGTGCTAGTGGCGTATATTGTGATGTCTCGGCGCAAGAACAACCCGCAGGTGATTGAATAATTATGAATGGTTCACAGAAACTGCTGATTATCTTCCCGACCTACAACGAGCGGGAAAACATCGAAAAGATTGTCCATGCCGTTCTTCCGATGGACCCTCGTGTTAACGTTCTCATTGTCGACGACAATTCCCCCGACGGTACCGGGGAGATCGCAGACAAGCTGGTGAATATGGATGCGCGGGTAAGCGTTCTTCATCGCGCCAAAAAAGAGGGATTGGGGCAGGCCTATATCGCCGGGTTTCGATGGGCTATCGAGCGAAAATTCGACTTTATCATGGAGATGGATGCCGATTTTTCGCACGGGCCGGAGTATATCAAGGACTTTCTCAGCGAAATCAAGGAATATGACCTTGTTATCGGTTCCCGCTATATCAAAGGCGTCAACGTTATCAACTGGCCGATGTCGCGACTGCTGTTGTCGTATTCTGCAAATATGTATAGCCGTTTGATAACCGGTCTACCCCTGCGCGACGCCACCGGCGGATTCAAATGTTTTCGGCGGCAGGTGCTTGAAGCTATCAATCTCGACAATGTTCACTCCACTGGCTACGCCTTCCAGATCGAGATTTCCATGCGCGCCTGGAAAAAGGGATTCTCCATAAACGAAATACCCATCACCTTCGTCGATCGCATGGCCGGGCAGTCCAAGATGTCAAAACGAATTGTACGCGAGGCGATCTGGATGGTCTGGTGGCTTCGCCTCAAATCGATATTCGGTCTGCTTGACTGATAAGGCCGCGCAGTGAGCGCCCCCGCAGTTTCAATTATCATCGTCACACACAACTCCGCCGCCTCGCTTGGTGCGACACTTGACTCCCTTTCGAATGGTTGTGGCGGACACTCCTATGAATGCATTGTCGTTGACAATGGCTCAGACGATGGGACGATTTCGCTTCTTGAATCAAAGTCGGAAGTGCATCTTCTGCCACTCCAATGCAACACCGGTTTTGCATCTGCTTCGAATCGAGGTGCGGGAAAGGCGACGGGGGAGTTTTTACTGTTCCTAAATCCCGATGTTGTCCTTGATTCTGGCTCCGTTGGTTCACTGATAGAAGGTATGAGAATTCGTCCCAGCGTCGGACTCGTCGCTCCTCGTTTAAGAAACAGCGATGGCTCCTTTCAGCCGTCATGCCGCCGCTTCCCAACCCCCTTCAATATTCTCTTTTCGCGCGGGTCGTTTCTGGGAAAGCACTTGTCCCAAATTGCCTACACCTTGCCAGATTTTGCAGACGCTAACGAAGTTCCCGCCGTCGCGGGTGCGTCTATGCTCATCAAGCGCTCAACATTCCAGGAAATCGGCGGGTTTGACGAACGATTCTTTTTATACATGGAAGACACCGACCTTTGTTTGCGGCTCTATCAGCGCGGGCTGAAATCGTGGTATTTTCCTGCCGCCGGTGCGGTGCATGGATGGGGGAGAGGGAGCTCGTCGGGGCGGCTGTTCCGCCTTTGGCATCATCATCTTTCAACCTGGAAATACTTCCTAAAGCACCTTCCCAACGGCTTCACCCTCTTTCTGCTCCCATTCCTGCTCATCGCTAATTTTGCTGTGAGTGTCGTCGCACTGCCTTTCAGGTCACGGGCGTAAATATGAACATGTCAGCCATTCTGATTGCAATCGCAACGGCGGCACTTCTTTCTCTCCTGATAGTGCCAGTGGCAGTTCGACTGGGGCATCGGTTTAACCTTCTTGATCTCCCTGTCCGCCACAAACGCCACAAACGACCCACTCCATATACCGGAGGACTCGCCCTCTTTGCGGTGTTTTGGCTGACAATCATTGTTTCCACTGTAATGTTCGATGATGCCTTCGGCGCTTATAGGGATCAGCTTCCGTGGGTCTTCGTGGCAAGTCTGCTCATCTGTATAGGCGGATTCCTGGACGATTGCTACCATTTGAACGAATGGAAAAAACTGACCATACAGATAATTTCCGCCGTGATCCTGCTCGCGGGAGGGCTTAAGGCGCAACTCCTTACGACGCCATCTGGAAGCCTCGAACTTGGCTGGTTAGCCTATCCGCTCACTATCGCATGGGTAGTGATGCTGACAAACGCCATTAACATCATCGATGGCCTCGATGGCCTTGCAACAGGTGTCTCGCTAATTGCGGCATGTTTCATGCTCGTCATCGGCAGTCATCACGATATAGGAGCAATTCTTGTTTTTGTCTGTGCCCTTATCGGATTTCTATCTGTCTTTTGGTGGCACAACAAGTATCCGGCGAAAGTTTTTCTCGGCGATTCCGGTTCAATGCAGATCGGGTTTCTCTTTGCGGTCATATCGCTGGGGCATCCCCTCAAGTCATTTACAGCCTCCGCGCTCTATCTGCCGATGTTGGCGCTCGGTGTTCCCATTCTTGAAACAGTTTCTTCGACCATTCGACGAGTCTCGGCTGGCAAAAGTCCAATGAAAGCCGACAGGCGCCATCTCTTCCATTATTTGGCGCTGGCTGGTTTGACGCCTCGTCAGGTCGTTTCCGTTTTCTATGGGCTTGGCTTAATATTCGGCGGCGTGTCACTGGCCATGCTTTACTGGAACCGATTGATACTCTTAGGGATACTGTCAGTGTTTATGCTTATTGTGTTCGGAGTCTTTTTTGTGTTAATTTCAATGACCTTGACCCGTCGGCGCCCGGATTCTGGTTCGGATCGCCCTCCTGGCTCCCGACGAACAGGTCGAAAATAAATATGAGTGAACGACAGTATCTAGAGTTCGAGCGTCCAATTATCGAGCTGGAAAAGAAAATCTCGGATATGCGAGATTTTTCATCCGGTGAGAATTTGGAACTGAGCGGCGAAATTGCGTCTCTCGAAAAAAAGCTCGAACGACTTCGCCTTGAAATATATTCAAGTCTGACGCGCTGGCAGAAAGTGCAGGTGTCGCGCCATCCGCGTCGTCCCTACACCCTTGACTACATCCGGCTAATGTGCACAGACTTCGTCGAGTTGCACGGCGACCGGTACTTTGGCGATGACAAAGCCATGGTGGCTGGACTGGCGACCCTTGGCGACAAACCCGTTATGATTATCGGCCAGCAAAAGGGACGTGATACCCGCGAAAAACTTCATCGCAATTTTGGTATGGCACATCCTGAAGGATATCGCAAAGCCATGCGACTCTTGAATCTGGCCGAGAAGTTTGCTGTGCCAGCGGTGATTCTGATAGACACGCCCGGAGCCTTTCCGGGAATTGGCGCCGAAGAACGAGGCCAGGCCGAGGCCATTGCCAGAAACATTCGCGACATGTCGCGTCTTCGCATTCCGATTGTCTGTGTGATCATCGGCGAAGGCGCCTCCAGCGGCGCCCTTGGGGTTGGAGTCGGGGA
>ERZ1292633.2062-Hain-H41-02um-R1-2062-length-20932-cov-55_pt1 | contig 20932 bp, 23 predicted proteins | sample MGYA00564406_ERZ1292633 | MGnify/ENA primary metagenome ERZ1292633 (study PRJEB36523, sample SAMEA6512639) | groundwater metagenome | collected 2019-01-08 | study: AquaDiva: Metagenomics assemblies of 32 groundwater samples
GTTTGGTCGGGTGGAGCAGACCGAATCAGGCACGCTGGTAAAACTCAGCGACCTGAGATTCCAGTTCGGGACCCAGGAGCGGTATATGTTGATAGTCAGGTTCAACAAGGACGGAACGCTGGTCTCAGAAAAGTTCGGGTTTAGCCACAGAGTAACACAGATGGACACTGATTAACAGGAGAAAAGATTAAATGCAACCACAGATTTCGCCGATTACACGGATTAATAATGAGGAAGGATAGAAGAATGCAGATATTAATATTATATCATTCCCGGAGCGGGAACACCAAGAAATTGGCTGAGGAGATTGCCCGCGGCGTGGAAGAAACCGGCGAGGTCAAGGCGCTGCTCAAGTCCGCGGCTGAAGTGACCAAGGATGATTTTCTGGCCTGCGAGGGCATTATTGCCGGCTCACCCGTCTATTTCGGGACCATGGCGGCTGAATTAAAGGCGGTGTTTGATAAATTCGTCAGCGTGCGCAAGAAGATGGAGAACAAGGTCGGTGCGGCATTTGCCACCTCAGCCGATGCCTCAGGCGGCAAGGAGACCACCATTATGTCCATTATCCAGGCCATGCTCATATACGGGATGGTAATTGCCGGCGACCCGCTGGATGCCACCGGCCATTACGGCACCTCGTGCGTCGGCGCGCCGGATGAAAAGGCATTATCCAACGCCAGTAAATTGGGCAAACGCGTGGCGATGCTGGTTAAGAAATTACGAGTGATATAACTGTTTAGCGCATAATATGAAGATTACACAAGGATTTAAAATAGACAACCCTAATATATTCATACCATGGCATATATCTGAGAAAGAATTAGAGGTTATCTTAGGTAAGCACAACATTCGTTATGTCACGCAGGGTTATTATACAATTTCATGTGAGACGCTTGGAGGCTTAAAACATGAATTGGGATTCCATTTTGAGCCTAGAGAAAACGGCCGTCTTACAGAATTAGAGTTTTTCCGTAAAAGCTACGAGAATCAAACAGCGTCATATAATGAGTTTCAAAAATATTTTGAAAGAGAATTCGGATTGCCCACAAAGACAGAAAAGGGAATAAAGGGGTTCCCTTCTCATGAATGGATATTGAATGGCGCCAAGATTAAGCACTGTGTAAATGAACGTTTTACATTAGAAGAGCATCTGAGAATAATGAAAATCTAGTGGTTCTAAAGACTTAGGTTTGTGATTAGAATCCAGGTAATCCGCCTAAACCACCCAGGCCGCCGGTTACCTTGCCCATCTCGCTCTGGGAGAGTTCGCGTGATTTCTGCAGGCCCTGGTTAACAGCGGCCATGACCATGTCAGCCAGCATCTCGGCATCCTCGGGCTTGACCACGTCTGGATTTATCTTGATGCCGACCACTTCCTGAGTGCCGTTGACAAAGGCCGTGACCGCTCCGCCGCCGGCTGAACCTTCCACCACCCGTTCCTTGAGTTCCTCCTGGACCTTGGCCATCTTAGTCTGCATGTCTTCAGCCATCTTCTTCAAGTTGCCCAGATTCATTCCGCCTTTTCCGAACATAATTAAACTCCTTGCCACTAAGACACCAAGGCACAAAGGGGACTACGAGGGTGTTGTGTCTTTGTGGTCTCCGTGCTTCTGTGGTTCTCCTGAGGTTTTAGATTCGCTGGACGCGGTCGCTCCGCGGTCTTCTTTAGGTTTAGGTTTTGAGGCGATTCTGACCTTGGCCGCTCGGATGAGCCGGTCGTTCAGGGTAAATCCGGGCGCCACCTCTTCCAGTATCTCGTGGTCCTTGTGCTCGGCTGATTCGGTGACCGCCACAGCCTCGTGGAGGTTGGGGTCGAATCTCTCGCCCAGGGTTTTCATCTGTTTCAGGCCCCGCTTTTCCAGAATCCTGAATACCTCGCGCTTTATCAGGGTGACGCCGTCCATGATGCACTTGGCTTCATCTGTGGTGCATTCCAGTTTGATGGTCCGTCCGAAATTATCAAAGGCCGGCAGGAGTTCCCGCAACAGGTTTTCATCCTGGTATTTATCCCAGCATTCCCGCTCGGACTTGATACGTTTTTGGTAATTGAGGAAATCCGCCTGGACCCGCTGGAGGAGTTTTAGGAACTCGTCCCGTTCTGACGCCGCTTTGCGCAATCCTTCGAGCTCCTTCTGGAGTTTTTGGAGTTCGGCTAATGAATCTTCTGACGGCAGGGCGCAGGCCTTGTCGGCAACCGGGGTTTCCGGAGCTGACTTGGTCGGCGTCTCGTCCGTATTCTTTTCAGTCGGCTTGTTTTTCATTCGTGTTTCGGCTCCTCCCAGAGTTTTACCTTACGAGCCACGTTTATATTAGAATAATTCTCCGTGGCGGACAGCTTTTTCAGCAGTTCTTTTTGGTCGGCTGATATATCCTTGGGCACGTCGATAATCACCCTGACCAGCTGATGGCCCTTTTGCCTGGGGCTGTGCAGGTTATTGAATCCCAGGTTCTTCAGGCGGAACACCTGTCCGTTGGTGGTGCCGGCCGGGATGGTCATATCGATATTTCCGTTCAGGGTTGGAACTGATATTTTCGCGCCCAAGGTGGCCTGGGTGAATGAGACCGGCATTTCGCAGACCACGTCGTCATAATGGCGGTCAAAGACCGTATCCGGCGCCACGAAGATATCGCAATACAAATCGCCCCGAGCTGAGCCGTCCTGAGACGGTTCGCCTTCCCCGGCCAGGCGCATCCGGGTGCCGTCTTCTATGCCGGCCGGAATCTTTATCTTAATCTCGCGCTCCTTGCGGTGGCGTCCGCTGCCCTGGCAGGCCGGGCAGGGTTCCTTGACTATCTTGCCGGCGCCCCGGCATTGGGGGCAGATGGTCTGGATAGTGAAGAATCCGCCGCCTTGCTGGACCTGGCCCCGGCCCTTGCAGACCGGGCAGGTGATGGGCGGCACGCCCTTCTTGGCGCCTGAACCGCGGCAGTCATCGCAGAGTTCGTTGCGCTTGAGATTGATGGTCTTTTCCGTGCCGGTAGCTGATTCCTTGAATGAGATGGTCAGTTCCGCGCGCAAAGAAGCCCCGCGCTGTCTCTGACGGCGCGCGCCGCCGCCCCCAAAGAAACTGGAGAAAATGGAATCGCCTTCAAACAGGTCGCTGAAATTCTCGAAGATATCCTCGTAACTGCCGTAAGCCCGGCCGCTGGAACCGGACAGCCCTTCGTGGCCGAAGCGGTCGTACTTGGCCTTTTTATCGGCATCGCTCAGGACCTCGTAGGCCTCGGCGATTTCCTTGAATTTCTTCTCGGCTTCCTGTTTGTTGTCCGGATTCTTGTCCGGGTGGTATTTCAGGGCCAGCTTGCGGAACGCCTTCTTGATATCGTCCGGCGAAGAGTTGCGCGATACACCCAGCAGTTCGTAATAATCTTTCTTGCTATCAGTCATATCTGGTTATTTGGTAAATCAATAATGGAAATCACCCTCTCCCTAACCCTCTCCCCTCGAGGGAGAGGGCAGGGTGAGGGGGGAGATTTACACAACGCTTTCAGCAATCTTCTTGGCGTTTTCCTTAAGGTCGGTCAGGAAGGTCTTGGCGGTCAGCATCAGCCCGCCGGAGCTGGCCGCGTTCTGGAGCGCCACCCGGAGCAGCTTGGCCGGGTCAACAATGCCGGCCTTGACCATATCAACCATCTCGCCCTGGCTGGCGTCATAGCCGAAGTAATTCTTTGAAGAGAGCAGTTTTTCCTTGACCTCGTCCAAGACCAGCGAGCCGTCGCCGCCGGAGTTGGAAACGATTTGCTTAAGCGGTATCTGGAGCGCCTCTTTGATAATCCTGATGCCGGCGATTTCAGCCGGGTCATCGGTGCCTTTGAGAAGCTTATCCAGTTCCGGCAGGGCCGCCAGGTAAGCCACGCCGCCGCCCGGCAGGAATCCTTCTTCCCGGGCCGCCTGGGCCGAATGCACCGCGTTTTCAACCAGGTTCTTTTTATCCTTCTGTTCGGATTCGGTCACGGCGCCGACCTTGATAAGAGCCACGCCGCCGGATAGTTTGGCCAGGCGCTCTTCCAGCTTTTCCCGGTCATATTCCGAGGTGGTGGCCTTTATTTGGTTGCGGATTTGGTTCAGCCGGGCGTCTATCTTGGACTTGGCGCCGGCTCCCTGGATGATGTAGGTATTTTCTTTTTCTATCTTGGCTGACTTGGCTTGGCCGAGGTCGGATAATAATATCTTTTCCAGTTTTACGCCCATCTCCTCGGAGAAGAATTTACCGCCGGTGACGATGGCGATATCTTCCATAATGGATTTTTTCCGGTCCCCAAAGGCCGGGGTCTTGACCGCCGCGCATTTCAGCACGCCCTGGAGCTTGTTCAGGACCAGGACCGTCAGGGCTTCGCTTTCCACCTCGTCGGCGATAATCAACAGCGACGCGCCGGTCTGGGCTACCTGTTCCAGGAGCGGCAATAATTCCTGGACACTACTTATCTTCTTGTCATAGAGCAGGATGAACGGCTCATCCAGCACGCAGGTCATGTTGCCGGTATTGTTGACGAAATACGGAGAGATATAGCCCTTGTCGAAGGACAGTCCTTCGGCGAATTCCAGGGTGATTTCCCGGCCCTGGGATTCCTCAACCGTGATAATGCCTTCCTTGCCCACCTTTTCCATGGCCGCGGCGATATGCTTACCGATGATTTCATTGTGATTAGCCGCAATGGTGCCGATGTTCAGGTAATCGGCCTTAGTCTTGACCGGCGTGGCGGCCTTTTTCATGGATTCAACCACGGCTTCAGTGGCCCGGTCAATGCCTTTCTTTATGTCCAGCGGATTCAGGCCGGCGGTCAGGTATTTCAGCCCGGCCTCATAAATAGCGTGGGTCAGGATGGCGGTGGTGGCCGTGCCGTCGCCGATAATGTCCGAGGTTTTGGATGCGGTTTCGGCAATCATCTTGGCGCCCATATTCTCGAACGGGTCGGCCAGTTCCACCTCTTTGGAAATGGCATGGCCGTCCTTGATGATTTCCGGCGAGCCGAATGATTTGCCGACCAGGACATTGCGGCCGGTCGGTCCCAGGGTGATTTTCATCAGGTCAGCCAGGCTCTTGGCGCCCTTGAGCACCTTTTGCCGGCCATGGTCATCGAACATCAATTGCTTGGACATAGATATACCTTTCTTTTTACCTTCCTCTGTTGTCATTCCGAACCCGAAGGGACCGCGCCTAGCGAACTTGACACGGAATCCAGTAATTTCCCATGGGGTCTGGATTCCCGCCTGAGCGGGAATGACAATGAGAAAATTGTATTATTCCACTTTCGCCAGTATCTCTGATTCGGTCATAATCAGGTATTCCTGATTGTTTACTTTAATCTCGTTGCCGGAGTATTTGCCGTAGAGAATCTTATCGCCCTTTTTAACTGTGAGCGGGGCGCGTTTACCGGTATCCAGCAGTTTGCCGTTGCCAATGGCCATGACTTCGCCTTCCTGCGGACGTTCCTTGACTGTGTCAGGCAGGACGATGCCGCCCTTGGTTTTACCTTCACGTTCCAGGGGTTTTACCACGACTCTGTCTGCTAATGGTCTGAGGTTCATATTTTTCTCCTTTATGTTTATAGTAAGATTGCTTCGTCGCGGTGCTCCTCGCAATGACAGTCATTGCGAGCCCCGCAGGGGCGCGGCAATCTCAGTTTGTTAAAGATTATTTATCTGTGGTTAAAAATCCATCCCACCCATATCAGGCATACCGCCCATGCCACCCATTCCTCCCATGCCCGGCATACCGCCGCCCATACCGCCCATCCCACCCATGCCTCCCATTCCGCCCGGAGGCATTCCGGCCGGCATATCAGGCTCGTCGCTCTTGATGTCGGTAATGGCTGTGTCGCTGGTCAGGAGTAATTCCGCGATGGATGCGGCATTGATAAGCGCGTAACGTTCCACCTTAATCGGGTCCAGAATCCCGGCCTTGACCAGGTTCTTGAATTCACCGGTAATTACGTCAAATCCGAACTGCATATCCGGATTGCTCTTTATCTTACGCATAGCCACGGACGGCTCGGTCGAGCTGTTGACCAGCAGTTGTCTGAACGGCGCTTCCAATGCCTTGCGCACGATGGTTAGTCCGATGGTCTCATCGCCTTCCAAATCCAGTTTGGCGCTCTTAAGGTTTTCAGCCAGCCGGAGCATGGTCACGCCGCCGCCCGGCACCACGCCTTCTTCATTGGCGGCCTTGACCGCGGCCAGGGCTGACTCGGCCCGGTTCTTCTTTTCCTTCATCTCGGCCTCGGTGGACGCGCCGATATTTATCTGGGCGATGCCGCCGCTGAACCGGGCAATCCGCTCCTCAAGCTTTTCCCGGTCGTAATCCGAATCGGTCTTGGTGATTTCAGACCTGAGTTTCTTGACCCGCTCCTGGATTTTCTTATCCGAGCCCGCGCCTTCGATAATCGTGGTGTTCTCGGCATCAATGATGACCTTCTTGGCCCGGCCCAGCGAAGTCAGTTTCAGTTTCTTTAGTTCAATGCCCAGGTCCTTGAATATGGCCTCGCCGCCGGTCATGATGGCGATATCTTCCAGCATATCCCGGCGCCGGTCGCCGTAGCCCGGTGCCTTGACCGCCACGCAGTCCAGGATACCCTTGGTCTTGTTGACCACGAGAGTCGCCAGCGCGTCTGACTCGATGTCATCCGCGATAATCAGCAGTGGCTTTTTGGCCTCGGCCAGTTTCTCCAGCAGCGGAATCAATTCGGCATTGGACGAAAACTTGTCTTCGTAAATCAGGATGTAGGGCTCTTTGAGCACGGCCTGCATATTCTCCTGGTCCGTGATAAAATAAGGCGAGGCATAACCCCGGTCGAACTGCATGCCTTCCACGATTTTCACCTCGGTGTCGATGCCCTTGCCGTCGTCGATGGTGATGACGCCGTCCTTGGACACCTTCTTCATGGTATCGGCGATAATCTTGCCCAGGGCCGCATCGTTGGCCGAGGCAATGGTGGCAATCTGCTCAATCATCTCAGGCGTGGAAACCGGGATAGCCATCTTCTTTAATTCCTCGACCAGGTGGGTGACGGTCTTCTTGATGCCCCGGCTGATGGCCATGGAATTAGCGCCGGCTACCACATAGCGCAGTCCTTCGGAAAATATGGCCTCGGCCAGGATGGCGGTCGTTGTAGTGCCGTCGCCGGTCTGGTCAGAGGTCTTGGAGGTGGCCTCCTTGATAATCTGGGCGGCCAGGTTCTCGTGCTGGTCATTGAGTTCTATTTCATCGGCGACCGAATTGCCGTCCCGGGTGATGTTCGGCCCGCCCCAGCCCCGGTCAATCATGACATTGCGTCCGGCCGGCCCGTAGGTGGACTTGACGGCCCGGACCATCTTGTTGACCCCTTGCTTCAGGGCATTACGCACCACATCGTCAAAAACTATATCTTTCGCCATATATCGAACTCCTTTTTTAGTCGCTGTTAGAGCTTGCTCGTTACAGCGACTTATCCCGGAAGTATTTGCCGGGACTGCTACTGTCAAAGTTTTGTATTATAGCAGAGCGTGTTATAGATGTCAAGAAAAATGTTAGAGTCAGTTAGGCAGAATGCTACGAAATGGATTTAAATTATTCCGGGTAAATCTGGATTTTACCTTTGAATAGGATATTATGATTTTATATGAGCCATAAGAGATTGTCATTCCTGGACCGGTTCCTGACCCTGTGGATTTTCCTGGCTATGGCTATCGGCGTGGGGATGGGTTATTTCTACCCCTCAGTGGCCCAGTTTTGGGACCGGTTCAAGTCAGGCACGACCAATATCCCGATTGCCGTCGGACTTATCCTGATGATGTATCCGCCTTTGGCCAAGGTAAAATACGAGGAACTGGGCCGGGTCCTGCGTAATACGCGAGTCCTGATTCTCTCGCTGGTCCAGAACTGGGTCATCGGCCCGATTCTGATGTTCGCCCTGGCCATCATCTTCCTGCGCGGATACCCGGAATATATGGTCGGGCTCATCATGATAGGCCTGGCCCGGTGCATTGCCATGGTCATTGTCTGGAACGAACTGGCCAAGGGCGACAGCGAATATGCCGCGGCTTTGGTCGCCTTCAATTCCATATTCCAGGTGCTGTTCTTCTCAATCTATGCCTGGGTGTTTATCACGGTTCTGCCGCCTTGGTTCGGGCTAAAGGGCGTGGCGGTGCAGATTACCATCTCACAGATTGCCCGGAGCGTCTTCATCTATCTGGGCGTCCCGTTCCTGGCCGGCCTGATTACCCGATTCACCTTGATTAAACTGGTTAATAAGGATTGGTATCAGAACCGGTTTATTCCAATCATCAGTCCGATAACCCTGATAGCGTTGCTGTTTACTATTATAGTAATGTTCTCGCTCAAGGGCGAATACATCGTCAACCTGCCCCTGGACGTGGTCCGGATTGCCATACCGCTGTTGATTTATTTCGTAGTCATGTTCCTGGTCTCGTTCTATATGGGCAAGAAGGTCGGGGCGGATTATTCCCAGTCCGTGACGCTGTCATTCACGGCGGCCAGCAACAACTTCGAGCTGGCCATAGCCGTGGCCGTGGCCGTATTCGGGATTTCATCCGGCGCGGCCTTTGCCGCCGTCATCGGCCCGCTGGTGGAAGTGCCTGTAATGATTGGGTTAGTGAATGTGGCCTTCTATATCCAGAGGAAATATTATAGTGTTAGTTAGTTGATGGAGGTGTCCCGCTGGGGCGGGACTCCGCTGTCGCTTCGCCGTCAATGATTGGACTGGTAAATGTGGCATTTTATATCCAGAAGAGATATTATCAGGAATCTGCCATACCGGAAAAATAGAACACTGATTTGCGGAGTTTATCCCGATATTCATCGGGGCAAATACGCAGATTAGGCGGATTTCTATGGATAATTAGCGGTGCGTTACCGGTAGTTTTATAACAAAGGTGCTTCCTTGTTCGGGTTTGCTTGTGACCGAGACATCGCCTTTGAGGGTCTGGACTATATGCTTGACAATGGATAGCCCGAGGCCGGTGCCGCCCATTTCCCGCGAACGGGATTTATCAACTCGATAAAACCTTTCAAATATCTGCGCCAGGTCTTCTGACGGGATGCCGATGCCGTTGTCTTTGATTGAGATAGACAGGTTTTGCGCATCAGCCGCCACAGTAATTTCAATCCGGCCATTTTCAGGCGTGTATTTGACGGCGTTATCCAGCAGGTTGCCCACTGCTTTTGCCAGCATATCCGGGTCGGTTAGTATTTCCGGGCAATCCGCCTGTATGTTTTTTATAACGGCATGCTGTTTCTTTTCTATGGCCGGCTGGAAATAGTTAATTGCATCATTAATTACCTTGGCCGGTTTTATCGGCCTGATGCGGGTAATGCCTTCGCTGGATTCCAGGCGAGAGAGTTCCAGCAGGTCTTCCACCAGATTGGTCAGTTGCCGGACATTCTTGTCTATGATATCCAGGAATTCCAGGATCTTGGCCTGGTCGCCCAGGTTATGTTCCCGGAGCGTTTCCACATAGCCCTTGATAAATGTCAGCGGCGTGCGCAGTTCGTGCGAGACATTGGCCACAAAGTCCTTGCGCAATTGCTCGTATTTCATTGATTCGCTGATGTCATAGATGACCACCAGGAAACTGCCCGGCGTGGCTTTTATGGGTAAGCAATAAATCCTCAGGGGCTTGTTTTTTGGCGAGGTGATGTCTTTATGGGCCAGGGCGGTTGAGGGGCCGGTCAGGCAGTCCTTGACAAAACCGATGAGATTGTTGTCGCGCACGACTTCCCAGAGGTATTTATCCACGATTTGATTGGTATCAACGGCAAAGAGGTGGCCAACGGCTGTATTGGCGAAGATGACTTTCAGGTTGGCGTCAATGGCAATAACGCCTTCGCGGACGCTGGAGAGTACGATATTAAAGGTGGCTTTTTCCCGGCTGATTTCCGAGAATCGTTTTTGGAGTTCTTCGCCCATCAGGTTGATGGTTTGGGCCAGCTGGCCGACCTCGTCTTTTGAGGTAGCCGTGACCCGGGCGCTTAAATCGCCCCGGCTGATTGATTCCGCCACTGAAACCATCTCATTGACCGGCCGGACTATCCGGCTGACTATCCAGAGCCCCATAATCAAAGCCATCAACAGCGCGAATATAAAAATGATGCCCACGGTCTGGTAGATATGGCCGGTGATAAGCGAGACCTGTTTTAAGGGCAGGGATACGCGGATAATCACATCTCCCGGCTTATTGTTATCAAGAGGGATGGCCAGATATATCATATCAATAGCCGGCGTGTGGCTATAGCGGATATTCTGCCCTATCTTGTTTTGCCTGGCGCTGATTACTTCGGGGCGGTCATTGTGGTTTTCCATGGTGGTGCGGTCATAACCGGAGTCGGCCAGAACATTACCATTCCGGTCAATGACGGTTATCCGGGTCTGGATATCTTTGCCTAATTCGGTGATATGCTCGTTGATTTTATTTGGTTCAGGAGAACAATCCTTGATAAAAGTCCGGACCATGTAGGCCGTATTGGCCAGATGCCGGCTGATTTCATCCTGGTATGATTGTGAGAATTTTTCTATGGCCACGATAGAAAGAAGCCCCAGCGAGGCAATAATCAGCGCCAGATATGTAGCAATGATTTTGCGGAACAGGCGGTTCTTAAACATAGTTATGAGAATTTATAACCCACGCCCCGGACGGTCTCGATGAGCGGGCCGGATTTGCCGAGTTTCTTCCTGAGCGATGCGATATGGACGTCAATAGTCCGGTCAATGACCATAGCATCATCGCCCCGGCCGGCCGTAATCAGGTCGTCGCGTGAAATGACCTGGCCCCGGCGGTTAGCCAGATGCCAGAGCAGGTTGAATTCGGTCTGGGTCAGGTCTATTTTCTTATTCTTAACCTCAACGGTTCGGCCTTTGTAACTTATAGAGATGTCTTCTATGTTAAGTATGTCTTTGAGTTTAGCCGGCTCAGACCGGCGCAGCACGGCCTTGACCCGGGCCACCATCTCGCGCGGGCTGAATGGTTTGGTGATATAATCATCAGCGCCCAGTTCCAGGCCGATAACCTTGTCGGTTTCCTGGGCCTTGGCAGTCAGCATGACTACCGGGATGCGGGCGGTCTCAGCGGCTGATTTCAGGTGTTTGCAGACCTCCAAGCCATCCATCTTGGGCATCATGATATCCAGCAGAATTAAATCCGGTTTATGCTTCAGGGCAATATCCAGTCCTTCAATTCCGTTCTTGGCGCCGATGACCAGATATCCTTCTTTGGACAGGTTCAGGTCAACCAGTTTTATCAGGTCTTTTTCGTCGTCGATGACCAGAATGGTTTTCATTTCCGTTTTTGTTCCTCGTGGTGATGCCGGACATCGCGCCCCTGGACGATATAGATGACCTCTTCGGCGATATTAGTGGAATGGTCGCCGATTCGTTCCAGATTCCTGGCAATGAGTATCAGGCAGAGCGCCGGCTGGATTGCCTTGGGGTCAGATATCATATAGGTCAATAACTCCCTGAAAATCTGGTCTTTAAGGGCGTCCACCTTGTCATCCGAATTAAGCACCTTTTGCGCCTTGGCCACGTCCTTATGGATATAGGCATCCAAACTTTCTTGCATCATCTGCTGGACAATATCAGCCATTATCGGGATATCCACCAGAGGTTTTAACTGGGGGTATTTTAACAGAATGACGGTATTTTGGCCAATATTAATGACCTGATCGGCAATCCGTTCCAAGTCGCTGTTAATCTTGGAAGCCGCAATCAGGAACCGCAGGTCTGTGGCCACCGGCTGCATCCGGGCAATCAGAGTGACCACGTCTTCATCTATTTCTATCTGTAATTTATTAATCTCTTTTTCCTGCGGGTTGATGTGGTCAATCACGGAACTGTTGCGGTCAATCAGCGACTTGACGGCGATGCGCATCATCTCTTCCACGATGCTGGCCATCCGGATGAGTTTCTCGTTAATCTTTGTTGTTTCCTGGTCAAAATGTCGTTCCATATTATTTTCTCTCCTTAATTATATTATTATTTACAACTAATTGAATAAAATCATCAATCTTTTGTTCTATCTCATCGCGGACTTTACGAAACTCTTTTATTGTTTTACCATTAGGGTCGGGGATATCCCACTGGATATATTGCTTGGTATGGACAACCGGACAGGTATCGCCGCAATCCATTCCGACCACATAATCAAATTCGCTTGCCGGTATCTTATCAAAACCCTTGGACTGGTGGCTTGAAATATCTATATTTTTCTCTTTCATTGTCTGGATGGCCAGAGTGTCGACCAGCCCGGCCGGTTTAGAGCCGGCGCTGAATGCCTCTATCTTATCGTCGGCCAGAAACCGGGCAAAACCCTCGGCCATCTGGCTGCGGGCCGCATTGCCAACACAAAGAAACAATACTTTTATCACTTTATCCGAACCTCCCGGTAATATAATCCTCTGTTTTCTGGTTCTGCGGTTTAGTGAATACCTGGGCGGTTTCCCCGAATTCTATCTGTTCGCCCAGCAACATGTAGGCGGTGTAATCGGACACCCGGGCCGCCTGATGCATATTGTGCGTGACTATTATTATCGTGTAGTCCTTTTTAAGCTCGCGGATTAATTCTTCTATCCGGGCCGTGGCCTGCGGGTCCAAAGTAGAGCAGGGTTCGTCCATCAGAACTACCTCTGACTTGGCGGCAATCAGCCGGGCAATGCACAGCCGTTGTTTCTGTTCCAGGGACAGGCCCAGGGCCGGATTGTTGAGTTTGTCTTTAAGTTCATCCCATAAGAGAACCGCCCGTAAACTCCGCTCCACCACCTCATCGCAATAATTATTATCTGAATCGCAATGTATTTTCTCGGCGAATATTACATTCTTATAAATAGACAGGGGGAAGGGGTTGGGTCTTTGGAATACCATGCCCACTTTCTTGCGCAATCTTACCAGGTTGGTCTTCGGGTCAAGGATATTTTCATTATCAACCAATACCTGGCCGGTGGTGCGGACGCCTTCCACTAAATCATTCATCCGGTTTAAGACCCGCAGCAATGTGGATTTCCCGCAACCGGAAGGCCCGATAATGGCCGTGATGGCTTTTTCCTCGAAAGCGGTATTGACGTCTTTCAATGCCTGGAAATCGCCATACCACAGATTTAATTTGTTGACCGATATCTTTTTCATTTATCCAAATTTTCCTCTGACATAGCCGTCGGTCCGCTGGTCGGACGGCGCAGTGAATATTTTATCGGTTTTATCCAGTTCAACCAGTTCGCCGGACAGGAAAAATGCCGTTCGGTCGGCCACCCGGGCCGCCTGCTTGACGTTATTGGTTACCAGGACGATGGTGTAATATTTCTTCAATTTCAGCATGGTTTCCTCCACCTTGGCGGTGGAAATCGGGTCCAGGCCGGAACAGGGCTCGTCATACAGGATTACCTCCGGCTCAACGGCCAAAGTTCTGGCAATGCACAGCCGCTGTTGCTGTCCGCCGGACAACTTGAATGCCGATTCGTTGAGCCGGTCTTTGACTTCATCCCAGATATAAGCGTGATTTAATGCCCGCTCAACAATCTCCCTCAATTTCTGCTTGTTCTTTATCCCGTGCATCCTCGGGCCGTAGGCGATATTATCAAATATTGATAGCGGCAAAGGCAGGGGTAAGGCAAAGACCATCCCGACCTTCTGGCGCAGGAGCTCCACATTCATATCCTTGATATTTCTTCCGTCAAACTCAATTACGCCGTCGGTTTTTGAGTTCGGTTCAAGTTCATTCATCCGGTTAAGCGACCTCAAGAATGAGGTCTTGCCGCTGTTGGACGGGCCGATAATGCTCAGGATTTCATTGGCTTGTATCTGGATATTAATGTTCTTTAATACCTGAATCTTATCAAACCAGACATTAAGGTTTTTGCTGTTGATTTTTACCATTTCTTATTCTTCCTCAATTTATAACGGATAATAATGGCCACTAAATTTACGGAGAGCACCAGGGCCAGCAGGACCAGGGCCGTGCCGTACCGGATTGATTCGGCTACGTTCGGCACCTGGGTGGAGATGACGTAAAGATGGTACGGCAGAGCCATGGCCTGGTCAAAGATGGATTGGGGCAATTGAGGCAGGTAAAAGGCGGCCACGGTGAACAATATCGGCGCGGTCTCGCCGGCTGCCCGGCCGATTTCCAGAATCGTGCCGGTCATGATGCCGGGAATGGCGTTGGGCAGGACGATATGCCGGATGGTCTGCCATTTGCTGGCGCCCAGGGATAAGCTCACCTCCCGGAACGACTGGGGCACGCTTTCCAGGGCCACCCGCGAGGCCGCGATGATGATGGGCAGGACCATGATGCCCAGGGTCAGCGAGCCGGCCAATAGCGACGCGCCGAATCCCAGGAAGACCACGAACAAGGCCAGCCCGAACAGCCCGAATATCACGGACGGCACGCCGGACAGGTTGACAATGGCCAGCTTGATTATCCGGGTCAGCAGGTTGTCCCGGGAATATTCGCTTAAGTAGATGGCCGCCATCACACCGATGGGCAAAGAAAAGGCGATTGAGCCGACCACCAGGCAGATAGTGCCGATGATGGCCGGGAAGATGCCTCCGGCCCGCATGCCGTCCCGGGGCATGGAAAACAGGAAATCCCAACTGATGGCCGGTGCGCCTTTGATGACGATGATAAAAATAATCAGGCCGACCGGCACGATGATTAAGAGAGTAGCCAGCAGGAAAAAGAAGAATGCTATTTTCTGGGTCATTCTTTGGTTTAATATCATATTCTTTTCCTATGCAGGAATAAATCGGCCGTCAGGTTGATGGCGAAGCTGATTATAAAAAGTATCAGCCCGATGGCAAACATGGCGAAGTAATGCTCGCTGCCCACTACGGCTTCGCCCATCTCGGCCGCGATGGTGGCGGTCATAGTCCGGACCGGCTGGAGAAATCCGTTGGGGATGCTGGCGGCGTTGCCGGTAATCATCATCACGGCCATGGTTTCGCCCACCACCCGTCCGATGCCCAGCATGACCGCGGCCAGGATGCCCGGCGATGCAGCCGGCAGGATGACCCGCCAGATGGTCTGCCAGTGCGTGGCGCCCAGGGCAAAGGCGCCCTCCTTATAACTCCTGGGCACGGAATAAAGCGCGTCTTCGGCAATGGAGACAATGGTCGGCATGGCCATAAAGGCCAGCATAATAGAGCCGGATAGGGCGGTCAGCCCGGTGGGCAGGTTAAAAACGCTCTTGACCAGGGGCACCAGGGTGACCATGCCAATAAAGCCCAGGACCACCGATGGTATGGCGGCCAAGAGTTCGATGCCGGCCTTGAGAAAGTCCTTGATTCTGGCCGGGGCCACTTCGGCGATATAGATGGCGCAAGCCACGCCGATAGGCACGGAAATAATGGCCGCACCGATGGTCACCACCACCGAACCGAGAATCAAAGGCAGGATACCCAGTATGGGCGGCTCGGAAATCGGATACCATTTGCGCCCTGATATAAAATCGCCCAGGCCGATGTAGGTAAAAAGCGACAGGCCCTCTTTTAGCAGGAACAGCAGAATCAGGATGACAAAGATTATCGAGGCAATGCCACAGAGGAATATGAGTTTTTCGATAATAAATTCTTTTATTCTGCGCATAGACACTTATTTTACCAGCAAAAGCGCCATTATCAGGATGATTGAAGAGGAGTTAACCCGCCGCGGCTCTTACCAAGGGAGTAAACACCGTTCGAATTAAATCCCCTTCCTCCCCCTTTGTCAAAGGGGGATTAAGGGGGATTTTATCAGTGCAACTTTTGTAACCTCATTGTAACTGTTGTAACCTTTGTAACCTACAGAACATATCCTACTATGTATGGATTGAAGGTCACGCTGATATTCCCATACGCCTCGGTAAAGGCATATTCAAACGAGCCGCTGACGATGGGCACTATGGCCTGTCCGCCATAGACCTGACCGACATTTTTCACTTCTACCCCGATGGCGTAACATTCCTGTTGGGTGGCGTCGCGACGAATCCGGCAGTTAATCCAGCCGCCGGGCGGAGGCGGCGGAATGCTCTGTTGCACCAATTCAATCTGCATAATAAGCGCCGTTGCCTCTGGCGGAATACTTGGATTGGGCGCTGAGGGCATCCAGGCCTGGTTGCCGCTGACGATTAAACTGGTCAACTGAATCCGTGTCGCAAGGAAGATAATCCGGCTGCCGCCTACGCCGGGCGCTAACTTATCCTGGGTCACTGCCCCGTTAGCCAGTTCATCCGTGGAAACCGCGCCGGACTGGATTTCGGATGCGCCCACCGCGCCGGAGGCAATCTTCCCGGCCGTTATCGCATTGGCCGCTATCTTTACCGTAGTAACCGCGCTGTCGGCAATTTCATCCGTTACCAAAGGCGGCGCCATCGGACGGGTCGGCACGGAGAAAGACAACTTGGCCGGCGTGACTGCCCCATTAGCAATCTCATCGGTAATAATTGCCGGGGTAATGAGCCGGGCAATAGAGGGCGGGGTAAATGATAATTTAGCCGGGGTCACCGACCGGTCAAGGAGTTTGGCTGTGGTGATGGCGTTACTGGCGATTTTCTCGGTGCTGATGGCATTGTCCTTGATGCGCGAGCCGGTGACCGCGCCCTCGGCGATTTTAGCCGTGGTTACCGCGCCCGCGGCGAGTTCATCAGCCCGGACCGTGCCGTTGCGGATTTTTCCAGCCGTCACGGCATTATCGGCAATCTTGGAACCGGTCACCGCGCCGAGTGCGATTTTGTCGGTCGTCACCGAGTTCTCATCTAATTTTCGCGCGGTTATCGCCTCGTCCGCAATCTTCGGGGTGGTTACGGCCTGGCTGGCGATATTTTCTGTTTTCACCTCATTCGGTAATAGTGGCATAAATCAAACTCCCTTCACCACAGAGGAACAACCCCCTTTTATTCCCCCTTTGTTAAGGGGGACTCATAGAGAGCGAATTCCCCCTTATGGCGCCGAAGCGCCATGGCGATAAAGGCGCCATTAAAGGGGGTTAGGGGGTTGTATCCCCTCTGTGCCTCCTGTGGTTAATCTTTTTTTACCCGATGGTTATGCTGATGGGGTCGGTCCAGGGGCCTTCCTGCTTTGGCCTGGCGGTGTTGACCCACCTGAAGACGCCCCAGAATTTCTTGCCGGCGTTTTGTTCGCCCACGTGCAGGATGAATTTTGACCTGGAGGAGACCTCCTTTTTCGGAAAGTTATCAGGATTATCCGGCGCGATATCGCCCTGCTCCAGGACTACGAAGCGGCATTCAATCAGGTTGGCGAATGCCGGCATACTGGTCCGGGTGGCGTCCTCGGTGGTCTGGGCGCGCACCTCAATCTGCGCCCGGCCCACGGTTCTCAAGGCCATATAGGGCGTGTCCGTGATAACCTGGCCCGGGCTGGGCTCAAGGTCAAACTCCTTGCCGACTAAGGCGGCCAGGTCTTGCGGGCTGATTTTCCGGTTGCCGCGCACCTCTTCCTTGTGGAAGGCGCGCCATTCGGCCAGCAGGCGCTTTTTGCAGTCGTTAAAGGCCGTGACATCTGATGCGGTCCGGCGCCGCTTGTCCGAAATGACAAGATAAAGCGGCTCAAATTCCGCCTGGAGGGCCAGTAACGGGGCTATCGCCACATCCGCAATGCCCCAGGCCACCTTGTTGGTCACCACCAATCCCAGATAACTCCTTAACTTGGCATAAATCGCCGCATTCTTCTTGGGAAGCCAATCAATTACTCTTGTCATTGCTCCACCTCTCTTTCTATACAAGTGTTTCAGTTACAGGTTATATTTACCTCCCCCGAGTCAGGATTAGCCCATCCCGGGTTAGAATTAGCCCATCCCGGGTTAGAATTGACCCATCCCGGGTTAGAATTAGCCCATCCTAAGTTAGATTTAGCCCATTCCGTCTTGGAATTGACCCATTCCGTCTTGGAATTGACCCATTCCGTCTTAGAATTGACCCATTCTGTGTTAGATTTAGCCCATTCCGGGTTTAAGTTAACAGGGAAACTTACTGATTTGAATACCGAGAGTCCTTCCTTGAGCAGGAACAGGAAAATAAGTATTACGAAAAATATGGAAGCCAGACCGCAAATCAGGATAAGATTCTCAATAATGAATTCTTTTATTTTCCGCATAGACACTTATTTTACCGGTACGAAATCAGTATTGACCACAATCTTCTGCCCTTCGGGCGACAGGGCGAAATCAATGAATTCCTTGACCAGACCGTTTGGTGCGCCGTTGGTATAAACCAGTAACGGCCGGGAGATGGGATACTTGCCGCTGATGACGTTTTCCGTGGTCGGCGCTTCGTATCCGGACTTGTCATCCTTAGCCACGGCTATGGCTTTCTGCTTGGCTGAGATATAGCCCATGCCGTAATAACCGATGGCATCGGGATTATTGGTGACTTCGTCGGCAATGGCCTGGGAGGACGGCAGCATCAAGGCGCTGGAGGCGAATTCCTCCGGCCCTTTTTCGTTGCCTTTGCGCAGGATATGCTCCTTGAAGTACACATGAGTGCCGGAAGTGACCTCGCGGGACAGGACGACAATCCTGGCCTCCTTGCCGCCCACATCCTTCCAATTGGCGATTTTACCGGTAAAGATATCGGCCAATTGGGACTGGGTCAGTTTGCTGATTGGATTGGACGGATGAACCACCACAGCCAGACCGTCTAAAGCCACCTTGATTTCATTGGGATGCCCGCCTTTTTGTTCGGCTAATTTGATTTCCTTTTCCTTGATAGTCCTGGAAGCCATGCAGATATCGCAGGTGCTGCTGATTAAAGCCGAGATACCGGTGCCCGATCCGCCGCCGGTCACGGCCAGCTGTTTATCGGGGTGTTTCTTCATGAATTCCTCGGCCCAGGCCTGGACCAGGTTGACCATAGTATCCGAGCCCTTAATCTGGATACTGGTTTTCGTTTCGTTTTGTGCTTGTTTGGCCGCGTCGTCCCGGCCGCACCCCAACATACCCATTGCGCCTATTAACCCTGTAAACAATATCTTTTTCAGCATAGCATCTCCTATTCTCTTATCTCGCAGTTAAACTTTAGTTATTACTGCGAGTTAGACCCCGCCTCAAGCGGGGACAGTTTATTAATTTATTATAACAATGTTCAGCCCTAAAGTCATCTTAAACAGCGCCTGATTAATTCCATCAGGAACCGTTCCCGGGGCAGGAACTCGCGGTCCCTCAGGGTCTTGACAATCAGGTACAGATAGATAACTATCGGCAGGGTTATGATTATCAGTCCTAACCATTTCATAAAACCATCCTTCCTTCTTCCTTTCTCTGCAATATCTATAACAATTATGTGTTAAGATTTTGTTAAGAAATTATTAAATCTTGTTTAACATCGGTTTCATCATCAATCCGCCACCATGACCCTGTTCCGGCCGGATGCTTTGGCCTTGTAAAGATGTTTATCCGCCTGGTCAATCATATCCGTGATATGGGCTGTTTGGGCGGTCAGCTTGCATACCCCGGCTGAGACAGTCATCTTGATGGTCTTGGTCCCGGCGCCTGTTTGCGCCGATGCTTCGGCAGGCAGGTCAAAGGAATGCTCCTCGATGCATTTCCTGATTCGTTCGGCGGTCAGGTGTCCGGCCCGGGTGCCCAATCCGGGCAGGAGCACGGCAAACTCCTCGCCGCCGTAGCGGGCAATGATATCCACCGGCCGGGCGTTCTGTTGGATAATCCTGGCGAACTCCTGGAGCACCTTATCTCCGGCGTTGTGGCCGTAGGTATCGTTGACCTTCTTAAAATGGTCTATGTCCAGCAATATCAGGGCCAGCAGTCCGCCGAATTTTCGGGTCCGCTCGAACTCCTGGTGGAAAACGGCCTTGAAATACCGGCGGTTGAACAGTCCGGTCAGTTCATCCTTGTGGACCATCTCGGACAAATCCCGTTCCCGGGTTCGGGAACTATTGAGCATTCTGAGCGAGGCCTCGAGCAGGTCGGTCTGGGTGACGATACCGAGCAGGCGGCCCCGGTCCACGACCGGCAGTCGGCGGATATGGCTGCTGCGCATCAATTCCAGAGCCCGGACCACATGTTCCTCCGGCCGGATGGAAATAACCGGAGTGCGCATGATGGCCGAGACCGGTTTAGAGAAACTCGCGCCTGCGGCCGCTTGGCGGACTACGGTGCTTTCGGTAATCATGCCCGCAGGCTTGGAGCCATCCATCACCAGGACGCAGCCCAGTCCGGTATCCTTCATCAGGCGGCAGGCATCTATAATCTGGCCGGTGGGCGGCATGGTCAGCACGGTCTTATTTATATAATCCCGGACGCACTCGCCTCTTCTCCGGGCCGGTGGAACCGCAGTGGAGTCCCGCTTTAGCGGAGCCCGGGATAGCGAGGCGGAATTCTCGCTTACTTTATCTTGTATCGCTATCAAATCCATCATCTGTTTTATTCCCTCTCTGCCATTAATATAGAAAAGATGGGTTAAGAAAATATAAAGGTTGGATTAAATCTTGGTGAAGTGATTTTAGGGTTGGATACGGCACTATTAAATATAGATGTTAAAAAGAGAAATGAATTCCTATGGTAAATCTTGGATTTTACGATTGAATAGATATTATACTGGCTAAGAAAGGATTATAATTATTATGAGTAAATACAGATTGATTGTTCTGACCCTGCTGGTCTCATTTACTGCCTCGTGCTCAACGGTTACTACAGAGATTTCAAAAGCACCGGGTAAAGCGGTTCCGAGCGACCGGACTGTCTTTACCAATGATGCCTGGCTGGGCATTGTGGGCAGGGATACGTCCAGTGGGGTGGATGTTACGGATATATATTTTAATTCACCTGCCAAAGAAGCCGGTATAAAGAAGGATGATATAATTGCAGAGTGCGATGGTAGTAAAATCACCAGTATTGAATCGCTCTTAGCAGTCATCAGCCAGAAGAAGGCCGGGGATGCGCTTAAGATAAAGGCGCTCCGCCAGACAGAGACCATAGAGATAATTGACCCCATTAGAG
>ERZ1292633.2063-Hain-H41-02um-R1-2063-length-20931-cov-5_pt1 | contig 20931 bp, 19 predicted proteins | sample MGYA00564406_ERZ1292633 | MGnify/ENA primary metagenome ERZ1292633 (study PRJEB36523, sample SAMEA6512639) | groundwater metagenome | collected 2019-01-08 | study: AquaDiva: Metagenomics assemblies of 32 groundwater samples
TGCTTTATAACAATTATTTTTCATTTCATTAAATTTTGATTTATTAAAAAGCATTTCAGTTACGGCTTGGGCAAATTTTTCAGGGGAGAAGGTATCTATTGTATGTACTACGCCGTATTTTTCATTCATCGCTCGAAAAAAAAACGAGTTATTTGTTATGACGGGAATACCAGCTAAGATGTATTCAAAGAATTTATTAGGGGAACAGTAGCGGTGATTTTCATCTATTGGTAAATAAGGAATCACGCCAATGTCTGCCCCGGCTGTATAATGCAATATTTCATCGGGCGATATCTTGCCCAGGAAGAAAATTTTTTCTTGGACTTTTTCTTCGCTGGCAATTTTGCGCAACATTCCTTCATATTCCCCATAGCCGATAATGACCAAACAACATTTGTCCGGCAAAAAACGAACGCCTTTAATAAGGGCTTCAATATTTCGTTCCGGCGAAAGCCATCCCTGATAAAGAATAATCTTCCAATCAGCGGCCACTTTGATTTTATTTTTTAAGAGACGATATGATTCGGCCGGATTAAAATTAACAGGCATTTCTGCGCAGTTCATTATAACCTCAGGCGTGGTTTTATATTGTTTTGCCATAATATCAGAAATAAATTGATTAACCGTTATTACAATATCGGCGTATTTGATATATTTTTTTTCCTCTTTGAAGTATTTTTGCTGTACGGCATCAGGAAACATACGCTGGGAATAATAAATCTCGTGCGCATCATATATTAAGGGAATCTTACGTTTCCTGGCTGCATAAACAGCTGCCTTGAGACACGGGAAATCATGAGCGTGGTATACATCCGCTTCAAATTGCGAGATTTTTTCTAACATAAAATATTCGAAAGCGGTCATTTCATAAAACGGCTTGATTAAGCGTGAATAACATTTGTTTAAGAATTTGCTTCGCGGGAGAAATGACGATATTCTTTCCAACCTTTTATCCTCCCAATCATATTTATAACGGTATATGCTGATACCATCTTTCAGGTAATGGGTCTCTTCCGAGCACTCAAACCCGGCGAGCAGCGTTACTTCGTATCCGGCGTTTATAAGTGTTTTTGCCTCCAGAATAATACGCCGGTCAATCATAAAACAATCCGGGGTAACCATCAACACCTTCATCGTAATTTTATCCTTCCGGCTTATTAAAATCATGAGAAACTTTTTCATAGATGCTCGCAAGTTGAGAGGCAACCTGTTGAAATGAATACTTTTCCAAGGCAAACTCTCTGATTTTTTGAGGCGGATATTGTTCGGGGTTATCCAGGACTTTTTTGATAGACTGCGCTAAGGCAAGCGGATTATTATTTTCGCAAAGTTCGCCAAGATGCGCTTCTGTGAGGATACTTTCCGGCCCGCCGCAACGAGTGCTGACCACCGGTTTGCCGCTGGCCATTGCTTCAATTACAACAACGCCAAACGTTTCTGTTCTGCTTGGCAAAACTAAGACATCACATATTTGACGCATAAGCAAAGACACCTGTTCGCGGGATTGCCATCCAGCGAGATGAATAAGATGCGATAAATTATTGCTAACCACCCAATTTTCTATCTCCCGCCATAGTACACCGCCGCCAACGATAGTTAATTCCACATTCATTTTCCAGCGGCATAAATATTGAAAAGCCTCCAGCAGGCAAAAAGGGTTTTTGTTGTCATCTAAAGAAATAACGCTGAGAATACGATACGGCTGTTGTTGGGCCGCCGGATGACCGTTCAAGTTAAATAAATTTGTATCAACGCCGTTTGGCAATGATATTAAATTACGCTGCGCATTTAAGGGAAGCCACTTTTTTACTTCCTCTTTTAAGGCCCGGCTGACGCAGATGATTTTATTAGCTGATCTTAAGGAATAAAGCGCTATCTGCCGGACGATCTCCTTGCCGGTAAAATAACTAAAAGGACCGGTGTGTTCCGTAATAACTAAAGGAACGTTATATCGTCGCGCTACGTAACGTCCTGCCAACCCGTCAAGATAAGCGGTGTGAGCATGCACCAGATCAAAATTAAAATTCTTGCGAATTCGGGAAGCAGCAATCGCGGCCGAAAAACAATAGGTAAAAGCGGATAAACGAAATCTAAAAATACCGCCGACCAAATAAGGAATAAATATCGTTGGAATATCATCGTAGGAAAACCATTTTATCTTTAACTGTCTATAATAATCAGAAATACTGCGGGCGATCCGTAATGGATGCATGGTATTTATCCAATATGGTTGACATGAAACGACCCGAACATCCCAACCTTGGTATTGTCTTAAAGCCTTCACTTGTTCAGCCACAAAACAACCGAAGTTTTTTTGATATTGATTAGGGAACATATGGGAAAAAACCAGTACTCTTTTTGGATCGCTCAATTTTCCTGATTGTTTAATATCAATGACATCGGGCGAGTATATTTTCCGGGTAGATCGGGAAAAGGCATTTGAATCTTTAGAGAATATTTTTTTTTCCGTTCTAAATTCTTCCCATATCTGTAACTGCGCCAGCAATCCGTATAATTTGATTATAATTTTTTTAGCCTTTTTGAAAAATAACTGTTTTATCCAATTATAGTTACGAAATAAGTTTCCTTCTAATTCTAGTCTGATAAACTGCCAATCCAGAAAATCTTTAAGATTCAATAGAATGGCCACAAAAAAGGTATTCCGCCAGGGTGATGTTTTGGAATTCCCGGCAAAGGAAGCATCATTTATAATAGTACTTTCGATTCCTTTAATAAATCGTGGATAGGTCCATTTGCCTGACTGCACGATGTCTTTATAAGCGGTTTTGGTAATCCGGTTAATCCGGCCGTTATCCTTGATAAGGTCCAATGCTTCATTAGCATTAGAATAGTCTTTTTTTATAGGCACATAATGTTTCCATGGTTGCAGGATATTATTATATTTGCCTTCGATCAACAACTGACAGGTTTCGGTGACGCAGGATTCAAGATGGCGCGGCGAAATACAGGCCAACTCTAATTTATGGTCGTCATCGGGAAAACAACGGCTCCGGGTTTCTTCAAAAGTAGCCGCCGGTTGTTCTTTCAGATATTTATCTACTTTTACTTTAATGCTCCCGTCTTTATCCAGAACGCTAGCGCCGCCTTCCACGCCAATTGTTGCTTTACACCGTAAGAGATATTTAAACCATTTATTTCCCGCGAGCACATCTTCTTCCCGCATAGAGACATCTGTTATTAACCCATGTTCTTTTGAGAGTTTTTTAAACAAATTAGCAATTTTTACTTTATGCATCCCATGTTCTCCCAGCCAATATTCTGCTTTCCAGGCGCGATAGCCGATATCGATATCTTTAACTTTGACTTTCGTCTTTTGTCTCTCAATATATTTAACTGTCCGGGGATCAAGATAGCCGGTCAGAATTGTTTTCAAACAAACTTTTTGGCGGTCAATTTTATCATAAATTTTAGACCAGTCGGGTTCGGAGGCGCAAGTTAAAATATGCGTAATCCCGAAATCATTTATAAAATCATTCAAGAGTTCTGTTTGCATAAATTCATCCTGGGGCATGGCGATCTTTACACAGGACAGTTTCTTCAAATAGGCACATTTTTCGGTGTGGGCTGTAAAAATAGAAGGCGTCCAGCGCATTCCAAGAAAAATCGTATGAAAAATCACCACATCAATATTAATTTTCTTAAGCAGTTTCTCGGGGAAACCAAACATTACATTTACATAAATTATGCGATGCCTGGAATAGCGACGCCAGGAATAAAGATGCTTTTCTATAGTATCCCTCAAAGGATAAACCCATCTTGTATAATAAAGAATCAATATTGTTTTTTTTCTCATTCCTTTGTTATGACCTTCCCCTCTTTAGTGGACATATTATTAAGAAAAAATCGCCTGTTTTTCATAGTCAAAAGGACTCAAGTAACCGAGAATTGAATGCGCCCTTTTGCGGTTATAATACTTCCCCTTATATTACATAGATTGAGTAGTTAATGGCAATAATATCAAAATCATTTAACTTCAGCCAATCCGGTTTATTCTTTAGAACCGGATTATAAAAGAAGAAGCGGCCCCTGGAGTGCTTCTTAAAATTAGTTACATGGTCTCTAATGGTATTAGCCGAAGACCGGGGGAAATCACACAACCTTAACGCCTTATATTTCATTTTTTTGCCTTAATATAAATATCAAGCCCTAACCATCGTCCGACTGTTGATAGCATTTTTTTTCGGGAAATTAACAGATGACCTTTACACCGCAAGTCATCACAATTTTCTTTATAGCACTCGACCGAAGAGAATCCTTGAAACATTTTTCGTCCCTGTTTAATGGAAGTAAAAACAGTTTCGGGAGCACTTTCCCCTTTACTGTTACAGTCATAAGATTTTTTCTGGTCCAACGTAATAACTATCTTACTGTTATAAAGACCAAGGTTGCGGAAAAGAGCCATAAAAGTTTGCCACGGCCAATTCCTCTATTGGCGGCACGAAAATTGGTTATACAACATAATAAAAGCCGTTCCTTCCGGCTTTAACAAGCGCCAAGTTTCATTGACACACCGTTGAATGTTGCCGGTATGATGAAAACAACCGATGGAAACGACATAGTCAAAACTTTCTGCCGGTAAACCTGACTGTAAAATACTTCCTTTAATTGCCCGACCGGGAAGCCCCTGCATTTGCAGGCGATGATTCATCATATTCACCGGCCCGTCCGCAATATCCAAACCAGTATAATCAGCGCCCGCATCAACAATCTTTTGCCCTAACGTCCCATAACCCAGTCCTACTTCCAGAACTTTCTTGCCGGCCATTTCTCCGACCGGAACATGTTTTAACAAATAGGGGTAAAATTCAAGATAACTACGGTCAAACTGCTTGAGCGATTTGATGCCGTGGTCTTTGATCCCGAGGTGTTGGGCCAGCCCGGACCCGCAAAGTTCATTCCAAAACTCTTCGTTGGCTTTATCAATATCCGCTGTATCTGTCATATGGAAAATTCTGAAAAAGAAGGCGTTATGCTTTGAGTATTTTTTACCGTTCGCTATTTTTTCAACTCATAACAACCGTCAATTCCGGCAACCTGTCCGTTCCGGAGCGGCCGCCCGAAAGCATCAAATGTTAATTCCTTAAGAAAATTCCGATGCTCCCGATCTAATTTTATATCTTGGATTGCGTTATAACGTAAAGGTAATAGCGACATTTCATGCAAAGATATCGCTGCCCCCAAAAATTTCCCCGATAATCCTGACCGGGCGCCTAATTCCAGAAAATCATCTTTTTTATAACAGATCGAGATTGGACAATCCGGTCCATCCGTACTTCTTTTGAAGGCTTCGGATAACGATACCGTGGCGTCAATTTGTTGAAGAATGCATCTTTGGTATGCGACATATAAGTGCAACCAGAGGCTGTCATAATTGTATACCATAATGCGGATAAAACCGGATGGTTTTAAAATTCTATAAAATTCCCGAAGAATTTGCCCAATATTAGCGGTATGATGCAAAACGCCGGAAGAATGAATATAATCAAAAGTATTATCTTCGAAATTTAATCTGGAACTTCCTTCTTTAATTAATTGAAGATCAACCATGTCGGCCGGATGAAGCAAGAGCCTTTTCCTGGATTCTTCCAAAGATGAAAAGGCAATATCGACGCCGGTAACTTTCCTGGGCTTGGAATGTTCCACAAAACCAACGAGATCGTCGCCGGGGCCGCAGCCATAATCAAGAATAATCAGATCATCAAAACCACGGCCGGGCATTAGTTCTTCGTAAAAAAGATATTGTGAATTTCGCCAATGCAAATAATCCAGTGATTCGTTCCGGGTAACAAATTGACGGTGCGCCGTAACATTATGCCGACTCCAATAATCCTCGTTAGAAATATTTTTTCCGATTCCCTCGTTTAACGAACCCGTCTTAATCCGGGATATAATTTTTCGCAACATTAATTTCTCCCCCGGCCGGCGGTTGATTTTTGCGCCGGCTGGATATTATCTTGATTATTTTTCTTTCAACAACTCCGAGTAAATTTTATCAAACTTCTTGGCGCCGGCTTCGGCCGAGTGCCATTTTACGGCAAACGCCCGGCTTTTTTCCCCGATTTCCTTTCTTTTATCCGGGTGTTCAATTAAATCTTTCAAAACATAATAAATTGTTTGCGGCGTTGCGCTGACTACCGGTAATTCAGCCACATAATCGGGAATCTCCTGGCGCATACTTTCCAGCCATTCCGGTCTCAGAAAACAGACACACGGTTTACCCAGCATCATTCCTTCGCGAACGTTCGCCCCGAACCAACCGTAAGTCAACATATCAACAAAAATATCCGCCTGCGCCTGGTAATAACGGAGCGTTTTATTAGGCACATCGGTAAAAAAAATAAGTTCTATCTTATGCCCCTCGGATTTCAGGCGTTCAATCAGCGGCAGGTAGATATGAGTGCATTTGATATTCTTGTTTTCCCCGGCCGTTGTCCGTAGCGCAAAATTGCCGACGGCGTGGTAAATTTTTACCGTATCTTCGGGATAAGGCAGCCGGTACTCGGGTGGAACAGGCAAATCCGTCCTCCAGAAATTATGGTCTAGGCAATAGAATTGCGGCACTTCGTGGACGCGCGGGTCATCGTTATAATCCGCCCGGTTACCGCCCAGTGTAATCTGGTAATCCGCCATCGCATTACGGAATTTCCCCCAGGCCAGATTGCGTTTGTCACTGCATACTTCCGGCACATCCCGCCACCGGCAGATGTCGCAGACAGGTTCCGGCCCCCATTTCCTGAAAGAACTCTGGGAAACACCATCCATGCATCCGTTATTGCTATAGACAATTTTCTTCCTGAACCTTTTTAATAATTTAATATACCAATGTTCAGGTAAAAAATTTTTAAATATTTCGGCAAGGCCTGCCCCGAAGTGCATACCACGAGTATTGCTGAAATGGAAAATATCATACTTAAACAGGGACTTTAGATAGAATTTAAGATGCCTGATTTTGTCCGCTTTCCCGCGGCAAAAAAACCTGAAATCTTCGCCGTGGTAATACATCTGGTCATTTTCATTCTGATCCCAATTTAAGACATCAGCCCGCCAGCCGAGTTTACGCAATTCCCGGGAAAGGTACCAGGCATTATAGTAACACTGCCCGGCAAATAAGACACTTTTTTTAGAATGGCTCGGCATTATTGACTCTCCCATTTCGGCTGTAATTTAAAAAAGCCGGCGCCGAAATTAGAAAAATTGCTCTTGACCTCAAATTTAAAGCAATTAATAAAAGCGGCCAATTGGTTATTTATATGCCCGTCGGCTAAAACCAGGTTAATATGATACGCGCCGGCGCCCAGGTATAATTTATCGTACCTGACCCTTATTTTTGCCTGTCCATCTTTAAGAAAAGGCGTAAAATTGTCAAGAGATGAAATATTTGTGATTAAATTATGCCCGGTGATGTCAAAAATACTGACGGCGACGATGGGAATTTTGATGTTCCGCCTGGTTTTGATTGTAAATTCAAACCAGAAACTATCGTTGTCCAGAATACTCTGCGGATAATTGACTTCGGTAATTTCAATCGTATTATCAAGATACCGCTGTTCACTGATTACTTTATCTGTCCGGGCGGCGAAAAGTTCATAGGTATCGCAAACCTCATTGGTTTCCCCGGCTGTTTTTATCGTCCCCTGATCCAACCAGATTGCCCTGGTACAATTGGTGCGGATGGTGTACATATTGTGGCTTACCAGAATCATTGAGCCGCCCTGTTTGAGATAATCTACAATTTTCCGGTAACATTTTATGGCAAAATTCAAATCACCGACCGCCAGGACTTCATCAACCAGCATGATATCGGGATTGGTGTGGACGGCAACGGAAAAGGCCAGCCGCGCCAGCATTCCGCTGCTGTATGATTGGACGGGTGAGTCTATAAAATCACCGATTTCGCTGAATTCCACAATCTCATCAAATTTCTCGTTCATTTCCTTTTCCGTATAACCCAGGATCGCTCCGGAGATTCGGATATTCTCCCGGCCGGTCAGGATGGGGTTAAAACCTGTGCCGAGCGCGATCAGCGCCCTGATGGAACCGTTGACGGTAATGCGGCCGCCGGTTGGTTTGATCAACCCGTGGATTAATTTTAACAGAGTCGTTTTGCCCGCGCCGTTGCGGCCGATCAAACCAAGCGATTCCCCTTTCCCAAGCCGAAAGGAAACTTCTTTTAATCCCCAGAATTCATCTTTCCTTAAGTTATGTTCCTCTTGACTCTGTCCCATCAATTCTTTGGCGACATCCCGAACGCCGTACCAGAGTGAGCGTTTCAGGTCGCGGCAATATCGCTTGGAAACTTTATTCACATCAATTAATACTGTCTGATCCATTATGCTTCCATTCTTTCAATCAAAATAGGCAAAGCCAACCGGTAAATTATCCACCCTAAAAAGAGCAATAAAAATGTTATGCCGCAGACGGTTACAAATGGAATCAACGGACGCGGAAACCCAGTAAAGATGCAATCCCGAACCGCCAGGATTAAAGGAGTGATCGGATTAAGATTCATAATTTTAGCCAGAATTCCTTCTGAGGGAGGCGGATAAATAACAGGAGTAAGCAACATCAAAGGCTGAATAATCAGGGCCAGACCCTGCTGGATATCCTTATATAAAACACCGAGCGGAACCAGCAGAACGCCGATTAGAATTCCCATTCCCAACAAGCCGGCCATCGGAAATATTAATAATATGATAGTCCACTGGACGGAAACCCTGAATATTACCAGAATGACGGTTAATAAAATTAACTTTATGAAAAAACTAAAAAGTACCTGGCCGATACTGGAAATAATCAATGCTTCTTTGGGAAAATCCACTTTGGTCAGCATTGAACGGTTCAGATTGATTTCCTTAAGCGGTCCGTTGAGCGCATCGACAAATAATTGCCAGAAAATCGTTCCGGTCATTACATAGACCGGGTAGGGAACTTCGGTCTGTGGCACGGCCAGGATTTTGGCGCTGTTCAGAAAAATAAAAATGAGCGCGGTGGCCAGGGGCGGTATAATCGCCCAGAGATACCCGAAGATGGTCTGGCGGTACTGGGCGGTGAGGTCCCGGATAATCAATCTCCGGGCCAGCGGCCAGGATTTGCCGACATCCCTCAACATCCCGGTCATCAGTTTCCACGGATGCAGGATCGGAGATTCCGGTGTATACACAACTGGTTCTTTAAACCGTTTTATCGCATTAAGATAATCATCAAGCATAATAATAAAGTCCCTCTGTCATATTTTCGGTTTACCGTTTTTTATCATAAGACTGATTCAAAGTATCCTTTAAGTTTACGGAAGAATTTAAGACCCACCAGCCATAGAATCAAGGTAACGGCGGTGAAATAAAGAAGACCATTGATATCAGGCGATTGCTTATAAACTAGCGCCCGTCTAAAAGATTCAACAATTTGATAAACCGGATTGAAAAAAGTCACCTGTTGCATAATGGGTTGAATCCTTACCGGCATTTGTGCAACCGTATAAAAAATCGGAGTAAAGAAAAGGAAAAACATTAAGGCGGTGGATAATATTTGAATCAAATCGCGGAAAAAAACATTGATCGCCGACAGGAAAAATCCGGCGCCGATTAAAAATAACATCTGCAAAGGAATTAAAATCACCAGCCAGAATAAATATCCCGATAACCCGGTCCCTTCTATCAGCAGAAGGATTATTAATAAAAATAAACCGATGAACATAGAAAAAATACCCGAGACTGAAGCAGCGATTGGTAATATTTCACTTTTAAAAACTATGTTTTTTAATAAAGACGCCGAGCCCACCACAGAATTGGTTGAATTTGTCAGCCCCTCGGCCATAGCTATCCAGGGGGCCAAACCGCTAATGAGCCAGATAACATACGTCAATGACGTTTCACTTCCGGGCAGTTTTGATTTAAAAACGAATCCGAAGATAAAAGTATACATCCCCAGCAGCAATAACGGGTGAAGAATCGCCCATAATATACCTATGGCAGAACCAAGATACCTGTCCCTGGTATTTAATTTAAAGGTATTAACAACTAATCTGAGGTCCTCTTTATTAAGTCCTAAAATCATCATAAATTAATCTCCATTTATTCTTCCGCCTTGATTTGATATCGACAGTAATAATCCGGTCTTGACAGGGTAAAGACAGTGAAATTTTGCATCTTGAGCACCAGGGAACTTTTAGCAATTGTTTTATTTTCAGAGGTTATTTCTAACAAGACCTCATAAACCCCTTCGGCCAGGAACAGCTCGCCTAATCCCACATCCAGATTTATGGATTGACCGCCTGATAAAGCAGGAAGTTTCAGCCCATCTTCAGATGCCTGGTTTTGCATAATAAGAGTACCGTCCATTTTGATGAAGGATAAAACAATGTCCCATTCTTTAACGGATTCCGTTGCTTCTAATCTGATATTAACCGATGCCTTTTCCCCCAAATCAAAGATGGTTTTTTCCTGATGCAAACCGGATCGGAGATGAAAGTCTTTTATCCAGATACGGCTTCCTGTTTTTGTTTCTTTTACCCGCTGGGCAAACTTTTTTTTAACTTCTTCTTCCTCTTTTTGCCTAACCAGGTTAAGATAGGCCCGGGCCACGGCTTGAGAATCTCCATCCAGCATCATTTTGCCTTTTTCCAACCAGATTGTCCGTTGAGTCATCTGGTTAATTATTTGCATATCATGAGAAACGATTATCAAAGTTTTTCCTTTTGAACACAATTCCTCAATTTTCTTGGAAGATTTTACGGCAAAATCAGCGTCACCCACGCCCAGCACTTCATCAATAATTAAAATTTCCGGCTCTATGAATAATAACATTGCGAAACCGAGCCGCGCCTTCATTCCGGATGAATAGGTCCTGACCGGTTTATTGATGTAATCTCCGATGTCGGCAAACCGGATAATTTCATCCTTCAGCGCGTCTATTTCGGCCCTGGTCTTTCCGTGTAATCCCCCGTTAACATAGATGTTTTCAACGCCGGTCATTTCCTCTCTGATGCCCACCCCGATCGACATCAGCGCGTTAACCTTACCATTGATGGTTACGGAACCAGAAGTGGGCGTAAGAAAACCGGCGATGATATTCAGCAAGGTGGTTTTACCGGAGCCATTGGAACCAATTATCCCTATTCTTTCCCCATCTTTAATCTCAAAGGAAACATCATCCAGCGCCACCACGCTTCCTTCCCTGCTTACCCGCGTTATCCCGGTCAAGATAGACTTCATTGTCCTAATTTGGGAAATAATACTTCTGGGAAAAACCTGCGTAACCGCATCAATTTTTACACTCAGACGATTTTCCATTGTAATTTTTTGGTTATTAATTGGTTTGATTTATTCTCGCCTTTAACGACCAGCCGGATCGGATTCCCGTTTAACCAGGTCAAAGACTCGTATCCTTTGGTAATACTTCTCTGGCCTTTTTCTAACGGCGCGGAAAGAAATAAACACAACAAATATTCACCAGGGGCAAGACAGAAATCTTCAATAGAGATAGTTATGTTTATTTTTGTATCAGGATTAATATTTATATTAGAGAGTCCGATTGTGATCAACGACCAGCCGATTCCTTCAATGTGTCTTTCTATACAAAAACCAACTGAAATTGCATTATCCTTAAACTTTTCTAAAGATTGGGCCTGAAAATTATAATTAAATGGCTCACCCGAGACGGCATAAACCATTTCTTTTAACATTTTATCAATATTGACAAAGGTTATTTCATCAGAGCGTTGAAACGGCATATTCAGGTATCGCCGGACTGCTTTATAGGATGGCCCAAAATAATCAATTCCTTCTCTGGTAAGGACAAGACACTGCTGGCAAAGTTTAAGAAGAGACACCCAGTCATGAGAAACGATAATACCGGTGGCGCCCATTGACAGGAATTGCTGTAATCTTTTCCAGGCCTTACCCCTGAAATACTCATCTCCGACCACCAAAAACTCATCAATCAGGATAATTTTGGCCGGTAGGGCTGTGGCCACGGCAAAAAGTAATCGGGCTTGCATACCGGATGAATACGACCTGACCGGCTCGCAAAAAAAATCTTCCAGTTGAGTAAACTCGTAGATGGAATCACAAAGGGCGTTTAATTTACTTCCATTGATTCCCTTGAAACGGAAATAATCCCGGCAATACTGTTTCCCGGTTAAGTAAGAGTTAAAAAATGAGCCGAGTTCAAAAATAGAGGCAATATCCCCTCTGGTAATAACCTCGCCGCTATCTTTTTCATAAATTCCGCCGATTAGTCTGAGCAGAGTGGATTTACCGACACCGTTTTTGCCTATTATACCCAGTAAGGCGCCGGCTTCAACTTTAAATGATATATCCTTAAGCACCAATGTTCTTTTCTGATTTTTGGAAAACAGCGTCCTGAGTGATGGCCGTTTATCAGCCAGAAATGATTTATATACACGATTTAGTTTTACTAATTCCATATTATATTTATTTGCTGCAAATTAAATCTCTTGCTTTTTCAAATCCGCAATTAAAAAGGACATCTATGATTGATAATCCGGCAATAAACTCCTTTGTATTCGCCTGCAGGTAAACCGGATGTTTAAAATTTTGATAAACTAATTCTATGCCGGCTTCCGCAAATTTTTCGTCTTCCTGATAGCCGTCCGCGCCGCCGCCGCAAAGATACGCGATTCCGCCTACCGCCCGGGTTAGTGATATTAACAGGTCTGTGGCTTCGCCTTCGGCTTTCAGGGTAGAAGCGATGATTAGTTTGGGAATTTTCAGTCCGAGGCGTTCGGCCAGGGAGCGAATCGCGTGAATATTATACTCGCACAGGTTATTAGCGTCATAATTTATTAATGCTTGCAAATAATCCCGTTCCTCCTTAAAAAAAGGGCATTGGCCGTAGTTCTGTTCTATAGTTTTAAGCATTTTCTCCCGCCAGTCCGTCAGATTGTTAATCTCCATATCCTTTATCAGGCGCAAGCCATGATAGTTTCTGATAATCGGCGCGGTCAGCCATTGGGCTTCGCTGTTTGTAATTATCTTTACGCGATTCATCCAGGTCCCGCCGGTTTTGGGAAACTGGACATTATCCAGCAGGATAAAAACATCCGCTTTATTGATTTTATCAAAGTACCCCAACCAGGGAAAAAAGTTGGGTTGATGGATAGCGGCAATTCTATCCGGCATATTTCTTCCTGAGTTCTTTTACTTTTTCGTGTTCTATGAATTCCGGAAAATATACCTTTTCGCCATTATGCTCCAGATAGGCGCCTTTTAATGGTTTAACCTGCGCTCTTATAAGATTGTAAATCTCCATATCGGTCATTACTTTGAAATCAATTCTGGGCGATTCCGGCCGAAGTCTTGTATTACGAGTCGCCTGCGAATTATCCTGCGGAAATCGCTTGTTGACTCCGGTTAAAATACGCGGTATTTCTTCCTCAAGCAAATCTTCTGTCGCAGCAGATAATTTATTGCTTAAAGCACACCAAGTATCTTTAAAATCTATGGGGACCGCTTTTTGCGCGATAATATCACCGCTATCGATGCCGTCATTCATATAATGTACGGTCACGCCGGTCTGGGATTCTTCTTTAATAATGGCCCATTGGACCGGGTTCGGCCCTCGGTTTTTGGGAAGAAGCGCCCAGTGAACGTTAACTGCATTATAATTTATTAACTTAAGAATATCTTCCCGTATTACCATTGAATATGAATTGCAGATTAATAAATCCGCATTTAATTTCTTGAAGCCTGTTAAAAATCCGGAATATCTATTCGTTTTAAATTCAGGTTGAATTAAAAATCTTATGCCTAAATTTTTAGATAATTCAGATAATTCATTAATATACTGCGGTCTGACCCCCGCCGCTATTATTCCGGTAATTGATGCTTGAGGCGCATATTTCATTAGTAAGAGTATTCCAACAGTATCGCCTACAAGAACAATCTGTTTGTATTTATTTTCTACCATTTAAAATATAATGCTCCCGATGGTTCTCGTTTTAGTAAACGCTATTTTAAACGATATCTTTAACTATCACGATAGCCATTTCTTTGTAATTTTCAATCTGTCGTTCAGCCTGCCTCCTGAATGCCCGCTCAATTTTTGCTATTTGGGGGATTCTTTGATTCGTCCACCATGTATCATGTGTATTTATTTGGGCTTTAGCCGTCTCGGGGCTTTCAAGAATGTCGCGGATTGTTTTATCTCGCCATCTCCCGTTAGAATCCGAGACGTAAATAATCTCCCCCTTAAAAAAATCCTTATTATACGTATTAATTAATCCCGCATAATTATCCTGATGTCGAAGAATTTTATTATTGGGGTTATGGAAGGCAAAAGCATGAACACCGGTGCCGTAAATTTTTTCTAAAATATTTTTTTCGAATAATATCAACTCGGCAATGCGACCAAAAACTTTTTGGCCGTAATAACCGCAATCAAAATGTAGCCCGATGGCATGTCCCCATTTAATCCAGCATTTAATTGTTTTAACCGTTTCATTACTCCAAAAATTATAAAAATAGCTGTGCAACTGTATAAAAAAAGTTGACCTGATACCTTCGGCCGCATCAATTTCAGCTAATTTATTCATTTCGTCGACACAATATTCAACGTCATGCCTCCAGATAATAAAAGAATTATAACATTTATATTTTTGGTAAGCTATTATTGGGAAGCGTGTTTTTGCCAGCCTTATTAAATTTTTGTATTCAGCGAGCGTAAATGGACAATTTGTTTTAAGTTTCATACGTGTTTTTATAAATCAAGAAAAGTATTTAATTGTTTTATACAGCGCGTCGGCATATCGTTTAACCCGGTCATCTTCAACCGGGCTTAGCACGGTATTAAATAACCTTGGTATTAAGTATTCGGCATTTGGACAGAGGTCGTTTTCGTAATTAATCTTTCCCTCGTAGTGTGGGCAAAAAGTTGGGCATCGTTTGGTATACGCCCTGGGCTCATTGAAAAGCGGATAACGGTATACCGGACTGGGTGTCAGACTAAAGGCCCCATAGGGCATAAAAGAAGGCAGAAAATAGTCCCCGCCATTTTCCCGTAATACCTTCATTAGCTCCTTATATTCTATACCATATTCGTCACCTTTATAAATGGCCGACCAAATATGATAAGAAGGCCAATTTTCACCTGGTATTTTTTGGGGTATAAGCCAAGCGCAATCTTTTACAGCCTGATTATAAAGTTGTGCAAGTTGATAATCCTGGCGAACATATTCTTTAGCGTATGGCCATTGGGCGATGGCAATGCCTGCTATAAGGCCGGACATCGCGTAATTCCACGTAAGGCGGGCCGGAATGCGACCGAAGCCCTTGTCTTTAGATTTTTCAGTAAAATCATCCGAATTTATGAGAAGAAATCCACCCTGACCGGTACTTAATTGTTTTCGGTGATTAAAACTGAAAGCGGAAAAATCACCAAAAAGACCGGCATACTTCCCATTTCTTGTGGAGAATAAGGCATGCGCGCAATCTTCAATAACAGGTAGATTATTCTCGCGTGCAATGGCAAGAATTTCTTCCATATTACAAATATTACCAAAGAGATGTGTGCATATTATTGCTTTGGTTCTGGGTGTAATTCGACTCCGAATAGACTGGGGAGTAATATTAAATGTCTTGGAATCGATATCGGCAAATATCGGAACGGCGTTCTGATACATTACCGCCATTCCGGCAAAAACTACGATCGGGTCGACAATCACTTCATCACCCGGACCAACGCCTATTGTTTGGAGTGCAATATGAAGCGCGCCCATGCAACTATTGGTGGCGATAATCCGCTTAGCTGGATAATCTTTAGAGACCATTTCGATGAAATCATTAACAATTTTCTCTGAGACGCTATCTTGATTATTATCTAACCAACGCTTAAGTTCTTCAAATTCTCTATTAGAATAACGACGCGTTGTCATGCCAGCCCTTTCTATAAATATGTTACATCAACCGCCTTATTTGTAGCGACAGACTTCTCTATGGCTTTAATCAGCGCAAAATTTTTTTTTGCCTCATTGAAGGAATTACGAGGTTGTTTATCCCGTTCAATTGCCTGAATCATATTTTCGAACTGAAGAAGCAAATCTATTTTTTCCTGAGTTACTTTTATTTCGGTCGTTTCAAGACGTTCTTCTTTTTGTAAATACAAGAACTGATCAATAATGCTGCCATTTTTGCCCCATATTTCCAACGAAAAGTTATCAGGTCGTTTTGCTGCTGATGAAGTAACCATCTCTCCAATCGCACCTAAAGAATATTCAAATTGTATATTAAATGTATCGTAAATAAATTCCTGACCTAATTCCGTGCCAGTGGCCAGAGTAAACACTCGTTTAATATCTCCCCCTATCCACTGAAGCAGGTCTATAGTATGAATAGCGCCTCCATGTAACCAGGGTAACACCCCGGTCGGATAATTAAGAACCCACGGTTTCTCCCGGTTCTGTACAGACTGCATTACATTGACAATATATGTGCCTCTAATATATTGCAATGCCCCCAGTAAATTATCTTTAGCATAGTCATACGGAATAGAGTATTGTTCGCGGAATCGGCAATTCATACCCACCTGAAGTATTTGCCGGGTATTTTTAATGGTTTTTTCTATCTCTTGAAATTCGTCAATGGTGTACGCTAAAGGTTTTTCGCAAAATACATCTTTCCCGTAACGCAAAGATTCTATGGTTTGTTGAGCGTGGAGTTGATTCGGTGTACAAATAAATACAATATCAATCTCTTTATCTTGAAGGGGTTCTGTATAATTCCCCGTGACTTTCCGGAAACGAAATTCATTCTGGAATTCCATACCTTTTTGATGATTAGGCGAAGAGACAACAAGTGTATGAAATTGCGCCAAGGGAGAATTCCTGAGCGCTAAGCAGTGTTTCCGTGCCATATAGCCGGAGCCGACCATGCAAATGTTATATTGTTTCATAAAAATAATTTTAGCGGTTTCTGTGACACCGCGCTTGTTCAGAGATTGTTTTCATTAAGTCTATGACAAAATTACCGTTACCTGATAATAAATTAACCAATTGTAAAAATAATGTTCCCGTTCCTTGAGAATGATTTTTATATTGCTGGATATCGGCAGGCGTACAATTTTGAATGGGGGATTTCATTTTTAACTTGGTATATGATTCTGCCGAACACGAATTCAAGGCAATATGTATCGGATGAAAATTGAATATCTTTAGCCCAACTTGGTTGTATTTTCGGTCGTTAATATTCCAGGAGCGTTCAGGGTTAAATAATTCTAAATCATCTTCCCAGAAGAAAGGGACGCGGAATAGGGGGGCTATAGTATTGCCCAGCGGTAAATAATGATAAGTGATATTCGGAGTGTACGGTAGGAATAGCGAAACATCTATTTTGATTCCGAAATCCCGAACCGTCTTCCTTAAAAAGTTTGAATTCTGGTATAACCCATGGGTTCTCATGCTAATAGCATCAGGGACTATATTTTTAATATGTGACATTATTTCGTCCTCGGTTTTGCCATGAGTTGAACCCGGGTAAAAATTGGGATGTATTCCTAACTCAAAAAGTTCCGGGTGTAAGCGTAACCGGCTAATAGCATCTGACTTATGAGTTACAAACCAGGTGGTTTTGACCCGGTTGGCGATCAGGACGGAAGCCACCTCATCAATGACAAAATCCGGAGCCCAATCAATGTCAAATGTTAATAAAAACATATCCTGCAATTTGTTATGGCTTTGCTCTGATAACATAATAAAACTCTTATAACAATCTGGTTCTGACAGGCGCCTTCTTTGCAATCACTGTAATACCGCTGTCCCCGATATTAAAATGTATCGGCTTAAGGAATAATTCGTTAAGCCAACCTTTGACTTCATCCGGCGTCTGCCGGTGGGCGTAAAAAGGACGGTACCAGTCAAAGTTCACATTATTATTCTCATCAAAGTTTAACGCCTCATTCCAGTAAAACTTCATCATATACCAGTATAAAAATCGTTGGAGGTCATAGTTACCTTTAGGTATCTCTAACAGAGATATATCTTCAGGGACTTTTATCTTTATCTTCTGCCGGCTGAGTTGTTTCGCCAGGAGCGTTAACGGTTCCAGCGCTTTCCAGGATTCTTCGTTTGACAGGTGAGCAATCCGCCTCCTGATTTCATCGTCCACAAACTCCCTTACCGGTCCTTTTTTTCGGTAGACATAAAACATCACATAGCCGCCGGCCTTAACCTTCCGGGTAATGGAGACGAGCGCTTTCCTGGTATCAGGCGTATGATGTAATACGCCGTCGGATATTACAATATCAAATGTATTATCTTCAAAAGGCAGGCTGAATATATCAGCCTGAACCAGGAACAGCGGCAGTGTGCCGTTCCAGTGTTTATAGGCCGCATCGACGGATTTGCTTATGTCAAACCCGACGATTGCCCTGGCATATCGCCCGAAATGGTTTTCGTTCTGACCGCTGCCGATACCCGCATCCAGCACCAATTTACCGGTAAAGAACCTTTCAACCTCTTTGGAAGACTTGAACCCGAACCGGTCCCTGAAAAACCGGCCCATCAGGTCAATATGCTTAGGTTTAAATCCCTAATTGTCTCGTGTCCATTTAAAGCCGAAAGTATCCATTACCTGCTTATTTTTATCCCCAATGTATTTCTCTCTAACAAAACGGGGGATGTTATTAACTACAGGATAACGTGTATTACATTTCTGGCAAACTAATTTTTCTGAATAAAATGTTAATCTCAATTTGCAATACGGGCAAAGCAATATAATTGGCCAATTCATACTTTTCCCTTTATCGAGCAAGGGTTACCCCATGCCTTAGAATTTGATGGAATATTCCTATCGACAAAACTATTAGCGCCTATTATACAGCCATCGCCTATTACAACTCCTTTGATTATTACTGTATTCGGACCTATATAACATCTATTCCCGATGGTAACAGGGCCTTTTTCATAATCATCTTTACCGCCGGATAATGCCCACTTTACAGAATCGTGAGTGTATATTTGAACGCCGGCTGATATACTACAATAAGCGCCTATTTTTAATCCACCGGACCCATCAAGCACAGTAAAAGGTCCTATCCATGTTTTTTGCCCCACCTTTATATCGCCAATAATTAACGAGCTATCATAAACACTTGCGCCTTTGCCAAATCCAAGATATTTTGCCCGTTCCCATCTATCAAAAAGTTCATCACTAAACGGTAGACTTCTATTCCACTCCTGTTTTATATTATCTCTTAAAAGCCTGTGCAATTTAGAAAGCAGATGATATATTACTAAATCTTTTGGTTTAGTAGATTTTAGTTTCATATTATAAATCTCCTCAACCACCATTCAAAATTTAATAGGGACCAGATAAACAGCCGCCGGTTCTGCTGGCCGGCTAAATGTTCATCTATAAGATTTAATACAGATTTTCTGTCCAGATAGTTATAAATCTTCGCGTCTTCATTATACAGCGCCTTGCGTACATAGTCTATGCTCTCCCCTTTGAACCAGGAAGCATCCGGCGCGGAAAAACCCTGTTTTTCCCGTTCCGTAACTTCCGAAGGAATATACCGTCCCATTACTTTCCGCAATAATAACTTACCATCCCGCGCCTTTTCATAATATTTAGACGTTTTTGACCCGGGTTCGTTTTCATTAATGCGCACTACTTCAGCCAGATTGCCGAGTTTAAATTTGACCGGCAATTTCATCGCAAAATCCACCAGGTCATTATCCAGAAAAGGTACTCTGGTTTCTAAACTATGGGCCATACTGAGTTTGTCTTCCACCACCAGGAGACCGTGCAAAAATGTTTTCGCTTCAAAATAAAGCGAATGATTAATATAATCTTCCGGCTTGGTTAATTTCTCGGCGTGTTCATAAAAAACATTACGAAAAATATCGCGCGTCCAGATGTGTTTTACCTGCCCCCAGACCGGTTTAAAAACTTCGTGGATAACCGCATTGGGGATTAATCTCTGCCAGAAGAGATAATATTTATCAATGTAATGTTCAAAATCGTCATTGACTACGGCCCGGTAATAACGCCAGGGATAGCCGCCGAAAAGTTCGTCGCCGCCGGCGCCGGAAAGTACGACCTTGACAAACTTGGAAGCCAGTTGCGCAATATAGAAATTGGGATAACTCTGACCGACCCGCGGTTCTTCCAGATGCCAGGCAAATTTAGGCAAAATCCGTTCCATATCACCGGCCTTTAGAACCATCTCGTAATGCTCGGTTTTGAACAGATAAGACATATATTCGGCTTTTTGGCGTTCGTCAAACCCCATTTCCAGACCGGAAGCCGAGTGAAGGTCAAATCCGCAGGTAAAAGTCCTGATATACGGTAATTGCCTGGCGGCTATCGCCGTAATAGAACCGGAATCCATTCCGCCGCTTAAATATGAAGCGACGTCCACGTCGCTAACCAGCTGCCGGTTTACCGCCTGACGGAAAAGACGGTCCAGTTCTTCTAAATATTCTTTCTCGGAAACAGGTTTATCAGGCTCCCTGAAATTGAAATCCCAGTATTGATGTAATTCTAAATTGCTCGTTGTTTTGCCCAATATTAACTTACCCCAGTGGCCGGCCGGGAAAATATGGATGCCTTTTAAAAGCGTCCTATCGGTAAAGATATTCTGGAAGGTAAAATACTCCAGCAGGGCTTCCAAGTCAATCTCTCTTTTTACCGCGGGATGGGTCAAAATGGCCTTCTGCTCCGAGGCAAAGATAAAGACATTTCCCTGTAAGATGTAATAAAGCGGTTTTATGCCGTAGCGGTCCCGGGCGAGAAATAATTCCTGCCGGGCTTTATCCCAGATGGCAAAAGCAAACATTCCGTTAAAACGACTGACACACTCCGGTCCCCACTGAATATATGAATTCAGGACTACTTCAGAATCGGTCTTTGACCTGAACCTGTGACCGAGGGTTTCCAATTCAGCCCGCAGTTCCCG
>ERZ1292633.2064-Hain-H41-02um-R1-2064-length-20923-cov-14_pt1 | contig 20923 bp, 14 predicted proteins | sample MGYA00564406_ERZ1292633 | MGnify/ENA primary metagenome ERZ1292633 (study PRJEB36523, sample SAMEA6512639) | groundwater metagenome | collected 2019-01-08 | study: AquaDiva: Metagenomics assemblies of 32 groundwater samples
TCGCCTTTCATATCAAAGAACCAAACCTTTTCTTTGTCGTCAATTTTTGGCGCGGATTTCTTTTTGAAAACCAGAAAGCTAGTTTTTACTCCGGCATAGGGCTGGAATACTCCAGCCGGCATTGAGACAACCGCTTCAAGTTTCGTGTTCTCAAGTAAAAAGCGGCGAATATCTTTGTCGTCCTTATTCGTGCCAAAAAGCGAACCCTCCGGCAAAATAATGCCAGCCCGGCCAATTGGTCTAAGTGAATTGATTACATAGCCCAAGAAAAGCACCTGCGTCTTTTTTGATTTTACGGGTAATGTCGGTTTAATTCTTCCCGCGTCAACCAAACCGGCAAATGGAGGATTGGTTAATATCACATCATACTTTTTCAGATCGTTTTCGTCTTCGCTTCCCGCCACCGTGTCTTTTCGTAAAATATGCGCGCCCTCAAGGCCGTGTAGTAAAAGGTTCATTAATGCTATTCGCGAAACTTCCAACGCAACATCATATCCTTGGAAAGTTTTCTCTGTTAAAAACTTCCACTGTTCTTTATTCAATTTGTCGCCATAACCGACTTTGTGCCCATTTTTTTCTTCAATATTTTTCGGGTCGCTGTTCTTTAGTTTAATGTAATCATAGGCCGTGATCAAAAACCCGCCCGTTCCGCATGCCGGATCAAGAACCGTTTCGCCTATTTTCGGATTTACCATTTCCACAATGGCGCGAATAATATGCCGCGGCGTAAGAAACGCGCCAAGCTTGCCGGCGGAATTTATTTGGCTTAGAAGATATTCATATAAATCACCCTTAACATCCGTGTCCAAACCGGAAAATTCAATCGTGTCTATAATCTCAACCGTCCGTTTAAGCGTTGATTCATCGGGAATCAAAAATTTTGCGCCGTGAAAAATCTGGCTGATATTGGAATGGCCATTTTGCAACTCCTCAATAAAAGGAAAAACTTCATCGCGAACGAATTTAAATAAATTTGGGCCGGTTTTTACTCGCCATCGCGACCACCTAAATTTCTCATTTTGCCCGGAAAAAATTGACTTATGTTTATGTCCAGTAATTTTTTCTTCTCTTTCCCTCGCAATGTCCTGTTCCTCAAGCATTTTGAGAAAGAAAAAGAAGCTCAACTGTTGGATGCGAGTCATGGGGTCACTCAATCCTTGGGCAAAAAGATAATTATTCAGAATATCTATCTTCTGCTTAAACTCTTCTCTTAATTGTTGGATATTTGGGGTCATATTATTTCTTTTTCTTTTTAGATTCTATAAGTTTTTTGACCTCTCGATCAAAGTCGGAAATATAATTTTTATCCTGCTCCATTCTAAATTTTTCATATTCCTTTAGTGCTAAAGCCTCGGCCACTTCATGGCTTACGCGTCCGGTATCACCGAGTATTTCTCGTTCATTAAATTTCAAAAATGCATCCAGTCTTGATACCCAATCTTTCATATACATAATAACACCACGCTCCGCCTGCATTTCCGCGAAATCAAGATACATTGTCACAATCCTATTAAGATGATCAAGTTCCTTTTCTTTCAGATAATTTTTAGCGATAACAACATCGGTTTCTCTAATTTTTCCCTTAGGAGCGTTTTTCCAAACAGTCAATCCCATATTTTCTTTTGTACTACTTACTCTCTCGTGTATTATTTCCGCCGCAGTTTTGCCAGTAATGGCGAAATGAAGTTTATTTTGTACAGTTGCAAAAAATTTCTTAGTTATGTCGCTATCAGGTGAATAATCTGCGCTACACAAGGAATAAATATCAGTAACCTTTTGGTACATACGCCTTTCGCTTGACCTTATGTCCCTAATTCTCGCTAACTGTTCCTCAAAATAATCCTTGCCAAAAATGTTATAAGGATCTTTGAGTTTCTCATCGTTCATCGTATAACCTTTGATAATATACTCTTTTAATCTTTCTGTTGCCCAGATGCGAAAAAGTGTGGCATTGGCAGAATTTACTCTATATCCTACAGAAATAATTGCATCAAGATTATAGTGTTTTGTCTTATATTTTTTGCCATCGTCGGCAGTTACCGAGAATTCCTCGGTAACTGAACTCTCCCGCAATTCGGCGCTTTCAAAAATATTTTTTAGATGTAAAGAAACATTATCCGTAGAGCAATCAAAAAGTATGGCGATTAACTTTTGCGTCAGCCAAATATTTTCATTGTGTAAAAATATTTCTACTTTTACTTTACCGTTTGGCGTGGTATAGAGCAAAAACTCAGTGAAGCTGTTATTGGCGACGATTTTTTTATTATTTTTTTTCATAATTTTATTGATAATATTAATCTTGTTTATGCAAAGCGTGACATTTTGTCACGGGTTCATTTAACTTACAAATACTGACTGATTTAATTCTTGAAGCGTTGATTTCAAGTCATCTTCCCCAAACATTTGCAGGACGCGATTTAACCCGCCTTGCGCCGTGAACATCGGCTCATTAAAAACGGAGGCGTCAATTAGTATGTGATTGGCAATGTAATAATTTTTTATAAGGCGAAGAATCTTCGACTGCTCGGATGTAAAATTTTTATCAACCAGCCAAGCTTCAAAAAGTTCATTGACCCGGTCTTCATATAATTGCTCTTCGGTAGGGAGATTCTGGATACCAAGAGCTGTTTTTATAAAGTCATTCAGAGTTCCCAACGGATAGCGATATGCTTCCCGTAGGTTTGCTTCGTTGAAATAATATTTTGGAGAATTAAGACGGTCCGCCAAAACTTGTGATTCGTCATTAGAAAGCTCTTTGCCTTCTTTTACTTTTTTCACCAGCGGTTCGGCCTGGGCAAGTTCTTGCACTTGTCGTTCCCATGCTGTTTGATAATCATCCGAATCAATTCTTTCTCCCTCGGCTCCAATCTCAACGTAGGCACGTTTTATAATTACATCGGTATTTTCTTGAGCGGTTTCGGCAATCTGGATAAAACCGGCCGGTACTTCAATATTTTCCTCAACAAAGTCAGTGGCTTCGGTTCCCCATGGGATACCGGCTTTGACTTTGCCAATGTCAGAATATGGATTGTAGCTTTCGTCATTGAAATATTTGGTAACGCCAGCAAAGTCATAAATCCTGAATGACTTTTTGTTAATACGAGAATCAAGACGACTGCCACGTCCGCGCATCTGCTGATAAAGGATCGGCGATTTTGTGGGTCGAACCATGATTATATTTTCAACGGCCGGCGCATCTATGCCTGTGTCCATCATGCCGACCGAGACTGCAATTGTTGGCATCTCTTCGAGTTTGAAGCGACGAATAGAACCGCGCGGATCTTCGGTATCTGAAGTAATAACTTCAGCAAACCTGCCTTTATATTCCGGCTTGGCCTGATTGAAGTAATAGGCCAGCTGAGCGGCGTGACGCTTAGTTACCGCATAAACGATTGCCTTGCGCAGTTTCTTCGGATCGCGCTTTTCTTCTTCAGCAAAATAAGCTTGGACAACCTGCTCGTTTCTTGCCGGTACGTTTATTTTTCGTTCCAAATCCTCTGGATTGTAATCTTCGCCCTCAAAGTTCACACCTTCAAGTGATACTTTGGTATCGATCTGCACAATGTCATAACCGGCAAGGAAGCCATCCTTAACTCCACGCCGGATACTATACACAAAAGTCGGTTTGCCTTTTTGCTCTGTCTCGTCCCAACATCCGAAAAGTTTATAAGTATTGCGATCAACATAGCCGCTTGGAGTTGCAGTAAGACCGATGCGAATAGCATCAAAATGTGACAGAACGCTGTTATAAATACCGAAAATGGAACGATGCGCTTCGTCTGAGATAATTACATCGAAATAACCGCTGGTGAATAATGAAAGTTGAGAGTAGAGTGTCGGTAAAGTTGAGATGATGATTGACGATTCGTCGCGTTGTTTTCCGCCATAGAGCAGTTTGGATGGATAATCTTTAAGAATCTCATCAAAAACTTCTTTGGTCTGAACTCCCAGATCGATGCGATCCACTAAAAAGAGCGCGCGGTTAGCCAGCCCGGCCTCGAACAACCGTTTAAGATAAAGGGCGATGGTGTCGGTCTTGCCGGTACCGGTCGCCATGGCCAAAAGCATCTTGCGCTTGCCACCCTCAATGGCCTTGTCCATAACCTGCATTGCTTCTTTTTGGTATGGCCGTGGCGTTCGCCAATCACCGCCTTTGAAATATTTTTCCGGAACGGGAATAACAGACAATGATTTTTGTTCAAGTCGGAGATTCTGAATTTTCTCAAGATCGCGTTGCGAGAAAAATGTGGAAACTTTCTGTTCTGGCCGGTATTTATAATCCCAGAAATAAATGTCGTCGCCATTTGATAAGAAAATAAAACCAGCATCGATGGACTCCGCGTAGGAAAGGGCTTGCTTTTTGGCAGAAGCCGGATCGACAGAGAAACGTTTGGCTTCAATAACTGCTATAGCCCGACCTCGTGAGTCTTTGAGGATATAATCGGCACGGCCGTTTTCTGAAGTTTCCTCGGTGGAAACCTGATTCTTATCTTCAATATCCCAATCAGCTTCACGCAATCTGCGGTCAATAAGAATGCGCGCGTCAGTCTCACGCATGAACTTTTTTCCAGTTGTGTCTTGATTGGTCATAGTATTTAAATCAATTTGTGTTCGGCAAAGCTGAAAAAGTTAGTTTTGCTTACGATTACGTGATCTCTAATTTCGATTCCAAGAAGCTTACCTGCATCCACCAGTTGCTTGGTTATCTCCGAATCTTCCTGCGACGGTGAAGGATCACCACCCGGATGGTTGTGGGCCATGACAATCTGCGCGGCCAAATGTCGGACAGCCGGCTCGAACACCTCTCGCGGATGAACAAGATTGGCGTTAAGCGAACCAATTGAAATGATTTCACGTTTGATTTCCTGATTTCTCGAATCAAGAAAGAAAATAACAAAGTGTTCTTTTTTATGATCACGGATATCTTTGAGCTCATCCCAAACATCTTTTGGCGATAAAAGCAGAACCGATTGTTTGTTTTGCAGATGTCGGCGACCAAGTTCGTAGCAAGCGATAATTTCACATGCTTTCGCGCTTCCAAGGCCGAAGGTATTTTTCAGTTCTTTAACCGATGCCTTAGCCAGGCCAACACCGCTAAATTTTCTTAAAATTTTGCTGGCCAATTCAACAACGTTAATACCCTCACTACCTGTCCGTAAAAGAATTGCCAAAAGTTCAGAATCAGAAAGCCGCTCGGGTCCGTATTTTTCGAGCTTCTCCCGTGGTCGTTCAATTTTTGGCAGATCTTTTATTTTCATAAATTTATTTTGTGATTACCTTACGGTCTTCCTCTTTGCCACCAATCCGAATGTAGTCCTCGCAACTATCAACCCAAATTTTCTTACATTTGCAGTAAGTGAATTTTTTGTGGGTATTCCAAAAAATCTCATCTCCGCAATGAGTGCATTTGTAGTAAGTCTCTCCTTTGGTTTTGTTGGCGATTTCCTGTGGCATATATTTTATCTTTCTCCGCTTAATATCCTCTCGAACGCTTCGAGATTACCCATCGCATCGTTTACGGGATTGTGGTCATGCACCGTAACCCGTAGTTTTTTCCATGAGCTCGCATTAGTGAAGTCACCTACGAGTCCGGCATAAAAATCACCGATTCTTCGTGCTGAATGACCGAATGGGTTTTTGCCGAGAAATAGGTGGAAATAATAGTTTATGAACTGCCAGTCATAAGCCGGATTGTCGCTCACAAATAGCGGCCTGAATCCCTTCTCTATCACGGACGAAATCCATTTGTCGAAATGCTCAAACGTTTCTTTTGTCGCCCCTGTTCCGTGAAATGTTTGTCTTGAGGGATATGCGACTGCGCCAAATTCAAACCCCACCGGATCATTCAGTGTCGGTGCCGGTCCGTGTCCCTCGCAATCCACGAATATTAAGTTTTTGATGGCGATTTCCTTTGGCATAGTTTTATTCGGCAAATATATCTATATATTTTTTATAGATATACGACTGCCCGTATTTCTTATCCTTATCCTTGGGGGTAAGGATGCCCATCTCGATAAATCGATTGATTACCGACTGAGAGCCAACGCGAGAAAAACCGGTCCATTTTTGGATAGTCGCGACATTGGCAATCGGCTGTTCGTATAATTTCGGCAGCACTAAAGCCGCGCTCTTCGAGGAGCGTTTGCCAAGAGTCTGTATTTTGAGCATATCCTTTTCGCGGAGAGTTGTGATTTCCCCGACAATATCAATAGCTTCACCCGCGATCTCTATGACACCATCAAGAAAGAAATCTACCCAATCAGAAACACTTCCAAAGTGATAACCGAACAATCTTTCGTAGTAGACTTTTTGATGCTTCTTGAAGTAGGACGACAAGAATAACACCGGTTTCTCCAGATAGCCTTCTTTCCAAAGATAGAATGTTATCAGCATGCGGCCGGTTCTGCCATTACCATCAAGGAACGGGTGGATCGTCTCGAATTGCGCGTGTATAAGCGCCGCCTTGATTAGCGTAAGCATATCATCGCTCGAATGCATAAATTTTTCAAGATCGTTAAGAGCAACCTGCATTTCCTCGACAGGAGGAGGAACGAACCGCGCATTGTCCGGGCGAGTACCATCGATCCAATTCTGAGACTTTCTGAATTCTCCAGGATCGGAATAATGGGTCGTTCGAGCTTTATCCATTAGCTGTTTATGCAACTCTCTTACAAAACGGAGAGCCATCGGAAAGTCGTCCTGCTGTACGCGTTTCATTCCATAGTTCAGTGCCTTAATGTAGTGCAAAATGTCATCAACATCTTCCGGAATATTTGCGCTTGCTTGCACTTCAGCCTCGATGGCATCAATCATCGTTGCCATCGTTCCTTCAATTTGGCTTGATGACGCGGCGTCTTTGCGCAGATACATGCTCAAGAAAAAATCGACATCAGGAAGGAGTTTTGTAATGCCGTCAAGCTTTCCGAGCAAGCGCGTTGCCTCGTCGCTTTTCTTGAGAATTTTAGAATCAAACTCAAAACCGCCTTTTGGAGGAAAGGGACTGGGAACGAAAGCTTTGAAGCCTTCTTTTTGATCTTTTAATTGGCCAATATCTATTGATTTCATGTTTGCTTACATCTTTTTATCAATGTAAACAAAGTATACTCCTTTGCTTACATCAGGTAAAGCAATGTAAACAAACAAAAAATGGGGATAACTAATGAGGGAAAAGAAATATGTGTGGTTAGAACTGAACAAAATGCCGATGAATAAAGCAAAAACAGAGGCTCTAGCCTCTGTTCGTGCACGATGGCTCCGCGGGTAGGATTCGAACCTACGACCAAGCGATTAACAGTCGCCTGCGCTACCACTGCGCCACCGCGGAATATACTAAAATAAAAAACTCGTCCCGCAGTGCATCTCCGCTGTCGCGTGCTTGCGCACACAATAGCGGAGTGCTCAACGGTAATTCCCGGCACCGGTTTCGGCCGGCATTGCGGCCGATCGGCTGCCGAAAAACAAGAATGGAAAGAACAAAGCATATCAATTATATACTTTTTTCGCAACCCCACGCAACAGAGAACCTTTCCTTAATATCCTTCGAGCCTACTGAGCTTCTTATGCGCGCGGATCTTTTCAAGCGCCTTCGCCTCGATCTGGCGGATGCGTTCGCGGGTAACGCCAAACTCCTTTCCCACCTCTTCAAGCGTATGAGTAATACCGTCTTCAATGCCAAACCGCATATGGAGGATCTTTTGTTCTCTGGGACTGAGATCGGACATGATATCTTTGAGCTGGTCGCGCAGAAGGTGGCGCGCGGCGCTCTGTGACGGGATGATCTCTTTCTCATCTTCGATAAATTCACCGAGCGTTGAATCTTCGCTGTCATCGCCGAGCGGGGTTTCAAGCGAAATGGTCTCTTGCGAGATCTTCATGATATGGCGCACCTTTTCCACTTCGAGTTCCATCTCTGCCGCGATTTCCTCTGCAAGCGGTTCCCTGCCCAAATCCTGCAGAAGGCGGCGCTTCACCTGCGTGAACCGCGAGATCGTTTCTACCATATGAACTGGAATACGGATGGTGCGCGCCTGGTCGGCGAGCGCGCGCGTGATCGCCTGCCGGATCCACCACGTCGCATAGGTTGAGAATTTATATCCTTTCCGGTAATCGAATTTCTCTACCGCCTTAAACAACCCCATATTCCCCTCTTGGATAAGATCAAGGAGCGTGAGATGCGGGCTTCTCCCCGCGTATTTCTTGGCGATACTCACGACAAGCCGCAGATTTGCCTCGGTGAGCTTGCGCTTTGCCTCTTCGTTCCCCTGTTCGATCTTTTTGGCAAGTTCTTTTTCTTCGTCGCCCGTGATAAGCGATATCTTGCCGATCTCGCGCAGATACATCTGCACGGAATCCTGCGCGGCATCGTCCGCTTCATCCGCTTTTTTCTCCTTTGTTTTTTTCTTTTTCTTTTCTTTCTTTCCTTCTTTCTTTTCCCCTTCTTCCTCGTCCGGTATTTCAAGCAAATCACGCGCATCCATGAGTTTGATATTCGCGTCGCTCAGGTGCTCATACAGCGTTTCAAGCATGGAAACGTCCTGTTCGATGTGCGGCATCATATGTAAAATTTCCGTGTAGGTCACAAATCCCCGAAGCCGTCCTTTCGTGAGTAATTCGTTCATCGCTTTCTCCTGCGCATCCGCTTCTGCTACCTTCTTTCTCTTGGGGCTTGAAATGAACCCTTCCTGTTTATGAAATGATTTTGTCAGCGGTTTTTTTGGCTCGGGTTTCTTTGGCTCGCGCTTTTTTTGTGCTGGTTTTTTCACCGCCTTTTTCTTGGGCGCGGGAGCGTGTTTTTTATGCTTCTGCGGTTTCTTCGGCTTCTTCGATGCTTTTTTTGCTGATTTTGCCATGAACTATGATTGTTTTACCGCCGCGGCCTGCGGCATTAATTTTGATCTTTTTACACTTAACGCGCTTACTTCTTTAAATAAATGTTCTGAAAGCGCGGCATCATTTTTTGCTTCTGCTTCCCGTAATGCGTATTCAAGCTGGTGCAACTCGCTTTCGATAAGTTCGCGCTCTACGCGCGACGCGGAAAAAATGATCTCTTGGTTGATATTCTCGTATGCGGAGATCTCGGACATCAGCAACACTTCATTGAGTATGTCCTGTGCGTCAGCGGTCATCGGTTCATTGAACTTCCCTGAATGTCCGTTGATTTTACCATATTTCATAAATAAGTCAAACACCTCGCGGGTGGGAGCCGAGATGCTATTTTTTCCTATGTTTTTATCTTCCTGAATACGATTAAGAAATTCAAATCCTGAGAGTACATCATGCGACGCCGCAAACGCCTTTTCTTCTTTCTGCGTATACACAAGCGCCATAAGATGCTCCAAAAACTTATCTACTATCGTGCGCTCTATCGCCTTTTTTTCCTCTGTTTCCACGGATGCACCGACAGTATGCTCCAAAAATTTGTCTTCCGGCTTGATGCGCTTCATCTCTTCTTCAAGATATTCCACCTTTGTGCCCAACCGCAACGAAAGCTGTTCAAGCCAATGATGCGTCTCCACTTTATTGGGAAGTTTTTTGATCTGCGGAAGTAATGTTGCGGCAATCACTTTTTTATCTTCCACCTTCTTAGCGTCATATTTTGAAAAGACCGATTCAAAATAGTACTCCATCACCGACACCGCGCGGGCGATCTCTCCGGCAAGTTTTTTTGGATGATCAACCACAAAGTCTGCCGGATCCTTTTCGCCGGGAACTTTCGCGACACTCACAACGAACCCCTGATCCCACGCGAGCGCGATGCTTTTGCGCGTCGCCATATCCCCCGCGGGATCGGCGTCAAAAAGAATGCATAGTTTTGCGGCATAGCGTTTGAGAATCGCAAGCTGATATGGCGTAAACGCCGTACCCGACACCGCGACGATATTTTTTACGCCGTCCTGATATGCCATGATCATGTCCATCTGCCCTTCTACGAGCACCGCCATTTCCGCTTTACGGATCTCCATTTTTGCCTTATCGAGCCCGTACAGCACCGTGCTTTTGTTGTACAGCATGGTTTGCGGGCTATTCACATATTTTCCTTCGCCTTCCCGCTCTGTAATGTAACGGCCGGTAAACGCGATGACATCGCCGTTCTGATCCGCGATCGGAAACATGATCCTCCCGCGGAAACGATCGTAATATCTTTTCTTCCCTGATTTTTCGCTTACGATCGCGAGTCCCGCTTTCTCGATCGTTTCATTTTTATATCCCTTCAATGCAAGAAATTGGCACAATCCGTCCCACGAATCAAGCGCATACCCTATACGAAATTCATTCATTGTTTCCTGTGTCATGCCGCGCTTGGTAAGATACGCGCGGGCATCTGCGCCCGCTTCGCTTTCAAAGTTGTTCTGAAAATATTTCGTTGCCGCGGCGGAAATCTCAAGAAGCTGGGTCCGCTCGTTTGCAAGCTTAGGGTCCTGAGCGCGCAGGGTCACGCCCGCCTTTTTTGCTAAAATACGCAGTGCGTCCACAAACTCAACCCCCTCCATTTTCATGACGAATTTAAAGATGTCACCGCCTTCGCCACAACCGAAACAATGCCATATTTGGCGGGCGGAAGACACGTGAAAGGACGGCGTTTTTTCGTTATGAAACGGGCACAATGCGCGCCAATTCGCCCCCGCTTTTTGCAGGCGGATATAACCCGATAAAACCTCGTGGACGTCGAGCCGCGATTTAATCTCTTCAGAAGGAAGACCTGACATAGTTATTGCATCATAAGACGAACGCCCGTTTCACGCAAACGACGCTGTGAGATGCCTTAGTCCGAGAACCACCCGATAAATTGGATATGCGTAATATCCGGGGTGATGCCTCCAAGCTCCACATGACTCTTGTCATCTATGCCGATAATGCCATAATGAGGCCCCCCGTCATCAGACGCCTCTATCAAGGCCCGCGCGCCATCGGGTAATAAAGAAAATATGCGGGTTACCGCGCTGGTAACTTCTTTTCTGCCGGAGCCATCAAGCCCTATCGCGTGCATAGCGCCGCCTGCGGTGAATGCTATCTTTGATTTATCTGGCGCAAGAAAAACGCTTTCCACCGTTTCGCCCGCAAGCGCAAGCACATCTTTCTTTTCTTTTGTTGCGCTATCAAATATAAATATGCTCTGCGTGTCTGCCGCCACAAGCAACGCGTGCGCAGGGTAAAACCGCGCGTCGCGAATGCCCGAGAATGACGCAACTACGGCATATGAATTCCGGCGCACATCGAACGCCTTCACCACTGCTTTGCGGTTTTTTACGCTCGTGCAATATGTTTTTTCTCCGTCTGCCGACCATCCGCTAAAATCACATGTTTCGGAAGCGGGAGAGTTTAATGGCCAGCCGAATACGTCCTCGTTTTTTTCAAGATCGCGGATCGTAAGGCTCTTCGTGCCGAGCGAAGAAAATTGCTTGAAATACACCATTTTCTTTCCATCGGGAGACATGGAGAAATGCGGATCTTCCGGTACGAAAAAAGAATTGGAATTCGGTACGCTCTTCCCCTCTCGCGTCAAAAGCACGCTTCGTCCGGCATCAAGAAACACCGCAAAATTTTCACCGTACTCCGCGACCGCGGGAGCCACCGCGCCACCGCGCCATGGAATCGCGAAGATCTCTTCTTTTGAAAATGGCGCGTAGTAAACTTTAAAGATCCGCAGGCGCTTATCGGTCGATGATGCTTCGCTTATAAGAAAATAATCGCCCCGCGAAACAAATTCTCCTTGAGCGACCGCCGATACAGCATTCATCGCAGGAACCACCACTGCGGGCGCCAGATTGTTGTTCGCTCCGTCATCGCGCATGAATTGATACGTCACAAAAAAAACCACACCGGCAATAAGCACGACAACACCTAAAAGAGCAATCCAAAGAAAAGATTGCCGTTTTTGAAAACTATGGTACTCAGGGTCTGATTGTACCGTTTGGAATGGCATTTCCTTATATTATACACTTTCTCTCTTCAAAGGTACACCGCACCGCCTGTGCATTATTGCTTTTCCGCGGAAGCACTCGCTTTCGCATTGAGCGCCTTTATAAATTCCTCTGCCTGCGATGCGAGCGAGGAATCAAGCTCGACCGCTTTGCGCGCCGCGGCTACGGCTTCATCATATGCGCCAAGCGCCGCAAAATTCTCGGCAAATTCAATATAAGAACGGATATCAACCTGCGCGCCGCTCATGAGAACAGCGCGAGCGATTTCAAGCGACCGTTCACGCGCACCCGCCTTCGCATAGGCGAGCGCGAGGCGCACCTGAAGATCAACCACTGTGGGATTCAATGCTGCCGCTTTTTCAAACAACAGCACCGCTCCTTGGGCATCGCCTTCCAGTGATTTCACTTTCCCCCACTGAAGATACAATATCGGCTTCTGCGGCGCGAGCTTGTGCGCTTGAGAAAGTGTTTCATCCGCGCGCGCAAGCGCATCGGCAATACCGACGGCCGCAAGCGCCTCATGATTGCCGCTTAGAAAACTCGCGTAATACAAATAATTCCTGAAATTGAGCGGTTCGCGGGCGATGCTGTCTTCCATTTCTTTTACCGTGAACTCCGCAACTCGGCGCTTTACCTCGTTATCCGTAGTATCTTTTTCATATAAAAGTTCGCTCGCATAATCGGCAAGCTTCCCGCGGATCTCCTCGCGTCCGAAATTACTATAGGCAAGCGCCCGCTCAAAATGGCCGAGCGCCTCACCCGCATACGTTATCGGGATCTGCAACGCCGCCACCGTGTGGTATGCGCCGAGCGCCGGCCGTACATCAACCCAATACACCATGAGAGCAAAGACCGGCACAAGCACCGCAATGATCGTTAGCGAAGGATTATAAAATCTCCGCGCTTTATCTTCTGCACTACGCTCATCTGCATCGCCGAGCTTGAACCCGTTACTCGCAAAAGCAAGAAATATAAAAAATGGAAGATACGTCGCTAAACTGTCGAACACAAATACATTCTGCGCGAAATACGCAACAACGAGCGCGAAGCAGAACATCCCCACCCAATAGTTTTCGGGGGCAGTGCACGCGAACGCGATCGCGCGGAACACAAGATACCCCAGCAGTGCCGCGTACGCAATAAGCCCCGCGATACCCGTGGTTGTTGCAATATCAAAGAAAATATTGTGCGCGTGATCAAACCAATTTTCTGCGGGATATAGTTTTGGATTGTAGTATTTGTCAAATATGAGGTTATAATTTTCCGGCCCCCACCCAAGCACTGGCCGCTCTAAAAACCCTTCGCGTCCCGTGGAAATGGAAAGCAGGCGGGTCTGTACCGTGGTATCGGCAAGCGATATTGACGAGAAACGTTGCAACGACTGATACGCGCCTTTCCCCTCAAGCATCATCACCGCAAACAGCGCGAGCGCAAGTACGCCCAGCGCCCACGTTATGTGTTCCTTTGTAAAAAGCGCCGTGCGTACCGGCCTAAAAGCATACGCGGCAAGAAGCACTAACCCAGATGCCGCAAGCGCGACAGCTGCCCCGCGCGTACCAGTGAAATAAATAATGACAATATTAAGCGCGAGCGAACCCGCCGCACACGCGCGAAAAAAGGGATGCTTATCTTTCACCAACAACATCAGCGCGAAAAATAGGGAGAAGATAAGGTGCCCTGCGACAAACGCCGCATTGCCAATTGTGGAATCAATGCGATCAATGCCCGCATGATAAAACCACTCCATGCCGAGCTTCTGGCCTACGCCATACAAACTCACCAGCATGCTTGCACCTACCGATGCGCGCAATAGCCACAACCAGTCTTTGTGAGATACAAACACTGATTTTACTATCAGATACATTGCCACGAAATGCGCCATACCAACCACCGAGAGCATCCGTTCATACGTGCCAAAAAAGCTCCGCGCGGGGTTTGCGCCCAGTGCGGCGGCAAGCACTGATACGCCAAAAAACGCGAGCACGAGTTTGGTGAGCGTGTCGAATTTCGGCGCATACTTTTTATCGAGCGCAACTACCACTATATAGAAGAACAATGCAACCATGACCGCAATTTGAAAAAACAGCGTTTTAGGAACGATAAACGGGAAAAAGAACGGTGCCGAAAGCACCACCGGCGAAAGCAATGAGGTAAATATCCCTCCTTTTGCGATGTTCACATACAATTTTTTCGCTTCTTCTCTGTTCATGTATTATGGAACTATTTGCTCTATACGCGCATACCACTCCTGTGCTTCTGCGAGCATGCCGCGCTTGACGTACTGCTGTGCAAGCCATCCTATTTCCTTTTCGCTTGCCAACGGAAGCCCATTACGCACACCCTCATCAAGCGCACGAAATGCTTTATCTTCGTCCCCTTGCAGGCTATACGCGATAAATGCAACACGATACAGATCGTAGAATTTTTTGCTTTTTGCTATCCCCTCTTCCGCCTGCGTTGCCGCGGCATCATAATCGCCTTCGATCAACGTGCGCTGTGCAAGCACCAAAGGCATCTCAAGCCGCTTTGGGGCAAGTGTCTGCGCCTGCGCGAGCATGCGCTCAATCTGCTCATCTTTTTTTGCCGTGAGAAGAAGCCGGATGTTATAAAGCCTCCCCAGCGTGCTATAGGCGAGATAATCATGGGGATGTTGCCGAATATACGCCTCAAGCTCGCGCAGAGAAAATGGAAGCAACTCATCGGTGAATGCCTGCGGGGATTGCCTCCCGAACGCCTGATAAAAACTAAACGTATACGCGGCGAGCGATTTTTGAATCGTGCCTTTCCCGTATGCGGAAAAATCGAGCGCCCGCCGATATGTTTCCGTCGCCGCCGCAAGAGCATCATTCTGATCGATATCCCTGATGTGCTGACGCAGATCATCCGCATCGGAAAGCGCGCGATCGGCGAGCGCGGGCTGGATGTTCATCACCCACCCCATATACGCGAGTGCAAAAAACACTATAAGCATGACTGCGGCAGATGAAAATGTAAGCGGCTCGTGCGCGTTATTTGGCACATGAGGATGCTCTTCGCTCGTGTGCGTGGTGCGCGCCGCGACATATGCAAACACCAAAAAGAGCGGCAAAAAGGACGTGAGCGTATCCATATTGAAAAATCCTTGCACCCCATATGCCGCCACGAATGCGACAAGAATGATCGAGGTATGCGCGCCAAACGCGCCGGCGCGCCTCCCCCTCCCTAGGAGATATAAAAACGCTGCGAACATTCCGGCATAGGCAATGAAGCCGATACCGCCGGCTGTCGCAAGCTGTTCGATGAATATGTTATGCGCGCGGTCAAATTCGGTTTCTCCTATTTCGTACGTATAAAACCCCGGGTCAAAATATTTGTTGAATACGACTCTAAAATTTTCGGGGCCCGCGCCGAGAAGCGGAGCGTCTAAAAACCCTTCTCTACCAGCTTGCCACGCAAAAAGACGCGTGCGCGTCGTAACATCAGAAAGCGAGAAAATAGCGAGGCGGCTGATGCCCGTTTTTGCGCCGAAATCAGTATGCGCAAGCGCAAGCACTGCGCCGCCTACCGCGATAAAGACAATAAGAAGCGCGGCGAGAAACATCTTTAATCGTTTTGTCTTGTGTTCGTACCAAAAAACATATCCACACCCCATCACCACAACACCTGCCGCAAACGCAAGCATCGCCGCGCGCGTACTAGTGAGCATCGCGACCACCGCATTAAACGCCGCGATTCCTCCAAGCAAAAACCGCCATGGACGCGTAAAAAATGAACCAAGCGCACACCACAGCGCAATTGCCGCGTTCAATAAAAGATACGTCGCAAAAAACCCGGGGTTGCCAATGGTGCTATAAATGCGCCCGATGTCTTCAAAGAAAAATTGATACGTGCCATAAATACCGGTGATCGTACTCGCTCCCACCGATGCCGCAAGCAACCAGCGCCATGAACGATCTTCGCGCACCACCGCGCTTACGATAACGAAAAATGCAAAAAAATGAACAAGAGTGATGAACCCCCAATGCCGTTCAAAATCAGAAAAAAAGCTTCGTAAAGGATCAACACCAAACACACCCGCAAGCGCCTGCGCTCCGATAAATGCCGCAACCGCCCAAAACATCAAGAAAAGCTTTGGCGCATACGCGCTATTTCGCAACACAAGTAGCAGATATACAAAAAGCATCGCTTCAACGATCAAGCGAAAAAGAAAGGTCTGGGGCGCGATGTGCGACGGATAAAAATACACCGAAAATACAAGTGGTACGCACAGCGCCACGCCCGCAAGCCATTTGATGATAGCAACAAGAATATTATCGCTCATGGCCTATATACTACCTCTTCATTGTTATTCGTGAAAGTATTGTCCGTAAGCATGGGTGCTGACTCCGCGCCAATGCTGATGCCGATACCGCCAATGCTTGTAGTAGAGTTTTTGATCGCCTGCTTGGTATCGCGAATATCAGAATATTCAATGGTCGGCTGAGCGTTTCCTTCTATGAACACCGCAATTGCAAGATTCTTATCAAATGTCGCATGAGAAATCACGGGGCTTGCGTCTTGTATCAGCACCGCCCCTTTGTACTCCATACACGGTCCTCCAAGATACGCGTGCGGGCACAAATTTTTCCCAAGCCCACCGTAGCGAATAGTCACATATTCTAAAATAGAATCAGATGAAGTCGCACCGATAAATTGGATATTTTCCCACGCGCCAGAGATGGGGGTGCCGGCAGCGCCATCGCTATCGTACCCGTCGCTGTCATCTGCAAGCGCAGTGAATACGATCGGCTGTGCTTCAGTGCCCTGCGCTTGTAATATGCCTCTGACTACCACCGGAACAGGCGGAGCTTGCGGATTTGGAGCGCTTTTGATAACCGCGCCGGGCTCGATTATAAGTACGCCGCCCTCCATTATCGTAATGCCGCCTCTTATAATATACGGCATCGTGTCGGCGCGGAGTGTTTTTACCTGCCCATCGCGCACGATGATCTTAATATAAAATCCTCCCTTATGCTCACCATCCTGATTGTTTGTGTTATCAAAATTGAAATCGTTCTGACCATTAAACTCGCCGTTTCTTTGGTTGCGCGCAAATGTGTTTTCCTTCACGATAAACGACGTGCTTGTTGCGGACTCTGAGCTGATGCCGATAGTGTTATCCTCAAACATATTCCCGATGATATCCGCCGTGGAGCTCGCATCCGCGATGCGCACGCCAAACCCGCTCATCCATGCGCTCGCATATGGAGCAACGACTGTGTTTTTTATCGTGTTGCGCTCCAAGAGCGGATGCGCGCCTTTTTCCATATAAAAAGAAATCGCGAAATTTTGCTCGAACACCGAATCGGTAATCTGCGGGCGCGCGCCATATATGCCAAAAACTCCCGTACATTTCGGATACCAGCCATTAGGGTTATAATTTATCCCCTTTCCTCCATAACGCACTTGCGCATAAGAAACCACCGACGAGGAATTTGTGTTATAAAAATTCACATTCATCCAGTCAGCAGGCGCAGGCGCGGTGGCCGAGCCATCTTGATTTGAATCAACGCCGTCCACAGCATCATCTAAAAACGAGGTGAAAACGATCGGCTCTGCCGCGATGCCTTCCGCGCGCAACACACCATTCACATCTATACCACCTCCATACGGAGCTCCTTTCGCGAATTTCACTACCACGCCCGACTCGATGGTGAGCGTTGCGCCACTCTTCACTTCGACCATATACGGCGCATAATACGGGCTGTATTTCTTGCGCCACACCGTATCTGTTGTGACGATCTCTGCCGGCGTATAATATCCGGTAACGCTGTTTTTTGCCCCCGGTGTTCCGAGGATGTCGCCATCTTTTGCGTCTTTTGCAAACGGCGGCGCAGATGTTTCAGAATATGTTTTCCAATTAAACGAAAGCGTGCTCGTTGCATACGGGCTCACGCGTTCCATGGTTCGCTTCCCGCCGTTATCGCCGGCATACCAATTACTGCCATATGCAATAAAATCAACCGTCGTTGTGCCATTTTTAAGATACAAATTCGCATCAGGCCCTGCATTATTCAGCGCGCCTGTGTACACCATATTTTCTAATTGGTCGGTGGTCGTACTTGCGGTGCGCTCTAAAAGAAAATACCCGCGTGCAGGTATCACTCCTGCAAGCATGATATTTGGCTGCTTGTTTTTACTCTCGAGCGTCCAACCGGAAAGATCGATATCGCTGTTTGTTTTGTTATACAGTTCTATCCATTCGTCGTTTGCCTGCGCCTTCGTGCCCATCCACGCTATTTCATTAATAACGATAGGAGGACCGTCAATGATTTCAGGCTCCGCTATGATTACCGGCTCGGTTGACGTTGATGTCGCGATCACCTCATCCGTTGACGTTGCAATACTGTCGGTAGAAGTCGCTGTGGTATCTGTTGTTGTAGAAGCATCAGAGGAACTAAGCAAAACAGGCGCTTCTTCTTGGGGCAGCACAATCACAGGCGCATCGGGAGAAACACCTGTTACCGAACCGCTCCCGTGATATTCCGGTACGAGAAGGGGTAAAACATCCGCTACCGCCTCGGATACGGCCACGGGGATCTCAACCGCTTCCGCAAGCGGGACCATAGGTTGATTTGTCGGCACATCTTGTGCGGCGTTTTGTGCGTTTACCGTTTCTATGGCTAGAACAATCGGCGCTTCGTATGCAATAGGGTTGGCGTTAACAATTTCGCTTTGCGGTTGTGATATTGTTGACGGCGGTATGATTGGCTGAAGCGCTAACGGCGGCAATTGTTGCGCTTGCGGCTGTGCATTTGTGCCGATCAACCCGCCCAACTGAGCGGAGAGAAAATTTGTTGGCACGCTTGATACAAACGACCAAAGAGCGCTTCCGGTATTTTTAATCGTTCCCGCAACGGCTACCGTCGCAGTTCCTATGTATATCCCTACTGTTTGCGCCATTTTTACCGGACTTACAACAGCGTACCGAATTGTGTCGGCGGCAAAATCGCCCGCCGCAAGCGCGATACCCGCCACCCGATGAGTGATGGTAAGTTGTGGGGGTTTAATACAAGGCTTTTGCACATCCTGAACGGTGTTTGACTGTAATTGATCAAGGGACGCTTGGACATCGGAAACAACGCGGACTGTCTTATATTTCAAATAGACATCACTAAAATCATGCCCGGAAAGCGGGTTGATGCCGCCAGCTACTTCCTCAATACGGATATTCGGCGGCATAATGCTTCGAGTTACAAAATTGACAAGACCGGCGATGACATGATCTGTTTCTGATGTCAGCCATTTTCCTTTTCCGCCAACATGGCCTGCCGGCGTCGCCAGGCTATATACGCCAAGCGATTGAGCGGGAACACCGCCTTCTTTATCCGCGAGAACATCATACAAGCTGTTTGCGTAAAAATTACCCTGCGAATGAGCAACAAGAAGAAGTTTTTTTGTGCTAACCTTTTCACTTGCCGTCTTTATCATCTCAATTAAATCGTAATCCTGTACTGTCTCCGAATCAAAAAACTTCTGATAAGTTGCCATAACAAAATCACCAATACCGCCAAGATGAGTTGGGTTGAGAAGGTATTGGTAATCTATAACTTGACCATTCCAAACAAAACCAACTTTTTTACTAAGTGCCACCATATTGTCTATCGCACCTTGTTTGTCCGTAAGTACACCATTAATAGTAGCTACAGTATATCCATCTAAGGAACATTTTCCTGTCTCCAGTGCCGCGAAAGATACGTTTGGAAGAAGAATACCAGCAATTAAAAAGTAGTGGAGAAATTTCATTTTTAATTAGACAAGGTGGAAATATCTATATCACAATCCCCACGAGACATCATATAACTACCTACATATTCATAAAAATCATGGGTGTATTTTTTTCTTGATTCCGTATTGATTTGGCGTACTTTAACAAAATTCTCATTTGTATCAGTTTCTTTTGTAAATTTATCCATATCATCACGCGAACTAATACTCCAGATACACTTAAACGCTCTGGTTTCATTATCTTCCACACTCGCTGTTGCTGTTTCTTTATTTAGAATTGGCAAAGTCATTTCCATTTGTAACGCAAGTGCATACTGCAAAAGTACCGCGCGTGTTTTTGCAGAGTCGGGATATTCTTTGAAGATGGCAAGCTCCACATCGTCGCGAATGCTGTTATTGTTGGCATCAACGCCGGCAATGGTTGTGTCGGCTTCGGCTCCCGGGTCGGGCGGCAAGTTCTTCCCCATCACATCGTCAAGCGTCAGTTTCGTCGCGTGAATTTTCGCCACCTGCTCTTTGGTTTTTTGTTTGGTGATGCTATGCGGCATGCGCACGGCGACAAGCACCGCAAAAGCAATGAGGACACCCACCACTATGTTTCGCACTATCTTCCTCGCGCCCGAAACTTTTTTTACTTCTTGCTCGTTGCGTTCTTCCATATTTTTTACATTATTGGTTTAGTTCTTTAATAAAGTTATCCACAGCTTCGCGTTGGGCGGGGTCGAGGCGGGCTATTGCTTGGGCATGCTCAATGGCCTTTTCTTTCGTGCCAAGCTTTGCGTACACAACCGCCATGTTCATATGAAGGCGTATTGCCTCTTTGTCGTCTACTCCCGCGTTCAGCATCAACTTGTCTATATAAATAATCTTTGCCAGATCTTCCTTTTGCACATAATACTTCTCCGCCCAAAGCACCTCTTTTGCCGTGCGAATGCTTTGGCCGAGATACAGCGCTTTTTCAAGATACGGAATCCCCTTTTCTTCGCTTCCCATGAATTGATACGCCTGCGCGATCTTCCAATACGGGATCGGATGGTTGGGATTTTTCGCCGAAGCCGCTGTTAATATCTCTATCGATTTCTCATAATTCCCTTTCAGAAACTCCGTTTGCGCGAGCGCGAATTCAAACTCCATCCTCCCCGGGCTTATTGCGATAGAATTGCGGATGATCTCTTCGATCTCGGGTGATGCCATGCCGGTGCGGGAAAGTTTCAGGTTGTAGAGGTCAGAAAGCTGAAGCCGGTAGAGTAAGAGAT
>ERZ1292633.2066-Hain-H41-02um-R1-2066-length-20912-cov-5_pt1 | contig 20912 bp, 17 predicted proteins | sample MGYA00564406_ERZ1292633 | MGnify/ENA primary metagenome ERZ1292633 (study PRJEB36523, sample SAMEA6512639) | groundwater metagenome | collected 2019-01-08 | study: AquaDiva: Metagenomics assemblies of 32 groundwater samples
TGGCCGACGGATTGGCGTTTTTCGTGGACAGAGTGTATGGCAATATCCACAGTTATTCCGGCCCGGCCTTGATTATCGCCACTGTCCTTTACTCCATTCAAATTTATTGCGATTTTTCCGGATATACCGATATCGCCATCGGTTCGGCACGCGTCATGGGGTTCAAATTGATGGATAATTTTTCCGCTCCTTATCTCGCCAAATCCATCGCCGAATTTTGGCGGCGTTGGCACATCTCGTTATCCGGCTGGTTCCAGGATTATGTTTTTAATCCGCTGTATTTCGCGGTCTCCAAATGGAATTGCTTGGCGGGTAGGGGAGCCAGGCTCAAGCATTGGCTGTCTTTCATTCTGGCGATGCTCGTCGGCGAGACGCTCCTCGGTCTCTGGCACGGCGCCAGCTGGAATTTCGTTTTTTTCGGTTTGTATCATGGTATCGCAATTATCTTATATTATCTGATCAAGAAATGGTGGGACAAACTGCCGTCCGCGGTGGCGATTTTTCTCACTTTTTTAATCGCGACCGGTAGTTGGGTTTTATTCAAGTCTCAATCGCTCGCCGATGCCGGTTATGTTTACTCGCATTTATTTATTGCTTCACAATTCGGGTATTGGCACGATATTATGGGAATTTTTCTGAATTATGAATATGAATTTGTCGTTATCATTTTGCCGGCCATCATTGTTGCCCTCACGCATAACCAAGAAAAAAATCGCGCCGGAACGGTGGAGTTCATAAATTCCAAACCGCGGAGTCTCCGCTGGGTAGTGTATTATTGTTTAATTATGTCCATATTGATGTTTGGTTCATTCGGCTCCAAGCAGTTTATTTATTTTAATTTTTAACGTGAAAATTTTTTTATTGAAAATCATTTTTTTGTTTTTGATCACGGTCGCGCCGCTTGTCGCTGTCAATTATATCGTTGATCCCCTGCAATGTTTTCGTCCGGCCAAATGGTACAAACCGCTTTACGACCCAAATGAACGGGTGCAGAGTGGCTGTCTAGCTCGAAGCCAAGTATATGACACGGTCATCACCGGCTCGTCGCACGTGGAAAATATCGATTCGGCGGAAGTGGATCGGATATTCGGTGTTTCTTCAATCAGACTGACAATCGCGGCTTCAACTTTGTTTGAGCAGTATAGCGTTCTCAATTTGGCTTTGCGCGAACAGCCGGTCAAAAATGTCATTTGGGGGTTGGACACCAACATCTTGCTTGATGAGCCGACGCGAGTTCGGAGCGACATCGTCCCGTTCCCGAATTATATTTATCATCCCGGATTTTTAAATAACTTATTATTCTTGCTTGATCCTTATCAGATGAAACATTACGCCAAAATAATGATAAATAAATCTACCGGCAAGTTCGGCGAGTTTGAAAATTTGCGACGTTTGAACAGCTGGAGCCACCTGTTTACTTTTTCCAGAGAAAAAGTGCTGGCGGCGTACCAAGCCGTGACCCAGGGGAAAATGGCGGCCTTGCAGAATACCAATGAAACGATTGTAATTGCTGAATTGGACGCGATTCCTAAGGAAAATGTGGATAAGAATGTAATTGATTTGGTGAAAAATAATCCAAACACGCATTTTACCATTTATTTTCCGCCTTACAGTATTGTTCGTTTTGTGGAGATCAGCCAATCGGACAAACTTAAATTGGAAGCGGAATGGAAGCTAAAAGAGTATCTCATGACCGAATTGTTGAAATTGAATAATGTCGCTATTTTTGATTTTCAGGTTGTGAAAGAAATTACTCATAATCTGGATAATTACAAGGATTTTACTCACTACGCGCCGGCGGTTGATGAATATATCCTGCGAGAATTAAAGTCCGGAGAGCTCAAGCTTAAGAGTGGTGAAAGCGCGACCACAATTGATCAATTACGTCGGCAGTTGGAAAATTTTGATTTGTCCGGCTTTACTGAATGATTATGTCATCGGGTCTTCGGTGGTCATGATCGGATCCTGGTTTGGCGGCGTACGCTTTCAATTTACTGTCCGCCTCGGCCATCTTCAAAAACAACTTCCGGTAGGCGGCTTCCGAAGCATGCAGGCCGTCAACGATTTCATCGGTCTCACCTTCGAATGATCTCAGGTCGGAAAAATCAAAAAAACTGAAATTATTTTTTTTGAAAATCGATTTCAATTTTTCTTCCAATTTGAAGACATAACGGTATTTTCCGGAGAGTTTCATTTTGTCATATATTTCTTGGGCGTAAGGAGGCAAAAAACCGATGACCTGAATATTCCGGTTTCGGCAATATTTAAGAAATTCAGCCAAAATCGCGATGGAATTTTCTGAAATTTCATCGCCATGGTAGAATAAATTTACACCTTTCTCCATTCTTCTCAATGTGTCTTTGAATTGGAAGTCGTTATTTCTCTCGTCATCAATCGCGTAAGCATCGCCATAATCGTAACTGCCGTCATTTCTCATTCCGGAATTTTTTACATTGGCCGGCAGGCCGATTCTCGTGATATCTTCGGAACGGCGCGACCATAATTGGCGGAGAGCGTATTTGCCGCTGAAAACATTAGTATATACGCTTCGCCAGGCATTTAATAAATTGACCGGCAATTTTGCGTTGCCGCCATTGTTCGCCAGTGTCAGATCCGGGATTTCATGATTGTCGTTGAACGGATTGAAATAGCTTTGTTCCAGTCCGAGGAGGATGATTTTCGGTTTTTCGTCATCATTCAAATTTTCAATCGCTTTCCTGAATCCCGAGAGATTGCCAATCCCTCCGCCGTTGTAAAAAACATCACCTTCAAAAAATTCTCTCCGGAATTGCAGCACCCGCGAATTGCCAAGAGTGATTATCGCCGGTTTTTTGATTTTTATAATGTTTATTTTAGAGTATTCCGCCCCCCAAAATGGCAGAATTTTTTCCACAATCATCGGCTGACCGCCCAGCGTCATCGCCACTATTCGGCGCGCGGGAATAAATTCGCCGTTGGCATAAAATAACAAAAAAGGGAATAATAAAATCGCAATCAGCGGCAATGAAAAGAAAAAAAGTTTTTTTAAGAAAAAACCCATATTAAAATTGAAAGTAAATAAAGGGTAATTCTCCGAAGTTCCCGAAAAACAGGATTAACAGTATCAGGAAATAATAAAAACCGCGCCGGATCAAAGTTGGCTTATCGGCTAGAGCCTGCCGGATGTTCCGGCTTCCTTTATACCGATAAATGATGATCATTAGAATAATAAATATCCAGATTTGGCTGAATCCGCGCGGGCCGACGCCGAATTTTCCCAAAATATTTTTAAGATAATCAAGATTGGTTAAATTCAAAGCTAATTCCGGCAGACCGGTGGTAAGATTGGTGAAAATCAGCCAGCCGTCGCCGATTGAATTCGCCCGGAAAAATATCCAAGCGATATTCACCAACAGAAAAACCGCGCTCATTCTCATAAAATCAAGTACATTTGGAAATCTATTGATCCTTGTCAGGTTGACGACCACACGCCTCACGCTCTCGGTCATTTTGCCGATAATCAAATAGGCGCCGTGCAATGCTCCCCAAAGCACGAATGTCCAATTGGCGCCGTGCCACAAACCGCTCACCATGAAGACGATCAGTAAATTTCGATAAGTCTTGAATTTTCCCAGCCGATTTCCGCCGACAGGAATATAAACATAATCCATGAACCAAGTGGAAAGAGAAATGTGCCATCGCCGCCAAAATTCGGCGATAGACTTCGCGGAATACGGTCGGTCAAAATTTTTCATCAGGTCAAACCCCAATGTTTTGGCCGAGCCGATGGCGATATCGGAATAGCCGGAAAAATCGCAATAGATCTGAAAAGCGAACAACACCGTGGCGAGAATAAAATGGATGCCGGTGAGATTCGCCGGATTATCGTAAACGACATTTACGAGGCCGGCCGCGTTATCGGCAATCACGATTTTTTTGAAAAATCCCCATAACATCAGACCGAGCCCATCCGCGAAGCGTTGATAATCAAAAACATGGCTCTCGTAAAATTGATGCAATAAATTTTGCGGTCGTTCAATCGGACCGGCCACCAACTGGGGAAAAAACATCACATATAGAGAATAAGTTATGAGATTGCGCTCCGCCTTTTGTTTTCCTCGATACACTTCAATCACATAGCTTAAGCTTTGAAAGGTGTGGAAGGAAAGGCCGATCGGAAGGATAATTTTTAGAGCCGTTAAGGAATAATTCCAATGAAGAAATTCGCTTAACGCGTTAAAATTGGCGTTAAAAAAATTAAAATATTTGAATATGAATAATATGGCGGCGGTGGAAATAATGCTTACTATCAGATAAAATTTTTTCCGGTTTTTTTCTTTATTTTGTTCTATCAATAACCCCGCTCCGTAATCAATTATAATGGTGAGAAACAAAACAAAAATGTAAATTGGAATAAAGAGCAGGTAGAAAAAACAGCTTACGGAGAGGAGCCACCACCGTTGCCACCGCTGGGGCAACAAAAAATAGACAACCGCCACAGTCGGGAAAAAGATAAGATAGCTGAGGGAATTGAATAGCATAACCGTCGGTGAGAGCGTAATTTGGTTAATTTTATCACGGATTTGTTCAGTTTGCCATTCCAGCGTTGGCATTTTGAAATTGCTGCTTGGCCGGCTGTGGATAAACAAATTTGAACTAATTTGACACCGATTGACACTACTGCTATACTTGATTCGATAAGAAAACTAAGCTAAAATATATGCCATTGGAGATAAAAGAAAATTCAATTTATACCACCAAAGAGACGCAAAATTTGCTTAAAATAAGCGAAAGTACCATAAAACGACTGCTTAAGAAAGGGATATTGAGAGCCAACAAAGTCGGCGGTCAATACCGAATAATGGGCAAAGAAATTTTACGGCTGATTTCTCCGGAATTGGAACGGAAAGCGGAAGGGGTTTATCTGAAAGTGAAGAAGAAGGCGGTAAATGTCATTAATAAATGGTAATTATGAAAGTCTTGATCGCGCAGCCAATTCCAACCGCGGGGATAGATTTGTTGAAGCGGCATTATGATGTGCTGGAATCTGATCATGTATTGGGAAGAGAAGAATTGATAACAGCGATTGGCGATAAAGACGCGTTGGTCTGCGCTATGCATAAAATTGACGCCGAGGTAATCAACGCCGGAAAAAATTTGAAAATTATCTCCAAATTGGCCGTGGGCTATGATGATATTGATATAAAATTTGCCGGAGAGCGCGGAATCATGGTAACGAACGCCCCCGGTGTTTTGACGCAAACGGTCTCGGAATTGGTTTTCGCGCATATTCTGGCTTTGGCGCGCCGGCTCCCGGAAGCTGATCATTATGTGCGAGCCGGAAATTTCAAGCAGTGGAGTTTTGATCTGATGGTTGGTGGCGAAATTAAGGGCAAGACACTTGGTATAATCGGATTCGGCGCGATCGGACAGCGGCTGGTGCCAATGGCGAAGGGATTCGGCCTGAAAGTGGTTTACTCTAATCAGCAGGGAGAGATTCCTGAATTTGAGAATGATGCCGATGTAAAATATGCTACCAAAGACGAATTGTTGAAAGTGGCGGATTTCGTGGTGCTGCTCGTTTCTTTGACCGTTGAAACAAAACATTTGATTACGGCACGGGAATTAGCCTTAATGAAAACCACCGCTTTTTTGATAAATTTGGCGCGCGGTCCGGTAGTCAACGAGGCTGATTTGGTGCGCGCTCTCCAAGATAAAACTATCGCCGGCGCCGGTTTGGATGTTTTTGAATTTGAGCCGAATGTATCCGCGGAATTATTGGCCATGCCAAATACGATTTTGACGCCGCATATCGGCAGCGCGACCGTGGAAGCCAGAGCGGAATTGTCGTTGAAGGCGGCGCGAAATGTGGTGGACACGCTGGAAGGGCGGGGTTGCGAGAATATCGTTAACCGAGAATACTTACGGACTGAATAACCAGAGAAATTATGAAGGAGCAAAATTCTAATAAATATACTGCCGTAATTTGTGCCGCCGGACAGAGTAAACGGATGGGAGTTTCAACGAAAAATATTCCCAAAGCTTTGCTCGCTGTCGGTGATAAAACAATTTTGGAACATCTGTTGGATAATATCTCCGAATGCGGATTGGAACGGGTGGTGATTATTACCGGCTACCTGGGGGAGATGATTAAGGAAAAAATCCGGAAAAATTATCGGAATTGCCGAGTGGATTATGTGAACAATGAGAATTTTGAAATAACCGATAATTTTTATTCCTTGTATTTGGCCAAGGAAAAAATTTCAAGCGGAATGATATTTTTCAACGCCGATATCATTTTTAACAAGAATATTTTGTCCAAACTAATTGAAGATCCAAATGACAATAGTTTGGCGGTGGTTGGCACCAATAGTCCGGGAGCCGGTAAAAATCCGGTTAGAGTAAGACGAAATTACAAGGATGAACTGATGGATATCGGCCATGATCTTGGCGAGGAAAGACAAGAAATGGTTTTTGGCATCTACAAATTGTCAGCCGAGACCACCGAGAGATATTTCCGTTTGGCGGATGATTTTTTTAAGGACGGTCCGCGCAAAGGGGGATTTTGGTTTCCCTTGAAGAAAATGATCGGGACAACCTCGTTCAAATTGGTAGCGGTGGATAATAACCAATGGGTTTCCGTGAATACTGCCGAAGAATACGCAAACGCGATTAGCTTGATTGATTTTTTTTAAGCCAGTAGTTTGACAAGTCAATTAAATAAAGTTACATGAAAATAAACCATTTAGATTTACAAAAAATCACCGCTCGGATCTTCGTTTTGGCCGGTTGCTCGCGGACGGAGGCGGAAATAATCGCCAAACATTTGATTGAGGCGAATTTAACCGGTCATGATTCGCATGGCGTGATCCGAGTCTCCCATTATGTCAAATGGCTTGGCGAGGAAAGGGTTTTTGCCAATAAACACGCTCGTTTGATAACAAAAGGCGATAGTTTCGCGGTCTTTGACGGTGATTTCGGTTTTGGTCAAGTGCTGGGAGAAGAAGTAATCACGGCGGGAATTGCCATGGCCAAGAAAAGCGGTCTCGCGATTGTGGGCTTACGAAATTCCGGGCATCTTGGTCGGATTGGCGATTGGGCGGAAATGGCCGGTGTCGCCGGTTTGATTTCCATTCACTTTGTAAACGGCAATGGCTTTGCCATTCTCGCGGCGCCGTTTGGCGGCACTGACAAACGGTTGTCATCAAATCCGATTTGTATCGGCATTCCCAATGGTAGTAAGCCGTTGCTTTTGCTGGATATGGCCACTTGCCAGCTTTCTCAAGGTAAAGCGATGGTGGCCAAGAATGAAGGGAAAGAATTGCCGGCGGGGAGCGTTTTGGATAGCCAAGGAAAGCCGACGAACGACCCCAATGTCCTTTTTTTGGAATCAGCCGGCGCGATTTTGCCAATTTCCCCCGGGCATAAGGGTTTTGGGTTATCATTTTTGGTGGAGGTGCTGGCCGGAGCTTTGACCGGTAGTGATACCAGCAGTCCGGAGAGTCCGACCGCGCGTTGTGTCGGCAATGGAATGTTGTCCATTTTTATTGATCAAAATCGTTTTGGCAACAATGGTGAATTTTTGGCGGAGATTGATAAATTGAGCACCTGGGTTAAAGCTTCTCCGCCGACCACGCCGGGCGGAGAAATCATCTTGCCCGGAGAACCGGAAAATCGGACGAGGATGGAACGGCTGAAAAACGGAATCGATCTGGATCAAGAAACATTAAGGCAATTCATCCGAACCGCCCGATCAGTCGGCGTCAATGACGAAGAAATCAGATTTATTACTAATCAACCGGTTTTATGAGAATGGAAAATTTTAAAAAAATTTTACGGCAAAGCAAGCTGGCGGTAAAAATTTATTATCATTTGAAACGACTGGTGATTTTTCCTTTGAAATTCACGCCTTTGAAACCGTTCGCGAAAAGCACTTTTCCTTTGAAAGAACTTCTTAAACCGAAAAAATTAGCATTGCTCATTAAAGTCGCTCCTTATTCCGTGGACAGTTATGGCGCCTTGGGTAATGTTTACGATTTGGCGCGCGATATTGAAGAGAGAGGGATTAAGGGCGCCTATGTGGAGTGTGGCACCTGGAAGGGTGGCTGCGCGGCCGTGATGGGCGCAATGACCAAACGATTTAATAGCGGGAGAACCACCTGGTATTTTGATTCATTTGAAGGTATGCCGGAACCAACGGAAAAAGACGCCCGGGGTCGAGGTAAAACCGGCACGGTTCAGGATATTATGGGAGATAAATTAAAAGCTTCGGTATCTGATGTGGAAGAAATCGCTTACAAAATATTACAGCTTTCCAAGGATAAAAATATTATCGTCAAAGGCTGGTTCAAGGACACTCTGCCCCAGCAAAAACAAGCTATTGGCCCGATCGCTATTCTCAGGCTTGACGGCGATTGGTATGAATCCACCATGACCGCCCTTACCGAATTGTTCAATCAGGTGGTGCCGGGTGGCTATGTGATCATTGATGATTACGGCTCATGGGAAGGTTGCCGCGCCGCTGTTCATGAATTTCGTGACAAGTTCGGGATCACCATGAATTTGCGGTTTATGGGGGCAAACGACCCGAGCGCATTCGCCATCACCCCGCCGGCTTATTTTGAGAAAGTAAGCGGTGATGCTTATTTGCCTGATAAGTTAATCCACTGTCAGGAGAAAGATCAGCCGGTTTCAATGGCGGCTAATCATAATTCCGTTAGCCTGATTACCGAGGCCAATGGCGCGAAAAAAGGTTTTTCTATTGGGATTTCCTTTTACCACAGCGATGTCTACGGACTCCCGGGTATTCATGCTGATCAGGAAGGTTTCTATGTGCTGGAAGGAAATTGCACGGCCAAAGTCGGAGACGAAGAATTTCGAGTCGAGCCCGGCGTGGCTTTTATTGCCACGAAAGGCGTGCCTCATACCATAAAAAAAGATGCCAATGAAAAACATGTAAAAGTTCTTTGGAGCCATGGGGCGGTCTGATTCGTATTCATAAGGATAAGTTTATGTGCGGTATCATCGGAGTATTGGGAAATATTCCGCAAAAAAATGAATTTGAGAGCGCGAGAGAGACGATGAATTATCGCGGTCCGGACGATGCCGGTTTGTATTACTCAAAAAAAGAGGGAGTGGCTTTGGGGCACCGTCGGCTATCGATCATTGACCTTACTGTCGCCGGCCACCAGCCGTTTTTTAGCGCGGATAAACGCTATGTTTTGACTTACAACGGCGAAATCTACAATTACTTGGAAATAAAAAAACAACTGGAAAATTTTTACGATTTTAAGACTAAAACCGATACCGAGGTTCTTTTGGCCGCTTACATCAAATGGGGCGTAAAGTGCCTGAATAAATTAAACGGTATGTTCGCTTTCGCCATCTGGGACAGGAAAGAGGAGAAACTATTTTTGGCGAGAGATCAATTCGGCATCAAGCCATTATTTTTTTGCGAAGCGGACGGCGTTTTTTATTTCTCTTCCGAAATAAAAGGAATAATCCAATTTAAGAATATTCCCCGGAAATTAAATCGCCGTGGATTTTTGGATTATTTGAGCTATCGTTATGTTTTGGGCGGTGAGACTTTGTTTGCAGGCATTAAATCAGCATTGCCCGGGCATTATTTGGTAGTGAAAAATGACCAACCAATCAAGCAATTTTGTTATTGGAAATTGCCAGTCGTGATTGAAAAAAAAGATCCGGGTGAAAAAGAAGCATTGGCCATGACCACGGAGCTGTTGAAGCAGTCGGTGCGTTTAAGGTTGCGTAGCGATGTGCCGGTAGGAGCCTATCTTAGCGGTGGCTTGGATTCCAGTGTTTTGGTGGCGCTCGCCAGCGGTTTTAGCGATCAACCGCTAAAAACTTTTTCGGTCGGATTCAAAGAAGAAAATTTCAGCGAATTGGAATACGCGCGGATTGTCGCCAAAAAATTTAACACTGATCACCGCGAATATACCATGCGTGGAGATGAATATTTCGATCTTTTGTCCGGTGCCATCGGTTTCAAAGACGCCCCTTTGCTATCGCCGAATGAACCGGCCTGGTTTTTTTTGTCCAAGGAAATTCGTAAGGATGTCACGGTTGTTTTGGCCGGTGGCGGGGCGGACGAATTGTTCGGCGGGTACGGTCGGATTTTGAGAAGCGGCTATGATTGGGAAAGAATGGCGAATAATGATGATTTTTCCGCCTCGGAAAAGAAAAAATTATTTGTGAACCTGAATAAAAAATACGGCGCGCTAAAATTTGATTCGCCGCTCGCGCATTTTTTGGGTCAGTATTCATATCTGGGGATAGAGCATAAGCGCGCGTTGGTCAGTCCGGAAATTTTGGATGGTGAAAACAGCGATTGGCTCAATCATAATTTTTTTCGGAAAATTTTTAAGGGATTGAATAAATTGTCCGCGACTGACCAATATCTGCGAGTTTTTCAAACGGTTCATCTGCTTGGCACATTGGAAAGTCTGGACGCGATGTCAATGCCGGCTTCAATTGAGGCGCGCGTGCCTTATGTGGATAAGGATTTGATTGAATTCGTTTCGGGATTGCCCTTAAAATATAAAATGCCTTGGCGATCCGTGTCCGCCCGCGTCCGAGCGCGAGTGTTGAACAGCGATCAAATCAGCGAAAAACAGGATATTACCAAGTATCTTTTGAGAAAAATCGGCGACCGGTGTCTACCGGCGGAAATAATGAAGAGAAAAAAAATGGGTTTTCCGGTTCCACTCGATAAATGGTTTGTCGGTGGCAAATTTGAAAAATTAGCCAAGGATGTTTTATTGTCTCCAAACGCGAAATCTCTGGCGTTGTACAATCGAAAGCCACTCGAGGATTTATTGAATCATCGCACCGGAATGGTTGGAAAAAATCATGGTTTGCACATTTGGATGATGATGAATATGGAAATGTGGCTCAATCAATATAATGTTTCTATTTAATAAACGCGCCCACGCCTATGAAAATCAATGATAAAAAAAATTTGCTGAATATAGATTTATCGGATAAAATCGCCATTGTTACTGGCGGCGATCGGGGGATCGGCCGAGAGATTGTCGCCGTTTTGGCGAAATGCGGAGCGATAATTTTTATGGCCTGTCGCCATCCGGAAAATGACCGGTCAGAAAATTACGGGGATGAGGCTGGAGAATTTATCGATCGCGGGTTGGAGGTTCATCCGATTTCTGTGGATGTTACCAGTCAAGAATCCGTGGATAAAATGGTCAGAGAAATAATCTCCAAATATGGAAGAATAGACATTCTGGTTAATAATGCCGGCGTGCTCGGCGCTTCCGGCTGGGAAAATCGTCAGGAGGAAAATGACGAGGATTGGGAAATGAATTACCAAGTCAACTTGCGCGGCCTGGCGCGCGCGACCCAGGCGGTTGTTCCTTACATGAAGCAGGCAAAGTATGGGAAAATAATCAACATTGCTTCCAATGCCGGACGGGGTGGCAATAAAGACCATATTCCTTCGGCATACGGGGCAACCAAGGCGGCCGTCATCAATCTTACGCAAACAAACGCTCTTGATTTGGCGCCTTACAACATCAATGTCAACTGTGTTTGTCCGGGAATCATTTGGACGCCGATGCTAGAGATAATCGGCGCGCGGCTTTCCGCTTTAAGCGGGGAGACGAAAGGTTTGACTCCGGAAGAAGTTTTCGCGTGGCAGGCAAAAACCAGAGTACCGTTGGGACGCGGACAAACCGGAGAAGATGTCGGCAATATGACAGCCTTTCTTGTCTCCGAATTGGCCAAAAATATCACCGGTCAGTCTATCAATGTCAATGGGGGAATAAGAATGAACTAATCGGCAGTATGATTTTTTCTAACTACAATGAGATTGGGAATTCAGAAGCCAAAACAAAATTACTGTTTTTGCTAGATAAAGCAATCGCTCGCGTCCAGCCGGCGCGATTCATTCCGGAAGCGGTACAGTTCCGCGGTGATGAATTGAGCGTTAAGGGCAAGAGATTTTCATTGGCCAGGAAAAGAATATTTGTGATTGGTATTGGCAAGGCCTCGGTGGAAATGGCTCTGGAAATTGAAAAAATTTTGGGATTGGAAAAAATTACGGCTGGTCTGGTGATCACGAATAGAGCGACGGTAAAATTAAAAAAAATTAAAGTGCATTTAGCCGGTCATCCTTTGCCATCTATTAGAGGTTGGCAGGGCGCAAAAAAAATATTTGCTTTGAAAAATAAATATAATATAGGCAAAAATGATTTGATTATTGCTCTAGTTTCCGGCGGTGGATCGGCTCTGGCGCCTTATCCGGTTTCCGGAGTTTCTCTGATGGACAAAAAAGAGCTATATGATTTATTTATCAAGTATGGCGTGACCGGAGCGGAAAGCACCATCGTCAAAACCAAAATTTCCACCGTTAAAGGAGGAGGCATGGCTAAGCATTTTTTTCCAGCGCCGATTATTTCCTTAATTTTATCGGACGACAACGGTCAATCAGGAGATGAATTCACGTCATCCGGTCCGTTTACTTATCATCATTCCACTTTTGCCGATGCGCTTAAAATCATCGATAAATACCGGATGCGCGGTGAAGTTCCGGCAAGGATTATTTCTTTCTTGGAAAAAAATAAAAAAAATAAAAATGAATTGCCGGCAACCAATGTCAACCAGTTCGTTCTGGCCGACAATAAAATGTTACTGGCCGAAATTAAAAAATTAGCCGAAGAAGAAAGCGGGATTGTTAAAATCAAAAGTGGCTTGTTCGGTGAAGCCAAGGATGTCGCACGGAGGTTTTGCGCGGAGATTAACCGGCAGAAGAAAATAACACTGTTAGCATATGGGGGGGAAACTACCGTCAAATTGTCTAAACGGCATGGAGTCGGAGGCAGGAACCAGGAGTTCGTGGCCATTTGTTTGCAGTATTTGAAAAATGCCAAATTGTCAAAATCATGGGCGCTGGTTTCTCTCTCCACCGATGGAGTTGATTTTATCAAGCAGTCGGCAGGAGGAATAATTGACAATGGGTCGTTGGATTTTGTAAAAACTAAGAACATCGTCGTTCAAGAATATCTGGACAAACATGATTCTCATAATTTACTTAAGGCCGTCAGGGCGAATTTATTTATTGGCAATTCAACCGGCACCAATGTCGGAGATATTATGGCGTATTTGCGATTTTAACATTTAATTTTAGTCTATGTACCAATGGAGCAATGAAAAAAAATTAGACACTCTGACGGCGGAGGGTGAAAATAATGTTTTGAAATTCAGTGCCGGTTCGGAGAAGGCGGAGGTTTATTTGGAGGACGGCGATATCGCGAAGGTGGTATTTTCCAGCGATGGCGTCGACAAAATCGTGATTGATAATAAGGACTGTCGCCAAGTGGTGGTGGGAGAAGCCAATACGCGGAGAGATGTCTACCATTATTTGACGCCCGGTAGCTCGGCCAAAACCATGCGTCTCGGCATCACTAAACATTGCGACAAGAATACCTGGTCAAGTTTGCCCCATCATTTTGAATTGGAGACCGAGCCGGGGTTTGAGGAAGTTTTTTTCTATATCTTAAAAGGCGGTCCGGAGCGCGCCATTCAAGTTGGTCGCGGAGTTTGGCACGATAATACGGAGGTTGACGCGGTCTGGCCGGTGCATAGCCATACTTTCGGCACGGTGCCGATGGGGTACCATCCGGTGGTGGGCGAACCGGAAGTTTTTGTTTCTTATGTTTGGGTTTACTTGGCCAAAAAGGAAAGATGGGAAAAAGTGAAAAAATAATTTCAATGATATGTCAAAATTAAATCTCTATTCCGTGTTTCATCTCAATCTCGCTTACTCATCACTCTCGGAAGAGCGTCGTCCGGAAGTGATTGATAAGTGCTATCGTCCGCTATTGCAGTTGGTCGAGGATTTTGACGCGCGGATTGGAATTGAAGCGCCGGCGTATACTTTGGAAAAAATCCGAGAAATTGCGCCGGATTTGATAGAAAAATTGAAATCTTTGATCAGTGCAGGTAAATGTGAATTTATCGCGAGCGGTTATATGCAAGTGATTGGACCGTTGGTTCCAGCGGAAGTAAACCGACAAAATCTAAAAATCGGCAATGCCGTTTATCAGGAGATTCTGGGAATAAAACCGCGGGTCGCCTATATCAATGAACAGGCTTATTCTCATAGCCTGATTAAACATTATGTTGAGGCTGGATTTGATGCGATCGTGATGGAATGGAACAATCCGGCCAAATTTCATCCGGAATGGAGTCCGGAGTTTCAGTATCAGCCTCAAATCGCAGTTGATGACGACGGGAATAGCATTAGAGTTATTTGGAACAATTCTATCGCTTTCCAAAAGTTCCAAAGGTACGCCACCGGTGAAATTGAATTGGACGAATATCTTAAATATCTGGAGTCCCATGTCGGTAAATCATCTCGTTTTTTTCCCATGTACGGAAGTGACGCAGAAGTTTTTGATTTTCGGACATTGCGTTATCGCGATGAGGCTCCAATCATCCAGTCGGGAGAGTGGCAAAGAATTAGAGAGTTATTTTTCACGCTGGCCAAGAGCCGAGCATTTTCACTGTTGTCTCCGAGCCGGGTATTGAAAAAAGCCGGTGGCGAGTATGCTTTCCGGAAAATCCGACTTGATTCCGACAATCAGCCGATCCCGGTTAAGAAAAAGGAATCGTACAACACTACTCGCTGGGCTTTGACCGGCCGCGACAGTATCGGCATCAACACCAAATGTTATGGGATTTATGAAAATCTAATGCGCTATCAAGAATCTTCCGACCATCCGAGCGAGGAGAAAATGAATCAATTATGGAAAAACTTGTGTTATTTGTGGGGGAGTGATTTCAGAACGCACATTACCGAAGACCGATTCATCAAATATAACCGGTTGTTGGAAAAAACGCTCGTGGAAACCAATAAACTCGCGCCAATCAAGACACTGCCGGAGGTGGCCGGTTTAATCGGAGTAAAAACAAGGAATAAAAATTTTACTCCCAAAATAGAAAAAAAAGGGAGAAAGATAATCGTGGAGACAAAATGCGTTAAGGCGGAATTCAATACCTTGAAAGGCATGGCGATCGAATCCTTGGTATTTAAGAATATCTCCAATAAACCCCTTATCGGTTTGCTGGAAAATGATTACTACAACGATATCGCCTTTGCCGAAGATTTTTTCAGTGGGCATACCACCCTGGAAATTCCCTTACAGCAAAAGACCACTGATCTGGAACGGGTAAATGTCGTTTTGCCCAAAGTTGCCATCACTTCCGATTCGGTAACCATTGAAGCTGATATCAAAAATAATTTAGGTACGATCCATAAGATAATCAAGGTTTACAATTATGCGAACCGAGTGGACATGAAATATGTTTTTCAATTAAATGATGTAAGCCCCGCCGCTTTCCGCGCCGGCATACTAACCTATAATCCCGGTGCGTTCAAACAAGACAGCCTGTTTTACTCTTGTCGCAATGGCGGGAACAATCAAGAAGTTTTTTCCCTGACTGAGAATTACCGGCCCGGTCATTTATTGTCTCACATTGTGTCATCAGGTTCGGTTTTGGGGAATACCGGCGGTTGTTTGGAAGTGGGGGACGAGGATAAATCCATAATGCTCTTGAATAATATGGCGGAAGTGGCGGCTCTGCCGATGATACATTTTGAAAAAGTCGACAAAGATAATTATTTTTTGCGAACATTTTATTCTTTGGGAGAATTTGACGAAACCTCCAAAACAAAAAAAAATTATGATACTGAATTCAGCCTGGCCATTACCGCCAAAAAAAATAAATAATTTCCTATGAAATACAGCTATCGATATATAATTGAAAATAGACGCCCTCAAAACGCCAATTGGGCGCGAAAGATTGGGGATAAATATGTGCTGATGACGGTTATTTCCAAAGCCCTTTCGCCGGTTCCCGTCTATGTTTTCTTGAATATTGGCTTGCATCCCGATACCATCACCCTGGCGAGTTTTTTCTTCGTTATCCTGTCATTCATTTTTTTTATCGGTGGGAACGCACTCTTGGCGGTTTTGGCTATGCTGATTTTCGCTCTTTTGGATTCAGTGGACGGAGATATGGCTCGCTGTACTCGGCCGACAAAATATGGCGGGATTCTCGACTCATTCGGTGCGGATTTATTTTACGCGCTCATGCCTCTTGGCGTCGGTTATTATCTTTTTTCCAAGGATGTCGCCGTGATCGGATTCAGCCCGGTGTGTATATTGTTGGTGTCCGCTTTAGTGTCTTTGAGTTTTATTTTGTATCGCTTGATAAACACCAAAGTCTTGAAATTTCGCCAGAGTTTGAACGATGACAGTGTCAATCATAGTGCGGTCGCCAAGGATTCCTTGAATGCCAAAGGTCTGGTTCGTTTGCTTGAATGGTATCGTCATGTATTGCTGAGAGGAAATTTTTTTTCCGAACCCGGTCTCATTTTTTGGTTCGCTGTCTTGCTATTGTTGAACGCAGATAGTATATTGGCGTGGTATTTGGTCGCGGTATTACTGTATAATCTGGGCTATTTGCTCACCAATTTTGTCGGTGCGTATGTATTTTTCAAGAGTATTGATAAGGTGGACAAATCAAACCGAATAATTTAGAGAAAATATGGATGACCGCCAAACAATTTTTATTCCCATCGGCCGAGCCGGGCATGTAAGGAATCTGCTGTACAATGATTTCATTGATCTTTTGGCCGCAAAATACCGGGTGGTTTTTCTGGTATCGGAAAAAGATCCGGAATTTTGCAAAAGATTCGGTAAGTTTGAGATTGAGATGTTGGTCAAAAGACCGCTTACGGCCTTCAAGAAAAAATTGGAAACTGTTTTCATTTCCATTCATCGCGCTTTGATTTTCAACCCCAGCTCGGAAGTATTCTCGGGTATGGGGCGAGGGACAAGCGTAAGCGGGGTTCTGCTCAAAAACGGCGAATTGGTGAAGTATAAACGGTTGCGCTATTTTTTGGCTAAAAAAGTATTTGGTGGCATTTTGGCCGGAGACGGCGTGCGCGCTTTTTTCAAACGGTTGGATAGAATGATTTTCCCATGCCATTCATACGACGCCCTGATTGACAAATATAAAACGGCGTTGGTTTTCATTACTTCCATTGGCTCGGACGATCAAGTCGCCTTGTTGAGGAATTGTAAGATGCGTGGTGTTTTGAGCGTGGCCATGGCCAGTAGCTGGGACAATGTTTCCAAGTGGGGTTTCCGGGAAAAGGCCGATTTGTTTATCGTTTGGAGTAGTTATATGAGAGATGAGGCTCGGCATTTTCAGGGGTATAAAGAAAATGAAATTAAAATTATCGGTATTCCGCAATTTGATCATTATGTCAAACCGGATATTTATTCGCGCGAGGAGTTTATCAGTAAATTTCACCTTGATCCGACCAAAAAAACTATTTTATTTGGTTCGGAAGGGCCGATTTGCACTGATGACCCCTACATTGTTTCCTTTTTGCAAAAGAAAATTAAAGACGGGACTTTGGCCGGTTATCAGATCTTGGTGCGTCCTCACTTTGGTTATGGCGAACGCGATACCGGTCGGTATACGCCATTGGTGGATAACGAGACGGTGTTCATGGATAATTTTTCCGAGGTTTCCAATTTTAAGGATAGCACCGCGTTGTCCTTGAACACGGTGATCAATTTGATTGCGGAAATTCGCTACTGCGCTGTCGCTATCACCAGCACCTCCACCTTGGTTTTGGATATTTTGGCCAATGAAAAAATGCCTATTTTATATTATTTTGATGAAATTAAAAACAAGCCGTATAAGGAATCCGTTAAACGACTGTACCACACGCTGTGGTTTCAAGAGATTCTAAAATTCGGTCTGGACAATATGGCGGATAGCGAAGAAGAGTTGGTGAAAAAAATTAAGGAATTGACTGTTAACCCTGGTAAAGATTTGGGTAAACGGGTAAAATTGATGGAAAGGTTGTGCTATCGCGTGGATGGCGAGAGCGGTCGACGGCTTTTTGAAGTTATTAACGGGTATCTTGTAAATAATAATTCATCTTTATGAATAAAACGATTTTTATCATAATCACCCGCGGTTTTTTGATTAGAAATATCTTGAGAAGTGGCGTGCTGAAACACTTAAAACAACCGGGCTATAAAATTGTGATTCTTTTCCAGACATTGAAGGGAAAAGAAATTCCCGAATATTTGAAGGACGAATTTGGGGGTGATTTTGTCGTGTTTGAAAAAATAAGTTCTTTTCCATCAAATAATTTTTTTGATAGAATTTATAGAGTTTTTGTCAAATGGACTTCATTATTGGTTTACAGCGATTCAACCTGGTCGTATATCCGCGCCGGTAATGTGACTAACAGAAAAAGAATGTTTTTTTGGAAGTATCTTGAAAGATTCGTATTTTCCATTCTGACCAAAGTGCATTTTCTAAAATATATTGTCAGGAGTATAGAAAAAAATGTTTTTGTTTCTAATCTTTATGCCCCCTATTTTGATAAGTATAAACCGGATTTGGTTTTTAGCACCTCAATCATTGGTGGAATTGATATCTCCTTCATGAAGGAAGCGTCGGAAAGAGGAATCAAGACAGTCGCCATGACCAAAGGCTGGGATCATGCGTCCAGAGTTTTGTATCGATTCATTCCCGACAAAATAGTCATTCAAAATTTTGTCATGAAGGAATATCTGATTAAACACCAAAAAATAGATGCCTCAAAAATTGAAGTCTGCGGTTTTCCTCAGTTTGACTGGTATAATAAAAAGGAGCTACTTCTAGGTAGGGAAGAATTTATTAAATCACTAGGCCTTGATCCGGATAGGAAACTGATATTCTTCGGATCAGCCGGCTCAAATTCTCCGAAAGATTGTGACATAATTGATATGTTGGCCAAATTTATCAATACGCCGGGAATGTTAATGAAACCGGCTTGTATGATCGTCCGCCCGCATTTTTCCGATAGTGGTGTGGCAAAATACGATAAATATCAAGTAATGGACAATATCGCGGTTGATAAAAGCATGGTGTATTCGGATATAATTCCGATGGGTTGGGATTATGGCCTAAAGGAAACAAAATTTTTTGTCAATCTTTTGCATCACAGCGATATCGTCGTCAACATTGCTTCTACCCTTACTCTGGACGCCTGTTTTTTTGATAGACCTATTATCTCCGTCGCATTTGGAGTTTATCATAATTTAAGAAATGGTCAGGATGTTACTAACATTCATTATGAAACGGATCATTATCAGGATGTTACAAAAACCGGTGGGGTGGATGTTGTGATGAATGAAAAAGAATTGTTAGAGAGTGTGAATAATTATTTGGTTCATCCGGAATATAAGAGTGCGGAGAGAAAAATTCTATTGGATAAATTATGTTATAAAACTGACGGAAATTCATCAGAACGGATAGCCAGTGTTATTTTGTCTGAATTAAAAAATTAGTCTTGGAAAAAATTACCAATTTATTTATTAACTGCACAAACATGAATACAATAGATTATTTAAGGAGAGGGGTTGTGAGAAGATATCGAAAATTATTGGATTTTAGAGCTAAAAAAATAATTCAAAAAAATGATGAATTATGGTCAATTTTGAGTTCATATATAAGTAAAACCGGATCAACTGGTTGCTCCTACATTGATTATTGGGAACTTTATTCGTTTATTAGAGAAAAAAAACCGTCGGAAGTATTGGAATGTTCAACCGGCGTTTCTACTATTGTAATGGCCTGCGCCATGATGATAAACGAAAAAGAAAATGGAGTTATCGGTAGGATCACCTCTATGGAAGAATCCCCTAAATATTATGATCTTGCTTGTCAACTTCTGCCTGTTTGCCTGACCAAATATGTTGAGATCATTTTGAGTCCGAAGGTGGAAGCCTATTATTGTTTGTTTCGCGGTATGAAGTACGGTAATGTTCCCGACAGAGAGTATGACTTCGTATTTATTGATGGTCCTACTACCAAGACTTTATCTGATGGCCAAAAGACATTTGATTTTGATTTTATTGATATTTTAGCGAAATCCAAAAAACCGATCAGCGCCATTGTTGACGGCCGACTTAGTACCTGTTATGTACTAAACAAAATTTTAAAAAGAGGAAAATTCAGATATGACAATGTACGAAGCATGGGTTATGTAAATTCCTGCACAAAAAGCGACATGAAAACTACCAATGATTTCGTGAATACCTATAAAGATTTGAAGTAGGAATGAATAATATTAATATCCACCTATGAGCAAAATCCAAAAAATACTAGCCTATATTCCGGCGCGCTCAGGTTCAAAGCGGATACCGGGTAAGAATACCAGGAAATTTTGCGGTAAGCCCTTGATTGCTTACGCGATTGAGCAAGCCTTGTCGGTTTCTTTTATAGATAGAGTTTTGGTGGATACTGATTCTCCTAAAATAGCCAAACTGGCCAAACAATTTGGCGCGGATGTTCCATTTTTGCGTCCGGAACATTTGGCTTCGGACAGTTCCAATGTAATAGACAGTATATTTTATATGTTGGATAAATTAAAAAAAGAGGAGCGTTATGTTCCAACTCATATCATGATTTTGCAAGCAACCTCTCCGCTTAGAGAAAGAAAAGATATTGAGGATTGCTGGAAAATGATGGAAAGTACCAATGCTACTACTGTTTTGACTGTTTGTCCGACCCATCCGAAATTGTACCATTTGGGTCCTCACAATGATATTCAATTGGTAAATGGTTCGGAAAAGCATTCAAATAACACTCAAACATGGGAACCGGCGTACTTATTGAATGGTTGTCTTGTCTATATTGTGGATCTTAAAGCCTTGTACAAAGAGAAATGTATAATAACTAAAAAAACCAAAGCGGTGGTCTGTCCCAAGTGGCGCTCAGTTGACTTGGATACAATAGAAGAATGGGTAATGGCGGAGATTTTTTATAAAAATCGCAAATTTATCAGCGAAAAAATTGAAAAAATAGAAAAGGAAAGTAGGAAA
>ERZ1292633.1234-Hain-H41-02um-R1-1234-length-27982-cov-16_pt1 | contig 20909 bp, 18 predicted proteins | sample MGYA00564406_ERZ1292633 | MGnify/ENA primary metagenome ERZ1292633 (study PRJEB36523, sample SAMEA6512639) | groundwater metagenome | collected 2019-01-08 | study: AquaDiva: Metagenomics assemblies of 32 groundwater samples
CCGTCCATTCCGTCAACGTTTATCGGTTCGTCCGGGACTAGCACGCTTGGAGTTTATTCGTATATTCAAGCGAACAAGGCACTGCTTGTCACGCTAACAAAGGTAGGAGGCGGCGCGGTGAATAATGCCTGCGTTGGCGTAAAACGTAGCGGTGGAGGAATGTTTATGGGGTCGCAGGACGTAATCTGCCAACCTAATTATCCAAATGATAAGTATCTGTTCAAGGTTCCGTTAGGTTCCATAACTTTAGAAGTGATGCGCCAGGGCTTCGGTCGACCGGATGAGTATCCGATTGGGATTACCGCCGCTACTACAACGAAAGAGATTTCGATTAGCTCTCCTACTAGTTACATCTCAATCAAAGTTCAAGATGCTTCAGGTAACGCGATAAACGGGGCGCCCGTATTCGCTAACGGGAGTTCTGGCTTCGGGCAGTCTATGACGAATTCAAGTGGAACTTCTACGATCTATGTTCCGGCAGGTTCGTATACCGTAGAAGGGTTCGCTCCGGCACTTGGTCCGCTTACGGCTCAAACGGCTACTGTCGGAGCAACGAATCCGTTAATTACGTTCACGGTTAATACTGCGACTTTTAAAACCATCAGCGGAAGAGTTACGAGTGGCGGTACCGGCGTGTCGGGCGTGAAGATAGGCGCGCATGGAACCGGATCCACAACCGGAGGCAACGGTACGGAGACTGATTCCGACGGTAACTATCTTCTTTACGTGCCGGCAGGAACGTATGAAGTCGGCGGCTGGTCTGACGATACCGGAGGACTTTCGCCGCAAAACGCGAATGTTTCGTCAGCAAGCGTAAGCAACATAAATTGGACGCTGTCAGCAAAAGGTACTTTAAGAATTATTATCCAGAACTCTTCAAATGTCAGTCCGCTTTTTGCCGGAGCGTTCGATGCTACGACAGGACGCGGGAATGGGAGCGACAGCTGGACGGCTACAGGCACGTCAAAGTACGTCGATTTAGGTTTGGCTGCAGGAACCTATAACGTACGCGCCGGATCTCCAGTTACAGGTGAAATTACTCCTGGTGGAGAAACGGTAACGGTAATCGCCGGAAATACGGTAACAAAGACATACAACATATCGACAAGCTCGACGATCGTAACATTGAGCGGGACAGTCACGACTACAGGAAATGTCGCCGTAGCGAATGCGAACGTGTGGGCGAGTCGCATAGGAGGACCCGGATTCTTTTCTACGCAAACGGACACTGACGGTGCGTATTCTCTAAACGTCCCGGATGGGCGTACGTATTTGGTTGGCGTTAAGACCCTGGGATACGTAGCGAGTCAAGGCGACGTTGAAAAGATTGTTTCAGGATCGGTTACGCAAAACTTTACCCTTGTATCGGCCGGAGAGACGATTACCGGAACAATCAGGAATACTAGCGCGGCGGCGATTACAAACGGATGGGTTTCCGCCAAGAAAACCGTTAATGGGAATGACGTATGGACAGGCGCTCCGACGAACGACGAAGGCGGTTATAGCTTGACCGTCGATAGCGGTACATGGACAGTGTATGCCGACGGACCCTGTTACGTTCACTCAGGAGGGTTGTCCGCAGCCACAGGGTCTAGCGGTAAAGACATCACATTAACCGCGACTAGCAATTGTACGGTAGCAACGCCGCAGTTGAATGGAATCACTGCTGCGTCCGGCGGACAAGTATCAAAAGACGATATGACGCTCGATATCCCTGCGAACGCGTTGGGCACTTCACAGAGCACTGTGAGCGTATCAATTTCTGACACGGATCTGGTAGTTTCGTCTCCGAACGCAACTCCTCTCAAACGTTCCGTTCAGAGCATTACAGCTACGGACTCTTCAGGTAATGCGATCACGTCGCTTCAGAGCAGTGCGAGTCTCACGATGAAATACGATCCTACCGAGTTGCCAAACGGGTTCGATGAAAGCAGTATTCAACTAGGTTATTTCGACTCAACGACCGGACAGTGGGAACCGGTGGCGGCGACAATCGATACTGTCAATAATAAAATTACCGTTCAGATAACGCACTTTACGGATTACGGTCCAATTTTGCCAGGAGTTCCTGCGGCGCCCGCGACTATCACGGCTACGGCGGCTTCCGCAAGTCAGGTCGATTTGAGCTGGAGCGCGTCAGTTTCCGCCGATTACTACACGATATACCGCAGTCTCACGGATTCGAGTTTTACGACGTCGATCGCGACGACCACGGCTATTACATACAGCGATACGGGTAGGTCGGCATCCACGGCGTATTACTATAAGGTAGCCGGCGTTAACACCAATGGAGAAGGTCCCAACTCTTCATCTGCCAATGCCACGACTAATGCGGCGGCGACTACAAATACTGTGCAGCCAAACCCGAGTGGGGGATCCGGTTCGTCAAGTTACGCGCCAGGATTTCAAACATACAGCAGTGGAACGATGCTATATGGGAATACGCCAACAGCCACGTCTACACCCGTAGTCACACAAATAGCGACAACGTCCACTGTCGTGAACCCTTCAGTGGTAACGACAAACGTTGCGGCTGCGGATCCTTCGAATCTTCCGGTACTTCTAGCCCTGTTTGGACTCGAACGAAATACTGATACGGAAAAAACCGTCTTGACGCAGGTGCGATCCGATGCGAAGCAATTCGGACTTGTATTGACGGAAGATCAAGCTACAACGATGCGCAATTTCATCACTTACGGAATCTCTAAGTCTACGAGGGCATTCGGAAGAGGCGAGCAACGGGCGATTTTGCGGGATTACATGGAAACCGTACATCGCAGCGATGTTGTTTGGTCGGATATTGAACGGCTCGCCATAGGCCAAATTCCAATTAAGCGCAATCTGGTGATTGAACGAGCTAACGTATCGACCGCGCTTCCTGTCTTCAAGCGACTTTTTGGTCACAACCCTGATTTTAAGATCGCCAAGGAGAATCTCGCATGGAATACGCTTCTTTATCGCATTCGTTTTCCGCGTGATATGGAGCGCGAGGCCAAAGGTCTCAAAGAATATAGGACTATCTATAAACATAATCCGACGTCTCCTTTTAGTTGGGCTGTAGTGAGAGCAATAGGATACGTTCGCTGATTGACGCAACATTGGGGCGGTGTTAACATTTTGACCTTCGCTCTTTCTTTTATTTGGAACACACAACACTGGAGAAGAAGCCATGGGACAGATGGATACGCAGAATCGAATCGTCCACGGTTGTCAGCTCACGGTACTCACGTGCATGGATTTTCGCCTCCACGGGGCGACCAACCTGCCGCACTACCTGGCACAGCGCTTCGGCGAGCACGCCACGTACGATCTGCTCACGCCTCCAGGCGCGTGCTACTCGCTGATTCACGACGGTGAGGTCGAGCGCCAGAGGATTCTCGACCACCTCGCGCTTTCGGTGAGCCTCCACGCTCCAGAAACCATCCTCATCATCCCGCACATCGACTGCGGACGCTACCACGCGGCGCGAAAGTTCTTGTCCATGGAGGACGAGATCGACCAATTGACGCAGGATGTGCTCATGTCCGGCAAGATGCTGCTCAGGCAGTTCCCCAAGGCCGAGGTTCGCGGGTTCATAGCCAAGGTCAGCGATCGCATGACGATCGGACTGGAAGAGGTGCACTCCGCTCCGATCGAGTCCCGAAGGGGGACGCTGCAATTCAGCAGCGCTTCATAGTGCCTGTTCCAACGCTCTGGCGGCGACCTTCACGGCGCCGTTTTTTCTTGCTAACGTATTTCCACTATGAGCCATAAATGTTCAAACCTTGTTCTGCATTGCATGGACTTTCGTTTCATGCGAGGCATACGCGAGTATTTGGATAAGAACGGCTTCACAGGAGATACGGATCTCGTGTCCATCGCTGGCGCGGCAAAAAACCTGCTTGCATCCGCTGATCCGTCATCAACTGCTACCGCTCGTTTGCAAATAAAGTTGTCCCATGATTTGCATGGGATATCTCGCGTGATTTTAATGAACCATCTTGATTGCGGCGCATACGGCGGACGCGCGGCTTTCGCATCGGATGAGGAAGAGTACTCAAGGCACGCGGAGGATTTGAGGTCGGCGCGCGCGTCGATTGTCTCTGAGTATCCATCGACTGAAGTCCGACTTATAATTGCAAAGATTGATGCAGACGGAAATGTGAGTTTCGAAGAAATCGATGACCGAACTTCTTGAAGGTTTGAACGACGCGCAGAAAACGGCTGTCACGCACGGCAACGGGCCTCTTTTGATTGTCGCCGGCGCGGGGACTGGAAAGACAGCCGTGCTTACGCGACGATATGCGTGGTTGTTGAAGGAGCGGTCGCTCGACACATCGCGGATTCTATCTCTTACTTTTACTGATAAAGCGGCGGGGGAGATGGAAGATCGCATTCTTCAGCTTCTCCCGAACGGTTCTTATGATTTTTGGGTTCATACGTTTCATGGGTTTTGCCAACGAGTTCTTGAATCTCATGCCGTAAAAATCGGTCTGCCTCACAAGTTCAAGTTGTTGAATGAGACGGAAGCGTGGTTGTTCGTAACGCGGCACTATAGAGAGTTTCCGCTCGACTATTATACGCAACTCGGAAATCCCAGAAAGTTTCTAGCAGCTCTGCTTAAGCATTTTTCTCGCGCTCAAGACGAGGATATTTCTCCGGAAGCGTATTCGGCATTTGCAAAAGAGATCGCGTTGGATGCGGATGTTGAAACAGAAAGAAGTAGATTGGAAGAGCTGGCTTCGTGTTATGCGATGTATCGCCGACTTATGCGCGATGAGGGATATTTGGATTTTGGAAGTTTGCTCATCGAGACTCTTCGATTGTTTCGCGAACGTCCGGAAATTTTATCCGCGTATCAAAAACAGTTCGACTCGATTCTCGTGGACGAATTTCAGGATACCAATGGCGCGCAATATGAATTGATAAAACTTTTGGCGGGACAAGATCGCAATATCACGGTGGTAGGCGACGACGATCAGGCGATTTACAAATTTCGCGGTGCGTCGTTATCAAACATCCTGCAGTTTCGCGACGACTTTCCTGACGCGACAACCGTGGCTTTGCGTCAAAATTATCGTTCAGCGCAGGAAATCCTGGACGTTTCCGGCGCGTTTATCCGCAAGAACGATCCGAATCGTCTTGAATCGCAATTGAAAGAGATAGGTTTTGATAAAACACTGCAATCCGCTCGATACGACGTGAGGGGGGATGTGCGAGCGATTTGGTATGAAAATATAGAGGACGAGGCAGAAGCCGTTGTAGAGCGGATGATTGCGTTGAAAGACTCTGACCCTGAAACGCAGTGGAATGACATGGCGATCCTCGCGCGATCGAATGAAAGCGCAATGCCTTTCGTGCGCGCGCTTGAAAGGGCGAATGTTCCGTATCTTTTTCATGCGTTACGCGGTTTATATTCCAAGCCCGTGGTTTTGGATTTGTTGGCATTGCTCGGCATGTGCGTTTCAACTCAAGATTCTCCGTTCGCATTTCGTGTTCTCACACTGCCGTCATTTGAATTTCCTCCATCGGATCTCGCGAATGTGATCCGTTTTTCGGAAAAGAAGCGTATCGGATTATGGGACGCGTTGCGGCGCATTCCTCAAGGTGAAGATGGCATTTCGGACGCTGGGAAAATTGCTGCAGAAAGCGTCCTGTCCCTTTTTGATTCTCTCACGATCGCATCTCATCGCGAGCCGCCGTTGTCCGTTTTGCATACAGCGATAAAGCGAAGCAAGATTCTAGAAAGCGTTCTTGCCGGAGACGAAGCGTCGAGAATAGAACAGATCGCGTATATCAATGCGTTCGTCCGCAGAGTCGAGCGATACGAATCATTGAGACATAACCCGACGGTTCTTGGATTATTGGAAGAGGTTCGGATGGAGATCGAGAGCGGGGATGACGGAGCATTGCGATCTGACCCGAACGACGGTCCGGATCAAGTAAAGGTGATGACGGTTCACGCGTCAAAGGGATTGGAATTCAAACATGTTTTCGTGGTCTCGCTCGTTGATCAGCGTTTTCCTACGCGCGAAAGAGAGGACGCGATTCCGCTTCCGGACGGACTTGTTCGCGAAAAAATCTACAAAGGCGGGACGCATCTCGAGGAAGAACGGCGCCTCATGTACGTCGCAATGACAAGAGCGAAACAGTCTCTCACGCTTACTGGCGCGGCTGACGTCGGAGGAATTAGAAAGAAAAAGCCGTCGGTATTTTTTGAAGAAGCGTCGGTTGAGGTCTCGACAGCACCGATCGGTAAAGATCGCGTGAGTCAATTCGCGAATATCGCAGAACGTCCCACGCGCGAGACAAGAGAGACGGAGCTTTTGACGTATTTACCGCTCAAACGGAGGTTTTCATTTACGCAATTAGCTGCGTTCCGGAGCTGTCCCATGCAATATAAGTTCGCGCACGTTTACCGTATCCCGATCATCGGTTCGCATCAGAAAAGTTTCGGACAAGTGATGCACTCCACGCTTCACGATATTTTGGAAAATCACGCAGAGCGTGGAAAAGCTGCGCAGGTTTCGCTATTCGAGACATCCGCGCAAACAGAAATCCCAACTTCAGGACTGCGCGTAACAAAAGACGAGGCCATGGAGATCTATGAGACGCGCTGGAATGAAAATGATTTTTGGTATCCTGATCGTGCCATGTATGACAAGTATTATTCGGAAGGAAAAGACGCGGTTTCGCGGATGTGGAATATTTGGAACGAGAAGCCGCCGTCGGTCGCTGCGCTCGAGCTTAATTTCGACTGGAAGATCGGCGAGCACTCGATACGAGGGAGTGTGGACAGGATAGACGATTGCGGAGATGGTACGGTCGCGATCTTCGACTATAAAACCGGACAGCCGAAGTCCGAGGAGGATATCGGCAAAGAAGATCGCGAGCAGCTTCAAATCTACCAACTCGCGATGGAATGTCGCGGCATGAAAGTTTCATCTCTCTCGTACGTCTATCTCCAAAACGGAGAGAGCGTTAACGTCCCGACGTTAGGGGAGAAAGAACGTGTGCCGTTTACCGATGCTCTTCTTGAGAGGATGAATGAAATCTTGAAATCCAGATTTACGCCGAAACCGTCCCAGTTCGTCTGCAAATTTTGCGACTTTAAGAACATCTGCGAGTTTAGGAAGACTTGATGATATGACGTTTCACTCCATAAAAAGAATTATGCCGTCCGTTCTCGCGGGACGGTCGTTTACGCACCAACTGGAGGCGTTTCAAGTGCTGGAGCACGCCGTTGCCGCTGTATTGGGGCTTTGGGGAGACGAACGCGCTCGGTTTGTGACTCCGATATCTTTTGCTGACGGAACTCTGAAATTTGAATCAACATCCGCCGTTGCAATGCAGCAATTTCGCGTTGATGAAGTTCGGATCTTGAATGAAATTAATAGGAGATGCGGGAGTAGAAGGGTGGTGCGTTTGGACGTGAGATCAAAAGGGTTTTGAAGAACTACAAAATCGCATTATGCAATATGACTTCTCTCGCTGCGGAACTCGCTTCGCTCGAGCAGTCCTCGCTTCGAGAAGTCATATTTCATAATGCGATTTGTGTACGTCGTGATATAATCACGACATGACGTTTAGGATTTATCTTATGTTCATGGCGGTGGCTACTGCTTTGGCGACTTTTGCGTGGGGTGTCATTGTTTGGAATACGGACCCGTTTGAAACCGGCATTACTGGATTTTTGATGTTCTATCTCACTTTGTTTATGACTTTGGTTGGTGCGCTTACGATTCTTGGATCTCTTTATCGCGTTCATATTTTGAAAAGAAAGGACGTGCTGATCAGAGAGGTTAAGATTTCGTTCAGACACGCCATTGCGCTTGCCATGGCTGGAATCGCGGCTTTGGTTTTGTCAGCCCAGGGCAAGTTGCACTGGTGGTCATTCCTAATCCTGATAGTTACTTTTTCAATAGTCGAATATTTGTTTTTGGTGAAAGAAGAGTCGCGTCGTTCTTGAACACCAAATCGACTCATTGGTTAGACTTGATTAACTCGCGACTGCGTGTCTAAATAGTACACGTATGTTTGATATGTTGACTTCCCGTTTGTCCAAAGATCTGGGCGTAGATCTTGGAACCGCAAACACCCTCATGTTTTCCAAGGGTAAGGGAATAGTAGTGAACGAACCTTCGTTCGTTGCCGTCAATCTTCGTAATGGGCAGATTCTAGCGGTAGGTCATGACGCAAAGGCGATGCTGGGAAAAACGCCGCCCCATGTTCAGGTGACGCGCCCTCTTCAACGCGGAATAATTTCGGATTTTGAAGTGACCGAAAAGATGTTGCGGTTTTTCTTTGAGAAAGTTCATCGTGAAAGTTCCGCGTTGATTCCAAGGCCTCGTGTTGTAGTGGGAGTTCCTCTAAACGTTACGGAAGTTGAGAGGAAAGCCGTTGGAGATGCGGTACTCGCCGCCGGAGCGCGAGAGGTTCATATCGTGGAAGAACCGATGGCGGCGGCGATCGGCGTTGGACTCCCGATAACGGAGCCGATCGGCAATTTGATAATCGACATCGGAGGCGGGACTACCGAAATCGCGGTTATCTCGTTGAACGGAGTGGTCACATCCAAATCCATTCCAATCGCAGGAGACGAGATGAATCGCAATATCGTCCAGTACGCGCGAGACGTATTCAATCTTTTGCTCGGAGAGCGCGTCGCGGAAGATGTAAAAATAGAAGCGGGTAGCGCGATCCCGCTTTCTGAACGGCGTGAAGTTTCTATGCGCGGTCGTGATTTATTGTCCGGATTACCACGCGAAATCATGGTTAGCGACGAGCAGGTTAGAGAGGCACTCGCTCGTTCCGTCAAAGCGATAGTCGAACACATAAAATCAATTCTGGAAATAACGCCGCCGGAATTAGTCGCTGACATATATCGACAGGGCATCGTTTTATCCGGAGGCGGCGCGCTTCTTCGCGGCTTGGACAGGGCGATTTCGGAAGGTACAGGGTTGGCCGTCAGAATCGCGGACGAGCCGTTATTTGCGGTCGTTAGGGGAGCCGGTTTACTGCTGGAAGACCGCAGATTGTTAAAAGACGTATCGGTTCCAATAACTGACTTAATGCGCTAGGGAGGAGGAATCATGAAGATCCGCTCAAGACTTTTAATCGCAACGATAGCTCTTGTTCTTGTATTATCCGTTTTGCAAATCTCGCGTCTTATGCAGCCAGTCGAAGACGCGTTTCGAACGGTTCTTCTTCCGGTTGGAAGATTTTTTGCGACAATCGGAACTGGTACGCGTGATTTATTGATCGGGTCGCCGGAGTTCAACGAACTTCGTGATCGAAATAACGAGCTGGAAGCGCGGGCGCGTTCGTTGGTCGTTGATTATGTTCGTTTGCGCGCCTTGGAAGAGGAGAATCGCTCACTTACGTCTCTCCTTGAGTTTAAACGACAAACCGGATACGAATCCGTACCCGCTCGCATCATCGTTCGCAGTGTCAATCCTCGTTCGGCAACGGTTGTAATTGATAGGGGATCGAAAGACGGCGTTGAGACAGGAATGGCTGTAATTGTTGGTAATGGGATTTTGGTCGGAAAGGTCACGGCATTAAAGGAGCGCGTGTCAACAGTCACTCTGGTTTCGGATCAATCAAGTCGACTCGCCGCCGCATCTTCCGGCGGGAATCGCTTGTTCGGATTGGTAGAGGGGAGTGGGAATCAAGTTGCGCGTCTAACGCTTGTACCGCAATCCGAATCGTTGGAACGCGACGACATAATCGTTACGGCGGGTACTGAAGAAAAGATCCCGCCAAATCTCGTCATAGGGATCGTCAACGACGTTCAGGGCACGGATACGGATCCATTTAAGAGCGCGTCCGTGGAGCCACTGGCTAAAAGAGATCAATTGAATATCGTGATGGTTTTATTGCCAAGCGCATTTCGTCCCGAAGAACCGTGATTATGACAAAAAAACGCTGGACGTTGGTAATTGCCGTATCCATAATTATCGGCTTGGCGCAGGTTTGTTTTTTTAGTTTACTTCCAACGCCATGGCGTGAATTTTTGCCGGTGCTTCCGATAGCGGCGATATTTTTGATTCTAAATCGTCCGACAGCCGCTTTGGTTTTTGCCGGCACCGGAGGATTTATCGTAGATCTTTTTAGTCCCGGAGTTTCCAAGTTCGCGGTTGCCGAATATCTTTTGATCATAATAGCGCTGGCGTTTATTTTGGAATCGGTTTTAACGAATCGCTCCGTCTATGTCATGGCTACGCTTGTTATCATCGCTCGAACGCTTTCGGCAATTTGGGAGATCGTCGCGGCATTCGCTTCCAATTTACTTTTCAAAACCGTTTTCCAGACAGTTTCGGTTCAAGCTTTTTTTATTTCTTGCGCCTGGGATGTTTTTTCGGTCGCCGTTTTATTTTTTATAATCGCTCGCTTCACACGTAGATTTCTTACGCCTGTCATTCAAAACGGATCATATGAGTACTGATCCGTTCCAGTGGAGAAACGATGGCGGGCTTGGTCAATCAATAAGGACCGAAACGCCGTCCGTGATTTCCCACGAAGTGATGTATGAAAAAGATTTCACGCATGTCAAAGATAGCCCTTTGTTCATGGGAAACGCGATTCCACAAAAACGTTTCAAGATGGTGGTCGGTCTGGTTGCGTTGACGATTACAGTACTCGTGGGCCGCGCTTTCTGGATGCAGATCGTAAACGGAGCTTCCTTTCGCGCGCAGGCCGACAGAAACCGTTTGCGTTATGAAGTTGAGCTGTCAAAGCGCGGAGTTATTCGCGATAGGAATGGAGTCGTTCTCGCCGAAAACATGCCTTCATTCGAAGTTCGCGCGATCGAACGACTTTTGCCATTGCATGAAAGCGAACGAGCGGAGCTTCTTGCAAAAGTTGGTCGCATAATCGGGCTTCCTGTCACGGAAATCGAGCAGATATTCGCTTCATCAACAGATCCTGATGCCAGCTCCGTACTTAAGCGCGACATCCCTTATGAGCAGGCGATTGCCGTAAATATTCTAGCCGGACAAAATCCGTCTTTGGAGATCGCGGTTGGAAGTAAGAGAAAATATCATTCAGCGCCGGATGTTTTGAGTCTTTCGCATGTTCTTGGCTATCTCGCTCCAATCACTCCGGAAGAATTGGATGAGAAGAGAAAACAGGGATATAGCCAAATTGATTTGATCGGAAAGACGGGAGTTGAAGCGGAGTATGAAGAGACGCTGCGTGGGACTCCTGGAGTCACGATTTATGAAGTTGACTCTCGGCATAGGAAGACCGCGGTAATCGAAGAGCGACCATCAAAAGATGGAACGGATCTAGTTTTGGCGATTGATGCGCGTTTGCAGTTGGCGGCTGAACGCGCGCTTCGCGACGGTTTACAAAAAGCCAAGGTTACGCGTGGAGCTGTTGTGGTGCTTGATCCGCAAGACGGAGAAATTCTAGCGGCTGTTTCACTGCCAGCTTACGACAACAATATATTTTCAGGCACTGTTTCGTCGACGCGATATAGAAGTTTGCTGCAAGACGAAGATCGTCCGTTTCTTCCGCGCGCGTGGGCCGGAGTTTATCCGTCCGGTTCAACGGCAAAGCCGGTAATCGCTACAGCCGGTTTGGCAGAAGGCGTGATTACGTCGAAGACCACGGTGCTTTCGACCGGAGGTTTGCAGATAGGCCCGTGGTTTTTTCCGGATTGGAGCGCCGGAGGTCATGGCGTTACGAATGTGCGTCGCGCTATTGCGTGGTCAGTGAACACGTTTTTTTACGAACTCGGAGGAGGATATGAAAAATTTATCGGTCTTGGCGTGGATCGTTTGACCGATTGGATGCGGAGGTTCGGGCTTGGATATAAAACCGGTTTGGATATGCCCGGCGAAGCGGCTGGGTTTGTTCCGTCACGCGAATGGAAGGAAAAGGTAAAAGGCGAGAGATGGTACATCGGCGATACATACAACCTTTCGATAGGACAAGGAGATCTTTTGGTGACTCCGCTTCAGGTCGCTTTATTTACAGCTGAAATTGCGAATGGAGGTTTGAAGATAACTCCGCATTTTATGAAATATCAGACGTCCAACGTCGGACGTCCGACGTCGGAGAGGGTGGCGCCGGAGGATGCTGTGCAGACCGTGCGGCTTGGGATGAGGGATACGGTAATATACGGCTCTGGGCGAGCTTTGGCGGGGTTTCCGGTACCTGTGGCCGGAAAGACGGGGACAGCGCAATGGAGGAGCGATAAAGCGAACCACGCGTGGTTTACGGCGTTCGCGCCCTTTGAAAAGCCGGAGATCGTTGTGACGGTTCTTCTCGAAGAAGGAGTGGAGGGATCGAGGACAGCGATTCCGGTGGCGAGAGCGGTGTTGGACGCGTGGTTGAAACTCCGGTAGTGCCGGGCTTGTCCCGCCCTGGATGCGGAAAACGGGGAGGGCGGGACAAGCCCGCCCCTACGCGGATATTCGGGTACAAATTATTGACACGTCTCATTTAATATGGTTTTTTAGTGTAGCTCCTTTTCTTATTGACGGACCGAACGAACAACCCATGGGCGGCTTGGCAGTCCTATACACAACGGAGATAGCAGAATGCAGCTCGAATATCACCAACTCCCCCTCGTGCCGCAAGAGCCGTTCAACACGGATGGTCTAGGCGAGGAGTTCGACGAGATCGATCCCCAGATCGCCATGGTCAAGTTTGAGCCGACCGCTGCAAGAAGCCGGCCTATCAAGGATTTCGTGGCCATGAACGGATACCTGATCCGGCTGACGTGTGGCGGCCGAACTAGAGACGCGTTGAATCTCGGCGCAGAACGCGGATTCCTTCCGGGGTCGCCGAACGAGCTTCTCGCGTACGCGCGCATCAAGCAGGAGAGCTGCGGCTCCGAAACCATCGTCGCGCTCGGCGCGGTCGCCGAAATCTTGCGCGAACGCAAGATCCTTTGCCTGGAAGTAGGCGAAGACGGCAAGCGGCGTCTCACGCTGGTAAACGCGAACGGGCCGTGGACACCGAGCACGAAGTTCTTCATGATCGGCGGCGAAGCCGAGAACGAGAGCGTGCCGGCGGAGCGAACGCCGCTTGCTAAGGTGCAGCAACTCATCTACCCGGACAAGGAGTTCCGCGTGCAGGTAGACAGCGCGGAGCCGCTCGATCTCGGCAAGATGAACGGGATCTTCTCGTGGTGCGACCCCATGTGGGACGAGCCGCATCGCGACGTGTACATTCACGAGTCGCTGCGCGGAGTACCGATCCGCTTGGGACAGCGCCGCTTTATGGTGAAGCGGTTCCTTTGGGAAATGACCGTGCAAGACGTGGACGCGTGGGCGAAAAAGCACGGGCTGAATCCCGCCACCTTGGTCGAGACTGCGGTGTTCGTCGCCTCGAGGCCGTCGATCTGCAGGAGAGAGATCGTCACGTACGGAACGTACACGGTGTCCGACGACGTCGCAGTCGTGCCCATGCTCCTGCTGGGTTCTGGCGGCCGCCGTTTGCTCGACAGCGTCAAGCGCGACATCTGCCACCCGCCCGGCACCTCGTTCCTCCTCGTCGGAGACTGACAGTCTCCGGCTCTCGCTAACAGCGCGTCGCTCTCCGACGCGCTTTTTTTAATATAGCTTTTTGTTAATAATTTTCTTGTTCACGCATTATTTTGTCATCCCCGCGGAGGCGGGGATCCATTTCCTCGAAATATTTGGAAGTGTGTTTTCACGGTCTGGTTTCCCGCCTACGCGGGAATGACACTGGAGATAGATTTGACGACAATAGATATCATAAGGTACTTTTTAATCAATGACGCGCGACTTGAAAACGCGCGCGTTTTATTCGCTCAACACGTATGTCAGACAATGTTCACTACTTAAGTTCGGAAAAACTCCAAAGTCTCACGGAGGAGCTTAAGGATCTCAAGAAGGTAAAGCGTCGCGAAACTGCCGCTAAAATTGAAACCGCAAAAGCTCTTGGGGATCTTTCGGAAAACGCGGAATATCACGAAGCGAAAAATGAAATGGCGTTTATCGAAGGACGAGTACAAGAGATCGAAAGCATCCTGAAAAATTATTCTATTATCGAGACTGGAAGTTCGAGTACCGTCCGCGTAGGTTCCACGATTGAGGTGGAAGTACAAGGTAAAAGCCGGACGTACAAAATCGTAGGATCGAATGAAGCGGATCCTGCGCAAGGATTTATCTCGAACGAATCGCCGATTGGCAAAGCTTTTTTGGGACATAACAGAGGTGATTCCGTAGAAGTAACCTCACCGAACGGAACACAGACATATAAGATTATTTCGGTTAGCTGAAATGACACTTGACCAAGAAGTGAACGCAGAGTATTTTGCAGCGTAATGAATATGCCGCTTGCAGAACAAGAAATACGAAAGGAGAAACTGAACGCGCTTCTTTCGGAAGGTATAAATCCTTACCCGTCGACGCCGAAGCGAACGGCGAATTGCGCTGACGCGATTGAGTCGTTTGCCGATTGGAGCGCGGAGAAAAAATCAGTCGTGCTTTGCGGACGCATTTTGATTACGCGTGTGCACGGCGGTCTTTTGTTCGCGGATTTGAAAGACGCGTCCGGGAAAATTCAACTTTTATTAAAGGAAGATTCGATCGGCTCCGAATCGTTCGCGCGATTTCGAGATCGTATCGATCCCGGGGATTTTGTTCAGGCGACCGGTGTTCTTATTGAGACGAAGCGCGGGGAAAAATCTCTTGAAGTTTCTTCTTGGGATATTTTGGCGAAAGCGCTTCTGCCGTTGCCGGAGAAATTTCACGGACTTCAAGACCAGGAGATCAGATACCGTCAAAGAGAGTTGGATCTTATTTCAAATCCGGAAGTGCGAGAGGTTTTTCGTCTTCGTACGAAAATAGTTAAAGCTTTTCGACGAGCTTTGGAGGACGAGGGTTTTGAAGAGGTCGAGACTCCGATTTTTCAACCAATCGCAGGCGGAGCAACGGCGCGTCCGTTCATTACGCATCACAATGCCCTTGATATTCCGCTTTATCTCCGCATCGCTCCGGAACTATATTTGAAGAGGTTGATCGTCGGCGGTTATGAAAAAGTTTTTGAGATTGGGCGTCAGTTCCGCAACGAGGGCATCGACTGGACGCACAATCCTGAATTCACGTCTATCGAGTTTTATTGGGCGTATAAGGATTATCATGACTTGATGGAGTTTACGGAAAAACTGATTTGCCGCGTAATTTCAGAAGTTAATAACGGTTCGTTGAAATTGAAGAACGAAGAAGTCGAGATAGACTTTAAGGCACCTTGGCTGCGCGTCCGTTTTCGCGACGCGGTTCTGAAAGAGACGGGGATTGATATCGAGGTTTTGTCTCACAAGGAATTGGTAGCTGAAATGAAGAAATTAAAGATAGAAGCGGATTATGCGACTGCGCATATTGGAAAATTATACGATGAACTTTATAGCAATTCCGTGCGCAAAAAACAGATGCAGCCGATGTTCATAACCGATTATCCTATCGAGATGGAACCGCTCGCGAAAAAGTGCGTGGACAATCCGCGCTACGTTCAAAGGTTCCAATTACTCGCCGCTGGACGAGAATTGCTCAAGGCGTACTCAGAATTGAACGACCCGATAGACCAACGCGAACGATTTGTCGCTCAACAGGAGTTGCAACTCGCCGGAGATCTTGAAGCGCAGACAATTGACGAAACTTTTCTCGCCGCGCTCGAACATGGGATGCCTCCGACGGCAGGGTGGGGGATGGGAATCGATCGATTTGTCGCATTACTAGCCAATGTCCACAGCGTAAAAGACGTTATTCTGTTTCCTACGATGAGGCCTGAAAATCAGGTCAAGCAAAAGCCCCTCTTGCCAAATAAACCAAAAAACGTTAAACGTACGTAAACGTATGGTAAAAACTGTAATGTGCTTTGGCACGTTTGATTCGCTTCACCCGGGCCACGACGATTATTTTCGTCAGGCGCGCGAGCATGGCGACCAGATCTATGTTGTCGTAGCTTGCGATAGCACGGTAGTAGACTTGAAAGGAGATTTGCCGCAGACGAACGAAACCGATCGTTTGGCGCATATTCTAAATCATCCCTTAGTGGATGAGGCAATGTTGAGTTATCCTGATGATACGTATCGTGCAATCGAAGAAATCAATCCTGATGTTATTTGCCTCGGATACGATCAAGAAGCGTTTTCCGATGATTTGGATATAGAGTTGACGCGACGCGGTTTAGCTACCACGGTGGTACGATGTCAGCCGTACGTGCCGGACACTTTTAAGTCTTCTTTGTTACGCGGCGCGCGAATTACGGAAGATGGATTTCAACAGGAAGACGAGTCGGAAGAAGAGGGGATACCGCTTTAAATATGTTGGATTCAAAATACGTTCGAGAGCATGTTGAAGAGGTGAAAAAAAATTGCGCGCTTCGACACGCGAATGTTGATGTTGACGCGTTCGTAAAAGTTGATGCGGAAAGATTGTCGCTCATGCAGGAAGTTGAGTCTCTTCGAGCTGAACGAAACGTGATTGCAAATGAGATGGCGTCAGTGAAAGAAAAGGGCGATCGCGAACCGTTAATCGCAAAAGGAAAAAGATTGAAAGAAGATATTTCGGAAAAAGAGGCAAATCTGGCTGAATTGGAAGGGGAGTGGAATTCACTTCTCGTAAGAATGCCGAACCTTTCACATCCGTCCGTTCCGGAAGGCGAATCCGATAAGGATAATGTGGAAGTCCGTAAAGTCGGTAAAGTCCGTAAAGTCGAAAGTTCACTCAATCATTTGCAGTTGGCGGAAAAGCACGATCTTATAGATTTTGAACGCGGCGCGAAAGTTTCCGGCGCGAAATTTTATTTTTTGAAAGGAAAGCTGGCGATTTTGGAACAGGCGCTAATACGATACGGAATCGATTTCGCGGTTCGCGAAGGATTTGAAATGCTTACGACTCCGGATTTGGCGAAAGAGGAAGTTTTGGTCGCAAAGGGATTTTTGCCGCGCGGCCCGGAGAAGCAGATTTATTACGTCGAAGGGGAGGATTTGGCGCTTGTCGGAACATCGGAAATCACGGTGCTTGGATATCACATGAACGAAACGCTCGCGGCGGAAGAGCTTCCTAAAAAGTACGTTGCGTTTTCTCATTGTTTCCGAACTGAAGCCGGCGCGTACGGACGGGAATCTTTCGGATTGTATAGAGTCCATCAATTTTCAAAAGTTGAAATGTTCGCGTTTTCAAAACCGGAACAATCCGAGGCGATTCATTTTGAATTTTTGCGTCTTGAAGAAGAGTTTTGGAAATCATTGGAAATTCCTTATCGCGTAGTGGATTGCGCGTCCGGCGATTTGAGCGGGTCTGATTATCGTCGTTTCGACATTGAGGCGTGGATGTTCGGAAAAGGGGAGAGTGGGGAATACGGCGAGGTTACTTCCACCTCCGATTGTTGGGACTATCAATCAAGAGGATTGTCCATCAAGTACGCTTCAAAAGACGGTGAAAAAGGATTTGTTCATACTTTGAATGGAACGGTCGTGGCGACGCCGCGCGCAATGATCGCGATTCTTGAAAATCATCAACAGGAAGACGGATCGATTAAAATCCCAGCGGTCTTGGTGCCTTACTGCGGATTTGATAAGATTGGGTGAGATCAATACGAAGTTTATTTAAGTTTCGACTGCGGAACTCGCTTCGCTCGGGCAGTCCTCGTCTCAACTTAAATAAACTTCGTATTGAACGTCGGGGGAGAGGCGTTCGTTTGGAAGGGGAATTTTGATTTTATCCTCCCACTTTATTAAAAGGGGGAGTTAGAGGGGGTTATTCCCCGTATTGAATTTGAATTTAGATGAAACATAAAATATGGGTTGAAATTTCTAAAAGCGCGCTGGCGAAAAACGTCCGTGCTTTTCGTAATCATGTCGGAAAGCAAACCTCGGTTATGGCCGTTGTAAAATCAAATGCGTACGGACACGGCTTGATCGAAACCGCTCGTATTGCTGATTCAGCCGGAGCGTCGTGGTTTGGCGTGGATAATGTCGATGAAGGAATTGCGTTACGAAAAAATGGGATTAAGAAGCCGATTCTGGTTTTGGGATACACTCTCAACTCGCGGCTGAAAGACTGCGTTGACCACGGACTTTCGTTCGTCGTCTATAACATCGAAACGGTAAGAGCACTTCGATTGTTGAAGCTCAAATCCAGATCCGCTTTTGTTCATATAAAAATTGAAACTGGGACGACTCGTCAAGGAGTTTCAGGGGCAGATCTCTCACGCCTCGTTAGAGAATTGAAGAAAACGAAAGGCGTTGTAATAGAAGGCGCGTCAACTCATTTCGCGAATATCGAGGACACGTCTGATCATTCTTATGCGGAAGAACAATTACAGAAATTTAGAGACGGACTTTCAATAATGGCTAAAGAAGGAATAGATCCACTTTGGAAGCACGCCGCATGTAGCGCTGCTACGGTTTTGTTTCCTGATACGTATTTCAATCTCGTTCGATTGGGAATTTCCATGTACGGACTTTGGTCGTCAAAAGAGACGCTGGTTGTTGCGCGAAAGGAACATTGTACTCTTGATATCGTGCCTGTGATGACGTGGAAAACAGTTGTAGCGCAAATAAAACGAGTTACAAAAGGTACGTCGGTGGGATATGGATTGACCGGTCGAGTTACGCGAGCGTCACGAATCGCAGTTATTCCTGTTGGATATTGGGATGGATATGATCGTGGTCTTTCAAACATCGGTGCCGTGCTTGTAAGAGGAAAACGTTGCAGAATTGTCGGCAGGATTTGTATGAATATGTTTATGGTCGACGTGACTGATGTTAAGAACGTTCGTGTAGAGGACGAGGTCGTTTTGCTTGGAGCACAAGGGCGAGAAAATGTTTCAGCGGAAAATATCGCACGTGATACGGGTACCATCAATTACGAAATTGTGACACGCATCAATCCACAAATTTCGCGAATCGTCGTATAATCTAATCATGAAAGAACCGCAAAGGTTCGGAGAAGGGGTTTATAGATCCGAGCGACTGACTCGACGAAAATCCGCTTATACGGCCACATTGATTTTGATTGGATCTTTCGCTATTTTTGGATGGTGGTGGTTTTTATTTTTGTCAGGTTTTTTTGACGCGAATAAAATAGAAATCATAGGTCTACGTGGGCTTGAGATGGGAGAGGTAGTAGGGGAAATGGATAAAATCTTTTCTGAAGCGAAGTGGAAGCCGTGGCATTCGAAAAACCTTTTTATGCTTGATACGGAATATGTGCGAAGCGCATTGAAAGATCGTTTGTTTATTGAAGAGGTAGTTGTGGATAAGTCCTATCCTGATATTTTACGACTCAAGATTACTGAAAAGCAGAGAAGTGTGGTTTTGGTGACGAATGACATATATGTGAACGTTGATGCTTCAGGTGTAGTTACTGGTGCAACCGAAGGCGGTACTTTGTATGTTGCGCGTGATATCGTTGCCGCTCGTTCAATAACTGGTGAATATTCACCTTCGGTTATTTTGATGCCAACCGCCGAACCGCCGACACCCGGGTTCCAAGTAGCTAAACCGGAGCAAGTTCGCAGATGGCTCGATATAATGCGCTCAGTTGTTTTGAGGGGTATAAAGATACGTTTCATGAAGCTAGAGAGCCCTGAAGCGAATCTGGCGCGTATAGTGAGCGAGAAGGGCTACGACATTTACTTTGACCTCCAGGACCCTTTAGAACCGCAAATCGCAACGTATGAGGCGTATATGAAGACCAAGCCGGATGAGTCAAGGATTATGGAAAGAGTTGATGTGAGAGTACCTGGGAAAATATACGTAAAATAGCGAGTAGCGACAAGGAAGCGGATTTTACGATCACTAACAGTGTCGTAACAATCCGCGTAATGTTATGAGACTCATAAGATGCCGAAAACTCGTTTTTCTAATCTTATGTGTCTCATAACATATATTGTGCGACGCATAAGATTCTTTATAGCGCTACGCTCTTTTTGGACCGCTCCCCTGTTGAAGAATTTTTTTTGTTCACCTACGTGTATAAAATGAATCATCTCTACGATGTGTACGGATAAAAAAATTTTCTAACAGAAATATTTTAATCTAATTTTGATCAAGCTCGCACAAGTGTAATTTTTCACATTACCTCTCCCCTGTCGTAATGGCCGCGTTGCCTTGACAAAGCGTCAATACCTTGGCAGAAGCGATTTTGGAAATGGTAACCTCTCTTGACAAAATGGCTAGTTTGTGCTAATATGTTTAAACATTGACAACCAAAACCAAGGAGGAGCGCAGTGAAGCAGACGTCGGTGTTCGTGCAAATCGGGAGCCGTGAGAATAACCCAATCAAAGGGGCGATCAGCACGCTCGCAGAAGCTAGCGGCGGAGTTATCGTCTCCCAGCTGGTCAACGATCAGGAGATCGAGGCGGACATCGCGGTTGTCGACTCGGTTGAGAGGGCGCTTCTGGCCATCAAGGAGACCGAGCGTACGATCGTGCTTTTGGCTCACTCCAGCAAGGTGCAGGAGACGGAGTCGCGAGCGTTCGCAGCGCGCTACCCGACGAGAGTGAAGACCGGGTCGCTCCTCGTGAGCGATGTGGATGACAATTTCGTGGTGACTCTCATGGCGTCAGTCGCCAACAAGGCGCAGCAGGAGGTATCGCTATGAAGATCCTGCTTGTAGACGACAGCTTGAAGCACAGGCGGTCTGGCAAGAGTCAGCTCGAGGCGCGCGGTCACGAGGTGGTCGCCGTGAGTGAATACGGCGAGGCACGTGAGCTCGTGAAAGAGGGCGGATTCGACATTGCTCTCCTCGATCTTCTCATGCCGGCCGAGGCAACGACGCTCGGCCCAGAGGCGCGCGTCGAGCATGTCGGTCGCGAGATCGCAATCGGCTTTCCCCTCATCCTTTCTATGGCGGGGCAGGTCGGTAGGATCGCGGTCGCGACTGACATGAACCACGACGGGACAAAGAACTGGGCTCTGGTGCTGGAACGCCTCCTTGCC
>ERZ1292633.2068-Hain-H41-02um-R1-2068-length-20909-cov-6_pt1 | contig 20909 bp, 23 predicted proteins | sample MGYA00564406_ERZ1292633 | MGnify/ENA primary metagenome ERZ1292633 (study PRJEB36523, sample SAMEA6512639) | groundwater metagenome | collected 2019-01-08 | study: AquaDiva: Metagenomics assemblies of 32 groundwater samples
GGCGGTAGTTAGTCGAAATTGCTGCATCGATGTTCCTGACAACAAGCGAGTCCATTTGACTAAGGCCTCATTCATGTCTTCGCGCAAAGATTTGTCGATGTTGGCGCGGCGCACAATCGCTCCGGCCACTTCTAATGCTATCAGGTCTGGCGCGCCAAGATTTCCAGCTTCGTTGTTCCAAAATGAAAGGGCGGCATCACTTTGCGCCTCCCAAAATACCCATTTTGCCGCGAGGCTGGCATCTACGATGATCATTCCTCATCCCGCATCTGACGGATTAGTGGTGTGCTATCTGGCAACAGACCGTGTTTTTTGCGCATACGCCCATGAAAATCAGCAAGTTCATGTGCGATCTCGGCTGTTGTTGGGATACTGGCCGCGAGAATAGCCCGCACTTCAGCCTCAAGAGAGCGACTATTTTGAGCAGCGCGATTCCCTAGACGAGAGTAAAGGTCGTCATCGACTTTACGGACTGTGATGGTTGCCATGATGTATCTCCTTGAGATCCTATGATTGCAATCATGCTAGCACATTGCTAGCATGATTGCAATTACCGCCCCCATTTCGTCCGTTCGCTCTTGCCAAAGCGGCCTTTGCGGGTGCCGGGTTTGCCCTCGTTGCTCCGCCCAACCCTCGGTGCGCGCGACTGTTCGTGCGGTAGGCCAAGCTCGTCGGCCTCCAGCCCCCGGATTTCGTCGCGCAGGCGCCCTGCCTCCTCAAACTCCAAATTGCCCGCCGCCTTGCGCATCTTGCCCTCCAGCTCGGTGATATAGGCCCTTAGATTGTGCCCGACCATGTGGGTCCGGCCATCCTCAAGCTCAATCGCTACCTGCACCCCATCGTTCTGGCTGACATGCGCCATGACATCGGCAATATCGCGCTTGATCGTCGTCGGGGTAATGCCATGTGCTTCGTTATACTCGACCTGTTTGGCGCGGCGGCGGTCGGTCTCCGCGATAGCGCGCGCCATGCTCCCCGTAATACGGTCGGCATAGAGGATGACGCGGCCATCGACATTGCGCGCGGCGCGGCCAATGGTCTGGATCAGCGATGTTTCGCTGCGCAAAAACCCTTCCTTATCGGCGTCGAGGATGGCAACCAGCCCGCATTCGGGAATGTCGAGCCCCTCGCGCAGCAGGTTGATCCCGATCAAGACGTCGTAAACCCCCATCCGCAAATCGCGGATCAGTGCAATCCGCTCCAGCGTTTCGACGTCGCTGTGCATATAGCGCACCTTCAGCCCCGCTTCGTGGCAATATTCGGTCAGATCCTCGGCCATCCGCTTGGTCAGCGTGGTAACGAGCGTGCGGTATCCGGCAGCGGCAACCGCGCGGGCCTCCATGATCAAATCATCGACCTGTTCCTCTATGGGTCTAATGATGACCGGCGGGTCGATCAGGCCGGTCGGGCGGATCACCTGTTCGGCGAACACACCCTGCGTTTTGTCCATCTCCCACGGCCCCGGCGTTGCGGAAACGAACACGCTTTGCGGGCGCATCGCCTCCCACTCGTTGAAACGCAGCGGGCGGTTGTCGATACAACTGGGCAGGCGGAATCCATATTCGGCGAGCGTGATTTTGCGCCGATGGTCGCCCTTGGACATCGCGCCGATTTGTGGCACCGTCTGGTGGCTTTCATCGACGAACAGCAGCGCATTTTCGGGCAGATATTCGAACAGGGTTGGCGGCGGTTCGCCCGGCAACCGCCCGGTCAGGAAACGGCTGTAATTCTCGATCCCCGCGCAGCCGCCCGTGGCCGCGATCATCTCCAGATCAAAATTGGTCCGCTGTTCCAACCGCTGCGCCTCTAACAGCTTTCCCGCCTCGGCCATGTCCTTCAGCGTCACGGCCAGCTCATGCTTGATCGCTTCGGATGCTTGTTTCAGCGTCGGGCCCGGCGTCACATAGTGCGAATTGGCATAAACGCGGACAAAATTGAGGCTCGCCGCTTTCTTGCCGGTCAGCGGGTCAAATTCGCTTATCTCCTCAACCTCATCGCCAAAGAAAGCGATGCGCCACGCGCTATCCTCATAATGCGACGGGAAAATCTCTAGGCTATCGCCGCGCACACGGAACGTGCCGCGCACGAACGCCGCGTCATTGCGTTTATATTGCAGCGCCACCAGCTTGCGGATGATTTCCTGCCGGTCCGCGCTCTCGCCTTTTTTGATGTCGAAAATCATCGCCGAATAGGTTTCGACCGAACCGATGCCATAGATGCAACTGACCGATGCGACGATGATAACGTCGTCGCGTTCGAGCAGCGAGCGTGTTGCGCTGTGCCGCATCCGGTCGATCGCCTCGTTCACGCTCGACTCTTTTTCGATATAGGTGTCGGTGCGTGGCACATAGGCTTCGGGTTGATAATAGTCGTAGTAACTGACGAAAAACTCGACCGCATTGTCGGGGAAAAAACTTTTGAACTCGCCATATAGCTGCGCGGCGAGGGTCTTGTTCGGCGCGAGGATCAGCGCCGGGCGCTGCATCGTCTCGATCACCTTGGCCATGGTGAAGGTCTTGCCCGACCCGGTGACACCCAGCAGCACCTGATCCTGCTCACCCGCCTGCGCCGCCGCGACCAGTTCGGCAATCGCGGTCGGCTGGTCGCCGGCGGGCGAATATTCGCTGACCAGCACGAACGGCTTGCCGCCTTCGGCCTTGGGCGGGCGGGCAGGGCGGTGCGGAACGAAATCGCCGCCTGTTTCGGGTTCGGCTAGGGATGTTCTGATTTGGATGGACATGTTCCCTTTATGGCCTCAATATGCGCCATGAGCAATGTTTAGAGTCGCGTGCGACCGGAAGGGGAAAACATGAAAATCAAACGGACAATTGCGACAACGTCGGTTTTTGCGCTCGCGCTCGTCGCGTGCAGCGACAATGAGCCCAGCAAGGCCGCCAGCAACGAAGAAACGGTCGAGGCCGAACTGGCGCAGGCGCATAGCCTTCAGCCCGGACAATATAGCAGCAATGTTGAAATTGCGCGTTTTGAGGTGCCCGGCATGCCAGCCGAACAGGCTAAGATGGTCGGTGAGATGATGTCGTCATCGGCGGCGGTCGAAAATAGCCATTGCCTGACGGCTGAGCAGGCGGGGCGTGGTGGGCGCGACATGTTTGCTGAGTTGGCAAAGGGTAATGGCAGTTGTCAATTCTCCGACTTTGATGTCGATGGCGACCATGTAACTGGTCACCTTAGGTGCAACGGCGGTGCTGGTGGTGCGCAGAGCGAAATGACGATGGTGGGGACAATGCAGCCGACCAGCTCTGATGTGCGCATGACCATGGCGATACGCGATAGCAATTTGCCGCAAGGCCGCGCCGAAATGGAAATGCATGTTACCACGCGCCGCACGGGTGATTGCACGGTTACGCCCGCCACCGCTGCACAGTAACAGAAAGACGAGGAGAACGACTATGATCGGTTATGTAACATTGGGGACCGCCAATCCCGCTGCGGCCCACGCTTTTTACGACGCGCTGCTGGGCAGCATCGGCGCCAAGCGGATGATGGAGTTTGGCGATTTCGTCATGTGGGGGGTTGGCATGGACAAACCCGGAATCGCCGTTACGCCGCCGCATGATGGCCAGGCGCAGCATCCCGGAAACGGCACGATGACCGCGCTTGTCGTCGATGAACGGGCAAAGGTCGATGCCGTTTATGCCAAGGCATTGGGGCTTGGCGGGACCTGTGAAGGGCCACCGGGGCTACGCGGTGACGAAGGACCACAGGCCTTTTACGGCGCCTATTTCCGCGACCTTGATGGCAATAAATTGTGCGTGTTCCGCATGGGTCCAGCATAGATATGGTAGCACTGCTTGATCGGCGCGCAACGCCGTTGATGCTTGGCCTGCTGTTCGGGTTGTTCGCGGTTGCGCTTGGTCTCATACTGGGAGACAACCCTGCCGAACAAGCACTGTTCGCGGCGCGATGGACGGCAAGAGCGGCGCTACCGCTGTTTCTTGTGGCCTATCTAGCGAACAGCCTGTTACGGCTGTGGCGAGGCGGCATCACCCGTGCATTGATGCGGCGGCGGCGGCAATGGGGGCTGGGGTTTGCACTGGCGCACACCATTCACCTGGTGGCACTAGGCATCAATGTGCTGGTCTTTGCCCCGCGCGAACCAGCTACCGTAATTGCCGGCGGCATTGCTTATGGCATGATCTATCTGATGGCGCTGACGTCGAACGACGCATCAATGCGCGCGATGGGCAAATGGTGGAAACGCATGCACAGTTTTGGGATCCATTACACATGGCTGATTTTCACGCTCAGCTATGCTGGCCGTTTTACCGATGGCGACGCCAACCACTATGCGACCGCGATAGTGCTGGCCCCCGTGATGTTTGGTGCGTTGGGCCTGCGCCTCTATGCGCGCTTTGGTCGTAGGCGGGTTGCGGCGGTTTAGGGTAGCGCCTGCACCGCTGGGCTGGCTTCACAGGTGGCGACCCGCGCTTCGTCTATCGGCGGTGTGGCGGTGGCGGGTGCGATTAGCTGCGCTTCACCCACCCGCCACGCAGCAAATCGCGGCGCATCGGCGCCTGCGCATGCCATAATCAGGCCCAGCATCTGCGGCGGCGTCTTTCGCGCTTCGTTCGACAGACGAAACGTCCCCCAATGGATCGGCATCGTCTGCGGCCGACCTAGACGGTTCCACAGAACCACTGCTTGCGCCGGGCCGATATGGCTGTCGATGTGCATTTGGCCGGGGGCAAAGCGGAAGGCCCCGATGGGTAGCATCGCCAAGCGCACCGGTGGCACGGTCCCGTCGGCGAGGCGAATCGCGGCGGCCTCCCCCGCCCATAACCCATCGCCAAAGCCGGTGTCGCCGGCAAAGAATATGCGCCCCGCTGGCGTATCGACGACAAAGCTCGACCATAAAGCGCGGTTGCGGTCGCTGCCCCAGCGGCTGCCCCAATGGTGGTTGCGGGTGACATGGACGGTGGCGGCACCTATGCTGGTGTGTGCGCCCCAATCCATGCCGATGGCGCCGATACCGTGCGCACGGAGCAGCGCGTCATTGCCCAGCGACGTGACAATCATCGGATGGTCGCGGTCCCACAATGCTTTCAGCGTTTCGATGTTGAGGTGGTCGTAATGATTATGGCTGACGACGATCAGGTCAATTTTTGGCAAATCATTGATCCGAATACCGGGGTCGGTGACGCGCTTTGGCCCGATACCAAACGGCCCGGCACGGTCCGCCCAGATCGGGTCGGTCAGCATGGCAAAGCCGCGCGTTTGGATGAGGACGCTGGCGTGGCCGATCCATGTCGCGGCCATCGCGTCGGCGGCAATTGGCTCTCTTGTGCAGCGGTTCCAATTTTCGATATGTGCGCCGCCCGTCATTGGCGGGCAGGGGTTTAGAGCGCTATGGGGATAGCCTTGGGTTATCGCCACATGGTCTGGCCATGGCGCGCGCCCTTCGCCCGTCACCATCCTGCGTATGAACCCTATCCGGCTGCCGCCGCTGGGCGGCGCGGCGCTATCCCCGCCATCAGGATTGAAGAAATGCGCGCCGTCGAAATGCGCGCTATCTGCGCCTTGATAATAGATGCGATCCAAAAAGCGCGGCACGATGGCAATAGCCAGCAGAACAAGGATGAGCGCCCACACAAGGATGGCGGCGGTGCGGCGTGCGATGGTGGCGATCAATCTATGGTTCCGTCTGCGGTGGTCGGCACAGCATAGCAATCGCGCCCGCTCTTACAATCCCTGCTCAAGCACGATAAGCCCTGCGCATGGCCACACGCTTTATCATCACGCTTTTTGCGCTCATATTAACGGTGGGGGCTTCGGCCCAGAGCCTTGCGCCCCCTCCGCCTGCCGACCCTGCCGCTGCTATCGTCATCGCTTTTGACCGCACGGGGGCACAGCAAACGCGCGTGCTGCGCGGCTATGCCGACCGCACTACGCGCCGCCCACTGACCGCCGATGATCCGGTGCGCGTCGCCTCCATCTCCAAACTGGTGACGGCGCTGGGCGTGATGCGGCTGGTCGATCAGCGTCGGATTGATTTGAACGCCGATGTTTCGCGCTATCTCGGCTGGCGCTTGCGCAACCCCGCTCATCCTGACCGCCCGATCACGTTGGCGATGTTGCTGGGCCACCGTTCGGGGCTAGTCGATGGGGTCGATTATGTTCTGCCTCTCGATGCCGACCTTGAAACCGTGCTCAGCAGTCCGGCGGCGTGGGATCGCACCCGTGCGCCCGGCGGTGCCTTCGCTTATGCCAATATCAATTTCCCGGTGATCGCGGCGGCGATGGAGGGCGCGACGGGTGAGCGGTTCGACGTGCTAATGGCGCGGCTGGTGTTCCGTCCGCTCAGCCTTGACGCCTGTTTCAACTGGACGATGTGTTCAGGCGGCGCTGCGGCGCGCGCGGTGACTTTGCTGCGCCCCAACGGTGATTTGGCCCGCGATGCGCCGATGACCGCTAGGCCAACCTGCCCCGTGGTGCCCGCGCGCGATGGCAGCTGTGACCTTGCCACCTATCGCCTTGCGCATCATGGCGCGGCCTTTTCACCCCAAGGGGGCCTGCGCATTTCGGCGCGGGGGCTGGTGCGGATTGGCGAGATATTGCTGCGCGATGGCGACCGCTTCATCACCCCGCGCAGCTTTCGCCGGATGACTTCGATGAGCCGCGTTGATGCTCTCCCGACCACGGTGGGTGAGGGCGGAGAGGGCAGTTTCTTCTGCAGCTATGGCCTCGCGCTGCATAGGCTCGCAACACCCCGCGCGGGGTGCCACGACGATCCGTTCGGCGATGGCGTCGCGCGCATCGGCCATTCGGGCGAAGCTTATTCGCTGCGCTCTGGCCTGTTCGTTGACCCGTTGAGCGGCACCGGCACCGTCTGGTTCATTACGCAATTGGCCGAAGTGGGGGAGCCGCGCGGGGAACGTTCGGCCTTCACCGCCGCCGAAGAAGCGCTGCTCGCCGAAGCGCGCGTCGCGATCATTCCGGCAAGGCGGCGATAGGGGGATTGCTAAACCTACCCCCTCGGCGGACCCTTGATTAGTGCCACCGTTGCCGCATTCATCGCTGTGTATATGCCATAGAGGATCAGTGCGATCAGCCAGCGCCCCTGTGCCATCCATAGCGCGCCGAGGAACAGGCCGAACTCCAGCACATAGGTCGAATGGCGCCCCAGCACGCGGCGCATCGGCGTGGTCGCCGTCTCGACCATCGGGTGCCCGCTTTCCAGCATCCATCGGTGCATGGCAAAATTGCCGGCTCCGGCGAATAGGATGACGATGGTGGCGATGAGCATGGGTGCTCCCTATCGCGCGCATCGCTGGGCGTCGAGGCACTTGTTGTCGACCCCCACATCGCCTATGTTGCAACAGTTGCAACAATCAGGATTTGGGTCATGGGCGTTATGTCGATCAGAGAGTTTAACGCCAATACGTCTGCGGCCTTTGCCAAGGTCGAGGCGGGCGAGACGATCCAAGTTACCAAAAACGGCAAGGTAATAGCGCGTGTGACGCCTGAGCGTGTGAACCGCATGGATGATCCCGAATATCGGGCAAAATATGAAAAGATGATGGCACTAATGCGCGAAGGCATTCCTGGCTTGAAAGTACCTTTTACCTATGAAGAGCGCACCGAACGTTGATCGCGCTCGATACCAACATTCTCGCTTATGCGGTGACAAAGAGCGATTCCGATGGGCGACACGAGGCGGCGATTGCATTGCTCGAAAAACTGGCCAGCCCCGGCGCAGTTGTCCCACTTCCTGTTTTTGGCGAGTTTTTCAACGCTTGCCGCAAGAAAAAACTGGCCACAGCTGAAGTCGCCACATCACTTGTCGAAATGTGGATAGGGGTTTTCGAATGCCCGGCTCCTCTGGCAGCTGATTACGTGGCTGCATCAAGATTGGCGAGCGAACACACCCTGCAATATTTCGATGCGCTGATTCTCACCGTTGCGCGCCGTGCGGGCGCAGCCTTGCTACTGTCCGAAGATATGCATGACGGGCTGGAGGTGGAGGGGCTGCGCATTCTCAACCCTTTCAATCCCGCCAACGATGCCGTGCTCGCCGATTGGTTTGGGGGTGCGCAATAGAATCAAACCCCCGCCAACAACCCTTCCTCGGCAATTTTTTTCTGCCACAAAGCGGGCGCGGTGACGTGGACGTTCTCGCCCTTGCTATCGACCGCAACCGTCACCGGCATATCCTTGACCGTGAACTCGTAAATCGCCTCCATCCCCAAATCGGCAAAGCCCACCACTTTCGCCTCTTTTACCGCGCGGGCGACGAGGTAAGCCGCGCCGCCCACCGCCATCAGATAGGCGCTGCCATGCGCGGCGATGCTGGCCGTGGCGGACGCGCCGCGCTCTGCCTTGCCGACGCTGGCGAGCAGGCCGAGGTCGAGCATCATGTCGCTAAATGCGTCCATCCGCGTCGCTGTCGTTGGCCCGGCGGGACCAACCGCCTCATCGCGCACGGGGTCAACCGGGCCGACATAATAGATGACACGCCCGGCAAAATCGACGGGTAGCGACTCTCCCTTGGCGAGCATATCCTTTATCCGTTTGTGCGCGGCGTCGCGCCCGGTCAGCATATGCCCGTTCAGCAGTAATCGGTCGCCGGGCTTCCACCCTTGCACCTGCGCCGCCGTCAGCGTGTCGAGGTCAACGCGGATCGCGGCGGCGTCCGGTGTCCATTCAACCTTGGGCCATTCATCGAGGTTGGGCGTTTCCAAGAACGTCGGGCCAGAGCCATCGAGCGTGAAATGCGCGTGGCGGGTCGCGGCGCAATTGGGAATCATCGCCACGGGTTTCGAGGCCGCGTGGGTCGGGTAATCCATGATTTTAACATCAAGAATGGTCGATAGCCCGCCCAGCCCCTGCGCCCCGATGCCCAGTGCGTTGACCTTGTCAAAAATCTCGACGCGCATCGCCTCGATGTCGTTTGCGGGGCCGCGCGCTTTTAACTGCGCCATGTCGATGCTGCCCATCAATGATTGTTTGGCGAGCAGCATCGCCTTTTCCGCCGTGCCGCCGATGCCGATGCCCAGCATGCCCGGCGGACACCAGCCCGCGCCCATTTGCGGGACCATGTCGAGCACCCAATCGACGATGCTGTCCGACGGGTTGAGCATTCTGAACTTGGTCTTATTCTCGCTGCCGCCGCCCTTGGCCGCGACGTCGATATGCACCTTGGCCCCCGGCACCATTTCAACATGCATTACCGATGGCGTATTGTCGCGGGTGTTGACGCGGCTAAACGCGGGGTCGGCGAGGATCGAGGCGCGCAACTTGTTTTCGGGCAACATATAAGCCCGCCGCACCCCTTCATCGACCACCTGTTGCAGTGATCGCGGGCTGCCCAGTACGCAATCCTGCCCCCACCTAACAAATATGGTGACGATCCCAGTGTCCTGACAGATCGGCCTATGCCCCTCTGCGCACATCCGGCTGTTGGTCAGGATTTGGGCGATGGCGTCCTTGGCCGCTGGCCCCTGTTCAGCAGTATAAGCGTCGCCCAGCGCGCGGATATAATCCATCGGGTGGAAATAACTGATATATTGCAGTGCATCGGCGACGGATGCGACCAGATCCTCTTCGGTGATGATGACGCGCATGGAACTGTCTCCAACTCAAAACGGATGGAGATGGCCATAGGCTTCACCGTTCAGGCGTCAACCACCCCGAACCGTCCGGCACGAAAATCGGCATAGGCATTGCGGATTTCGGCTTCGCTGTTCATCACGAACGGGCCGTGACCGACAATCGGCTCGTCAATCGGCTCGCCTGTCATGACAAGGATCGTCGCTGGGCCGTTGCTCGACACTGTCACCGTGCCGCCCGAACGGTCGAACAGCATGATTTCGGCCGCCCCGGCCTCAAAGCCGCCATCGCTCGTCACGCGTCCATCGAGCACCGCGATCATCGCGCTGTGGCCAACGGGCAGCGTCAAGGCGACAGGAGCCTCCCCCGTCATCCGCACGTCCCACAGGTTGATGGGTGTGTGCGTGTGCGCTGGCCCACTGGTTCCTGCGAAATCGCCAGCAATGACCCGCGCCGCGCCGCCGCCGCCGGGCAGGGCCACCTTGGCAATCTGGTCGCGGGTGATTGCCTGATATTGCGGTGCGCGCACCTTGTCTGTGGCGGGCAGGTTGACCCATAGTTGCACCATCTGGAACGGGCCGCCGCACATGGTAAAGGCGGGCGAGTGGAACTCTTCGTGGATAATGCCCGATGCGGCGGTCATCCACTGCACGTCGCCCGCGCCAATCACGCCCGCATTGCCCGCAGAATCGCGGTGTGCGACCTCGCCTTGATAGGCGATGGTCACCGTTTCAAATCCACGATGCGGGTGCTGCCCGACGCCGCGCGGCGTGGCGGCCGGGGCAAAATTATGCGGCGCGGCATAATCGAACAGCAGGAACGGGCTGATCTCCTGGCCCTCGCGATCATAAGAAAACAGCGTGCGGACGGGGAATCCGTCGCCGACCCAATGCGCAGCGTTGTTGCGCAGGATGCGGGTGACTTTGGCCATGATGATACTCCGGGTTTATGGCAACTGCGCCCCGTCATTGAGGCTGATGGATCAAAATTGCCCTTCGCTGGCTTTATTGCAAGTACGGTCTTTTGGGATACTATAAACCATGCTAAATATGGGTGCATGACGCCTTCAACCTTTTGCCCTGCCGAAGCATTGCTCGATCTGGTCAGCGGGCGCTGGCGTATCGTCATCATTTGGCATTTGTTGGGCGGGTCGATGCGTTTCAACGCGCTCCAGCGTTCGCTTGGGGCGATCACCCACCGCACTTTGGCGCGGACGCTCCGCGCGATGGAGGATGATGGATTGGTCAGCCGCACCAGCCATGGCACCGTGCCGCCGCGCGTTGACTATGCACTGACGCCGCGCGGGCAAAGCCTTGCGCCTGTGCTGCGGATGATGGAGGATTGGGCACGGCACCATCCGCAAAGCAGCAGCGAGGAAAGCAATGACTAATCCCAACGACCCCGACCTCGCGCGCTTTCTTGCCGATGAATTGGGCGTTGATGCGCCAGCCACAGATATACGCAATTGGGTAACGCGTGGCCCCGTGTGGATTTGGCGGGGTAACGGGAACGGCCCGCCGCCCAAGGCCGCATGGTATTTCCTGACCATATCGGGCGAAGTGGCACAGGCCATACGTGCGGGCGCTGGGCAAAGGCGCGGCTTCGGCTCGGTGCGGGTCACCGCCACCATCGGCGCAACCAGCTGGCAGACGTCACTGTTCCCCGCAAAGGAATTGGGCGGCTATTTGTTGCCGCTCAAGGCGACTGTCCGCAAGGCCGAGGGGCTAGAGGCCGATACGGAAGCCGATGTCACGCTCACTCTCGTGGATCGATAGGTGTCACCACGCCTGCGCTTGCCTCGATAACCTCTGCGGCATCGAGGCACAGATCATCGCGGAAACGCGCGCCGCCGACCAGCACGCCGATGGGCATCCCGCTCAAGCTATCATGCCCGGCCGGAACACAGGCCGATGGCAGGCCTAGAAAATTGCCCGGTGTCACGGGGCGCATCATCTCCGATGTTGCTGCTGTCCCCTCGGGGGTTGCAGCATCAAAGCCGTGCTCGAAGGGCATTTGCGTCCATGTCGGCGTCAGGAGCAGCGGGTATTCCGCATGGAACAGCGACCAGCTGCGCGCAATGCCGTCGCGCAAGGCATATAGCTGTGACATTGCGGCCGTGTCATCGACCGCCTCGGTTGCGGCATTGGCGGCGGTCAGGAACGCCAGTCCATCCGCCCCAATCATTGCCGACAGTTGCGGCAGCATGCACGACATATCGCCCAGCAGGAACCGTGACCATGCCGCAACCGCCGCTTCATAATCGGGTGGGCAGGCCTCTGTCACATCATAGCCCGCATTGGACAGCGCATCGGCGGCGGAACGAACCGCGCTGGCGATGACGGGGTCGGTGCTACCGCCGGGCGGTGTCGGCACCACCGCAACCTTGATTACACCCGCTATGGGCCGTCCAATGAACGGCATATCGACCGACCATGGGTCGCGCGGGTGCGCGCCATTCAATATCTGCAACCCCAACCGGACCTCGGCAACGGTGCGTGCCATCGGCCCTTGGCTGAGCATCATCTGGGCGGATAGCAAACGGTTTTCGGAGGGTACATAGCCCGCATCGGGGACGCGGCCCTGCGTTGGCTTGATCGACGCGATGCCGCACGCATTGGCGGGGTTGCGCAGCGATCCGCCGATGTCATTGCCCAGACCAATCGGGCTCATTCCACTGGATAGCGCCGCGCCTTCGCCGCCGCTCGACCCGCCCGCTGTGCGTGTCCGGTCCCATGGGTTACGCGTCAGGCCGTGCAGCGAGCTGTGGGTATGCACGCGCAGGCCCATGTCGGGCAGGTTGGTGCGGCCAATGGGGATGCCCCCTGCACCGCGCATCCGCTCTACCACGGGCGCGTCGGCGGGGACGACGGCACCGGCGAGCATCGGCACCCCCCATGTGGTCGGTAGCCCCGCCATGTCGATATTTTCTTTGACGGTGAACGGCACCCCGTGGAGCGGGCCAAGCGGTTCGCCCGACGCTTGCTTGGCATCTGCCTGTGCGGCCCCTGCACGCGCATCATCGGCCAGAACCCGGACAACGGCGTTCAGCGCAGGGTTGACCGCCTCAATGCGGGCCAGATGGGCGTCGATGACCTCCGCCGAAGTCACTTCGCGCGCGGCGATGCGTCTTGCCAACGTTATTGCCGATTGCTGCCACAGCTCACCCATGTCTCATTTTCCACTAACTTTGTTTATGCCCTTGGGTTTGTTTCCTGCTTTGTCACGCGCTGTCGAGCTTTTTTTGCGGTGCTGGGGAATAAAGCGCCGCGCCGCCCAGTCTAATCTTCCGGGAGAGCATTTTGGACGATAGGGAATGGCTGCGATGAATGAAATGGGATTGGGCGAGATCGACCGGCGCGGCCTTTTGCAATGCATGGGTTGGGCTGGAACAGGTGCTCTCTACGCACTGAGCGGCGGAGTGGCCTATTCGCGGGCGCTTGGCGGCGTTCATGCCGCCATGCCATCACATGGCGCGACTGCGGGTTTTAGCTTTGTACAGATCAGTGACACCCATATCGGTTTTAACAGGCCCGCCAACCCTGATCCGCTGGCGACCTTGCGTGAGACCATAGCCAAGGTCCGCGCATTACCCGTGCAGCCGACCTTTGCTCTGCATACAGGCGACATTACCCATCTTGCAACGCCGGAACAGTTTGACACCGCACAGCAACTTCTTTCCGAACTTGCGTTGCCAATCCATTTTGTTCCTGGCGAACATGACATTGTTGATGGGACCGATCCACAGCCCTATCTAAACCGCTTCGGTCAGGGTTCTCGCGGCAATGGCTGGTATAGTTTTGACATCAACGGCGCGCATTTCATCGGCCTTGTCAACGCCCTGCAACTGGGCAACCGGGGCATGGGGACACTAGGCGCGGATCAGATAGCGTGGCTACGTGATGATGTGTCACATCTCTCATCTTCTACCCCGATCATTGTCTTTTCGCATTTCCCAATGTGGGCGCTCTATCCCGATTGGGGTTGGGGAACGGCTGATGCCGCTGCTGCGCTTGCCGCATTGCGGCGCTTTGGGTCGGTGACGGTGCTGAACGGGCATATCCATCAGGTTCAGCAACGCGTTGAAGGGCATGTGACCTTTCATACCGCCCGCTCGACCGCCTTTCCGCAACCCGCACCAGGGGTCGGCCCTGGCCCCGGCCCGCTGCTGCTGCCGCCCGAACGGTTGCGTAGCGCCCTCGGCGTTACGTCGGTCAATGTGCGACAGACCGCAGGACCACTGGCGATTATCGATGCAATGCTTGACGATCATTAAGCGAATGATGGGCCAAACAATAGAACAGCTACATCTGGCGCAACGTCTCCGCTTTATTGTGCTGGTATCAGCCGCCCTATTCATGGTCTTTGCAGGCGCGAATGGGTCGCGCGCAGCACGATCCGCAACTGGCTCGCCCCGAACGGTACCCGTGAATATGATTGGAAACCCTATCCGTGGTGCTGCCTTATACCAGGCTTGCACAGGGTGCCATTCGCTCGACGAAAATGACGTCGGGCCACGGCATCGCGGGGTCGTTGGGCGCAGGGCGGCAAGTGTTGAGGGCTATGCCTATTCACCTGCTTTGCGGCGTTCGGGGATCATTTGGACTCCCGCTGCGCTTGAACGCTGGCTTACTAACCCGCAAAAATTGGTGCCGAGGGCAAGGATGTATTTTTCGGTTGCAAACCCTCAAAGCCGAGCCGACATCATCGCCTATCTTGGGCAACAGCGCTAGGGTCCTGACCATAGGGTCAGGACCCAGTAATAGCGCGAACTGAGGTTTGAAGCGATTTCGTTCAGTGCAAGGAGGAAGATGAAGGAATAGTGGTGCTATTTCAAAGATTTCCGACGCAGCAATGGGCGAAATCGGTCAAATCCTAAAGGACAGCAAAATGGCTTCCATCTCGAACCCAAATGCCCTTGATGATAGGCCCACTATCCCCTGTGTGCATTTCGGCCCGATATGTTCGCCATTTTACTGCCTCAGCCGTGCGATTACTGGGTCCTGACCCTAATACGATGGAATAACCTTGATCCGTTTCAAACCGCGATTGGTTTATAGCCGCCCCGACCATGATCCATCGACGATGGAACATGATCGCTTTTCTCGGCTGATGCTGCCGCATATGGACGCCGCCTATAATTTCGCGCGTTACCTTTCGCGCGATACGGCAGCGGCAGAGGATGTTGTGCAAGAGGCTTTTCTGCGCGCTTTTCGCTCGATTAACGCTTGTCGCGGCAATGAAAAAGCTTGGTTATTCGCTATAGTACGGAACTGTTTTCATGATTGGATCAGGGCCAATGCCCGTGGTGGGGAAGCGCGTTTACCAGCAGAGTCGGGCGCACTGGACGATGGCGATAACCCCGAAATCATCATGCTGCACCGTGTCGCCGAACAGGGGCTCCGCGCGGCCGTGGAGGCGCTGCCAGAACCGTTTCGGGAGGCGCTGGTGCTGCGTGAGTTCGAGGAAATCTCCTATCGCGATATAGCCAAATTGACGGGCGTGCCAATGGGCACAGTGATGTCACGGCTGTCGCGCGCGCGTCAAATGCTCGCGGATGTAATGTTAACCGATGAAGAAGGGGCAACCAACATATGATTCCCTGCTCCGAAAAAGCGCTGGCCTTGCAAGCGCTGTTCGATGGTGAACTTGATGGCATCAATAGTGTCGCGCTTGAGGATCATATGCGCGAATGCGCCGCGTGTGCGGGCGCATTTACACAAATGGCCGCTATCCGCGCCAAATTGGCGCAGCCAGGACTTCGGGCCACTATGCCTGCAACGCTGCGTGCACGTATCGAAGCTTTGGGTGTGCCAGCTAAAACCTATTTGGTCGCTCCATTGCCGCGCCGACCCTTTGGAGCGTGGCTTACAGGGGGTGCGCTTGGCGCGTTGGCGGCAAGCTTGGCGATGCTGATTGTGGTCCCGCATATTACTGATCCTGATATTGCAAGCCCCGACATTGCAAGCGAAGTGGTGGCCAGCCATATTCGTTCGTTACAGGCGGCGCACCTTGTTGATGTCCAGACATCCGATCGCCACACCGTAAAACCGTGGTTCAACGGGCGGGTCGATGTGGCTCCGCCAGTGGTCGATCTTGTTAATCAGGGGTTTGCGCTGATTGGTGGCCGACTTGATTATGTTGGCGGACGCGCTGTCCCTGCACTGGTTTATCGCCATAACCAGCATAATATAAACCTGTTCATTCGCGGCGGTAGCGCCGCTTCGTCAATTGCGCTGCGAACGGAACAGCACGGTGGCTATAGCATGGCCCATTGGGGCGCGGCGGGTTTGGATTATTGGGCGGTTTCGGACATGGATTTGAGTGAACTGGAGCAATTTGCCGCTGCTTTTAAGCGTGAGGCGGCCAAGGTGCGGTAGTGGTGCTTATTTAACGACATCTATGCAAAAGGAATAAACGCCGAAAATATTTTTGTTCCCTGTTCGGTCCCTTGTCGGATGCGCAAACTATGGATCAACCGCGCGTCGCTGCGTTGCAACATATATGACCCTGCGACGAAACGGGCTTCATGGGTGACGAACCGAGTCATAAATAGTTCATTAAACATATTGCGTCCCACACTGGTTGTGCCACTATGTCTAGTGGGTCAGCCGGTGAGGGCACCCTACAGATAGTGTTATTGGGCGCGGTGGCCGGATGCGGCGACCGACGGGAAGGTGGGTTTTAACCCTATTTTCCCGCTACCTAGCGACGTGCCCCTCACCACGCAGAGGCCGGAGCGGATCGGGGGGGTCTCGATTCGAACAAAAATGGAACACGGGGCTGGCGTATAGTCGCCAACTTCGTCAATATATGGCGTGGCCAAGGCCGTGACGTGAGTCGCGCCTATGGGCGTCACAGGGGGCGAACATGGATTTACGCGATACGCGTGCAGAGGGATCATCGGACGTGGCAGGTCAGGCGGATGAACGGATGGTAACTGCAGAAGCGGCAATCGCTGCGGCTGCGGCCGTGCCAGCTTCTAGCGAGCCGCTCGATTCCAAAACCGTTGCTGTACGGCGCTTTGCCGTCGTGACCGATGCGTCGCGCGATGCCCTGTTGACCGAATTTGGCAAGGACACCTTACAGGACCGCTATTTGCTGCCCGGCGAAAGCTATCAGGACCTGTTCGCCCGCGTTGCGTCGGCCTATGCCGATGATAGCGAGCACGCGCAGCGCGTCTATGATGCCATCTCGAAACTGTGGTTCATGCCCGCGACCCCGGTCTTGTCCAACGGCGGCACCGGGCGCGGCCTGCCGATCAGCTGTTACCTCAACAGCGTTGACGACAGCCTCGAAGGGATCGTCAACACATGGAACGAAAATGTCTGGCTGGCGTCGCGCGGCGGCGGCATCGGCACTTACTGGGGTGCGGTGCGCGGCATCGGCGAACCCGTTGGCCTCAATGGCAAAACCAGCGGCATCATCCCGTTCGTCCGCGTCATGGATTCGCTCACCCTCGCCATTTCGCAAGGGTCACTGCGGCGCGGGTCGGCGGCCTGTTACCTCGACATCAGCCATCCGGAGATTGAGGAGTTCCTCGAAATCCGCAAACCGTCGGGCGACTTCAACCGCAAGGCACTCAATCTGCACCACGGCGTCCTCGTCACCGATGCGTTCATGGAGGCGGTGCGCGACGGCGCCGAGTTTGTTCTGCGTAGCCCCAAGGACGGCTCCGAACGCGCCCGCGTCGATGCGCGCAGCCTGTTCCAGAAACTGGTGGAAAACCGCCTTGCGACGGGCGAACCCTACATCATCTTCATCGACCAGGTGAACCGGATGATGCCGCGCCACCACCGCGAACTCGGCCTCAAAGTCTCGACCTCAAACCTGTGCAGCGAAATCACGCTCCCCACGGGCCGCGACCATTTGGGCAACGACCGCACCGCCGTGTGCTGTCTCTCGTCGCTCAACATGGAAACATGGGACGAGTGGAAGGACGACAAGGTCTTTGTCGAAGACATCATGCGCTTCCTCGATAATGTGCTTCAGGATTATATCGACCGTGCTTCGCCCGAAATGGCGCGCGCCAAATATTCGGCAAGCCGTGAACGCTCCGTCGGCCTCGGCGTCATGGGCTTTCACTCTTTCCTTCAGGCGCGCGGCCTGCCGTTTGAGGGGGCGATGGCCAAGGCATGGAACCTCAAGGTGTTCCGCCACATCCGTGAACAGGTCGATACCGCGTCGATGATGCTGGCACAGGAACGCGGGCCGTGCCCCGACGCCGCCGACCAAGGGGTGATGGAGCGGTTCAGCTGCAAGATGGCGATTGCGCCGACCGCGTCGATTTCGATCATCGCCGGCGGCACCAGCGCCTGCATCGAGCCAATCCCGGCCAACATCTATACGCACAAGACGCTCTCGGGCAGTTTCTCGATCAAGAACCCACATCTCGAAAACCTGCTGATCGCCAAGGCCAAGAATGCCGATAGCGTGTGGAACAGCATCCTGGAGCGCGGCGGGTCGGTGCAACATCTTGATTTCCTCACCGCAGAGGAAAAGGACACCTTCAAAACCAGTTTTGAAATTGACCAGCGCTGGCTGCTCGAACTGGCGGCGGACCGCACGCCCTATATCGATCAGGCGCAGTCGCTTAATCTGTTCATCCCGGCCGATGTCGAGAAATGGGATCTGATGATGCTCCATTTCCGCGCTTGGGAACTGGGCATTAAATCGCTCTATTACCTCCGCTCAAAGAGCGTCCAGCGCGCGGGTTTTGCGGGCGGGGTAGAGGCCGATAACACCAGCGACGCCCCCGTCTATGACATCGAAGTCACCAAATATGACGAATGTCTGGCGTGCCAGTGATAGTTTCGATCAAAATGGGATTTTGATCGAGTTTGAAAGGGTTTGATGATGGCTAAGAACGAGAAGACGTCTGAGGAAATCGCTTCGATAGCGGCAATTGGACTGAAGAACCCCGGGAAGCTCAAGAAGAAACAGATTCAGCAGCTGGCTGCTTCGGTTCTTACGCAGGCCGCTGACAAACCGAAACCCAAACCTGTGGCAAAAGTAAAACCTGTAGAAAAACCCAAGAAATAACAAACTCCCTATCTTTCAGCGATAGGTAAGAAGTTTGAACCGGAGCCAATAAGATGTCCCTGACCGAAGCCCGCAACCAGTATAAGCCCTTTGAATATCCATGGGCCTATGATTTTTGGAAGCGCCAACAGCAAATCCACTGGATGCCAGAGGAAGTGCCGCTGGGCGAGGATTGCCGCGACTGGGCGCAAAAGCTCTCGGATCACGAACGCAACCTGCTGACGCAAATCTTTCGCTTCTTCACACAGGCCGATGTCGAGGTGCAGAACTGCTACCACGAACATTATGGCCGCGTCTTCAAACCGACCGAGATCAAGATGATGCTGGCGGCGTTTTCGAACATGGAAACCGTCCACATCGCGGCCTATTCGCATCTGCTCGACACCATCGGCATGCCCGAAAGCGAATATGGCATGTTCCTTCAGTATAAGGAAATGAAGGACAAGCATGATTATCTGAACACATTCGGCGTCGATACGGACGAGGATATCGCCCGCACGCTCGCGATGTTCGGCGGCTTTACCGAGGGGCTACAACTGTTCGCGTCGTTCGCGATGCTGATGAACTTTCCGCGCTTTAACAAGATGAAGGGGATGGGACAGATCGTCACTTGGTCGATCCGCGATGAAAGCCTGCATTGCGAGGGCATCACCAAGCTGTTCCACGCATTTTGCGCCGAGCGCGACTGCCTGACCCCGTCGGTGCGCGACGACATCCTCGATTGTTGCCAAAAAACCGTGCGGCTGGAGGATGCGTTTATCGACCTTGCGTTCGAACAGGGCCCGGTGCCCGGCATGACGCCAAAGGAGATTAAACGCTACATCCGCTATATCGCCGATTGGCGGCTGTCGCAGCTGGGGTTCAAACCCATCTATATGATCGACGAACATCCGTTGCCGTGGCTGGCGCCGTTGCTCAACGGGGTCGAGCACGCCAATTTCTTTGAAACCCGCGCGACCGAATATTCAAAGGCGGCGACGCGCGGTGATTGGAACCAGGTGTGGGGCAGCTTTGACGAGCGGCAACGGGCGCGGGCGGGCGACGATGTGGTCGCTGCGGTCAATGACGATGGCGACGATATGTTCAAAGCAGCGGGGATTGCAGCGGAATGAAAAATACCAAAATCATCATGGGCCTCGGGCAACGCAATTGCCTGGAGGGGCTATCGAACCGCCGCCCGCAACCACCGGTCGATGCGGCCCGCGATGAGCTAATCGCGCTGGGCTTGGTCGCCGAAAAGGGCGGCGCTTGGGCACTGACCCCACAGGGCAAAAAGGCGCTGTCATCACAGTCGAACAAACGCAACGCGCGGGGCTTTTCGTTTTGAGGGGTGAGGTTTGGAGCGTTGGCGATGCACTGGCTAAAGCGGCGGGGATTGCAGTGGAATAGGGGCGTGATCACTCGGCTCTCTTTGCTCCCCACCCTTCGTCATCCCGAACTTGTTTCGGGATATTTGGGGCGGCCTCCACATCTCGATCCTGAAACAAGTTCAGGATGACGAAGTAAGGTTTCGGGATGACCAGCTAAGGTCTAAGGATGACGAGGTGGAGTTATGCCGATGATGCCGAAACGAGTTCGGTATGACGAACGGAGAGAAGATGACGAATGGCATGAATATGGCTAGCATTGCCATATGCGCGATGATTTTCAGCCTGCCGTCTATATCTTGGCGCGCATTCCCCGTGATCTGACCTATATCGGCGTCACGTCGAACTTGGTTCAGCGTATTGCGCAGCACCGCGACGGCAGCTTTCCCGGCTTCGCCAACCGATATGCCCTCTGGCGACTGATGGTATTCGAACTGTTCGGCACAATGGATCTGGCGATTGCGCGTGAAAAGCAACTCAAGAATTGGCACCGCGGTTGGAAGCATGGATTGATTGTCGCGTCCAATCCCGATTGGTGCGATTTGGCCGAAGGTTTGGGCTTTCTGCCGTTGGCATAGCAAGTGCGCGGATGCCGAAACAAGTTCGGCATGACGAGAGTGGGTTTGGGAAGGCGGGTGTGGCGTGCATTATTAGTGTCACCCTTCGTCACCCTGAACTTGTTTCAGGATCACCGCTAACGCACTCAAAAACCCGCTGTCCTACACGATGCGCGATGGGCTATAGTCGCTTTGGTTTCGCATGCCTTGGCTCTTTACTATCGTTGATCCCCTCACCCTAACCCCCTCCCGCTTGCGGGAGAGGGGATTTCTCTCTTCGCGTCTCTGCGTCTTTGCGCGAACATTCTTTCTTCCGTCATTGCGAGGAGGGCATTAGCCCGACGCGGCAATCCAGACTATACCTACGCTTCTGGATTGC
>ERZ1292633.719-Hain-H41-02um-R1-719-length-37210-cov-7_pt2 | contig 20899 bp, 5 predicted proteins | sample MGYA00564406_ERZ1292633 | MGnify/ENA primary metagenome ERZ1292633 (study PRJEB36523, sample SAMEA6512639) | groundwater metagenome | collected 2019-01-08 | study: AquaDiva: Metagenomics assemblies of 32 groundwater samples
GGTGATGAGAGATGAAAAAACAGGAAGGAAGGGTGAACATCACGAACAAAAGTAAGAGCTGTTGCGAGCCACTCCCCGGAGAAGCAGCGGTGTCCCACGAACCGTTTTAGTCAAAGAGGCCGAAGCCCATCTCGCCGTCCTCCTCCTCCTCCACCTTGGGCTTGGCGGGCGCGGCGGCCGCCTTCGCCGGGGCGGCCGCAGCCGCGGCCGCTGGCGCAGCAGCCGGAGCCGCGGCACCTCCGCCAAACGAAACGTTCTTCAGGATCTTGTTGAAGTCCGCCTTTGCGACGTAAGCCGAATAGTTCTTGACGAAGGCGTCGTTCACAGTGACGCCAGCCGCCTTGAGCACGGCCGAAATGGTGGCAGCGTCGCGCTTGCCCTCCGCGATGAACGCGGCATACGTGCACGCCGTGGCGTCGGTCATTCCGGAGTGGAGAAAAACGCTGACGCGGAAAACCGCACAAGTGCAAACAAAGGTTCGTATGCGAGCCGGTTAAGCCTTTGCCAAGACGCAATATAGGAACAGCGGGACGTGAGCCGTTTCAAAGAGTTGTTTATGTCCCACGAGGACTTGCCAAAAAAAATGAGATAAAACTTGGCGGAATGACCGTTAGTCGAAGAGGCCGAAGCCCATCTCGCCGTCCTCCTCCTCCTCCACCTTGGGCTTGGCGGGCGCGGCGGCCGCCTTCGCCGGGGCGGCCGCAGCCGCGGCCGCTGGCGCAGCAGCCGGAGCCGCGGCACCTCCGCCAAACGAAACGTTCTTCAGGATCTTGTTGAAGTCCGCCTTTGCGACGTAAGCCGAATAGTTCTTGACGAAGGCGTCGTTCACAGTGACGCCAGCCGCCTTGAGCACGGCCGAAATGGTGGCAGCGTCGCGCTTGCCCTCCGCGATGAACGCGGCATACGTGCACGCCGTGGCGTCGGTCATAGTCCAAAGTGCTAAAGGTTTACTGTTTGTTGCACGCAGGTCAGTTTGAAAAAAAAAACCCAGCAGTTCGGATATTTGGCCGTATAGCCAAAATCCGATTCGAATGGGAGGCTTGCTTGCTCTCGATACTTCAAAAAGTTGGTGCCGACGAACCACAACACACAAGTCGGGGGAACTCATGTACTCTTTGCCGTGAAGGGAGGCGGACGTCAGCAAGGGGAGGAAAGGGGGCAGGTTTCACACCGAAGAGAGGAAATGAATGCGATAAGGTGAAGACAAAGCTACCATCACAACAACATGAGAGACACGCCTTCACAGCATGCTGTCGGCACGGTGACGGCGAGCAAAGGGAGCTGGCCGTTTTGAGCCGGCTGGAAACATGGCGACGGTGTCTAAATCTGGGTCCAGAGGCTGGACGGACACCGCTGCAAATTCCACTGGTTCGATCGCAGGCTGAAACACACCCTTCGGCTGCCGCGCCACGCCGTAGCTATCGTCCAGGTCGACGCGAGTGCCCCGCACACGCGGGGCGGACAAGATAGGGTTCGTGCGCTGAGCCTTGAAATCGTCGTCATCATCGTCATCGCTGATGCCGCCCGCACCGCGTTCTGCCTGATAGCCTTTGACACGAACGTCGGCGCGCTCACCCTTTACGGTGTCGGACAGGAGCTGAGCGGCCCATTCTGCACGTTGGCGTTTCTCTTCTTGGACGTCCGAAAAGCCGTCGGCGGCCCACGCCGAGTGCTTCATCATCGCCAATGCCTGGCGGCGCTTCAGCACATCTTGCGCCTGTTGCCCGCCACCCACGTCGTTCCCGCCACCCGAGTCACCGGATCTTCGGAATTCTGATCGATTCACGGAGGAAATGCGACCTAGGACGTAATAGCGGTAATAGACAGCACCGCCGATGCCAAGCAGGACGAGAAGAGCGACCGACACCCAGACCCACAACAGCCCGCCCACGGTGTCGTTCCGGTCGACCTTTTGCTGCGCGTCCAAGCCGATGCGTTCGATCGCTTCGGCCGCGGAAAGCGGCTGGTCCGCCCGAAGCGCTAGCGACACGTTCGCCACCGTCCTCAAGACGGCAGGGTCCGTCGCGCCGAGAAGGAACTTCACGCTTTCGGCCGGCGTGCGCTGATCCGTCACGCCGGGAGTGGCGGAAAAGGAAACCGCCACCTTACGGTATCGGCCATCCGCGAAGGGTTCCGACTGCACAATCTGCACGACGTCGGTCGATGAGCCCAAGATGCTCGCGAGGGCGGTGACCAGCCGCCGCTCATCCACAGGCTCAGGCAGGTAGAGTACCACTTGACCCGCCACAAACTGTTGCGTCGTCAGACGCGAGAGAATCGTGATGGCGAACGTTGCGGGGAACGGTGGGTTTTGGGCCACCCCCGCGAACCACAACCGAGGAACGGTGATGGTCACCACCTCATCTCGGTTCAGCGCGTATTTTGGCTCCGGATTGCACCTAATTTCAAGGGACAGCAGACCGTTGAAGACGCGAGCCGACTTGGGCACCAGCACGGACTTGAAGACGGCGAATCCCTTCGGTTCGTCGGCAGGCGTCGATGAACTGGAAAGCGCAGCGGCAAGCGACGCGGGCGTCGTGCCAAACTCGTCCCACTCGGCGCCTTGAGCCACGATGGTCAAATTGAGCCCGTAGAGTGCCACATCCTGCGCGGCGACGATGCGAGGCGTGACGAGCTGCAGGAAGGCACCTGCTGGCTGCACCGTGATACTCCGGCTAGCAGAGGTGGCAACCGGGGGAATGCCACTCAAGACGCTGCTGCCACTGACGAAAAACGTCACATCCTCCGCGCGAAAAAGAGAATACCCGGAGGAGGGTAGCATTTGAAGCGAAAGTGAGCGGCCATTTGTGGATACATCCGCAACACGAAACATGTCTCCCCGATTGCGCATAAAACCATTGCTTTCCAGCGCGATGGAACTGGAAGAGGTCAACGCGTCCACGACGGACCGCAGAGGATCGGGGACCCACCTTTCGCTCTGCAATGTGAGCACGACGAGCACTGAGAATCCGGGATCCCGGGAGATCTCCGCCGCCGAGACGGATGATCGAGAAGTTGTGAACGTGTACGAACCTACCACGGGAGTAATTTCGAGGCCCAAGCCAGCCGTGTACGGTGCGAAGCCGCTGCGAACGGCCGCCCGGCCCACGGTGATGTTGATTTTCTCGGACACGTAAATGTCGTAGTCGCCGTCGGCTTGCAGCGTCACCGTGGCGTGCTGCGGCGTAACGATGTGCACGTCCACGCTGTAAAACAAAAACGCCGCCCTTGAACAAAAGCTGAAAGCGTCCACAGGGGCTGGAACGCAGCGGACCGCGGATGTGAGGGCGCCGGAAAGCACGGTCGCATCATCGACGAAGGTGTCGCCGGTGAGAAAGATCGAAATGGTGGGAAGGAGACCTGCTCGGATGGTCGTCTCTGTCACCGTGCCGCTTCGAAACAGTTTGTCAAACTCGATTCGAGCAATGCCGGCCTCGACGTAGATGAACATCGGGATCTGCGTCAAGTTCGAGCGCGACCTGAGTGCTTTGGGCGGCACTGTGACATAGAAGGTTGTATTTTCGAGGATCAACGCGGCCAGGTTTGGGCTAAATGAAACGCGCAGCACGCGGGGTGATTGCAGGGTCGCCACTTCGCACGGAGCGAACGAACAGAACTCCGAGGCTACGAGACTCGTTGCCACGAAGACGTCGTTAGTGAGATACACATACATGAGCAACCCGCCGAGGACGAAGTCCCTCGATCCCGCGACGGTGGCTGTTCCGACGACCTCCAGGCTCGGCGATCCGGGCACAACGCGAAGTACAATTCGGTACGTGGTAGGCGCAAGGCCGGTGACCGTTGCGGCGGCGGGAAGTTCAATCACCCATTCTTCTTCGTCCACGGCGTCGTAAAAGGGCAGTGGCTGGAGCCTGATGATCAGCGTCTCAGAAACTGGAAGGGAAAACGACTTGTTCGTGAAAAGCAACGAGAGCTTGAGGGCGTCTGCGGATGTTGCCGCGGGATTCAGCGCGTGCGTTGAAACACTGTAACGATCAAAGCTGGCAATGATGGCGGCTTCGACGAGCTCAGGATGCCAGTAGTCGTCCTCCAGCGTGACATTGAGGGTGACTCCGCCGAGGGCGATATCCGACTCGTTGACTCGCAAGAAAATTGTGCTCATGGTGAGCGATTGTGGAATCGTCGTGGTATTGCTCGTCGGCGACGGTGTTGTCGTAATGGAGCTTGTCGCATTGTCGAAGGGTTCTAGGACTTGGTACAGCATCAACTCGGGAGGGTCGGTCGCGAACGGCGTGCTGGACGTTGAACGCTGGCTGTTAAATGGGGGTGTCGGCCAGGTTGGCTTGGATGCCACAATTTTGGCGCGCGATGGGGCTGGCTCCACTCGCAGCGTGTTGTTGTCGATACCTGGTTGTAGCAAGCTGGCGACGACGACGGACGGAATGTTGAATGTTAAGTTCTGTGGCGCGAATATCTTGAATCCGGGCACCTTCGGGAGAGTCACGCGCAGGCGCGTGAAGTTTGACGTGGCAAATCCCCGAACACAGCTGCGATTTTCCGCAGGAACGCCAACATCCGCAGCCGTCGCGCGCCATCGAGTTGGCTCGCCAAGATACGACGTCACGTTGAGCAGCTTGGCCTGGAGTTGCTCGTACAGCTGAGCCGGCGTGGGCGGGGCGTTCCTGGTACTAGACGGCGGACTTCCCGGCGGTGATTCGACCGTGGTGGTCGACGGCGCTAGTGTCGTCGTCGATCGGCGTAGTTCGGGAACGGTCACGATGATGTCCAAGTCGAAGGAGCATGACGTCAGCAATTCGCCCAGCAGCACGATGTCGAACACCGTGGCGTTCTGCTGCACGAAGGCGGGGACGAGCTTGATGGGTAAGTTCTCCGTGAATCCCTTTCCAGGTAGCACTTGGACGGTGAAATTCACGGAATTGCAGCCCTCCTTCATTTCAAAGTAATGCCGTGACAGCGTCACGGTCACGACGTCGCTCTTTTGGATGTCGTAGGTCGGGTCGGGTACGATCTCGAGAAAGAGGAGGTCGTTCCCAGTGGAAACGAGTTGCGACTGAGCCCACGACACGACCCGGACGCGCAGATTCGTGTGATTGAACTTGACGAGAGCCGGTGGCAACAGCCGCGTTTCAATTCTGCCGTCGGTCAGCGGCCCGGACTGGAACACCTTCCGATTCGAGAGCAGGGCTTCGTCAAACAAGTCCTGGCGAAAAAGGGTGCTGCCCTGGCCCGTTAAGCCGTTGACCCAGACCTGAAAAATAGCGGTCTTGCCCCCCCCGTCCTCGCCGCGGATGGTGGCCTCACTAATCGGCACGACGTCGCGCAAGGTGCACACGGGATGCCCTTGCTCTTGCACCAAGAAGCTCGCACGCTGCAACTCCAATGGGTGCCGACTGTAGTAGAGGTCGTTGGGGACGGTGATGACCAACCGTTCGCTGTTCATGATGTCGAAATCTTCGATCGCGGGACAAGACACATTGTACACGTAGGGAGCGGCGGCTGACCGTTCGAATGACAGTAGCGACAAGAAGGGGCCAAAGGGAGAATTGGGGTCGAACATGGCACGAGCCATCGCCAGCGCCTCGGTCTGTGACAAGACGCCGAAATTTTCATGTGTCGCGTTCAGCGTGAACCACCAGCCTTTGCGGAACTGCGTTTCAAACACTTGTCCATCGGCTAAATTTACGGCGTCCCCTGAGAGTGGGGCCGTGATGGTGCCGAAAAATGTGACCCGAATGGACGAAGGAAGACCCACACGGATGACGAAGGACTGCTGGCCGACAGAAGGGCGTCCGGCGATGAGGGGAGGCACTTGACGCACGAAGACCCGCTCCTCCGCCAGCAGCGAGAATCCCGGGATCGGTCGAAGCAGCAACGTGGCGATGCGGCCGCTGATGTTCACGCTACGATAAAGGACCACGGCCGTGTCCCGGTTGTCTGAGAATTTGGCAAAGGTAAAGTTGCCTCCGTTCGCGCCGGTGCCGAAGGCAGACACGATAGACGGATGCTGCGCGTTCCACAAGTCGGGCGTCAACGGGTTCCACTTGTCTCCACGCAAAGTCAGTTGGAGCTTTGCGCCTGACTCCCACAGTTCTTCGGACGATATCGCCGCGCCACTTTCCGCACCGCCTGCGAAACTGATTGACATTTCGGGATCCACCGACCGGATCAAGATCGCGGTGTTGTTGCCCATGATAGGCTTGACGCCACCTTCGACCGCGAACCTATCAAAGTAAAATTGAACGAACTCCTTTTGGCCAGTCGGCAGGTTGAATTCAGGCGTCGTCAGTATCACAATGGTTGCATGGGTGGCGTTCAAGTACTGCAGATACGTGCGGTTGGCGAGGAGCGATTCGTACCCCAAGTACTCCGCGACTGGGTCGGTGTCGTTCTTCAATCTCGTGACGTTGGCGTACACCTTCACAGGAGAGAGCAGCGTCGCGGGGTTGACCCAGGTTTCAAAGCCTAGAGACACGACGATCGACAAGCCGCCAACTGCCTCGTTCACGTCTAACTCCGTGAAGTCTAAATGCGGTTCCACAAAGTACGGCGGCAAAACTACTTCACTCACAGGGTAAACCGGAAAGGAGGAGCGCGACAATCCGAGTTGGTCCAGAGTGGCGCCAGTGACCAATCCCGGGGATGGAACGATTGTGAGCGTGATTGCACCGCATCCGACCTCGATGGACGCCAGGGCGTCGGGTCTCGGCTGCCAGGCGAGGAACATTTGCTGCCGAACGTCGAAGGCGTCTGGACTAATCGCAAGCGATATGCCGACGTCGAACGACGCCTGGTCGACGAGCGTGTACGTCAGCTGAAAGGTTCCGTGCTGGCTGCCTTGTAGCTGAGTGCCTTCCAGCTTCAACTTCATATTGGCGGGCGTGTCGGCAACGAACGCGTCTTGTTTCGGGTCTTGCAGTCTGATTCGCCGAACGACTGGTCTTGCTATCGACGCGCGCAGCTCTTCCTCTGTCAAAATGTTGTTGTCGGCGACACATTGGGTCAACGGCCGCCCGTCGATGTGCGCAATCATGATGGTAAGCTGCTTCGGGAGGAAGGCCTGCTTGGACTTGAGCTGCGGATTCGTGATGTTGATCCAAACGGTGCCGTTGATGTCGAAAGCGGGTTGACGGGGTAACGTCATGACGGCGCTCGTGCTGTCCGAAGCATAGCTTGGCAGCCAATTTGCGCGATCAAGCATCGCAACCATCGATGCCGGGACGAAGTCGGCCGCATCGCTGTAGGGAACAATGTAGAATGGTTTTGGCTCCAAGACCGTGGGTGCGAGAAACTTGTCGAATGGAACCGAGAGATTCATCGCCAGGCCGAATTGCCGTACGTAGGCTTCGTGCATGATGGACGTCGTCGAAAAGACGAGGGGCACGGGATTTGACCGCTGCACCGCTCGGATGACCAACGCAACGGTAAAAAATTCGACGTTTGTGGCATTAAACATGGTGCAAGACGCGCGCGTTGAGCATGCAGTAAACCGAAAAGACACCGTCGTGTCGATGAGTTCGTCAAAGTCTGGGCACGCCAACGCCGGCAGTGTTGCGTAGTAGCTCACATTGTCGGTCGTCACGGAGTACTGAATGGCATTCTTGCAAAAGGAATTGAAGTTGGTAGCCGCCGGAGGGGTCGTTGCGACTATCGGTTTGGCAGTCGGCGAAGCGAAAAAAGAAGAATTCCCGTCCGCGGTGAACGTCAGTTGCACGACGTCGCCTCGCCACAAGGCCAGGCCATCGATGGCAGTGGGCGACAACGTGACGCCAGCAGCGACACCGCTGATCGCGATCGATACTGCGAGCAAAGCGACAACAGATGACAATGCCATGAATGTCAAGCAGGGCATGTGTAGTGTGCGACGAAGAACCAGAAAGAAAACCTTACACAAGCAGCAATGGCATTGAATGAAACACAGATGTCAAGCCGAACGCACTTGCCAGTCGAAAGCGGCGTGTGTGTGCGCGCTTCAGTTTCGAAACTATCTACGAGAATGCGAGCAACGTTTCGCATGTGAGCGGGGTAATCAATCCCCACCGCTGCTTGCCAGATTGACAAGGCCGCCTGTACTATCAGCTCCCTGCGTCCACAAGTAGATATTTTCGCGCAAAATTTGCATCGACACGGCCGATTCTTTGCGACTTGTGTCGTCGAGAGTGTCATCGTCGTTCACGGCGTCTTCGAAGGCTTGTCGTGCGATTTGACAAGCGCGGTCAGGAGCCTTGAGCACTTCAAAAAAGTACACGGATGCGTTGACGGCGACCGAAAGGCGCAACGGGGACAACGGCTTCAACGTCGTACTTAGCTCTAGCGCTCGATTGTAACTCTCGGTCGCGCTCTCCCGATGGTCTTCTGCGACGTCGCTCACCTCGCAGCAATACCGGTGCAAGTCACCTTTCAGTTTGAGATAAAAGAGTTTCGATTCGAGAGAATTTGAGCTCGAGTCAGGTAGCAGCACGCGGTCAATAGTACCAAGAAAGCCATTCGCTAAGTCCAGGACTTCCTGCTGCACGATTCGTCGGTATTGCCTCGCATCGATCGGCTGGGCGGTGCGAGGGGCGCCAGGAGCCGGCACCGCACGTGGCTGCTGACTCCTCAGCTCGACTTGTTCCAAGCTACTGAGAACCCGCCAACTTGCGCGCCGCTGGGTGAGTATGTTGTGACAGGCGACGGCGAAGAGGTTTCGCTCGTCGGACGTCAGTTCGGGGCCAAGTTTAATCGCCTGCGTCATGGACACAGCCATTTCGGACCACCGTTCCGCCTGCTCGGCGGCCATGGCCATGACGACGAGGGAGTCCCGTTGATCGGGGAGCTTAAAGTACAGCGCCATGGTGGACGGCAACGAAACCCTTTCCCTCCCTCCCTTCGAGGTGCGTGGGGACGGAAAATACAAAAAACAATGTTGCTGCTAAGTTTAGGATCCTTCGCTCTTCGCTGGTTGACAGGAAATGTTATTAAACTAATTTATTTACAGGACGCTTTTCGCAATAGCGGCGTGACGGTCGGCAGACAGTAGGCGCGATCGAAAATCTTTCAGCGCAGCGTTTACCTCTTGGTGCGATCGGCCAAGGTTGCGTCCGATGCCGACCGTCGCGGAGGTCAACGCCTTCCAAAACGCCTCCATGCCTGACACCGAGTACGGGCCGGGCGAGGCCACAAAACTGTCGACAATGGTGAATATCATCGACCATGGACAACTTGCCGAGGCACCACCCCCTGGTTTGCCCGATGACGACGCGGCAGGCAGGGTGCTCGTTGCCGAATCCTCACCGGGTGCTGAGTGCAACGAGACGGTTGACAGAGAGATGGCTGGGTCGCTGAGCATCCGAGCGCACCGTAGAGCGGATAGGAACGCGTGCGGTCCGTCGTTGCGGTCGTACGCTTGCCCCAGGTAGAAGTTAAACGCCATGGCAGCGAGGCGCCATTCCGCAACCGAGGACCGAAGCACTTCGACGAGCTGGCGCTGCGAGCAGTGCAGCTTGGGGCCAGTAGGATTCGTGGGACGGCGACGGGTCACATTCATGGCTCCATCAAATCCAGAGGCGGCATTGGTGCCGTTTCGAAATCGCAGCTGGGTCCACTTCCCGTATTGATGCGATAGCCACGCGAGCGTCGCGACTCGATCGGCTCCCGCCTCGGTGATCCCGCTGGGCAGGGTAAGTCCGCCGCGAAGTAAGGTGGTACATTTCTCGGTCCCACGGAACTCATTTTCTCGCATCCACCTTGACGCAGCCACGTAAACGACGAGACACTTGCCGGCGACATCCGCCAAACGCGACAAGGATTCCAGAGACGTTCCAGGAACCATGATCTGCGACAGAGTTCGACTGGCTAAATACGTCATCGGTGTCACGCTCCGCTCCGAGATGGGAACTACCGAGAGGTCGCGTAGCAGTCGAAGAGACCGGTGCCAGGGAAGGTGGGCCGCGAGTAAATCGCCCACGCCCTGTGGGATGTCCACTGGCACCGCGGCCGCCGCGGGGTAGGCCCGATGAATGGACGCCAACAGCGACTGGAGCGCCACCATCCAAGTCGTCGCGGTCGCGCTGGGCGTCGCGTTAGCGGCGGGTGTCGCGGTCGCGGCGGGCGTCTTTCCGTCCTGCTGGTTGGTGGCGACCGGTTCATCGGCCAGAGTAGTGACGAGATGGCATCTCGCTTTTTCCACGAGCGCCTCCAAGTTTGGGAGGCAAACAGGCATCGATCGGTCTGTCGCGGCGTTTCTGACGGCCTTGGTCGACGCCACGGCCACTTGTGTGCGAATCATGTGCAGGCCCGCAACCAGCTTGCGGGCGAGTTCACTTGGCGGCGAAGTCGGGACGTCGCGGCTGCACGCAGCTTCAATCCCGTCAATCACCTCGGGTAGCGCGGTAATCGCTGCCAGAGGAGCCAAAAACACGAGCAGTGGGGACACGACCGATGACGCGCCACCGGACGAGGCGGTGATGACTTTGTCGCACGCGAGGAACGGACCATAACAGCCGCTTAAGAATGCCACCTTCATCATGACGGCGACGTCCGAGCGGTGGAAAAAGTGTCGAATCGCACCGGCACCACGGACTTCAACGTCGGATCCCGCGACCGGACGCGGATTGTGAAGGCCATGTGGGGGGGACTGGTCCGCCGCCGGGAGGTTGTCGTCGTCGCCCAGTGGCAGGCGGCTCAAACTGCGTTGGAACGCTCGGTGAATGTATGCCGGAAGGTTTCCAGTACGCCAGATGCACCTGTCAATCAGCATCGTCCATAGACCGCCGGATGAGGCACACAGACGTGAAAACGACAAACGGAGCGAGACACGATCGTGGGCAAGACATCCCAGAATGTGAGTCGCGGCTCTCATCGCGACGAGCTGCGCTGCCTCGACCTGATTCGGGTCATCGCCGAGGTGGTTTGGACGGTACTCGCTAACCCGGTAGCACGATTCGGACAAAAGCCGACAGAGTTCAGCCGCTACACAGGATTGCGTAATCACCGCGTTTTGCGCTGACGTCATCGTCGCGGCTCTCCGTGGCAGCGACGTGCGGACAGACACATCATTACATACACCCGGGTCCGCACACTTCGGATGCATCGGCACCCAGCCGCCGTGACCAATATGACTGTGTCTCCTTGGATGTGCTGCCCGCAAGAGCGGCAGGAGCATCTCCGCACAGAATGCCGAGTGATCTTCAGCGAAGTCACTTTGAAAAATGGTCGCAGCGGCGAGTAAAACGGCTTCGTGGTCGCGATGCAAGGAGCAAAGCCAAGCAACATACCACCACGGAGGCGCCCACGGAGCAGGGAACACCCACTGCACACCAACCGTTAAAGGGCATTGCGTGCAATGTAGGAGCAGCAAGTCGAACAAGACACAGGCGACAGGCTGACTGGCGGCACACATCTGCGCCACGCGCACGCCTTCCGCGCAAGGTTCCGCGCCTGCCACCAGCCAGGCGGCAAGCTGGGCCCAAAGGGGGCGCTCGTCTCGCAGTGGAAAATCATGGGCCACCATGGACCACCGTTTATGGTCACGCTCCCTTTGAGCGCTTAGGCGATCTCTGCCGAAGGCACGCCACTCGTCGACCCCGCATTGGACGAGTGGCGATGAAGACGACGTTGCGATTGTTTGCCACTGCAACACCGACGTACTCAAAGCCACGCAAAGCCGCGCTTGCCAGACGTTTTGGTCGACGGAGGAGCCTCCCGGTGACAGGCAATCCGTTGTTTGCGCGGACGAGAGCTGTGCTTCACACTGCGCGATGTTGCTAGAGTTGCTGCCCGTCGGTATGAACGACAGACCCTCCGGTTTCGCAGAAATGTAAGGTCCGAAAGGAAACGCGAATCGGCCACCTCTGACGTGCAGCGTCAATTGCGCCTGCAGCCAACGCAGAGGCACGGACGACGCTGCAATGATCTGAGGTGTCGTTCCACGAGGCGCGGCTGACTTGAAACACGGAAACTCTTTGTCTAACGCTCGAGACAGTTTTGCGACGACGACGCTCGCGACTCCGGCGGTGGTGCAGCGCAACGCATCGTCTGTCGGCGTTATCTCTGTTTGCGTCGACGTTTTCGGGACCGGAGGAATGCAAATGACATAGCCAGTGATCGCGACGTCGATCCAATCGGCGGCACCACCCTGAGCCGCAGGGTCGGATCGCGCCACGCCTCGGCCAGGGCTAACCGGCCGCACGAGGGTACCACCAGACGGTTCAGATTTCACGCCGCTCTCCTCACTGACGTTGAGGAAAACAAGGCTTGTCGGACCCGACTTCGCACCATCGGGAGCAATCGGTGCCGCTGAAATTACCGCGCACACGGTTTCCGCATGATCTGCCGACGGAGACGGTTGCGCTATGCATTCAAAGTGTTTGCCGAGCGACGATGCCACCGTACTACGCAAGCGTCGCCCTTCCAGTTCCGGAGGTACACCGCACACACGTCCGACCTCGCACGGCGTGACGGGCAAGGGCCGTGGCACCAGCGGCTTCAAACTCCAAGTACGCCCGACGGACCGGGACGTGCCCAAAGCATCGGTCACTGCGTCGAGCAACACCCAACCGTCCTTCATATTTGAACAAGGTACGATCACCACAACACCGGCAGGCAGCAGCTGCGAAGCGGGACCGGGGCGAACAGCCGCGCACGCCCCCATCCAAGGGCAAATTCGTCCCGCGCGATGCGTGGCATCCCGGAGCCAGTCTCGGAGTGCGGCTGGATGAGGGAGAACATTCTCCTCGGCACCTCCTTTCCACGCTAGGTACAACACGCAGCAGGCACGAACAGTTGGATCCGGCGGCTCAGAGATTCGAGAGAGGACACACTCGACATCGTTGATTGCAGAAGTGTGGCCCGCTCCGGGCCGTTCGCGGTTGCGGTCCATGAGGTTGACGGTGGTGGTGATCCAGTCGCATACCATCGCTGATGCCGTCAGGCGGTTCGGCATCCCTGGTGGGCCATCGAGTAGCGCATCGTCAGTTGGTGGCCGTCCAAACCGGCTGCAAAAGTTGAGTTGATCCTCCAGCAGGCAGGCGAGAAGCGCATTCGCGTGAGGAAAGGAAGATGGCTCGGCGACACGGGGGTGATGTTCGGATGGTGCGCGAAATGTCGCCGCAGCAAAGATTGCCATGTGCCCGATCGTGAAGAGGGGCAGCTCGTGATCGAAACCCGCATCGCAACTGCCAGCGAGCAGCTCGGAGACACAGCGGAGCAAGGAGCGCGGCACTGCCGCGGTGTGATGCAGCATGGCATCGCCGGCGGCCGCACGGTACGCTATATCCATCGCGTCGCGCACCACGTCCACGAAGCCTCCAGACATCCATGAGCGCACGTGACCACGGCTTTCCGCCACGGGCAACAGACCCTTCACGAACACGGCGCGCAGCATCGCGAGGATGAAATCGGACAGAGATCGATTGGTGCTGACGTTGTTGTTTCCATCACACGAAATTGCCGCGACTCTCGCAAGGGCTTGACTCACTGCGCGAGCCGTCGACTCGACCCTGCCACCGCTGTCGTCGTCGTCGGCTGCGCACCGCTGTTGGCAACGAAACAGGGGAAGCATGCCGTCGCTGACGAGTGCCAGGGCAGCAGCGTGCACGGCCAGTCCGCCGCGTCCATCGCCATGCTCAATGAACCTTTGCAGAAGTAAAATCGCAAGTTGGTTCGCCGCTGCCGACGCACGGTGGGTGTCGTCGCCACGGCGTGCGGCATAGACGGTCACGCCATTGACGAGAGCACAGGCAAATGACGGCGGAGACTGGACGCCAAGCTTTCCGAATCGGTCGGCTATTTGATGGATGATGGTACCTTGCTTCACGGAGTCAGTGGTGGCGGGGCCATTCGCTTGTGACGATACCGAGACGGCCTGCAAGCCGAGCAGCAACTGTGCCACCAGCGCGTCCAAGGGCAGGTCGCGAGTACCGTCATCCACACCGACGCTGGAAGGATGGTGACGATGACACAACGAGACGTAGTTTTCTTCGAGAAGCGTCAACAACGAGGTCGTCAGCAGTGCCCAATCCTCGAAGGACCGCACCACCTCCACATGGTGAGATGGCAAGGCGATGCGACGGTTGTCGCTGGCCGACGACGAGGGCACATCCTCGGCGAACGCTACGCGGTCGAGGATCCAGCGGATGCTGTGCTCCACGGCCAATCGCGGAGTGGAGCGACGCGGGTCGCGGCCAAACGCAAAAACGACGGGTGCATCTGGTGCCGACAGACGTCCCGACCCGACTGGTTCCGACTTCAACAACCTCAGCAACGCCACGACAAACCGCGGGTGACCATAACGCACGGAAGTGACGTCGCACGCCGCCGCCCGACGATGCTGCACGACGATCGATAGGAGACTTTCAGCCGACGGCGCCCCTCCATTGCTCGACGTGGAGGCGAGTGCCCACAGGACGGCGGTCGCTTCGCAGACAGACGCGGACCACCCTCGAGAGGCCATGACGCCCGTGGCGACGGCAACCACCGGGACGTTCAATTCGGGTCGAGCGTGCACCGCAACGGTATCACTGCTTGCCGCGCCAGGTGGTCCGATCGGTCGTAATAGCGGTGCAATCGTCCGCGCGGAGGTTAGTGCTTCGTCGTCAGGCGCCGCCGTCGGGTTGTTCTTACGGCCACAGGTCACTTGGTGCGACGACGTCAGCACACCCTGTCCGAGGATGCCATCGCTGTCCGCGGCGGCGCGCGCGAACTCGTCCGTCCGCTGGTGTTGAGTCCGCTTGCGGACGCTCTCTCGGGCGAGTACGAGTGACAGCCACGTGCTCATCACATCGCGTTCGCCCTCCACGTGCCGGATGCGGTGCCGCTGGGGAAGATAAATCAACGGCCGACCAGTCGTGACGAATTCGCATTCCGGAAAGGAAGGGAGGATGCTCGACTGCGACCCGGTGACCCGAGCAATCGCGCTCGGTAGCGATACCAGATGCTCAAGCGTCGTGCCGCCGGAATTATTACGCACGCCGCCGAGAAAGTGCGATGTTTTCTGCAACGCAATTAGAGCGCGCCATTTCATAAACAGCCGTCGCTGCCATTCGACGGAAGAGGACGCAGCCTCAGAGCCCTGCCGTACGATGTGGTCGTCATCGCGACTTCGGTTGGCTTGCGCGCGATGAGCGTCCCATAGCAGCACATTGACGAGTAGCTCGATGAGGGTGAGTTGCACGGCCTGACGAAGGCGTGTCGCCCCCGGACCTCTGTCGACGCTAATGTCGTTCGGTCGTGGGTGGGTGAAGGTGTCGATGAGAGCAGTCAAATCTGCCTCGCTCGAGGCATCCATGATGGTGTTTTGGTGCGCGAGAATGCGTGCGACGGTGAAGTCGACCAGAGCCACGGCGGCATCGGCGACAGCGTCGCAGGAGGCTTCGCCGAACTTGTGGATCAGGACCTTAAGGTGACGAAACGCGACGCAGAGGAGTGAGAAGCTAGTTGTGTTTGGGCGAGCTGTTGTCGACGCGACGGAAATCCAAGACAAGAGGGCGACACTCTTTGTAAGGCTCACGAGCGCGGCAAGCTCGAGACCGCCATCATCATGAACCGCTCGATCCTCGCCGTCTGGTGGTGACGGATTCATCCAGCACGTCTCCGTCAGCCGCGCTAACCGCACGAACCGTAGCACGACGGATGAACGATCACGCACCATGTCGCAAGCGTCAGGTGACGGTTTGTCAGACTGCACCCAGGAAATCAATGCCTCCAACACTACAGGATGCGCAATTAAACGGTCGATGGGCCGCGTTGCGAGGCGTTTGAACGTGCCAACAACTTCGACAGCATAAACGTAAGTGTCCTTGCGTAGCACGACGGCGGCGGCCTGGTGAGGAGAAACAGCGGTGCGGGAAAACAGCAGCAGATTGCAACTGAATACAGCGGCTGCCAGTTGCTCGAGCTGAGGATGCTCAACGGCAGAACGGCAGAGCGTGACCACGCCGTGCTCCGGAAGGTGTAGCAGCAAGGCCAACACAGTATCAAGTACGGCCCGGAGGTCATTTCGATCGATGAGGTCACTGGTTAAGAGCAACAGTCGCAAGTCGACGAGTACGTCGCCTAACAGAACCAGGACGGCGGAGGAAACCTCGGCCGCCTCGTCGAGCGAGGCCGCGGGGGAAGCATGACTACAATCTGCGTCGGCCTCAGTCCACGCGACCGAAGGAAATCCGTATTGCTGGGCGAAACGATCGAGGCGTCGTCGCAACCGGAGCATGACCTGAACAATCGTGGGGGCGTGGTCATGTTGGCCTCGGATGATGGCGACACGAAGGTGAGCCGCCATGGGCTGGAGATCCATAGCGCCGCTGTGCAGACGCAGGCAAGCGTCGACGAAACGACGCAAGGGTAAGTGGCTCGCCTCTCGTGAAAGTTGCTGCGCAGCTGCCCACCGGACATCGACTGACAAGACCTCATTCGTGGAAGCTGACAGCGGCGATCGAGGTGTTGCCTCACTCGACCGCGACACCAAACCAGACTGGCTTTTCGCGTTGCGCAGAAACCAAAGGTAGTGGTGAGCGCTCAGATCCGGAATCAGACAGCCGACCGCCCGAGCATATCGGGAAACCGCGGCAGCGAGAAATGGTTGCTCGGAGCTCGCGCACATGGCATACGCTAGGCCTACGCTGAGCAGTGTCGGCCTTGGTATCAAGGGCGCGGGCTCAGAGAGCTCGCGGATCAGGACAGACGGTTTAACGAGCTGAAACGCTGTGTTCCGCTGCGGCGTTGCGTCCAGGGCGCCCCGGTTTAGTCGCTGCCGCACGCTGCGAAGCCGAGGATGCCGATCGTCGCCGTTGATCCCCAAGAGACGATGATAGGAGGAGGTGCCGTTTCTCGCGGTTGTTGGTGCGTCGATTCCCGGGTGATGGGGGTCGGGGATGGGCTGCCCTGTGGCGAACGGCGCGAAGCCCCCTTGCGTGACGTGGAGAAGGAGGGACAACGCCGCGACCCAATGCTGCTGCTCTGCGAAGGTGCGCAACAGGAGTGTCGCCGCCAAACTTCCCGGTGATCTGAGGCGACAGTATCCCCGCAACGCGGTAAGCCAGGCCGAGGAGGACCCTCCCTCGCGTGCCGTCGTTCGGCGAGCTGAGAGGCAGAAAGTGACGACGTCTTGCAGGCCGTCCGATAGTCGAGACTCTTCATCCGTCGAAGGGTTTCGCATCAGAACATTTTCGCGATGGTCAATGAATCTACCGATGATTTCGTCTTGTTTAGCGCAAAGAACCTCCGCCGCCATATCTCCGGACGTTGCGTCCGCAGCATCTCGCGGCGACAACGCGGTAGACAATTCCAACGTTTCCAGGACCGGGGCAACGATGCAGGACGGCACCCGTGCGACGCCCAAGTCATCCGAAGCGTGCCGGAGAACACTCAGCGTCAGCGCAGCGTCGCCACCTTGGAACGCAGCATCCGCGAGCTCCGACAGAGCTTGGATCGTCAGGGGCAGCGGCTTCCTCCGAGCGAGGGCCGACAGTGCCGATTTCGACGCCGCAGGGTCAGCGTCGTCGAGTAGGACACGAAATTCGCGGAGTTCTTCCCAACGATTGGCTCTCGTGAGACCGTTGACCGCCGTTGAGGCGACCGACCCTCAAGGGCGGTTTCTACGCTGGGCAAGCTACCGACTGTGGCCAACAAACTCATCGATGCCTGCCAATACCCGCCGCGAGCCGCCGCGGTGGCGACCAACACCAGCACGGACTCATCCATCGGCACGCGGGATTTTGACCACTGAAACAACGCGCCACAACACGGAGCGAGAATGCCGTCATCGAGAAGTTGCGGGAGCAACGCCCGAAGCGTGTCCGAGGATGCGAGGGGAAGCAACTCCGTGGGGAACGAGTGAGAGAGCAATGCAAGCGCTTCGCGCCACCAGGCACTCCTTCGGAGGTCGGACCGCACATCAGCATCGTGCCCTTCGTTCAGCAGGCGGCGGCGTCGAGCAGACAAGTAGGCAGCGAATGATGCGTCCGTTGTCGCAACAAAGTCGACTGACGAAGCGCCTAGCCTCTTGCTCTGCTCTTGCACGATGCTGGATTCGACGTCGGCGAGTGAGGACTCGTTGCGAACTTCAAGCCGATGCGGAATCGCAAGGCGTTGGCGTTGAATCGTTTCCTCAGCGGGACCAGAAACGTCCGCAGGATGATCCCACGCTGATTTGCAACTACGCAAGGCAAGACATAGCATTGCCTCGAGGGCATGCCGAGTGTTTCGGCGCTGCTGTGACGGTCCCTTGGTGGCCACGGCGATCACATTGGCGTCCGACACCGCGTCCTTGAACAGCTGAACGCAGCGGCTCCAGTCACCAGCGCCGAACGCAAGGAGCTGTAGCAACGAATAGGTGCGTGGGGTCGGATCCAACGCTCGCGCGAACATGGCCGTCCGATCGCCCCGTCGCGGTGGTGGGCGCTCCTCCTCCGCCGCGGCCAAATCTTCCTGCAGGGCGGCCGCCATGGATTCGAGTCGGTGCCCTCCGTTCAAGACACCCGATTCCAGACAGCATGTGAGAGCTTCGTTGAAATGATCCGCGACGAGAAAAGGCGCTGCATCCTCATCGCCGCTTTCATCCTTACTGAATCCTGTTCGTCTGTGTATTTGGCGGTGCACCATGTCCGAGGCACGATCCAAGAGCTGCAAGGAGCCTTGCCAATCGCCCAGGCGGCGCCTCTCGCGCAGCACATGCATGAGGGCGGCCGCCGCATTTTGCTTCGAGACGTCGGCAAGTGAGGGAAGCAGGTCACCACCCAAACGCTCCACGCGATGGACAGCCATCGAGGTTTCGGGAGCTGACGTCGAAGCCAGAGACGGAACTTTTCGCAACTTGCTCACGAACGCGTAAGTCAGCGCCGACGGCAGCGGCCCGCACCCAGTGACGAAGCTTGCAGTCATGGGACAAGGTATTATTACGGTAGTATCTCGACCATGCCGCGCTCCGCAAAATCGAACAATAAATGAAACGCAAACTGCACCACCACAGGCGTTGCAGTCAACCATAGGGGGGATATTTTTTGCGACTAGCAAACTCACTGTGTAAAACATTCTCAGTTTTGTTTGTCATAAAATCAAGACAACTGTACAAGCAGCTCTTCGCCGAGAGGAAACACTGGGGGTGGAAGGCATCACGACGACGACAGCGACGACTCGCGGAAACGCGCCACCGACCGAATAGCGGCCGTCGATTCCTGCATCAGAAAGGCCTTAAGAATGTCGTCATGGCTGCCAGCAAACCGAAGCGCATGCAATCGATCGCGGTTGCGCTGCAAGATCAACGTGGCTTCGTCCGGGAACGGAACCGCGTCTGGTTGATTGGCAAACGGAAACAGTTCCGACGCTCCGAGCATCCCCTTGCGCGGAGGAGGGGTGAATCGCGGGGGATGCATGCGCTGATTCGGTGACGTCAAGTCGACTTCGTTGTCTTCGGCATCACCGTTGTGTCCCCGAAGCATTCGCTCATCGACTTGCACCCCTTCATCGCGAATCAAGATGCGCTGCGGGGAGTTTCTCGCGGGGGGTGGCGGTAAGTGCGCCCCCGCGTCAGGTTGGCCGCTGGAACGACGGCCGTGACGAAGCCGCGACGCCACCGACGCTCCGTGCGTCGGCGCTGGGGACGGTGGCACCGGGCCGCTGTCCGCGACGGTTCTGTTCGCCGCTTTCGCTTCCTGCTCAAGACGTTGAGCGTCGAGCTGTCGCTGATGCTCCTGCTCGGCCAGTTGGGCGGCCTCCCGTAGGGCTCGCTCCTCCATGAGCGCGTCCAACCTCAGGTTTTCGTCCCTCTCAGCCTTGCGCCGGTCCTCTCGGTCGCGAATTTGCTTGTCCAACGCGGCTCGGTGATCGTCGACTTGCTTCTGCCTTTGCTGCCGCTGTCGCTCCTCCTGCAGCAGCCGCTGGTCGATGTCGAACAATTTGGTCGGCGACACCATGGACCATTCGCCGATTTCCTTGCCCCGTTCGGGAGACGCTCGCTTGGAGCGCGGCCCGTCGAGCAACGCCGTCGGACTGACGCGACCACCACCGCGTTCCGGCGACACGCGGACCTGCGGTGAGGACACCGTGGCGATGCCGCCGGCCGTGTGATCGGACGGCATCGGCAACGGCTGAGCGACGCGGGTCGCGCTCTCTCCGTCTTGGAGGTCAGTCGTCCCCTGCTTCCAGCCGGATGCCAACAACTCGCGGCTGCGCTGCCTTTCCAAGTCCTGTTCTCGCCTGCGCCGTGCTTCGTTAAGGCTCATTTGCTGCTGCAGGGCCTCCTTCATGCTCTGCGAATGTCGCATCGCGTTGACCTGGCTGTCGAGCTCCACCTGCCGACGGCGGTGATGCTGGCCGAAGGTGAGAGCCGCTGAGAAGCGTGGGTCGCCAGCAACGGCGGCCGCCATCGTTTCCGGAAGGGGAGGGTCCCCGGTTGCAAACGGAGGCGACGAATACGTCATGCTGTCACGACGGTGGTGCGGCGCGGAATCGTGAAGATGACTCCCATGAGCCTCATCTACAGTAGCAAGCGGCTGCGGTTGCGGTTGCGGCGGTGCGTGCCTCGTTGGCAGCGCCGGGGACGCATGCGACGGCGCGGTGTCTTCGTGGCCGTGATACTCGGCGAATGGGACATTCGGTGACGGGGCCTGGGGCGGTCTGCGCTTCGCTGGTGACACGTAGACTCGTTCCCCCACTTTGGCGGACACAAACTGAGGCTCCAGCTTTCGTCGCTGGTGGCGTTCCTCGATTTGATTACGCAACCCCAATTCCAGCTCTTGCGCCGTGTAGTGCGCTGGATGGACGTTCGTGAGGTTGGGCCTCGGTGGCGAGAGACGCGCGCGAAAAGGTGACGTTGAAGATGCCGCAACGGTGCTTCGCGGTGCCGACGCGGGCGACGCATCGCCGTTTTCCGGAGCCGTCCGTGCCTGATACTGCATCATCGGGTGAGGGTGCCTTTGTTCTGTCCTTAAATGTGAAACAGGGG
>ERZ1292633.2069-Hain-H41-02um-R1-2069-length-20890-cov-7_pt1 | contig 20890 bp, 8 predicted proteins | sample MGYA00564406_ERZ1292633 | MGnify/ENA primary metagenome ERZ1292633 (study PRJEB36523, sample SAMEA6512639) | groundwater metagenome | collected 2019-01-08 | study: AquaDiva: Metagenomics assemblies of 32 groundwater samples
TCCCCCCTATGGGTACCCCCATGTACGTACCGCGTATGCGGCGGATGGTCAAGACTGTGACGGTTACACTCCACACAGGCACCCGGGCCTCGCTATTTTAACATGCAATTGACTTCACTCAGTGTGGTAATGCGCTGTTAACGTTGTGTCTACTCTCCCCCGCTGTTTTGCTGCGGCCACGCTAAGATCACAAGAAAGCAGGGAGTCTACAACGGGGATGTCGGCCACGACGCAACTATACTTGGCGAAACAGCGATTCGAAGACCCCGTGAACGACCTTTCTGCCACCGCCCCATCACGGCTCCACCAACGTCAGCTTTCCGGAGGTCGCGCAGGAGGCGGGGGGGTCGCTGCTCCGTCCCATGTGGCAACCATCGCCGCGTCGGCAAGCACAAGGGGTGGCGCCGTCGAATCGTCGATGGCCGTTTCGGACTGGTCGTTACTATCGGACGCCAAACAGCGAATGGAAGTCTATTTGCGCCTAGGTGACCGCGATGATGATTCACGTGTGCCGATTGGTTCCACGGCACCACGGCATCCCGCTCCCACCCATGGCTCCCCGGCGGTCGCTCACGTGGGCAACGTGACATCGAACAATGCTTCCGCCATTCTCGGCGTGTCACAGTCAACAGTCGCAAACCAATCCGCTGGCAGCAACGGCGCATCACGCCACGCCGCCGGAAATAGTGAACACGCTCGGACGGGGACCACTACTGAGTGCTTACCGATGATGAATCAAAGTAGCAGTCGCGACGTTGCGGAGGAACCACTCGCACAGCAACTGTCCACGACGGTCACGACGACCGGAGGCGGCTGGTCGGCCATTCTCGCCAGCTCGCCGGATGATTGGAAGCGACGACCCCGTGATCGTGAGGAAGCGCAAGATGATGGGAGGCGGGCCATGGCATCGGTGCAAGGGCAGCCCTTATTAGAGAGGGCGGCCGTCGTCGGCCAGCTCCCATCATGTGGTGTCGCATCTAACAACACCGTCGCCACATGCGCACCACGCAACGACATCGTCTGCGGCGAGAGGAAAGTAGGGGGAAGCCGCACCCGAGGGGGCGCGGAGAATGATGCCGCCCCTGCGCTGGGTGACGCACCTGCCGTGCCGTTGCCATCCACTCAGGGCATCCTCAAAACGACGGCGAGGGGAGTCAGGTCTTCGTCCCAACAGCCGAAGCAAACCCCGGGAGGGCCCCCATCGTCATCGGCAAAAGTGACTTATACCGGACTGGCCGGTGACGATCGGATGGTCGAACCCGTGGGATCGGTCGCCGCCACGGCGTTGAGGCATGGTTTTTCTGCGGGAGCTGAGCCCCTTCCCAGCGTCGCCATGGAGACGCTCATTAGCGCAAAGGCCGCCTTCTTCGGCAGCAACAACGTCTCCAAGGCGACGAGTGATCAAGCGGGACGAGGGGTAGACAACGACGACGACGACGACGATCTCTACGTCGTTGGAGCCATGGGTCGTCAAGACGATGGCCCTGGTGGTGCGCTCAATCCACTCACGGATGCCGAAATCATCGAAGATCGGTTTCGCCGCCGACAACAGCGTCTCTTTCAGACCACGTTGACGGGGCTCAGTTTTCACGACGCTGCCTTGCTCACCACCACGCGGCGGAAGCGGAAGGAGGTCGCGTTCCTCACCTGGAGGTTGCTGCTGTGCATTCCGGAAGCGGAAACGTTTTTTGGGGACCTATTCTTCGGACCTCTGCCCGCGGAGATTCCGGAAGATGTTTACGACGCGTTGCACGATGAATCCGGTGACCTCGTTGTCTACGCAGATCCAATGGACTCTTTACTCCTCCAACCCGGCGGCGGCCGAGACGGACTCTTGGGCGAGCCACACGATGCCTCGGTGATGTCGCAGGCCGGTGGGGGGCTTCCAAATGAGGGGTTCGGCGATGACAATGACGTGGCTCTGTCGAAGTGGTTGCCCACTCTGCCACCACCTCCGACCGACCTCTGGCGCATCGCGCGTGACGAGGCCCAAGTCCTTCGCGACGCAGACCATATTCGGGACGAGGTGCATCACGTGGATCGTCTCGTGGATCACGTGGCGTTGTTGAATCAAGCGAACGTCGAACAACAGGTGAAAAGGGCAGCCGTGGCAGAGTCGGCCCCACACGCCGGTGCGTCAGTCGACGCTGCCGAAGAAGCCGCGTCTCCGCCGCGCCATGTCGTCGCCGATAGTGCCGCATCGCCGAATTTCAGCAGCTCGCCGTCTGGGAGCGGTGAGTCCCAGCGGCGCGAACTGGTCGCACCGTGGTCTCCAGCCCGATCACGAGCCGGCGGCGCCTCAGCAGCATCCCCTGGCCGACGGCGAACTGTCGCGGCTGCGGATCCCCTGTCGCGCAGAAAGAACGCAACGATGACCCTCCCCTCCAACGTTCGCGACACGTTAGATACGCTCCAAGCGCAGATCATGCTAGGCTACCTTCTGCAGGCATGTGACCATCTCGAAATGGAACGAGATGCCTCGACGAAGCGCGATGCCGCCGTGAACTGTACGCCGATGTCCGATGCCATCGCCAGCGGCCACAACTTATCTTCCTCGTCGTCCAGTCGGCTGAACGGCGCCCTTGGAAGTGCGGACCGGCGATCCGATCGCAGCAGCTTGCTGCTTGCCCCGGTTGACGGCATGAACCGTCCCGTGGCGGCTTCAGTCAACCGAAATGGCGCCACGTCGCATCGGCGGTCGTACAGCGCGTCCGCTTCGAGCACGACCGCCGGGGGCGGCGGCGGAGCCCACCACCTCCTCGGCCAGGGTTCGTCGGTTGACCAACAACGATCCCCGCCGCTGCTGTACGGGGCGCATGCCACGGCGGCGAGTGCGACCGCTGCGGGTTCGCCGACGAGCACGGCGAGTCAAGGTGCGGTGCCCCTCGCACCAGGAGGTGGAGGTGGCAGTGGCGGTGGTGGTGGTGCGGTGCTTCGCCCACCGTCGGCACTCGCGATACCCAACTACAGTCTGGCGCCGGGCGGCAACATGCCGCCGCAGTCCGCCTTGGGAAACAGCACGACCTCGAATCCTCGTTCGACGGTTGCGCGCCGTGCGTCCGTCGTCGCACCGGCGAAGCCGCAAGGGGGGAGAAATCCGTTTGAAGAAGCCTCTGGTGACAGCGGTGACGAGGAGGGACGGGGTTACGGATTCTCGACACGTGGTAACGTCACATTCGGCCACGAAGCCTCCACCGCTGGGCCGCACGACGCGTCCGCGACCACCGCGGCGCCCGCTGACGGGGCCGACCCACTCGACAACCTCTCCTCCGGTATCGTGTCCGCCCCGCCGTCGCCCCGTCGCGTGCGACGAGACAGCGCCAAACGCAATCTGGAAGCATCAGAGGCGGCTTCAAGTAAGAGGAGATCGAAAGACGCGAGGAAGAGGAAGAACAAGAACAAGAAGAAGAGTGGGGGATTATTCTCGTGTCTGCGCCCCCCTCCGTCGTCCGACGACGATGATGACGACGACGACGACGGGGGAGACGACTCCGCCATCGACTTGTCGACGTCCATGAGCGATGGCGGACCCAGGGCGTAAGGGAGACACACATAGGGGAGGTAGAGAGAGCGCGCGGAGAGAGAGGCAGGGGGCCGTCGAACGATCGAACGACCCCGTCGAAACGACACACAAATAGAGACGCACACGTTGATGTTTAGATGAAAAACCAGCTGGCAAAAATTTGGAGGGATACAAGTATGCTGGGCACCCGCGCGCACCCTATTACCGGTCATGATGCCCCGCGCCGATCATTTCCCTTGTTCGACGGAATTTTCAGTGTTGTCTCTCTCCCCTCTCTCCTTCACATAGAGGTGCCGGTTTTTCGAATGAACGAATGCCACTGATCGGATGTGTTGTGATTAGGAGATGGCAATGCTCCGTTCACGTGACAAGAGGGGGACGCCAAGTCGTCCCCGCATCCAAAGTTTACTCGTTGTCGTTGTTTCGGTCTTCTGGTTGTGTCAGCACGCCAACGCCGTTAGTGCCGTCGTGGACATCGCTTGCGACCGACTGCATGATTCAGAAGTGGTTGACATCGCAACGTTCCTTCCATCGGATTTGAACTCGTTGAACGGCACGACGTTGGCCCTCCGTGTGGCTCATTGTCACGTGGCTGCTCCGGCGATGTTTAATTTTACAGCGGCGTTTGCGACGTTTGACGAACACCGTCGTCAGACCCTCCATAACGCTTCGTCTTCTGCGCTCGTTCCTCCGAAACAACTGCTGGACGGAGACGGCGGTGGTGTCATCGAGGAGGGGGAGGCGGAGCTCCGGAGCATCCCCCCGATGTGGCCATTCGACCTCTCGCTGCTCTTCGATGACGTCACGGTGACCGGCGATGGCGCGTTACAGCTCTTGTCCGCCGCCGGCGTGGTTCGAGGTGTGAGCATCACACTTGCCAACAGCAACGTGAATATTTCGTCGTCGCTCACATCGTTCTTGTCTTGGGTGGACGTGGAGCAGGCTTCGTCAGTCGCCTTTTCCGTCGTGAACTCAACGGTCGTGGTCCTGAGACCGGAATCCGCTCAGAATACAAATCCCACCTCTGCCTTTTGCGTTTCCCTGGCGCCGAAGTCCCTCGCACCTCCGTCATACTCCGCCGATGGTGAACAGGGGATTCCCGTCGATTATGTCCTTTCGAACGTTTCCATTCGAGTTCGTCACAGTTTAGTGTCTGTGAAACAGGGCCTCGGAGTGTCCGACTCTGCCTGTGTGGCTGGCGTCGTCGCCATGTTCGTCATCGCCACGGCCATCATTGACGCGTCATCGCTCTACTTGTCGTCGTTCAACTCCACGCTGTCTCTTGCGGGTGGCGCTCCATCCAGTCCGGCCGCCGTGCTCGGGATCGCCACATATGGCAACCGGATCGATATCAGTTTATCGGTCATGTTCTCGATCCAAATCGTGTCAAGTCAATTAAATTGCACGCGAGGCGTGTCATGTACGTCGCTGGGCGGCGTCGCTGTCCAGGCCACGAGATCAAACTCGTCATTTTCAGACTTTCATATTGATGCCTCTCAGCGGTCGAACTTTTCATGCGACACCACGCTGGCCACGGCACTTGCTTTGCTGGGGGTTGCCGTGCAGGTCACCTTGGATTCCTCCTCGCAAATGACCAACGTGACGATGTCCGTCATGGATTCCTTTGTCGTCGGTCGCGGCAACATCGCCGTTGCGGTTGCAGGGGTCTCATGGTACTGTCACGCTGGAAGTATGGTATTCGATGTCCTCAATGCGCGATTCTTCTCCTCCGGGTCGTCTCTCCGAGGCACGTCCGAAGTAGCCAGCGTCGGTCTCATGGGAGCCACGATCGTCGTCGCCCACGGATCCAACCTGTCCTTCAGCGACGTGCGATCGTTCTCGAATCAAAGTAACCTCACTGCCATCGGGAACAAATACGCTTCTACTGCCATGGGCGTCGCATCGCACTCGGATTACACGACGACGTGTCTCACGGTGGTCAACTGGACGTCGGTGGCGATCCGTAGTTCGATTCAAGTGGCATGCAGTGGCGCCGCCAGTGGTCTTGGCTTATCCGTGTATGCTGGGACGAGCAACATCAATTGCACGGATGCGATGTTCGTAGCCGTCCAATCGTGGGTTGACACCAACGCCCCCTCTCAGGGAGCCCCAGCGGCCGGGATTGGTATCGCCAGTTCCTCTAACGACTATGCGACGTACGCGACGACGATGATCCGTGGCACGTTCTTCGCGGCCGTGAATGGGAGCGTCATTCAAACTACGAATTCGTTCGTCGCCGGTGCGGCGGTGGGTGTGTCGCTTTTGTCGACGGGGGCAGGGGCGTTCTTCAACGCGACCGATGTCGTTTTTTTCGCCTCGACGGCGTCCGTCGTGGAAGCGAAGGGTGTGAGATCCGGATTTAGTGCGATGGGAATCACCGTCCACTGCGACCATACATTTGACATTCGATTGCACCGAGTCGCGATGGTGGCCGACGCAGCGATGATCACCGCGTCCTCTCCAAGTGGATGGACGTCAGCCGCTTTGGGAATGGCGTTTTACTCGTCGTATGATCACCGTCTGGAAGTCAACGACGTGGTGCTGTACAGCCGCGCATCGACCGTTGTCAGTCAAACTAATGACGCCTCCGCAGCGCTCGCCGTGTCGTCATGCGGCACTCGCATGGCTGAAGTCATCGTGCGAAACGTGGTCATCGTCGCAACGCAATCCATTCTGAGTGCCTCCTCCGGCTCCTCGTCGGCCGCAGCAGGCATCGCCGCAAGCGCCCAAAGTGTGGATAGGTTCGACGTCGCGAATGTGACCGTCCTCCTCGTCGACTCACGTAGTACCGCCATGGCCGATCGCGTACCCAATGCCGCTTGTGCGGCGGTGGTATGCCACTCCAGTTTGCCGTCTCCAAACGCATCGATACAGATGACCGCGCTTGTACTTGCGGCGTATAATTCGGCAACAACGGTCTCTTGTCAAAGCACCTGCGCCGTGCTCGGGGTAGGCTTCGTCGGCGGTGCCGGCCCACCCCCATTGAACTCGTCTCACCAGCAAATCACTTCCGTGACCATCGCCGCTGTGAATTCGACGGTGTTGATGGACGCGGGATGCCAAGGGAACTGCGGCATCGCGAGTCCCTTCTCGACCCCGGTAGCTTGGACGCGGTGGTCACGGTTCGTCAACAGCAGCGTGACGTTATGTGACTGCAACGTGACCTCGCTTGCAAGCGGCAACTCCGCCATCGGCCCTCCTCGATATCCAGAGCAAGTAGGCGGTGACTCCTCCTTGGACTATCAGCTCACGCTCGTCGGCTGCAATGTATCGCTGATGGAGGTTGTAGGAAGTTGCTTCGGTGCCCAGCCAAACGGATCGTCCTTGTTGCAACTCGTCCGAAGGCCAGATGAGCTCTTGTCGTTTCCTGTGGTGGTGGTGTCCTCAGATTTCGTCTGCCCGGTCATCGGCTGGTCGACGGACCTCCGGTCGGAAAACGGAAGCCTCGGACAGGCAACGGACGTCCGAGTCGCCGGAAACGTGACTCCAACGACCTCAGAAAACTTTCCGTTCAGAAACTTAGAGCCTCTCCTAGCGACGACGGACACTGCGTCCATAGGGACCCCAATCGGCATCATCTCGGTGTATGCCACCACGACCCGTCCTGGCCTGGTGCCTTACCCTTGGCTGCAACAACACCAATGCCCTACCGTCAGTAACGCCTTCCACGCGAATGTTTTGTTGAGTGAGATCGACCGACTACCACGCAAGCTGATGGAACGATGTCTGTTGGCATTTCAAGCCGTTGACGACCCAACAAGGAGAGAGGCGCACCGCGTTCGATCGGTTACGGCGACGATCGCCAACAGCCGGCGGTCGCGAAGCCTCTCGTTGTCGACGTCACGCCCCGTTATGTTCACCAATCCCGACATGTCGTCCGCCGCACCACCCATGACGACCCTGGAAACGGCTACGACCTCGCCGCCCGCCATGACGTCGTCGTCGCACACAAGCACCGCAAGCTCAAGTGAGATGGGGTCCATTTACAACACATCCGTCGTGATGGGGTGGACAACGGATGGGGGGGAGCGACCGGTGGGCAACGCCACGAACGACATCGCTTCGAATCGGCCGAATGTCAATGACATCGCCACCACCGCTTCTTCCACGGGAAGGGGTCAAATCGACCGTTCCCAACTCGACACCGTGACGGGAACGGTGGCGATGGTGGCGGCGAGTTCGGGCGCGGGGAACGCACTGGCCGCCGCGGCCGGCAACCCGCTGGCGGCGTCGGCGGCGACCAAGGCGACGCAGCTCGGCCGCACGCTGATGCTCGCGGCGTGCAGTGCAGCGGACGGGTCGTCGGGAGCCGTCGTGATGGATGACGTGTCGTACGTATGGACCCGCGGACATCGCTGGGAACCGTCTCCGAGCATCGCGCTTTGGACGACCACGGCCGCGTTGATCCTCGCATTCGCCGTCGCCGCCGCCGTGGGGCACCGACTCGCAACGGGCCTCTTCACCGCGGCGGTGTCATATTATGGACCGAACGGCGTGAATCTCGCTTTCCAGGTATTCTTCGCGTCCCCGTCGTCCGCACCACCAGAAGGAGCCCTTGCGCCCGCCGTCGTCGCGATGGTGTTTATCTTGCTCATCATTGGAGCTTGCGCCCGAGCCGTACAGTTGAAACGCTGCGGAAGTCGGAGGGCATCTCACGCGCGTGGTGTCGATGATCCGACCTCCAAGGCGATGGAACCAAGGTGGACCGTCGTGGCCGAACAGTTGTTGACGGATATCCGGGAGCCGGCGGGGAGCGTCCTCCGGCGCCTTCAAGGGGTGATCGATCTCGCAGTCGGTGTCATCGCCGCGGCCGGGGCAGGCATGAAGCAAGGCAGCGTGGCAACGTGCGGGAGTGTAGCGCTGCTCGTCGCCGCAGTTTACGCTGCTCAGATTGCATACCTGATCTACATTCAGCCGCTCGCCAGTCGCAGGTCCCTCGGCCTTTCCTGTGTCAACGCTGCCGGCATGGCCTTGGTCTCGTTGATCGCGGCTGCGACCATATTTTCCACTCCTGCTGTCTCCGTAGCCGTCGGTGTCACTACGGATCGCCGCGAGCTCCTCATGTCGCTCACGCGATACCTTGTGATGGCACTGTCTGCCCTTTTTTACGGCGAGCTGGTACTGGAAGTCGGTCTGTCCATGCGGCGTAAGTGTTGCCGGTCGCCCTCGGTCCTTCCCTCGAACACGGCTGACGAGACCGCCCTGTTGACGGTTATTCCTGACGCGGGGGATGTGCCTGCCGCTGGCTCCGAAGCCCCGGTGTTCAACCCACTTTTGCTGGGAGACGAGCACCACGCATCCCCTTGATGTCAAAGTAGTTTTTCCGACAGTCTCTCTTCCTTTGAATGTATGAGCTCATTGCATCAATTTCTTCGTGCGAGCGTCGTTTCTGTCGACGCTGCTTTCCCTTACCCGACCGCATTTTTCCGTTTCGCCTCCTGACGACGGTTGGTAATTTGTTGGTAGGTTCGCTTGTTCGCAATCGTTCGTCGGTTTTCGACATTTCTGAAAATTTTCATTTTCAGTCACATATTTTTGACCAACCATGGCGACGATTGATTTTGCCCTCTCGACGAACGCCAATCTCGAGGATGTCATGATCTTCGAAGCGACGGCGGCGCTGTCATCCATCGCGCCCAATCATTCGTGCCGCGTCGACCCCCAGCTGGCCGGACTCGTGCTGGTCACCGTCGATCGTGATGACGCCGCGGTGCGAGACGCCTTGTGCGGCATGCGCTCCGTGCTGCACATAGTGAGACTCACCGCCATTTTGGATCTTCCGCAAGGTCCGGATGCGCTCTCGCAGTTGTGCGCGCAATTGGACGGTACTGCAGCGTCGGGTAGCAATCGGCTGTTACCCGATTTAACAAGAGTGGGCCAAGCACGGGCATCCTTCCGTGTGTGCTGCGATCGCATCGGAACGCACGCCTTTCGGAGCGTCGACGTGGAGCGCGTGATCGGAGAACTGATTCACGAGCGCCAAGGAATTCCAGGTCGCATGAAAGACGCCGACGTGATCGTCCGCGTGGACGTTCTTGGCAACAAGGTTGTCATTGGTGAACAGATCCATCACGCCGAATTGGCGAAAAAGCGTGTGCATCCTGAATTTATTCGCGACGCGTCGTTGCGTCCCAACGTCGCCTTCGCCATGCTTCATCTCTCCGGTTATCAACCCGGGCAGTTCTTGATGGACCCGTTCGTCGGTTCCGGGACGATTCTGCTCGAAGCGGCCATTCGCTTCGGGACGCGTGGCCGTTTCGTGGGCATGGATCGCAGTGAGCGAGTCGTAGCGGGTGCTCGAGCGAACGCCGCGAGCCTTGGACTGGCTGACCATGTGCAACTCGTGTGTGGCAATGCTCGCGCGCTTCATTTGGCCGCCCGGGATGCCAAAGGGCAGGTCGACGCGATCGTCTGCAACCCGCCTTGGGGCATTCGCATCGGGAAGCAAGACGACGTGGACGATTTGTACCGCGGATTTCTGAACTCCGCGGCGGAGATGCTCAAAACGGGTGGGCGTGCCGTGGTGCTCGTCATCCGCTGGGAGTCCTTCTTGCAACACGCTCGTTGCAGTGGACGGTGGCGCGTCACAGAGGCGCGTCCGATTCGTACGGGGGACATGATCCCGGTCTTGTTCGTTCTTGAACGGGTGGATGACACCTTGTGGACGGGGATCAAGTCGGGCATTCACCGGCTCGTTGTGCTGTGCCGTGAAGGTGATGGCGTGGTGGCCCCCGTGGCGTCTGCGGAATCAACGGACGACGCCGCTGTCTCTCTGACGCGACGCGCCGACCACGATCACGATGCGCACAACGCCCCAGAGGACCCGTCATCGCAGAGAAGTCATCGGCGAAGGGTGTCGCAATAGCGACTGCTTGGACTGGTGCATATTCTCATTGGTGACTCGTACCGCTGTGCGGGGGGGTGATTCTGGTTCCTGGTGTGTTCTGCCAGGCAAAAGGATCGGAAAGGAGGCCAGGCAAAAGGATCGGTGCGAGGGGGCGGGCACCGTAATAGTTGATACAATAAGTGGTAATCGCCTCTGTCGGCCAAACCCGATCGACACCTGATCGACGAGTTCATTAACGTTGTCTCTTTTCCCACTGTTCGCTCCTTCTTCTTTTTTTTGAGGGCGGCGAACACATCCATGTCGCCCTCTGACTCGCCGAGACGACGGTGTTTTGAGTGGGCGATCCTACTGGCGCTATTCCTACTTCTGTCGTCGTGCGGTGAAGGTAGCGTGACCACGGTGGTGGCACGGCCTTATACGCTGGACATTGCTTGCGAGCGTCTGACGCACAGCAGCGGCACCAGCTCCACGGCGCTCGGCGTGACGATAGATGTGTGCGACGAGCTGCGGTCGGCCGTCGCGGGGGGCATCATCGAGCCGCAGCCGCTGCCCGACAATGCCACGATGGCCGCTTTCGATGACGATGATCCGCAACGACGACTGCCGAGCGCCGCTCGCTTCTGTGAAGTACGCGTGGCTGACTGCATCCTTGATCGCACTGCCGTCACCTTCAACGTCACTCGATCCGGCAACAGCGCGTCGTCGTCGGAGTGCGGCTTCGTACGTATGCTCTTCCAGAACGTCAGCGTTTTCGGCTCCGGGACCGTCAAGCTGCAGGCCGGTGGTGGCGTCGTGGAGGATGTGGACGTCTCCGTGGTAAACTGTCGCGTCAACGCCACCGTCGGCACGGTATTTTCGTGGACGGGTGTTCGCCGCGCTGTCAACGTATTTTTCAACATCGTCGACACTTCGATCAATCTGACGGTTGACGATCGCCTAACGACGAGCGCGAGTGCGTTGTGTTTGTACACGGCTACAGGAAACGGCGACTTTTTTGCGTCCCGCGTGCTGTGGATGTTGAGTCGAAGTCAGGTCGCGGTGCGGCATGTTAGCCCAGATCTGGAGTCCTGTGCGGCCGGTCTTCGCACATCATCCCGTGGAAGCATCGTGATTCAAGATGTGGGCATTCGCGTGTTGGACCGCTCCGTTCTCTCGTCGTCGACCCGCGCGGGGAGCAACATGGCCGCGTCGCTCTTCATCGAGAACGGACCTGACGTGAATATCAGTGACGCCACGCTATTCGCATCAGACTCCGTCGTGTCTGGTCGCTCGATTGTCGCATCCATCACGTCATCGTCCGCGGCCTTGGGTATTCGGATATTAGGCGTGGGAACTCTGCTTGTCACCAGGGTGAATATTTCGGTGCTCAATACCACGATTGCGAGCATAACCGCGGCCGGGAACGCCGTGGTCGCCGCCGGGATCGCGTCTTATACGAGTATCGCGGCGCGGGTGACGTTGTCGGATGTGCGCTTGCTCGCGACGAGGTCGTCGGTGAACAGTAGCGCCCAACGCTGCACGGCGAGTGTTGGCATATGTCATTATAGCTTCGAAGGTGGTGGCGGCACCGTGGCGATCGCAAAGGTCACCGTTCTCTCGGACACCGTCGAGGCCGCGTCCTCCGCGTCATCGGCGGCGGCTTCGACGTTGGGCATCGCGGTGAGCGTCGGTGGGTTCGTAACGGTCGCCGTCGATGCGATCAACTTGACGACACGTCGCTCGATGGTGTTCACATCCGGTTACTCCACGTTGGCCGCTGAGGGAGTCGCCGTCGACACGTACCAAGGAGCACTGGTCAATGTCACGAACACAATTGTCGACGCCGCAGAGTGCAACGTGACCCTGGTTGGCTCCTTCACGCTCGCCGGCCTTGGCTTCTCGCAACGCTGCGGCAACTCCCTCGCGCTCAACGTCACGAATTGGGCTGCCCTCGTGACCGACAGTGTCGCTTTGCTCTCTGGAACGGGCAACGTAGGGAGTTTGATGGGCCTTTGTGCTTCTGTGTTTCGACGCAGTGACATTGTGATTCGTGGCGCAACGTTCGTGACCATTGGGAGCTTCTTCAACGCCTCGAGCCGCGACGCAGTCGTTGTTGGCGGCGTCGCGATGGATTCGGATACGGTCGATTCGGTCATCGCGGAAAACGTGACGTCCATTGCCGTGAAGTCGCATCTGTTCGCCCGTTCCGAGAGGTCCGTCGCTTGCGCCGTCTGTTTATTGTTGTACGCAAACTACAACTTGTCCACGACTTCCGTTTCGAACCTGCTTGCGGTCGCGATGATGGGCAGCTTCGTGGCCAGCGACGGGCCAAATAGCGCCGCGAGCGTGGGACTGACGATGTATTGTTTCTATCAGGATCTCACCTGCACGGTCCAAGACGTGGAAGTGGCCGTTCACCGATCGGAAATAAACAGCAAATCGCGAATGTCAGCCAATGGAGCAGGAGTCGTATCCGGGGCGAAAATGGTGAACATGTCAATCAGCAACGTCTCGATCGATGTCACGGACACCTCCACCATTCAAGTCACGTCCGATACAGGGGCGTCGGCCGCGCTGGGTTTGTCCATGGATAGCACGACGATGTGGTGCTACGCTAGCTTGATCGTGCTGCGCATATCGAAAGCGAGCGCGGTCGTTGCCGAGGGGAAGCGAACCGTTTCCGCACTCGGCGTGGCGAGCACCGCGACCCTCCGCGGGGTCACGTGGCGATTTTCACATTTTACATTGGACGCGCAAAACTCCTCCATGACGTGTCGCGTGATGGGCAACCTGGGCGCGTGTGCCGGGTTCGCCACGCTTGGTCAGGCTGGCAACGACATAATTATCGACAACGTCTCAGTGATCGTTTCCAGCGGCTCGGTGGTCGACGCCGTTACGTCAGGTTCCGGCTTAGGCGCTGTAGGCATGTGCTTCGACAGTGTATACCCGGCAGTGTTTGTCGTGAAAAACGTTCGCGTCATCGCCCAGTCGGGTTCGCAGGTGACCGCCAATTGTAGTCGCTCTTGCGCGGTCGCTGGCATCGCTTACTCGAGCTTTGTAGCATCGCAGTCCCAAGTTAGCGGTGTTGACATCGCGGTCGTAAATACCACCGTATCCGTTGCGTTCACGGTAACGAGCAGTTCGGCGGTGCTGACACCCGTCACTCCGGCGCTGTCAGCGGCACGTCCCATGCAGATAGGGCACAACCGAATTGTCGGATGCGGAAGTACCATCAACTCTCGAAATGGAGCCGCGTTCATCGGGCCGTCTGGCGATCCCTTAAACTATAGTTTGACGCTGGTAGGGGTGACCTTGCTGCTTCGGCAAGTCGGAAGTTGCTTCTCCGCGGTGCCGATTGACGCGACTCGTGAGGCGCCAAATATTATGGCCTACGTGAACTACAGTTCACTGTGCTCACCTTTGGGCTGGCCGAAGGCAAATGGAGTCTCGTTGCCCGTTGGCTTTCAGCGGGACGTCGTCTCTGGAGGCAGGAATTTGTCGAATGTAGCCGCTGCCGACTACCCGTTCCCGGGTTTGAAAGGCGCCGCTGATGGTGATACCGGCGAGGCTGTCACATTTTTGGGCACCTTCGCCGTTCGACCAGACGAAGCTCTAGAATGCCCCGTGTACGCCCACACCGCAGCCGAAACCACGCCGCGATGGGACGCGGAGGCGCGTGTCGTGGACCTCCTTCGTCGCATTCGCCGATCCTCTGAAAGCGTCGGACCTCATCGAACCGTAACACCAAGCATCCTTCCGACGTTTCTTGACGATCGACAAACAGCAACAACCTTCGCTGAAGCAACGAGCACCGCCGACGAAATGACATTCCTCACGTCGTCCGTGTCCGGTACCACAAACGCTTTGGAGACACGGTCATCCCAGTCGGCGACGGAGTCGCCGCCCTCAGTCGTTACGCATAGTGTGGTATCGGCTCTCGAGGTCAATTCGACGACTGACATTCAGATAACGACGGCAGCACCGACGAGCAGTGCGGCAACGCCTCCGATCGGTGGCCACAACATTACGTCTCCCGTCAATACCACGTCGGCGGTCCCGCAGCCGCCAACCGCCCTGCCGCCTGACGTCTTCCTGGGGTCGTCGGGTGCGATGTCCCGTTCGGTCATCAGTGCCGCGGCGGGAGCCGGCATTGGCGCGGCAGTGGCCGCCGCCTTCGGTAACCCGGTGGCCGCGTCGGCCACCAGCAAGGCGACGCAGCTGGGCCGGACCGTGAAGCTGGCAACCGTCGGCTGCGCGGCCGCCTCGAATGACAATCGGGCAGATGTCTTAGACGACACGTCGTATGTGTGGACCCGCGGCGAAGCGTGGCGCCCTTCCGTCATGGTCGCACTGTGGTCAACGACGGCCACCCTAGTGGGCGTGTTCGCCGTGAGCGCTGTAACAGCGTCGCGACTGTCGCCCGTCGCAGGGTTGTTCACGGCGGTGTTGATGTACTATGGTCCGAATCTGGTCGGTCTGGCAGTGTTGGTCACCACCAGCAGCGCGGGACTTTCTGACGACATGATGACCGTGATGGCGGCCGTCGTCTCGCTCATCGGCACCTCTGCGGTCACCGGTGTCACTGCTTGGGTCGTCGTGGCAGCTCGAGGAGCCGAGGAGGAAGCCTCGCCTGTTGATAATGGCGTGCGGCGCTCCGACGAAACAGCTCACGTCGGAGACGCCTCCTCCCGCTTGCCATTGCGTCCGCAAAAACGATCGCATCCCTTGTTGCCACTCGTTCGGTACTTCCTTCTGGGAACTCGCTGCGCCGACGAAGACGCCTCCTCCTCCTCTCAAGTGAATGCGGCTGCCGCTGCTGTCGTCACGGGATGCAGCTTCCCACAGGGTGCCGTCGCCACGACGCTCCGCAAAGTCGCGTCGGTCGTTGACCTCCTGGTAGGTATGCTCGCGGCGATGCTGAGCAGCGCCAAGGGACCTTCCTCCTCGTGCACTCTCCTGGCCGTCGGCGTCGCGGTGGTCTACGCATTGCAATTCGTCTATCTCATCGTTCTCCAACCGTTTCGCGAAAAGTGGGAACAAATTCTCGCCTGCGCCAACGTATTTGGCATGGCCATCCTCTCGGTCGCGGTCGTCATCGCGTCGTCCTTCAACGCGGCTGTAGGAGGCGGCCGCGATCCTCGACCACAAGCAGGAATGGTGGCGCAATCTGTCATTGAGTATCTTTCGCTGGCGTTGGCCGTCCTTTTCTACGGTGAAGTCGTCATCGAGGTGTTGCTGGCGGTTAGGAAGCGGTGCTGCAATAGCAGTGTCGAGGAGCCAACGGCGGTAGCACAGACGCAGATGACGACCTCCTCGGAGCCAGCGATCCTCACGGCCGAATCTTCGGACAGGGTGACACGACCCGCGCCGTCATCGCTCCTATCTCAACCGCTACTACGGCTTCCCATTTCGGCAGGCGGCACCGTCGTCGACGCGTGGCCTGGCGAGGAGGACTGCGCAGTCGTGGGTGATGGACGGCAAGGGAAGATAGGACACCACCTCCTGAATCCACTCGACGCGTCGGCGTAGCCTCAGTCGCGACGGTGGCGGGCCGTGTGTAGAAGTCCACCTCTCTTTCCCCACTTTTTTCTGGATGGCAGTTTTCCATCACTCGATGTGGTTTCGTTTTACCACGGAGAGGGGAAGTGGGTGGGGCGTGCCGTGACGTTAAATCGTTGACCTGCCCAACTCCAAAGCCTACCCCCTATCGTAGCTACCCCCACCGTGGCCACATTTCCCCGTCGCGTCCCATCATCTACATCCTCTCATCGTCACTTCACCAACCGCCATGTTAGCGGGGCTGTCTTCCTTCGGACGCCGCCTCTTCCCGGGGCAACGATCCCCGTCGCCGTCTCACGCCGCCCCCCGTCGGCAGCGGCGCCAAGCGTCCGTTCGATCCGATGATGAACTCGTTCGTGTAGCCAGTGGCCGACAAGACTCCCCTCGGCGCCCCGACGAGGAGGGAAAGGGGGGCGGCGAGGAGGTGACGGAGTCGCCAGCTCACGATGCCGCCGCCACTGCCCATGGCGTGTCGGGCAATCTATCATCCTCGGCGACCTCCGGCGTCGAGCCCGTGACCGCGTCGCTGCTGTGTGGCTACGACGCCGTGGCACCGACGGCACTGGCGGAAGCCGTCGTGGGAACGTCGGTAAGTTATTCGATCCCTCTTCCGTCTTCCACATCGACTCGTGTGAAGAACAAAGTCGCACAGTCTGCGTTTATCCGCGAGCGGCTGAAAGCGGACATGCGCGTCTACGACCCGGATATATTGTTCCTCTGCCGTAAGTACCACGTCATGCACCGAAAGCAGCACGAACTGCTAAAATCAGATCACAAACTACAACGGGAAAAGAATATCGCCAAACTAACCGTGCGCGACCGGTGGAGTACGATTCTGGAGCACCCGGATCAGTATAAGAACGGTCGCATCATCGCCGTCATCGACGCAGTGTTGGTGATCTTCACTGTGATACAATTTGCGCTGGAAACGGTGCCCGCGTACGACCCGGATTTCAACCCGACGTTTCGCATCGTCTGGGCAGTGTCTGAAATGATCATTAGCATCTACTTCACGTTGGAAACCTTGATACGCTTTATCCTTGCCAAAGAGCGCCTCAAATTCGCTTTGCAGCCGCTCAACATTATGGATGTGGTGGCCGTGTTGCCTTTTTACCTCGGCCTCATCATCGGCGACCGCGAAGGCATTGATTTGCTAAAAATAGTCCGCACGTGTCGGTTTTTCAAACTCTTTCGAAGCATCAAGCATATCAACTACATCTTCGTGACGTTGCTGAAAATTTCGCACTCTTTGGTCGCCCCGCTGCTGTTCTTATTCACGTCCGTGCTCATCATTGCGTCCACCTTGTTCTTTTTCGAGAAAGGGACCTACAGTCCGCCACCGGACGGATATATTCAAAACCTGACGGCGCGGTTTAACGCAACGAACTTTACCAGCCTGTCGGGCCTCCGGGGCCGAGACGCCGCGATGGAGTACATCGCCAAAGAAACGTTGTATTATTCCTTCGAGATCGACGACTGTTTTTGCCAGTCGACCGCGGCGTTTGTGCTCGGAAACCGCACGTGCGACAAAGTACCCAGTCCGTTCGTGTCGATCTTGCACACGATGTGGTACACGATCGTGACCATGACGACCGCGGGCTATGGCGACTTCGTGCCCAAGTGTGGCCCGGGAAAGGTCATTGCTTCGGTTGGCCTCGTGCTGTCCACGATGTTCTTGGCCATGCCGATCGCCATCGTTGGGGTCAGCTTCACGGAGACCGTTGCGGATGCGAAGCGTGCGGCCGTGGAGAAGAAGCGCATCGCCGCGAAGGGCATCGCAACGCTGCGCGTCGCGGCGGAGATCGCCGCCACCGAGGCCGAAGCCAGGGGGAATGCCGATGGGGGAGGAGGAGGGGGGAACGGATCCGGCGGCAACTCGAGCGGCGGCACCAATGCGGGAGCCTCGTCTACCGCCAGTGCGATCATCATGACGAAGTCCGCTGCCGCCGCCGCCGTTGTTCCGCCCGCGACGGTTGTGGATCGCCTCGCCGCTTCGTCGGCAGTGGCGGCGCTTGGAGTGTCCAAAACGGCGGGAGAGGCCTGCCTTCAGCATCTCTGCAACGCGCTTCGTATCCGAACGATCAACTTCGCCCGGCTTGAGACGACATGCGCTGGGTTAAACAGCATAGGCAGTCGCACGCCGTCCGTCGCGGTCCACTTGCCCGCGTCGAGCCGCGCGCTAATCGCCGAGGCGTTCGACCACCCCAACAACAGCTTGTTTGCAACGCTGTTGACGACGGAGCATTCGCGGGGCACCGCCGTTCGCGTCGATCCCCTGTTGTTGGTGCATCATTTGGACGCTTTCTTCGCGCTCACGCTGCAAAGTTGGGTCCACGCGTGGGCAGATGAGCAACTCGAGACGATTTCCATGTCGCGGGTGCCGGACTCGTCGCAGGTGGCTCAACGCGCAGAGATATTGAAGTCCATCCGGCGGACCTCCTTTTCGGCCAGCAATTGGTCGAGTCGATTGCAACTTATGCCGTCCTCGAGCGGCGGAATGTCGTACGATCAAATCGCGTGCCGTGGGCTTGCTACCGAGCTTACCCTCAGCGCCCCCGTGATCTACCGGATCGTCGCGATCCCTGGGGCCTTGGGGCGCGGAGGGGGTGGAGCCAGTGATGTTTCTGATCATCGTTCAGGCGACGCCAACGCCACCACGACCCCGTCCGGCGATACCGATGGCCTTCGGCGGCGGTCTGATCAGCAAGGAACGCCTCGCGGCGCGCAACCCGCAGCACTATCGAGCGGCGGCCAGGACAATTCGTCCGTCGAGGCCGTCGCCGCGCGCCATGTACACCAGTCGTCGAGGTTACGCCGGGGATGTGGCCCTTCGGTCTGCCACACCGACGCGACGACCGTTCTCAATCCGGTGGATCACATGCACCCCGTTTCCCGCAACGCTCAAATTTTGCTGAATATCCACTGCGAGGAGCTGGTCCTACCGCAAGATATTGCGGTTCTCCACGTTCGCCACGCGTTTGGCGCCAAATGGGTGAAGCTGTTTCCGGCGACTCCATCTCATTTACTTCTTGTTAACGACACACCGGTGCCTTGGACGGGTGTCGTCTTGCAAGCGGGGGACACGATCAATCTGACCCCCGAGCTGGTTTTGAATCAAAGCTATCTGCTGCGCGATGGGTCTGCCTCACACCGAATTCCGTTACTACGCCAGTTGCAATCAGATCTGTTAGAGGAGCTGGAAACGATTGCGGCAGCTACGATGGGAACGACTCCCTCGGCGAGGCACATTCGTTCGCTTGCGTGCGCCACGTCCGTTTCCGAAACGCAGAAGAAGCTTGCGCCGGTTTTAGCTTCGTTGGGTGTGCGGCCCATTGTGTTCCGCTTCGTGACTCAGTCGCAGGTAGCCCGCGGTGCGTTGCCAGCGATGGGCTCTCCATCGGCTCCAAGGCCGACCGGTACCAGCGGCGCGGCGTCTCCTCGGCGCGGCGTAAGCTCCATCGCCGCCAGCAGCTTGTGACCACCTGATCAGTACCAGAAAATACTTTCTTCAAACCTCCAGCTGGACGATGGGGGGAGGGTCATCTGTGATAGCAAAACGAATGATTTGGAGGAAGGCGTTTCCTTCGCCTGCCGTAGTCGGATCGTCACACATTAGAATTCCATTTCCTTCTTGGAAAAGCATGTCCTCCGGGTATATTTCGAGTCGAGCGGGTACTTCGTGGTCGAACAAGGCGATCCGCTGCTGTAAGCGCAAGGACACGACCAAAAGAAAAACACGGCTCTGCTTTCCACCTCTCCTTCGCTCCGTGTACAATTCAAATTTTACAACCCCCACCCCACGAATGTCGTCTGCCGCAGCCGCGGAAGCGAAGCAAATTTCCGTCATGCATCAACGCTGGATCCTTCAGGCCTTGAAGGATCGCGGCGGCTCATGCTCCTATGGCACGCTCGTGAAGGTAGGGGAAGAGCATCACTGCGACACGCTCGGCGCCATGCTCAAAATTATGAAATCTCGAAAAGCGTTGTCCTTCGCGAGCGCATTCTTGATGTATCCCATGAACAAGGACGAAACCATCACGTTGGTGAACCCGGATTACGACCCGGCAACGGCTTGACGCAGCGCCCCCGCGATTTGAGTTGTGATGACAATTAGTGTCAATTAGTTCCGGAGCGTGTCACATTGTTCCGTGTGAAAAGTATTGTTCCGAGAACGTGTGCATCAGCGATGGTTAATTTGTTGATTCTCTCTCTCTCTCTCTCTCTCTCTCTCTCTCGTCATATGAAACGAGACGATCGTCCGCCGGTAGTTGCGAGGACCTGAGTCGGCTCTGAGTTGCCGTCTCTTACGTTACGACGCGTCTTCGAGCCAGCGATCACATTGTTCACTTTCCCCCTCGAGGGACTTTCCTACCGTAGATGCTGCGGTACGCTTTGATGTTGCTGCAAGCGGCCGCAAAAAAGGCAGACGCCAAGACATCCACGTCAGCCGGCGCCGCAACGACTCCTCGACGAAAAACGAAATGGATCGACCGACGTTCCAAAAAGCTAATCCGCAACAACGGGAAAGATGTTTTCACCTTCGACAAACAGCCCGCCTGTGCTCTGTGCCACGTGCGATTCCGCTACCAGCAAGACTTTGCCGTGCACAAGGAAACGCAGCTTCACAAAGATCGTCTGAAATGGCAGCAAATGGTCGAGTGGTACGAAGCGGAAGGCCATCCGCGACGCCAGCGCACAGAAGAGGACGAGTGGAACTGGTACGTGGACAAGGTGCTAAAGCCGCGCTGCAATGCGACAGGAGAGTCGTTGGAGCGAGCGATTCTTGGCGCGAGAAAGGCCGTCGTCTCGGAGTCACCGCTGCACAACGCGGGGCTCGAAGCCGTCTCCGTGAAGCCGGAAATCGTCGAGCCGCGAGATCAACGGTGGCCGGGATCCAAGAAGGTGTGACCGCCCACACCCCTTCTTGGCAGTCGCCGTTTACTGTTGTACGCGGCTGCACGATGCCCCCCCTCCCCTCAAAT
>ERZ1292633.2070-Hain-H41-02um-R1-2070-length-20880-cov-5_pt1 | contig 20880 bp, 22 predicted proteins | sample MGYA00564406_ERZ1292633 | MGnify/ENA primary metagenome ERZ1292633 (study PRJEB36523, sample SAMEA6512639) | groundwater metagenome | collected 2019-01-08 | study: AquaDiva: Metagenomics assemblies of 32 groundwater samples
TTCATTTACCTTCTGTATCAAACAAGCTAATGTCTCACTATGGCACAAAATAAAAAATCAGGTTTGGCTGACGATTATCTTCACGGTTTTACTCCAGCAGAACAAAACCGACTTTATGAGCAAGCAGACATTTTAAAAAATTATATTTATGACAGTGTTGATTTTACCGCGCAGAAAAATATAGTTGAAGTTGGTTGTGGAGTTGGCGCACAAACAGAACTTCTTCTTAAAAAGTTTAAGCATCTGCATGTTGATGGCATTGATGCCTCAGCCAGCCAAGTGGCTCGTGCAAAAAAACATTTAGCACCCTACATAAAACAAAAACGTGTAAGTATACAAACTGGCGATGCTCTTAATTTACCCTTTAAAGAAAATGTTTTTGATGGAGCATTTGTTTGCTGGTTGCTAGAACACGTTAGCGAGCCTTTGGGAATTTTAAAAGAGATTCGTCGCAGCCTTAGACCCGGCGGAAAAGTTATTTGTAATGAAGTTATGAATTCAACTTTTTTTATTCATCCTTACAGCCCCGCCACCATGACGTATTGGTTTCAATTTAATGACCATCAGTGGTCTATTAAGGGAGATCCTTTTGTAGGTGCTAAACTTGGTAATTACTTAACAGAGGCTGGTTTCAGAGATGTTAAAATGAATCCGCGAATTGTTCATTGTGATAATCGAGATCGCCAGCAAAGAGCTATTATTATTGATTATTGGACTGATTTGTTATTGAGCGGAGCGCCGGGTTTATTAAAAGCCAAAAAAGTAAGCTCGCCATTGATTAAAGAAATGGAAGTTGAGCTTAAAACTCTAAAAAATGATAAGGACTCCACATTTTTTTACGCCTTTATGCAGGCTGAAGGCTACGCTTAAAATAACATATCTAAAAAGATTGGCCTTCAAAATGCAAAAACAAAAAGCTAAGCGGGACCACCCAACTTAGCTTTTAATGACAGTTCAGAACTCCTTCAGCGAAAGGAGGTCCGAATGCCGAATCTTCCATACAACTATAGAAGATATCGACGTTTTTTAAAGTTTCTTAAGGTTATTTTAAGTCTAGTTTTGCTAGTGCTTGAAATTATTAAGAAATTTTTGGATCTTTAATCGATGAGTGCCTAATAGTTTAATAATCACAACTTTCGGGTACGCGGTTTACAGATAGTGGATTCATGATCTGAAATCTTTGTCCACTTTCTAAATTTAAATCTTCATGAGTAAAGTTAACAATGCTTCCTTCAGGAAAATAAGCTTCGCAATAATCTGGAGCAATACGCACAAATAATAACTGATATACATTGTTACGGTGATTGAAATATTTTTTAATTCTAAAAGATTTTTTGTTGGTGCACCCACCACTCGCTACTTGGATACTTACGGTATCGGATGTCATATATAATCCAAACAATGGTTCGATAAAACCTTCTGCGGCTTGAACACTGAAACTGGCAATCAACATTAAAATAACTAGCGATGTTTTCATTTTGTTTCTCCTTTTTTTGAGATAACGCTTTGCTGTAGTAACGTTATTTTCCTTAATTTGATGCTTGTATATGATCTCAATCATATTTTTTTTCATTAGAATGCGTATATTAGTTATCAGGAGGTATTATGAATCAGATAAAAATATGGAATCCATTTAAAGAACTTGAAACATTTCAAAGTCAATTGTCCCGTTTTATAGGTGATGACTGGAGCGACGTGAGCACAGAAACCAAGACGGCTTTTACTCCGAAAGTTGATATTTATGAAGATAAGGAGTCTTATCGATTTAAAGTTGAACTTCCGGAAGTGAAAAAAGAAGATATTAAGGTGGAGTGTGATCACGGCGTAATGACGATTTCGGGACATAAGGTATTTGAAAATGAAACGAAAAGTGATGATAAGAAGTATCATCGTATTGAAAGAAGTTACGGTAGTTTTACGCGTAGTTTTACGCTACCTGATGCCGCGAATGCTGAGATGATTAATGCAGAGTATACCAACGGTGTACTTGATGTAAAAGTTGCTAAAAAACTATTGGGCACGGCTGCAGCAAAAAAGATTACGATAAAATAAAATTATAACGGTCCTCAGCGACTGATCTCGACTCTGGGCCGATATTGGAGAGAGGCCATTCAAACCAATTTTGCAACACCAATCATTGGTGCATGCGGTTGGGGCTTCTCTCCTATCTTTAATTTAGTTTTTATTATTTATAAACTATGATCGAAAGTGGGATTGTTTTAAGTTCATCGCGCTCAATAAACTGTATCCAAAGTCTGTAAGCACCTTCCGCAGGAAATGTGGCGTGTATCATTCCAGTGTTTGGAGCGCCTCCAGCCATTGGATGAACGTGTAAAAGCTCAGTGCCGCTTGTTGGTGTTGCAATAACATGAGCGAGAGCGCCTAGATAAGGAGCCATGATAGGTTCAAGACCATCTTTTCTAGTCACTTTAAAATTAAGCATGACCATCCGCCCTGCGCGAACTTTGGTATTAGCTAATTCAAGTTGGGTTTGCTTATCTGAACCTGTTCTGATGTCAGCTAGAGGTAGTAATGGATTCTCAACTTGACCGTTAGCAATTTGCAACAAGATTGATGACATAAGCTCAGCGCCATCAAGTAATTCGCCCTGCGCCCAAACAATATAATTTCCATTTACTGGCAAAGTTAACTCAGCTTTCCAAACATTATTATTAAAAGTTGGGTGCACATGATTAAATTCTTTTAGTGCGGCATCATAAATTATTAAGTGCAATTTTTGAGTGTGGCTTTCATTTAAATCTTGATCGGTAATATTTTTATTTTGTTCAGAATCAAATAATTTAAAAAAATACTCAATTTGGCCCGCATTTTTTGCGCCAGAATGTTCTGGCTTAATTTGAACTCGCGAGCTTGCTGTCACTTTGGCAAAAACCAGCGGAGAAAATAATAGTAAAAGCAAAGTGATAAAAATTGATAATTTAGTCATATAAGTGTCCTTTTTTTGTTTAATTGTACAGATATCTCACAAATAAGTAGTGGACTAGACAAAAGTAATATTGTGTCTCAAAATGTAGAAACTATATGTCTATGAATTAGACTAATGAATGATTAATGCCTCAATCTGATAATTTAAATGCATTAAAAGCCATAATAACAAGCAGACGCCTAACATATATTCAAGATTTGCACGCAAAAAGCCGAATTTTAAGTGTACGTAGAAATTAAGTTTTAACCACAATTACAGGAGTACGTGTGCCATCAATACCTTATGTTATAGAGCAAACTTCAAAAGGCGAACGTTCATATGATATTTATTCAAGGCTGCTTAAAGATCGTATTGTAATTTTAGGCTCACCGGTTACTGATGATGTGGCTAATGCCATTGTGGCGCAGTTTTTGTTTTTAGAAGTTGATAACCCCGAAAAAGATATTCATTTTTACATTAATTCACCGGGCGGCAGTGTTTCAGCAGGGCTTGCGATTTACGATATTATGCAATTTGTAAAATGCGATGTGGCTACTTATTGTATGGGCCTAGCGGCCAGCATGGGTTCATTATTGTTAACTGCTGGGGCTAACAAAAAACGTTTTTCAATGCCGAACTCGCGCATTATGATTCATCAGCCGTTATTGCATGGCGGAGGTTTGTCGGGGCAGGTTACGGATATTGAAATTCACGCTAAAGAGTTGATTAAAACCAAAGAAAAGCTAACTAAAATTTACGAAAAACACACGGGTAAGGATTATCCAACGCTGTTTGCGGCCATGGAACGAGATAATTTTATGGATCCAGAAACCGCCAAATCTTTTGGCTTGCTAGATCATATTGTGGATTCACGAAAAACTAATAAAGGATAATGGAATATGTCGACACCTACAAATAATAGCTTACGTTGTTCATTCTGCGGCAAAGGTCAAAAAGAAGTTAAAAAATTAATTGCTGGTCCGGGCGTTTACATTTGTGATGAGTGTATTGATTTATGCATGGATATTATTGACGAGGAAAAAGACAAAGAGGTGGCCGTTAAGGGTGCCTTTAGAATTCCTAAGCCTCTCGAGATCAAAGCGTTTTTAGATGATTATGTAATCGGGCAGTTGCAGGCCAAAAAAACAATTGCTGTGGCCGTTCATAATCACTACAAAAGAATTAACGCTCTTCAGGGAAAAAAATCTTCTGATGTTGAGCTGCAAAAATCTAATATTTTGCTGATTGGACCAACGGGTTCAGGAAAAACTTTAATAGCACAGACCATTGCAAAAATTTTAAATGTTCCTTTTGCTATGGCCGATGCCACAGCCTTAACTGAGGCCGGATATGTGGGCGAAGATGTTGAAAACGTTATTTTAAATTTATTGCAGGCTTCTGACTACGATATTGAAAAATGTAAGCGAGGTATAATTTACGTTGATGAAATTGATAAAATTTCACGTAAATCAGAAAACCCATCGATCACTCGCGACGTCAGTGGTGAGGGTGTACAGCAAGCTCTACTTAAAATTTTAGAGGGCACAGTTGCAAACTTGCCACCTAAAGGCGGAAGAAAGCATCCACAGCAGGAGTTCATTCAAGTGGACACAACAAATATTTTATTTATTTGCGGCGGAGCCTTTGTGGGTTTAGATAAAATTATTGAAAACCGTACAGTTAATAAATCAATGGGTATTGCTGGCGATATTGTTTCACGCAGTGATGATCAGACCGAACATTTACTGTCTAAGGTAGAGCCTGACGATTTATCTAAGTTCGGTTTAATACCTGAGTTTATTGGTCGTCTTCCTTGCATCGCAACATTGGCGCCGCTAAATGAGGCGGTCTTACAGGATATTTTAGTGCGACCAAAAAATGCATTGGTTAAACAGTATCAGAAATTATTTTCATTTGAAAATGTGGATCTTAAGTTCACAGATGCCGCAATTAAGGCCATTGCACAAGAAGCTTTAAAACGAAAAACAGGAGCGCGTGGTTTGCGGGGAGTTATTGAATCTTCAATGCTAGACGTAATGTTTGATGTGCCGGGCATGACAAATGTAAAAGAAGTCATAGTGGATGAAAATGTAATTCGAGAAGCCCAACAGCCTAAATTTGTTTATTATACTGATGAAGAGATGAAAGTTCGCGCAGAAGTAGCCGCAGCCAAAAAACAGAGCGAAAGCGCCTAGTTGACCGTCACTGCGGCCTAAGACATAATGTCTCCTTTGATTAAAAAGGGGGCATCTGTGTCGCAAATTCAAATTCATCTACTTTCAAAAGACATCAACTCATTAAGTGGACAAACTTTGGTGGTTTTTGCAAAAGCAACCACCGACAAAAAAGATGCAAAACTACAAACTGCTAAAATCACTCATGTCGATACAGCTAAGGCTCTGCAAACATCTTTGGATGAAAAATTAATTACGGGCTCTGCCAGTGAAGTTATTTCGTTTCGCGAAGCCAGGTTTTTAGGCTTCAGAAATGTAATAAGTTTGGGCCTAGGTGTTGAGGCTAAATTAACTGAAGAGGACGTTCGTCAGGCAGCGGCGGCTTTGTGTAAAGAAATTAAAACATTAAAAACCACAGAAGTATTTGTAAATTTTGATGGCGTCACTGCGAGCAAAAAAGATTTAGCTGGTTACACTCAGGCTTTTGTTGAAGGTGTGCTATTGGCTTCGTATAGTTTTGACGAATTAAAATCAGCAGATAAAAAGAATGATAAAATTATTATTAATTTGATTACGAAATCTGGAAAAGACAAAGCCGTACTAGCCGCGTTTCAACAAGGAAATATTTTAGCTGTCTGTACTAATTTTGCTAAACGCCTTGGCGACATGCCCGGCAATTTAATGACTCCTACAATTTTAGCGGAATTTACAATGGATGCGGCCAAAGGCACTGGATTAAAAGTTACCGCTTGGGACAAAAAGCGTATTGAAAAAGAAAAAATGGGCGGACTCTTGGGAGTTGCGCAAGGTTCGGCGCAAGAACCAAGATTTATCGTGATGGAATACAATGGCGCTGCAAAAACCAAAAAACCTGTGGCCTTTGTTGGTAAAGGTTTAACTTTTGATACCGGTGGAATCAGCATTAAGCCCAGCGCTAAAATGGAAGATATGAAATATGATATGGGCGGGGGAGCCGCGGTTATTGCAACTATGCTGGCTATTGCTCAGCTTAAATTAAAAATAAACGCGATTGCTTTTGTACCGGCCACTGAAAATATGCCGGGAAGTCGCGCTACAAAACCGGGAGATATTCACACCGCCCGTAACGGAAAAACATTTGAGGTGAATAACACCGATGCCGAGGGGCGTTTGATTTTATCTGATGCGCTTTGTTACGCATCAGAGCAGCACCCTGAGGTTATTATTGATGCTGCTACATTAACTGGAGCCATGGTTGTGGCCTTAGGCAATGTTCATACAGGCTATTTCACACGTCATTCTGCTTTAAAAACAAAAATTGAAAAAGCGGCTAGCAGTTCAGGCGAACTTGTTTGGAATATGCCTTTAACAGATGCGCATGTTAAAGATATGAAGGGAACTTTTGCCGACCTTTCAAATGTATCGAGTGCTAATGGTGCAGGCTCGGCTACTGCAGCCGGATTTTTAGAACAATTTGTTGATTCAGAAATTCCTTGGGCCCATTTTGATATCGCAGGAACAGCTTGGGCTTGTGGTAACAGATTAAACTACTGCAGCGCTAAGGGTGCCACGGGCGTAATGGTTCGTACATTTGTGGAAATTGCAAAGCAGTACGTTAAGTAATTAAAATTCCAGAACTATTGGTTTTTCGGCAGGGTTGTCAAAAGCGGAAGCCGGAGACCTATTGAAATCAGCAGATTTATTTTTGCCTTCAACACTTTTAAACTCAACACGCTTTAAAACCCACTGGCGTGGCCATTCATCGGCTGAGTTTGAAAAAGTAACAACAGCATTGAACCCGTCAAAGCTGAATTCGGCATTACGGGGCTTTTGATCTAATATTTTTTCAATTGGAAGATTTATAGCGGCGATTTCAGTTGGGTCCTGAGCCGCAGTACAAGGCGTTCTAACTTTCATTAAAGGAGCTTCGCCTCCTACAGAAATTCCTTCAGCGGTAAATTCGACCACTATTTCAGAATAAGTTTTACAAAGTGCCGAAGAAAATCCTGAAAAAGAAATAGTTTTTTTTCCGTTAATCGTAGGCGTTACCTTAATTTTTTTTTGTAATTGAGCTTTGATTTGTGCTGAGGTGAGATTTGTTATTTGAAAAACCTTGCCATTAATCGTAGCCAGATCTCTGGTTAGTTCACTTTGTACTGCGATATTTTCAGATATCGAATAAAAAAAACTAAGTCCCAGCGAAAAACATAAGATAAAAAATCCGATATTTTTTATTTTTGTAGTCATATAGCAAACCTCGTCTTGTATACTATATGCTACCACAGCTTGCTTTTGTATACTTGCTAAATTCAACATTCATATCTTTAGCCTCTAGACCTATGGCGAGCAGCCCGACTTTAGCTGACCAACCATAAACATTTTCTTCGGGGCATCTAGCGCGGCTGTCATATAAGTCAGTTACACAAAGCTTTTTATAAACGGCACCGGGAGAGTTCAGACTTTCGGTCGATGATTTATCGGCATGCGTGCGCAAAAATCCACCGGCAAGTTCACTGCCGATCATGTATATAACTGGTTCTGCGGAAGCCTGCTCTGAGGTTACGACCGAGGGGATGCCCTCTTGAATAATAACCTGTTCGATGCTTTTTCCGCCCTTAGCAGCTTTCATTTTTTTGCGCGCATTATAGGTCCATTCTTTAACCTCTTGTGCGGAGTTAACTTTAACAACCCCAAGCCCGTAGGTTCCGGAATTGTTTTTAACAAAACAGAATGGCTCCTGAGAAATTTTTTCTTCAGCGTATTTTATTTTCAACTTATTCAGAAACTGATCAACTTGAGTGGCTAGTTGGTCTCGGCTGATATCACTGTTGATATCGAATTCAGAAAATTCCTCAGTTTCAACTCTTAATAAAAATGGATCTACTTTGATAATTTTGGCAAAGTCATTTGTCAGCTGGTTATAGTTTTTAAAGTAGCGGGATTTTTTTCGTTGGTACCAACCAAGTTCACGCGGTGGGTTCATGGGTGTTGTTAATTGCGCAGACCAATCTTCGATAGGAAAAGAAAAATCATTATTGCTGATCACGAGATCGGGTTTAAAGTCGCGAACCCAGTCCGAGCTTTCAAAACCACTGCCAAGCTGCACTTTACGGCCGGTTGCGGATTCTAAAGTTAGAACTTCCGGCAGATCTTTGGGAAAGGCCAAACGAACTTCGGTGCCACCTTGAGATAGCAAATCCGAAATAGTCGCAATATTTTCAAGATAGTAGGGGTTTTTAGTATGCTCTTCCGTGATCATAAGAATTTTCTTAACCGGAAATTGGTAGTGCATACGAATATATTTTTTAAATAAATCCACCGAGGTTTCTTTGTCGGTAGGGCAGATGTTGTTGAAACCCGCAGGAAAAATATTGGCATCAACGTTGGTGATTTTGTAACCTGAATCACGGATGTCATAACTGGAATAAATGGGATAGTTTAATTGTGCTGCCATTCCACAAAACCATTTGTGTAACTCATCAAAATTATCACATATCTGATTATGTAAATAGGAGCAGGCAATTGAATTAGCATTATTAATCATTGATAAAAACCTTCAATTAAAAATTTTTTCTGTTTTTCGCAGTAAGCTGCAAAGCGTGTCACAGCTGAGGGGGCCGAGCCCGATTCCGTTTCATCCATTCGATAGCGATCGAATTTATTAAGTTGATCATACAAAGAAATAGATAAGTTTTTCTTGAAATCTTTTGATTGAGAGTCTCGTTTAAGAATGGCAAAAAAAGGTTCGTACATATTGATTAAGCGATCTGTCAAATCTGCATTTTGCGGAGCCAGGGGGCTTTCCATAACATAAATAAAGTATTTCTGCACTTCGCCTAAAAAAATTAGATCTTCATGTAAATGTGAATTGTACATCAGCTCTGTTGTTTCGATCAGATAGTCATAAAGTTCGCTTAAAGAAAGCATATTGCTTTTAAAATTTTCATCCAGTTGTTTTTTGATAAGCTGAGCTTGTTTAAAATTATTAATACGATACTGATTTTTCATTAAAGCGAGATTAATTTTGGTTTTTGGAAGAATATTTGATTTGCGTAGAGCCAGCTCGTTTAAACTGAGAATTGCTTTTTCGGATTCATTATTTTTTTCATATATTTGGGCCAGATACCAAAGCGTTTGGTCGTAAACGGGGTCGATGGTGCCATCTCTAAAAAGACTAAGTCTTAATAAAGTAGTCTTCGCTTCCGCTAAGTTATTATTTTTGAAATTTTTTTGGGCCTCTAATAAAAGTTGCTCTCGTTCACTGAGGGGTTTAATTTCTCCGGCCCCTTCGGTAGAATCAAAAAGCGCACAACTGGTTAGGCAACAGCTAATCAGCAGAGCTAATATTATTGTAAGTTTTTTGTAAATCTTTAACATTTTCACTATTTTGTCTTAGTTCAAAGCATTTGTATACTTTTAGACTGCTTCTGAGCTGCTTCAATCGACTTTGTAAGTCATTTTCAAGACTTAGATAGTATTTGATAAGCTCATTTACACGGGGCGACCTAATGTTAGATGCAGCATTTTTTTGTGCATGAGTCCATGAAGGTATTCGGTTAATAATAACTGAGCTTAGTCTGTAACCCTGTTTTTGGATTTCGCGGCTTAATTTTTGCGCCTCGGTTATGCGCGAACTGTCTAGAGCGGTGACCAGAACGAACTCGGTCTCTGCTGATATCAGTAGGCGGTGGCAGCTCATAACATAATTCTCTAAAGGGCCTTGCCATTTTTGAACGGCCTCAAAAAAAGCAGAGAGTTCTTTCATAAAATAAGAACCGGTTAGAACCTCGAGTGCTTTTAAAACCTGAGTGGTTCCATAACTTAATATTTTAAGGTTAAACATTTTTTTTAAAACGCTTTTTTTTGTATGGGGCTGGTCATTGTTTTGGCGGAACCAACTGGCCACGCCTTCGTTAAAGAGCGCAGAAATTTTTTCGGGTGCACGTAAAAAATTCCATGTGTGCTGCGATGGGGGCGTATCTAAAATAACCAAATCAAATTTATTAGATGAAACAAAGCGATAAAGACTGATCAAGGACGTAAACTCCTGAGAGCCGCTTAAACGCCCGGAGAGCTGTTGATAGAGCTTATTCTGCAGTAGCGCTTCAATATTGGCGCGCCCGGAAGTATCATCTGAATCTTTATCAGCGGCGCTGCGTATAAACCATTCAAAAGTTTTTTTGTGATTAATGATGCAGGACCAAAGCTCACCTTTTGAGTCGCTAGCTAGGTTCACCTGATGAAGTTCGCCATCGGTTTTAATTCCCAGGGCCTGTGCTAAACGCAAAGAGGGGTCAATAGTTAAGACTAATACTTTTTTGCCAGAGCTCGCTTGGCCTACACCTATACTGGCCGCCATGGTGGTTTTACCAACACCTCCAGAGCCTATGCAGATCAGTGTTTTAGTTGAGGGTAGTAAAGTGATCATAACGAAACCTTCAAATGTTCTGTTAAAACATTAATGAGAGTTTCACTCTGAAGGCTTGCAACTAGCGGCAGTTCTATAAAATCAATTCCAGCTTTTTTTAATTGTAATCGAGATTTGGCCTCTGAGGCTAAGATATTTTGTAACGAATCCTGTGCCTCCTGCGTAAGCTCAGTCAAATCATCAGAAGTTAATCCGGAAATTTTATTCAGATAAACTTTCGCTTTGATGTTAAATTCTTTTTTGAGTTGCTGAAACAATTCAATGCTTTCACTTATCGGCAGCTCTTCCGGCAAAGTCAGAATATGAACTTGTGTAAAATCGGGGTTGCGCAGCCAGGCATCAATACTTTTAGACTGCTCGCCCATGGGGCCGAAAGGTATGGCCTCGCTCATTGCGGCGGGAGCTCTTATCAAACTTAAGAAATGTCCAGTGGAGTAGGAATCAATAACAATCTGATCGTAAGGCATGGGTGGGCCTTGTTTTCGCGGAGAAGAGGTCATTTTGCCGAGTAATGCTAGTTCGTGCAAACCGGGCGCAACCTGAATCAGACTTTTTGAAATCGCGTTTTCAAAAAATAAACGGTATAAACTTTCTATCTTTAATAGGTGTAATGAGTATTCTTTCAGGCAGTCCTCTGGGCTCCACTGACTGATATCAAGATGGGGTTTCAAGGCTAGAGGTTTGTAAGAAATTTCAGGTAAATTGAGGTAATCTTTATAAAAACTATGTTCACTGAGTTCGCAAAGCAAAACAGACTGCGTTTCACTGCTAAAATAGTGAGCTAAAACCACTGAAAAGAGTGATTTCCCGGTGCCGCCTTTGCCTGTTATAAGATGCGCTTTTTTTACCATTGCATTTGCCTAAATTATACCCTAGTTTGCCCAGTAGCGATTTTTAGCTAAATTAAATATCTAAGTATTCGATATAAAATAGCACGATAAGGAGAGACTGTGAAAGCTCAAATTCAAGTAACTGAAGGTCTTCAAAGAAAATTGAATGTAGAAATCCCGGTTGACGCGGTCAAGTCGGCCTTCAATAAGATTTATAATGATATTCAGAAGCAAGTTGAAATCAAAGGCTTTCGCAAAGGCAAAGCTCCGCTTAACACAATTAAAACAATGTACAAAGATCGCGTAAGTGGTGATGTGGCTCAGGACCTAATTTCTTCACACTATCCACGAGCTATTAAAGAGCAAAATATTGATCCGATTAATTATCCTGAGTTTGAATTTGAAGACCCTTCTGAAGCAAAAGATTTTGCCTTTACCGCTGTTTTTGATATTCGCCCTGAAGTGAAAGTTAAAAAATGGGAAGGTTTAGAAGTAGAAAAAGAAAAACTATTTATAGATGCAAAGCGCGTAGAAGAAGTTTTAACTAATATCCGCAACTCTAAAGTATCCTATGAGGATGTTTTAGAAGTCCGCCCAGCCATTATGGGTGATGTCGCAATTATTGATTTTGATGGGATTGTTGATGGCAAACCACTTGAAAATGGCGCGGGTCGCGATCAAAGTTTAGAGTTGGGTTCAAAGCAATTTATTGACGGTTATGAAGAGGGCATTGTTGGCATGAAGGTTGGAGATACCCGCTCCTTGAGTTTAAAATTTCCATCGCCGTATCACTCCGTAGATTTGGCTGGCAAGCCGGTAGAGTTCAAAGTGACTTTAAAATCTCTGAAGAAAAAAGTTTTGCCCGAAATTACTGATGAGTTATTAAAAACAGTTGGGGCTAACCAAACAGTGGAAGAGTTTAAAAAAACAGTTTATGCGGATTTAGAGCAATCAGAAAAAAAACGCATTGAAGATAGTTTCAAAAATCGTCTTTTAAAAAAATTAGTTGAAGCTAACCCGGTTGATGTGCCGGCTTCATTACTGAAAGATCAGAAAGCTGCGCTTATTGAGGACTTCAGAAAACGCATGACTGAACAAAACATGCAGCCTACAGAATTTGAAGCTTATGTACAAAAATGGGATTCTGATTTTGCTAAAAGTGCCCATGAAATGATTCAGTCGAGTTTTTTAATTGATAAACTGGCTATTGATCACGATCTGATATGTAAAAACGAAGACCTCGAGCAAAGGTTTGACGAGTATACTAAGCAAACAGGCATTGAGCTGGCGCGTATTAAAGAATGGTATTCTAAGCCTGAACAGATGAATAAGTTAATGTATACGATCACCGAAGAAAAAGTCGTTAAGCTTTTAACTGATAAAACAAAAATCAAAGAAGTTGACGCTAAAGATTTAAAAGAAGATCAGACCTAGTTAATTTTTTGAGTTTACTGTTGCGACATATTCTTAAGGGTCTTCCAGGCTTTCAAGTACGAGAAAGCCTGATAGGCTTGGTAATCAGATTTAAATAATTTTTCCATATCCGACAAATCGGCATCTTTTTTAGTCGATATATTTTTCCACCAAGCAGTGGTATTTTTTTCTAAACTGATTTTCATCAATGAGTTGTTGAGCGCCTTTTTACTATCCAATTTGTTTTTTTCGTTGAGTTTTTCTTTTTCACCTTTTAAGTGTCCCACAATATCCTTCTCACGGTAAAGTTGGCTTTTGTTAATGGCCTTAGCAAAAGCTTCAGAGTCGACATCTTCAATTTCGATATCGGGTTTAATTCCTTCGGACTGTATCGAAACTCCGCTTGGAGTGTAATAGCGCGCCACAGTTAATTTTAAGCCACTGCCGTCACCTAGCTTAATGGCGGATTGCACCGAGCCTTTTCCAAAGCTTCTAGAGCCCACAATAATGCCGCGTTTGTTATCTTGTAAAGCCCCAGCAACAATTTCACTGGCGCTGGCGGAAAACTCATTTATCAGCACGACAACAGGTACATCACTGAATAAACCCCGCTTACTGGCGTAAGAAATTTCTTTATTTTTTGAGTCGCGACCAATAGTGCTTACAATGACACCTTCCTTTAAAAACAAATCACTGATTTTAATGGCTTGATCTAAAAGTCCGCCGGGGTTTCTTCTGAGATCTATTAAAACCCCTTCAATTTTGCCGCCCTGTTTGGCCTTAAAATCAGTAAGAAGTTTTTCTAAGTCTGGACTCGTATTTTCAATGAAACTGGTAAGCCTAACATAAATATAGCCACCATCTAAAACTGTATTTTTTACTGATTTTATTTTAATGCGTCCACGTGTGATCACGATGTCGATAGGTTTTTCAGACGATTCGCGGACAACTGATAAAGTGATTTTGGCCCCATCTTTTCCTTTAAGTGCCGTCGAGGCATCAACCAGGCTATAGCCTTTTGTTGATTCGCCGTTGATAGCAACAACTTTATCGCCAGGCTTGATGCCGGCGTTCCATGCCGGCGTATCTTCAATCGGTGAAATAATAGTTAAAATATTATTTTGAATTGAAATTTCAATTCCTAGTCCGCCGAACTCGCCGGAGGTTTCAGATTCAAACTCTTTATACACATCTGGTGGCATATAACTGGTGTGGGGGTCTAGCTCACGCAACATGCCTTTGATGGCTCCGGTGATAAGTTTTTTAGTATCGACCTCTTCAACATAGTATTGTTGTATAAGGTTTAAAATTTTACTGAAAGTTTGCAATTCGGTGTATCGATCTTCCGCAAAACTGAGTAGAGGTCTGCCGCCAACAATAATTAATAGGGTCACTGTTAAAAAAATAATTTTATTTTTTTTCATAAAAGTATTCACCATTACTTTCTGTACCAGCTTTTGGGGTTGATCGGATTGTCAAAATGCCGTAGTTCAAAATAAAAATCTCCACCAGCGACGGCCCCCAGTTGCTCATTCTTTTCAACTAGGTCTCCAACTGATTTGCTTAAATTATTCATGCCGGCGTAGACAGAATAATAATTATCAGCATGCTGTATAATTAAAGTTTCGCGCCAGAGCATCAAGTCGTCACGAAAAATCACCTTTCCTGGACCGATAGCTCTAACAGTTAAGCCGGGGCTGGCTGTATACAACTCCCCACGATTGATTAAATAAAACTGATTGTCTTTATCACGTAAAGTTCCAAAATCTTGTTTTATAGAGCTCTCTAAAGGTCTTGTAAGATGGCCTTTGTAGACTAATAATGAGTCTTTTTTTGCATGCTGCAAAAATTTCATTTGTTGTGCTTCTAGCTGATAAAACTGTTCTTGTTGGGTTTTTAAACTTTCAACATTTTTTTGAATATCAGTTTCAGTTTCTTGTAAATTGTTTCGGGCCAAGGCCAATTGTTTGAGGGAAGAGCTGTATTCTTTAAATAAATCATAATCATATTTGTTTAGATTTTTTAATATTTTAATATCTCGGTCGAGTTTATTTAAGTCATTGATTAATAGGAGTTTGCCCCAGCTGTATTGTTTTAAAGAGGCCAAGGCTCTTAATCTTTTAACGATCAGTTTTTTTTTACTTTTAATTTTTGTGCGAATCGCACTGATTTCAATTTCAAGTTGTTCTTTTTCTACAAAAAGAAAGGTTTTATCTTCAAGCGAGGCGTTCAGTCGGCGTTCGATATTGGCTAGTTGCTCGCCCTCTTTTGAGGCGATTCCTTGTAAAGAAAAAAACAAAACAAAGGCAATAAATTTAATCATAGGACAATTGATTGAGTTTATTTACCGAAGCTTGAATAGTAAAAAATGAATTAATAAAAATAAACAAAAAGAGCAAAACAACGATCGATATAGATTCTGTTAATGAAAGAAAATGTAGGCTGTCTGAAATCATTCCGAAAAGGCCGGAGGTATTAAGCTTGTTTTTCAATAATGTAAATATCAATAGAACCGAGGAAAAAGCAATAATCAAGCTGGTGGATATAAATAGAAAAACATCCTTTAAAAAAATACGATAGACAGACCAGCGCGTAGCGCCCAGCAAACTATAGACCTCAATTTCCTGTTTAGAATCCTCAACATAGGATCGCATCATTAGCGCTACGAGATAGCTAATGCTCGTCACTAAAACTAAAAATACTGAGGCTCCAATAGATCTAAGTATTCTATCGATAAATTCAAGTTTTTTAAGCCAGCTGGCGCTATAGCTGATTTCGTCTACCTGAGCATTGGCACTCATTTTTTTTGCCAGCTCAGTAAAAATTGTTTCACGTTCGGTTAGCGTTAGAGAACTTTGCAAATCAACCTCAATTGTTTCGGGTATCAGATCGATCATCTCGTCTTCGGTTATGAGTCCCGAGGAAAAATTTTTAAGTGAATTTTGAAACTCAAGACCAGCTTTCTGGCGGTCTAAAACGACGGCACTTGAGACTTGAGGGGTTTGTTGTATCAAGTTCAGAACATCAGTTTTATCTTTGTCCGTGCTGTCAACTTTGAGATAAATATTCATTTTATTGGCGCGACTCCATAAACTCAGAAGTCCGATAAAGTTTTTATAACAAAGTAGACTCGTGATGATCATTAAAATAGATAAAGTAATTATAACAAACAAAGAAATTTTGAGTGGCGCTATTTTCATAAAATGTGGTCCTCGACAAGTTCTCCCTTATCTACTTTTAAAATACGACAGCCGGGCTCTTTAATTAACCGGTAATCGTGGGTTGCCACCACAAAGGTAACGCCACTTTTAGAAAACTTAAAAAATAAATTCATAATGGAGTTGCTTAACTCCGGGTCTAAGTTTCCGGTAGGTTCGTCTGCAATAACAATTTCTGGATCATGAATCAGGGCCCGTGCAATAGCAACGCGTTGTTGTTCTCCTCCGGATAAAAAATCAGGAAATTGATCTTGAACTTCGGTAAGCCCCACTTGAGAAATCATGGCACTAACTTTTTTTTGCCGTTCTTCTTTATTCACATTCAAAATTATTAAAGGCAATTCGATATTTTCAAAAACAGTTTTATTTTTTAATAATTTGTAACTTTGCAGAACAAAACCGATTTTGCGACGCAAAAATGGAATCTGCCCGCGCTTGAGCTGCCCTACGTTGTGTCCCAGTACCGAGACCTCTCCTGAGCTGATTTTTTCGTAGGCCGAAATCAATTTAAACAAAGTGGTTTTGCCGGCGCCGCTCGGTCCGATCAAAAAAATAAACTCACCTTTTTTAATTTTAAAAGAAACATCTCTTAGCGTATGCTGACCAGACCCGCTACTAGTTCCATAGGTTTTATAAACGTGCTTAAATTCGATCACCTAAACAGTGTCAGGGTTTTTTGTAAAAACATGTAGGCTAGATTTATTTAGACCTTGGCCCGGCTAAATCTTAGCATAAGACCAATCAATCACCATTTGATGTAGCTTATCCAAGGCTTTCTTGCGAAGAGCATCGGATTCTACTTGAGGAATTTTTTCGTAAGTTAATTTAAAGGTTTTATGAACACTTCCATTTTTGAAAACCCGGCTGATAAGCACTTTTTTTGCGGGGCCCCAATCTTCAGTTTGTATATGAATTTTAGTGCCGTTAATAAAAAGATCTGAGTTTTCACCTTGAACTGTTTTCATTAGTTTTTAAGTTACGTTAAGTGTTTAGATTCACAAGAGCTATTGCAAGGCAGCAGGACTAAAGCTAAGTGTGATTAATTTTGCGCCCTAAAAATGCATAAAGCGAAGTTGGGTTGTCCCAGCTTCGCTTTAATCGACATCAGGATCCTCGCTTCGAACGGAGGTTCCGAATGCCGAATTTTTTAAGGTTTCGCACCTATAGAAAGTTTCGACGTTTTTTAAGATGGACTAAAGTGGTTTTAAGTCTAGTTTTGCTAGCGCTTAATATCATCAAGAAAATTTTAGATCTTTAGTTTTTAGAATCCTTGAACTCGCTAGTTCGCCAGCGTGTACAGTTCTAGGAAGGGACTAATAATCCTGAGGTCTTGATGTCACGGAAAAGCGGCTGGGTGGCCCACTCAATTTTTGGTAATTTTGCGCCCTAAAAATGCATAAAGCGAAGTTGGGTTGTCCCAGCTTCGCTTTAATCGACATCAGGATCCTCGCTTCGAACGGAGGTTCCGAATGCCGAATTTTTTAAGGTTTCGCACCTATAGAAAGTTTCGACGTTTTTTAAGATGGACTAAAGTGGTTTTAAGTCTAGTTTTGCTAGCGCTTAATATCATCAAGAAAATTTTAGATCTTTAGTTTTTAGAATCCTTGAACTCGCTAGTTCGCCAGCGTGTACAGTTCTAGGAAGGGACTAATAATCCTGAGGTCTTGATATCATGGAGAAGCAGCTGGGTGGCCCACTCTATAATATATGTCTATTGTCCAGATCACATAGGTGAGATTTTCTAATTTCGAGACATATCTCATTTTGAGGCGTAAAATTTTTAGATAGCCGTGACAAAATTTGGCTCTTTTTTTGCTATACTATTATATTAACGAGGAGAACAAAATGAAAGCGATTTCACTAGTTAAATTTTTTACACTTGTTGGTTTTTTGGTGTTAGGGGTGCAAGAACAAGCACAGGCCGCGCGCGATTACGCAAATAATGAAGAGTGTATGCGGAAAGAAGTGAAGACATGTGTCTTTTCGGAATATAAGAAATTTATGACATCCGTTAAGACTATTGCAAATGGTGTTGAAACCACATCGGATTCAGTTTCAGAAGGCGATGCAGAACAAAAATGTATAAAGATAAAGAAGGAATTAGCTTGTAATAAGTATCTTTCATCAGCAGATGAAAAAGAATCAATGGGCTCCTGTAAGGCGTTATTAAAAGAATACAACGACTCTATGAAAAAAACGAGAGAAGAGTGCGGACGTATGCCTCCGCAATTTGGTGGTAGCAGTGATGTAGGTAATGAAGAATGTCGTAGGAAAGCAAAACAGTGCAAAAGAGGATTGGGTGCCTTTGGTTCAGAAGGAGACGATGGCGATTCTGTAGCAGGTGCAGCGGTTAATCTTTTTGGTGTGTATGGTCAGATGCAGGGACTTAATAATGCGAATGGTGTTGATTATAGTGCAATGAATGGTTGCTTAATTGATAAAGATAAAGAAGGTCGGGCACAAGAAGTGACTGATGACGATAAAATTACTGCATTACGCGAAAGAATGGCAGATTTAAAAAAAGAAGCGTCTGATGCCGATAAAGCCTTTAGTGAGAAAAAAGAAGAAGTTGAAAGAGATATGGCTGACGTCGAAAAGGACGCGAGTGAAAAAAGTTTTGCAGCGCAAACTAAAAATCAGCAAAATATTGTTCAAATACAAAAATCCATTGCGGCCTCTCAAAAGAAAAGAAATGATAATATTTCAAAAATGGCTGAAATACAGCCTAAGATTGCATTTCTTGCGTTCACGCAGCAAGATATAGTTATTAGCATGTCGGATTCGGCTGTTACTTCGGCTTGCGAAGATGGTGTCGATGCAGAATATAAAAAGAAAACAGATGCCGTAATAGATCCTAAATCTGGAAAAATGGTTAAACCGAAATTTTCTTTGAAAGAATCGGCGCGCTTTCAAAAAAGACTGAATGGTATACGAGCACAGTGTTATCAGGTGGCCGCTAACAAAAAAAATAAAGAATTAAAAACGCTTGCGGATCAGAAACGTGTACTTGAATCGGCTATTAAAAACCTAGAGACCGAAAATGCAGATGAAGTTTTGGCTATTGAAAGAGAAGTAAAAAACATGGAAGCAGTAAATAAGATAGCCACTGAAGAAGAACAAAAATCCATTGAGTTAAAAACTAAAAAACTGAATTCTTTGAATGAATCCGTTAATAATATGGCCCGTTACACTGAAGAGAAAAAACGCAGCTTTGCTGAAAAGACTCAGGCCCTACAAGATAAGATTGACAAAGTTCGTCAGGATAAACTTAATGTTGCATCACAATTTAATGGTGTGTCAGTGGCCGTAGAGACAAGCGGGCAAGCCGCGTCTACATTTATGGAAGAATGCTGCTCTAACACAGATCCAAAGCAGAATCATACGGGTTGTGCGCGAGTGATTAGGGATGATACTGATAAAGCTCCAAAAGGTGCAAGGGCTCGTAAAACTTCTGTAAGATAACTACTGCTATCCCGTGGGCATTAAGTCCATTAAACATTCGCGCCAGTACTCTGGCGCGTCTGAGGTGTAATCAACGGCTACTAAAAAACCGTCCTTACCCAAAAACTTGGTGCGCGCAACGACGCCGGAAATTTCAAGATTCATTTCGTGGATATTAAAGAAGATACTTTGTGCTAATAGCTGGTCGATATTGAGGTTAGACCTTAATTCTTTCGATACAAAGTCTTCTCGTTTAAATTTTATAAGTATTCCGCTTGAAGAGGCTTCTATAATTTGGCCGTACTTAGCCAGCTTTTGTAAGTTATCTAAGGATGTAAATGAATCTATAGTTAATTTAACCAATTCTTGATCACTGTTCTTTCCTGTCGACTTACCAATGGCCCTTCTGGGTGCGGATCTGTATTTTCTTTGGGGTTTCATAAGTGCTCCTTTTGCTGTGCTGGTTACATATAACTCATCGGCGTGAACTAGACTAAAGTTGATAACTCAAAATGATAAAATGCTAGAAATGCGTTTAAAACTACTTGGCAGAGATTATTTGAAAAAAAGACCGTATAAACAAGGTTCTTCAGAAAAAATAAAACCTTTATTTAGACCAAAGTCTAAAGTTTTTTTGGATTTCAGCCGAAAGCTAAAAACTTGATTCTCAAAATAGGATTTCCAATCATAACACTGCAAATCCCCAATAACTAATGCTGTATCAGCTTGAGACAAGGCCTTAAAGCCGGCTTCTTTAGCCACCCATAAAAACTCAGTCCAGGGACACTCCTGCAGTTCGCTTTCAGCGCAGACTCGTTTGAGGATATCCTCTGAAATACGCGAGCTTTCCTCTGCATCAAATCCCACTTTAAATTGAGATAGTGCAAAACCACCTAAAAATCCACAGTGCGAGACAGAAATAAAAACATCACTGGCTTCGGGGCGCTTGTTTAAGTCATTTAACTCAGCCAGTTGCTGGCGTGAAAAGTGAGACGAAAATTTATCGGCCAGAAAAGTTCTGATTTCTTGCCGATAATTTTTATTTTTAGAATTCCAGTTGGTATCAAGTATCAGGCGCAGAGTTGTATCAACGGAGCTTTGAATGAATAATATTTTAGACTCAAGACTCACTGGTAAGACTCACAGGTTAAATCTTTCGGGCCAAGTAACCGACTCCCCAGAGGTGATCTGTATCATGCGGCTTAGAGAAGTAAAAGCCTGCAGTCTTAATTTCTCATCGAGCGTGATTTGCGGGGTGAAGCTTTCAAGCGCGCGGCGGATTTTTTCGAGGCTGTTCATTTTCATGTACGGGCAGTCATTGCAGACGCAGTTTTCATCAACAACCGGGGCCTGAATGAGCTCGGCCTCAGGCCGCAGTTTTTTCATTTGATGAAAAATTCCAGTTTCGGTAGCGACAATAAATTTTTTGACGGAGGTGTTGTTAGCGACTTCGCTTAATAACTTAGAGGTA
>ERZ1292633.122-Hain-H41-02um-R1-122-length-105843-cov-8_pt1 | contig 20870 bp, 16 predicted proteins | sample MGYA00564406_ERZ1292633 | MGnify/ENA primary metagenome ERZ1292633 (study PRJEB36523, sample SAMEA6512639) | groundwater metagenome | collected 2019-01-08 | study: AquaDiva: Metagenomics assemblies of 32 groundwater samples
CCGTGGGCTGGAAGGGCTACATCAACGACCCGCACTTGGACGGCAGCTTTGCCATGAACCAGGGGCTGGAGATGGCGCGCAAATTGTTGCTGGACATCATTGACCTGGGCGTGCCCGTGGCCACCGAGTTTCTGGATTTGCTCAGTCCACAGTACATCAGCGATCTGGTCACCTGGGGCGCGATCGGTGCGCGCACCACCGAAAGCCAAAGCCACCGTCAGCTGGCCAGCGGCCTGTCGTGCCCGGTGGGCTTCAAGAACGGCACGGACGGTGGTGTCAAAGTCGCCGCCGATGCGGTGGTGGCGTCCAAAGCGCCGCACGCTTTCATGGGCATGACCAAGATGGGCCAGGCCGCGATTTTCGAGACCCGGGGCAACCAGGATGTGCACATCATTTTGCGTGGCGGCAAAACCCCGAACTACGCCGCTGCCGATGTGGATGCTGCGTGCAAAGTGTTGGCCGCTTCAGGCATTGCGCCGCAGGTCATGGTGGACGTGTCGCATGCCAACAGCAGCAAGCAGCACAGCAAACAGATCGAGGTGGCACACGACGTGGCCGCACAAGTGGCGGCGGGCGACCGCCGCATCATGGGCCTGATGATCGAGAGCCACCTGAACGAGGGCCGGCAAGACCTGAAAGAAGGCCAGCCGCTCGTGCACGGTGTGTCGATCACCGATGCTTGCATCAGCTTTGCACAGACGGTGCCGGTGCTGGACGCGTTGGCGCAGGCGGTGCGAAAGCGCCGGGCTGTTTTGTCATTGAAGCAGTCGCAATAGCGCTTTCGTTTCCATTTCGACATCCAAGGCACGAGCGTGTCGGTGGTGTCAGGTCCTCATGGCGACTCCATTTTGCTCACCGACATGTTGCGCGCCAAAGATGGCGAGTTTTTTATCTCAGACTGGCTGCGCAACCGGAATACGGTGGAGTTTTTGGGCGTCTGGGAGTCGATCTACAACCCCAGTTTCAATTACGGCGAATTCGCCGCAATTAAAAGTCAGGCTGGTCTCAACAGCTACAAAATCAGCGTCAAAGAGTGGGTGGAAAAAACAGGCGCCATTGGGCTCAAGGCCACCGCAGGCCGCTATGGCGGTACCTACGCACACCCTGACATTGCTTTTGAATTTGGCATGTGGATCAGCCCAGAGTTCAAAATTTACTTGGTCAAGGAGTTCCGCCGCCTCAAGGATGAAGAAAGCAACCGCCTCCAGTTGGGTTGGAACTTGCAGCGCACCCTCTCCAAGATTAACTACCGCATCCACACCGACGCCATCAAAGAGACGTTGATTCCGCCCACCATCACCAAAGTACAGGCCAGCCAGGTGTACGCCAGCGAGGCCGATTTGCTGAATGTGGCCCTCTTTGGGCACACCGCCAAACAGTGGCAAAACACCCACCCCGACGGGCAAGGCAACCAGCGCGACAACGCCACATTGGAGCAGCTGGTGGTGCTCACCAACCTGGAAAGCCTGAACGCCGTGTTCATCCGCCAAGGGCTGCCTGCGCCTGAGCGCTTGCAAAAGCTCAACGAGATTGCCATCTCGCAAATGCGAAGCTTGCTGACAGATCACCACATCAAGAGGCTCGCATCGTGAGCGACAAGCAAACAAGGCTGGTGCCTTAGCTTTTTGAAAGAGCTGGGTTTGAACGGGGTGCCTTGACCGGCCTGTCTGGGTCTGTCCGTGAAAAATGTAACAACGACTTGACCGCCATCGCCAGGCGGGATTAAAGTGGCATCGCTGACGTCGGGTGACTGACCGAAGCATCCACTGGGGCACATTCATGCGCCCCGCCCATCAGAACGACACTCTTCTTTTGGGCAAACCTTGGGACGATCCTCTCGTGACGACCCATCGACCCGACCAGTTCGCTGGTCGGGTTTGTTTTTTGGAGTCTGAGTTTTCACGGCCCGGCTTCATCAGGGTTCGTGCTGTGCCAGGTACATGCCACCGGACATTTCATTGGGGTTGAACATGGGCGAGGTGCGGCTGCTCTCCAGGTCGATGCCAATGCGCAAGGCCTGTGACAGCCCGCTCAGTTCATCGGCCAGCGTGACCAGCAGATCGTCGAGGGACAACAAACCCATCAACCGCCCGTCGGGTTCGGTGATGAAGATGCGCCGCACCCCGTGCTGGTTCATGGCCTGAACCGCTTCGTGCACCGTGGCCGTGCCGGGCACCCGGATCAAATAAACCGTGCTGAACGCGCCAATGTTGTGCTCCAGAGGTGAGCGGTCTTGCGCCAGCAAATGGATGACCAGGTCTCGGTCGGTCACCACGCCCACCACGCGCGCGGGGTCTTCGGGGTCGGTCAGGGCCAGCACGCCCACATGGTGGGTGCGCATGAGTTCGGCGGCCTTGCGCACCGAGGCTTCGGCGCTCAGGGTGAGGATGTCGCGCTGGCACAGTTCGGACAATTGCATGGTCCTGCTCCTGAAGTGGCATCAAAGACGGCCACTTTAGAGGGCGGGCCTGCAGGGCTCAGTGCGTGCGCGCACCCACCTCGGTAGCGGCTCGCGTCCAGGCTTGGGCCTGTTCACTGTGTTTTAAAAACCTCGCTGCAAGCAAAAGGGCCTGACAGGCATCACCTGTCAGGCCCTTGGCTGGCGTGAGCGGCGTCAGTCCGCCAAACCCACAAACACGTTTTGCACGTCGTCGTTGTTGTCGATGGCCCCCAGGAAGGCTTCCACTTCTTCGAGTTGTTCTGCGCTCAGATTCGCTGGGTTCACCGGGTTTTTGGGTTGGTAGCCCAGCTTGGCGGACACCACGGTGAAGCCGTGCGCGGGCAGGGCGCGGCTGACCAGGTCCAGATCGGTCGCTTCGGTGATGAACACGGTCACGCCGTCTTCGTCGGCGGGCTCGAAGTCTTGCGCACCGGCTTCGATGGCGGCCAGTTCCGGGTCGGCCCCGGGCTGGGTCGGCTCGGCCTCGATCAGACCCACATGGTTGAAGTCCCATGACACCGAGCCCGATGTGCCTTGCTGGCCTTTGCGGAACAGCACACGCATCTCGGACGCACTGCGGTTCACGTTGTCGGTCAGCACCTCGATCATCACCGGCACTTGGTGCGGGGCAAAGCCTTCGTAAATGACGCGTTCAAAGCTGACGGCATCGCCCAACAGGCCCGCGCCTTTCTTGATGGCGCGCTCCAGGGTTTCCTTGGGCATGGACACCTTGCGGGCCTGTTCGACCACCAGGCGCAGGCGCGAGTTGGCGGCCGGGTCGGCACCGTTGCGGGCCGCAATCATGATGTCCTTGGCCAGGCGGCCAAACAATTTGCCTCTGGCGTCTGCGGCTTGTGCTTTGCCTTTGGCTTTCCATTGCGCGCCCATGGGTGTGTTCCTTGGTTGGTGGCCACGCGCCAGGGCGCAGACCGGGTAACGGGACGCCAAGTCGGCTGACCTGGCGTGTGACTGAGGGGGGCTTGAGTTTAATCGCCCGGCTGCACGCGCCCCCGGTTTGAGCTTGCGGGGGCTTCATCGGTGCGCCCACGTAAGCAAAACAGGGGCGCATTTGAGATAAAGTCTCGGGTCAAACCACCTTAAAAGGGCGGTTTCCGAATCCGTTCGACGCACCGCCGGACGACGTATTCCTTTTTTCACATCCCTGATAGCGAGAGTACCCATGGCTGCAGACAAATCCAAGATCATTTACACCCTGACCGACGAAGCCCCCTTGTTGGCTACAGCCGCGTTTTTGCCGATCATCCGCACCTTCACGGCGCCGGCAGGCATCGAAGTGGCCGAAAGCGACATTTCCGTGGCGGCCCGGGTTTTGGGTGAGTTTTCGGACCTGTTGCCACCGGACCAACGTGTCCCCAACAACCTGGCCGAGCTGGGCAAACTCACGTTCAAGCCCGAAGCCAACATCATCAAGCTGCCCAACATCAGCGCTTCTGTGGGCCAGTTGACCGCCGCCATCAAAGAACTGCAGTCCAAAGGCTACGCCCTGCCCGACTACCCCGAGAACGCCAAGACCGATGAAGAAAAGGCCCTCAAGGCCCGCTATGCCAAGTGCACCGGCTCGGCCGTGAACCCTGTGCTGCGTGAAGGCAACTCGGACCGCCGTGCACCCCGTGCCGTGAAAGAGTTCGCCCGCAAGAACCCCCACAGCATGGCCGAGTGGAGCCAGGCCTCGCGCTCGCACGTCTCGCACATGCACGCTGGCGACTTCTACCATGGTGAAAAGTCCATCACCCTGGACCGCGCCCGTGACGTGAAGATGGAGTTGATCACCAAGAGTGGCAAGGCCATCATCTTGAAGTCGAAAGTTTCCCTGCTCGACCGTGAAGTCATCGACAGCATGTTCATGAGCAAGAAAGCGCTGGTCGAGTTCTACGAAAAAGAAATCGAAGACGCGCACAAAACCGGCGTGATGTTCTCGCTGCACGTCAAGGCCACCATGATGAAGGTGTCGCACCCCATCGTGTTCGGCCACTGCGTCAAGATCTTCTACAAGGACGCGTTTGCCAAGCACGACGCCTTGTTCAAGGAGTTGGGCGTCAACGTCAACAACGGCATGGCCGATCTGTACAACAAGATCACGGCACTGCCCCAGTCCAAGCAAGACGAGATCAAGCGCGACCTGCACGCCTGCCACGAAGGCCGCCCCGAGCTGGCCATGGTGGATTCGGCCAAGGGCATCACCAATTTCCACTCGCCCAACGACGTGATCGTGGACGCCTCCATGCCCGCCATGATCCGCAACGGCGGCAAGATGTGGGGCGCTGATGGCCGCCTGAAAGACGTCAAGGCCGTGATGCCCGAGTCGACTTTCGCCCGCATTTACCAGGAGATGATCAACTTCTGCAAATGGCATGGCGCTTTCGATCCCAAGACCATGGGCACCGTGCCCAACGTGGGTTTGATGGCCCAGCAAGCCGAAGAATATGGCTCGCACGACAAGACCTTCGAGATCTCCGAAGACGGCGTGGCCAACATCACCGACTTGAACACCGGTGAGGTGCTGCTGTCCGAAAACGTCGAAGCCGGTGACATCTGGCGCATGTGCCAGTGCAAGGACGCCGCGATCCGTGACTGGGTCAAGCTGGCCGTGACACGTGCCCGCAACTCGGGCATGCCCGTGGTGTTCTGGCTGGACCAGTACCGTCCGCACGAAGCCCAGCTGATCACAAAGGTCAAGATGTACCTGCACGAGCACAACACCTCGGGTCTGGAAATCCAGATCATGAGCCAGGTGCGTGCCATGCGTTACACCCTGGAGCGCGTCGTGCGCGGTCTGGACACCATCAGTGCTACTGGCAACATCCTGCGCGACTACCTGACCGACCTGTTCCCGATCATGGAGTTGGGCACCTCGGCCAAGATGCTGTCGGTTGTGCCTTTGATGGCCGGTGGCGGCATGTACGAAACCGGTGCCGGCGGCTCCGCGCCCAAGCATGTGCAGCAATTGGTGGAAGAAAACCACCTGCGCTGGGATTCGCTGGGTGAATTCCTGGCGCTGGCCGTGTCGCTGGAAGACCTCGGCTTGAAGACAGGCAACGCCAAGGCCACCGTGTTGTCGAAAACGCTGGATGCCGCCACAGGGCAACTGCTCGACAACAACAAGAACCCCTCGCCCAAGACCGGTCAGCTGGACAACCGAGGCAGCCAGTTCTACCTCGCCATGTACTGGGCACAGGCCTTGGCTGCACAAACCGAAGACGCCGCGTTGGCCGCCCAGTTCGCGCCTTTGGCCAAGCAACTGAGCGACAACGAGCAAAAGATCGTGGAAGAATTCAACGCCGTGCAGGGCAAGCCTGTGGACATCGGTGGTTATTACATGCCTGACCAGGCCAAGCTGGCCGCCATCATGCGCCCCAGCGCCACCTTCAATGCGGCACTGGCCGCCGCCGTGAAGAGCTGATCAGCCGACTCGGTCCCAAAAGCCACTCCGGCCGCCACGGCCCGAGTGGCTTTTTCACGTCCATTCGCGCGCAGGATCAACGGTTCATTGTGGGAGGCCGCCCCTGCGGCCGAAGGTTGTGGTGTCAGCGGCTGTACGCCAGACCCAGGGCCACGCCGCCAAACAAATCGCCTTCGACCAGTTTCACGCCGGGAAACGCGGCCTGCAAAGTTTGCTGGAACGTGCGCAAAGCCGATGAGCCGCCTGTAAGGTATATCGCATCCAGCGACGCGTCGGTCAAGCCTGCGCGTTGCACACACTCACGCGCGCAAGCCACTGTGCGGGCCAGCAATTCGTGCAGATGGGCTTGCATGTCGGGCACGTCCAGGGGGGCTTGCAGGCCGTGTTCGACCACCGACAGGTCCATGTGGGTGCCTGCGTCGTGCACCGAGCAACGGATCTTGGCCTGCTCGACTTCGTGCGCAATGTGGTGGCCGTGGCGTTCGGTCAGCACCCGCATCAGGCGTTCGTGCAAGCGCGGGTCGCTGTAGTTGCTGCGCAGCGTCTTGGCGTGGCTGATGGCCTTGGGTTGGTATTGCCAGTGAATCAGGTGCCAGGTGGCCAGGTCAAAAAAGACCCGGCTGGGCACCTCGCGTTGTTCCGGACCCATGTGTTTGTAGCCCAGCAGCGGCATGACCTGGGACAGGTTGAGCTGCCGGTCGTAGTCGGTGCCACCGATGTGCACGCCGCTGGTGGCCAGGATGTCGGCGCTGCGGTCGGCGTTCTTCATGCGGTCTGGGCCCAGCCGCACCACGGTGAAGTCCGAGGTGCCGCCGCCCAGGTCTACCACCAGCACGGTGCTTTCCTGGGTCAGGCGTTGTTCGTAATCCAGCGCAGCAGCGATGGGCTCCAGCTGGAAAGACACCTCGTCAAAGCCGACCGACTGAGCCACCTGGCGCAGCGAGGCCTCGGCTTGCGCGTCGCGCAGAGGGTCGTCGTCCACAAAATGCACGGGGCGGCCCATCACCACGCGGCGTGGCGCTTGGCCCAGGTTGTGGGTGGCGCGTTCGCGCAGGGTGGCCAGAAAGGTGCCGATGATGTCTTGAAAGCTGATCTGCTGGTGCCCGATCTGCGTGGTCTCCATCAGCAAAGGGCTGCCCAGCAGGCTTTTGAGCGAACGCATCAAGCGGCCATCGGTGCCTTCCAGGTAGTGCCGAATGGCGTCGCGTCCGAAGTGCGTGCTGTTGTCTTCGGCGTTGTAAAACACGGCGGTGGGCATGGCCAGCGCGTCGCCTTCCAGCGGAATCAGGCGTGCGCTGCCCTGCGAGCCGAGCCAGGCCATGGCGGAGTTGGAGGTGCCGAAATCGATGCCGAGCGTGTCGGCGGGGAAGGTCATCATGGGAAGAAGTGAAGCGGACTGTCTTGACAGCAGGGAGAGGAGGGCTTGACAGGCGGGCGTTGCCTGATTTTTCCGGAACCGGCGATTGTGCCACCTGTCAGCGCTCAAAAATGGGCGCTGGACGGACTGTTTTTGAGGGGCCGCAGGCTGTTCAGTCGGTCAATGCGCGGGGGAAGCGGGGCAAGGCCCAGCGTTTTTTGTGAGAGGCCGCCCCTGCGGCCGAAGCATTCACGCGCAGGGGGATGGGCTTGCTCAACGGCGATTGAAATACTTTCGCATTTCAGCCAGGGTTTTGGCCTCTTTGGATTGGATGGGGATCACCTTGGCCTGGGCATTTGGAAAAAGGTCTTCCTGACTCAGGTTGTACTTTTCCATCAAGGCTTTGATCTGGGTGGTGCCGGTATCGATTTCTTTTTGCCGGATTTGGGCTTGCGCCAGTTCGAGCGCAATTTTTTTGGAAATCTCCAGTGACTGGGCAATTTTCAAATCCAGATCGGCCTTTTGTTGTTGCAGTTGCTGGAGTGAAGACATGGCGGTTTTTCTCAAAGAAAGTGCTGACAAGATGGGCGAAATCTAACAGCGCCTCTGGTGGGTTTTCACATCAAACTTCATGGAAACACACAGATCCTCATAAGCCTGACCGCGACCGTTGTTCAGATGCGGCAAATGCTCACAATGGCTCTCACTTTCAGCCTCAATTTGGGGGCCAATGGCGATGCGGTCGGTTTTTGGGAGCTTGAACTTCTATGATTTGACGAAATCATGAAGCGCCTTTTGTTTTTACTGTTGCTGTTGTTTTTTCAGGTGTCCGGACACGCTGGTGAGGCGCGCTATCGGATCGAGACCGCTTACCACCACGACGACGCCTCCGCGCGCACAGTCCAGACCGCAGCAGCGTTGGCGTTCACGCCTTATGAGGGAATTTTGCGTCAGGGCTTCACCCAGGGGGACACCTGGATTCGACTCCAGATCCACGCGCTGGAGACCGGTGTGGATGCCGGTCGGGCGGAGCCGGGGCGTTCACCGGTGCTCAGAGTGGGGCCTTACTTTCTGGACGATGTGGCGTTTTATGAACAGCAGGGTGGACGCTGGCTGGCGCAGCAAGGCGGGGATCTGCATGTCAAACAGACAAAAAATTGTCCAGATGATTTGTATTGTTTTGCGCTGGCGGCATTCGATGGGGGGTCGTCCACGGTTTATCTGAAAGTGAAGACCGCCGGCGTCAGGATGGTGCAGACGACCGTCATCGCCGCCGACGAGGTGACGCCCGCTGCGATTGTTCGCATTGGGAGCATGACCGTGTCGCTGACCCTGGCTGTGGCCGTGCTGGTGTTGTCGTTGGCCTTCTTTTTTATTGAGCGTTCCAGCGTGCTGCATGTTTTTTGCTGGGTTCAGGGTATCGTGGTTTTGTCGATAGCAGCGAACACCGGTCTCCTGGCGAAGTGGCTGGATTTTTTCTCGCCTGAAACGCTCAATGACTTGGGCAATCTGATGATGGTGATGCGGGGCGCTTCGATTGTGCTGTTGGGTTGGGTGGTCATGAAGCCCTACCGTCCGGCGCCAGCCTATCGAATCGCTGTCGTGGTCATGCTGGTCATGTGTGGCGTCAACCTGTTGGGTGTGTTGACGGCGCATGCGGTGTGGGCTTTGAAGGCCAATGCGTTCTTGCTGTGGCTGAATTTGCTGGTGTTGGTGCTGGCGATTTTGTCGGCACAACACATCACCACTCAACTGCGGAAGATTTTGTTGATCAGTTTTTTCATCTTCTTTTGTTTTGTCAGCTTGGGCTTGTATGCCAGTCTGGGCCTGGTCTGGTGGCATGACTACACGGGCTTGTTGCAATCCATTGCCGACTGGCGGCTCAATGGCGTGCCCATTGGGATAGCGGTGTTCTGGCTGGTGGCAACGGAAACATCCCATCGGAAAATGCAGAAGTTGCAAGAGCTGCAAAGTTTGCAGATGGAAGCGGCCCAGTCCAAAGCCCATCAGGAAAAACTGAGTGAGCGCAGGGAGCTGATCGACATGTTGACCCATGAGCTGAAGACACCATTGGGCACCATCAAGTTTGCGTTGGCCTCCCTCAAAAGAGCGGCCCAATCACAAGGCGTGTCTCTTGAGAGGGTTCAGCACATTGACGCTTCGGTGAACCGCATGGACGCGCTGATCGAGCATGTGGCGCTGTCCAACAAAATTGAGCGCCACGATGCTCGTGGTTCAGCCGAAACGATTTCGGCGCAGGAATTGATGAATGTCGTGATGCAGGAATACCGGGATGCAGACCGGTTTGAATTGGACATTCAGGAGGGTGCATTTTTTTACGCAGACCCGTATTTCCTGGCGTTGATCGTCGAGAACCTGGTCAGCAACGCCGTCAAATACGCGGCCGATGGAAAAATCAGGATCAGCATCACGCTAAAGGCAGGGCCCATGACCTGCTTTCAGATCCGAAACCGTGTCGCCACGGAAAGCTTGCCCGACGAAAACCGTTTGTTTGAACGGTATTACCGGCATTCCAATTTTCAGAACCACCCCGGCATGGGCATTGGTTTGAGCCTGGTGCATTCGGCAGCCGAAAAAATGGGGGCCACGGTGCACTACCACCAAGAGGACCAGGACGTTATTTTTGAAGTGAGGATACCTTGTTGAGCCCTGCCCAGCCTTTTGCACCCAGCGATGCGCACTGGCCACTGGTTGTGGCGCTGGTGGAGGACGATCGCCTGTTGCGTGAGGAAATTGAGGTGCACCTGACGGCCCATGGTTTCCAGGTGCACGCCGCCAACAGCGCATCGGGATTGGACGATCTGAATGCCCGCATTGCCTTCGATCTTTACCTCATTGACCTGAACTTGCCCGGAGAAAATGGCTTGAGCCTGTGCCGCCGTGTGCGGCAGGCGAGGCCCGATGCCGGCATCGTGATCATGACGGCCCGCGTGGCATTGAACGACCGGATTGCCGGGTACAAGCAAGGTGGCGCAGACATTTACCTCACCAAACCGGTGTCGCCGGATGAGTTGGTGTTGGTGATGCTGAGTCTGGGGCGACGTCTCAAGCAGGCCCAGACGACCAAAGAGTGGTCCCTGAGTTTGCGTGACCGCACCTTGCTGGGGCCAGACCAGACCCAAAAGCTGCGCTTGACCAGCAAGGAAAAAATGGTTTTGCTGGCCTTGGTGCAGGCCAAGGACAACACCCTGGAATCGGGTGCGCTGTGCGACTTGTTTGCAGACGAGGACGACGATACCTTGATGAGCAAACACGCCCTGGAAGAGATGATTGCCCGCTTGCGCAAAAAATTCAAAAGCGTGCAGGTCGAGGGGGATGAACCGGCCATCAAGTCGGTGTGGGGTGTGGGTTACCAGCTGTGCGTCAGGATCAACTTTGTGCATTGAAGCGGGGCGGCGGACTGCCGGCGGCGCAAATCCGTCTTGGGTCCTTGTTTTGGGTTAGATTCAGTGGGTTTTAAAATTCAAACCCATGACCGATACCACCACTGCTGCTGCCCGCCCCGAACTGCCCGATCACTTGTCCATCGATCCGCGCAGCCCGTTCCACATCCGCGCTGTGTTTGAGCACGACATCGGCATCCGCTTCAATGGCAAAGAGCGCAACGATGTCGAGGAATATTGCGTCAGCGAAGGCTGGGTACGGGTGCCCGCAGGCAAGACGCTGGACCGCAAAGGCCAGCCCCTGTTGATCAAGCTCAAGGGCCAGGTCGAAGCGTTTTACCGCTGAGTTTTCAGGCCGCGCTCACCCGCCGCTGCAACGCTTCAAACGAGATCAATTCCCCCGCCAGCGCGCTGGCCATCACCGTGGGTGGGCTGGCCAGCCAAACCTGGCCGGGCCCTGAACGGCCCGGAAAATTCCGGTTGATGGCGCTCACCGTCACTTGCGCCGGATCGGTGGACGAACCCGGTCCGCAGTTGGCGCAGGCCCCGCACGAGGGCTGCAGGATGCGCACACCCAAGGCGGTGAAGGTTTTGTCATAGCCTTTGGCCTTGCAGTAGTCGCGCACAGCGGTGGTGCCGTATTGCAAGAAAACCTGCACGCCTTCAGGCACCTTCAGGCCGTGTGCCAGACCCCAGGCCAGGACCGCGTGGTAGTGCTCAAAGTCTTCCCGTTTGCCGGCGGTGCACGAGCCGCCATAGGCGATGTCGATGCGCACGCGCTCGTGCAAGTCAGACAGGGCCAGACCTTGGCCGGGGTCGCCGGGCCGGGCCACCATGGGGCAGAGCGTGTCCAGTTCGACCGTCATCTGGTGTGCGTAGCGCGCACCGTCGTCGCTGTGCATCCAGTCTTCGATCTGGAAGTCCACGCCACGGCGTTCTTTCAAAAAGCGCCGTGTCTCGGCATCTGGTGCCACGATGCCGGTCAGTCCGCCCAGCTCGGCGCACATGTTGGTGAGGGTGGCGCGCTCGTCGGTGTTCAGGCGTGCGATGCCGTCGCCGCAGAACTCGAACACTTTGCCCACGCCCTGTCCTTCACGAATGAAGGGCGTGGCCAGCAAGTGCAGCATCAGGTCTTTGGCGGTGACGCCCGCGTGCAGCTGGCCTTGCAGTTCGACGCGCACGCATTCGGGCAGCGTCACGCGCACCGCACCGGTGACAAAGGCGTTGGCCATGTCGGTGGTGCCCACGCCAAAGGCCACGCAGCCCAAAGCGCCGCTGTGAGGGGTGTGCGAATCGGTGCCCACCACCACCTGGCCAGGCAGGGCGTAGTGCTCGGCCACCATGGCGTGCGAGATGCCCGCCACGTTGCTGCCGTCGCCCAGCAGCACTTCGGCATCGGTCAGGGTGCGGTGCAGGGTCAGGCCGTGGCGTGCGGCAAAGTCGCGCTGCGCACGGCCCATGGCGTGCATGTTGGCGATCAGCCCGCCGCGCACATGGGCCGGGCTTTCCTCGACATAAGACGTGTGGTCTTCAAACACCACGATCTGTTCCGGACGTTGCAAACGCACATGCTCGCCCAGCGCGCCGCGCAGCAGCGTGTCGGCCATGCCGGTGTAGTACTCGTGGATGAAGCGCCAGTCGGCCCGCACGAACAGGCCCATGCCGGGCTGGGGTTGTGCGGGCGTGTGGGGGGCTGCCAGGCGGTGGCGTGAGAGGATTTTTTCAAACAGCGTTTGAGAGCCCGCATTCGCGAGCAGGGGCTCGCTCCCACAAGGGGCCGCAGCTTTGGGGGGGGGCGTGTCTGTGTGGGAGGCTGCCCCTGCGGCTGAATCCACGTGCTTCAAGAACCGCTGCCCCCAGCGCAACAAGCCGCCCGCGCTCAGAATCGACGCCGCCAAATCTTCACGACCTTGCACCAGATCGGCCAGCGTGATGGGCTCACCGCGCGCGATGCGCTCCAGCAGGCCGAAATCGGTGGAGGTGAACAAGCCGATGTTGTCGGCGTTTTGGCGGTAGATGCGTTCAAAGCTCTCGGCGATCACCAATTGCACACCCGCCAACTTTTCGGCGGTGGGGCTGTGCTCGCGCGACGAGCCTTTGCCATAGCGACGTCCGGCCACCAGCACGGCAAAGCCCGCTTGCCTGAGCGCCTGGCGTCCGATGGGGGTGTCGCCCTCGCAGCGCAGCCCGGTGTGGGCAAAGTCGCCCAGTGTGTCGTCGTAATGGCTGAGGATGTGCACCGGCGTGATCTCGTCGGTGGACACGTCGTCACGCAGCGGTCCGACCTGTTCGCGCGTGAGGGTCTCGCCGGCCAGCTGGCGGCGGATTTGTGCGGGGTCTTGGCTCAGGTACAGCACGCGCAGTGGCGTGTTCAATGCAAGGTTGTTCATGGCTCAGGCCTTCAGGTGTGCGGCCGACAAATAGTTCAGCAACAAGTGCGCCGCCGGGCTCAGCACGTCCTCGCCCCGGTGGCACAAAATAAAGCGCCGCTTGGACCAGCTTTCCTGGAGTGGCAAGATCTCCAGCCCATAGGCATCGGCGTACAAGGTGGTCACTTCACGCGGCACCAGCGCAATCGCCAGGCCCGCCCGCACCACGCGCAGTGCGGCTTCGAAGTTGGTGACGATCACGCGGTGTTGCAAGCGCTTGCTCAGCAAACTCGCTTCGCGTTGCAGCATGACCTCTACTGCCGAGGTGTTCGGCATGATCACGTGCTCAAAATCCAACGTGTCGGCGTAGCGCACGGCGGACCGGGCGCACAGCGGGTGGCCTCGGGGCACGGCCACGCACAGGTGGTCGTGGCGGTAGGTGCGGGTTTTTAAAAGGCCGGTTTCGGCGGCATCCCAGCAAATACCGATGGACGCCACGCCTTCGCGGATGCCGCGCACCACGTCGGGGCTGATGCGCTCTTCCAGGTCGATCTGGATGTTCTGGTGCTCGGGCATTTTCAAAAAGTGCGCAATCTCGTCGGCCAGCGATTCGGCCATGACCGAGGCCGTGGCCAGCACATTCACCCGGCCTTGGATGCCCGCCGCATGGCTGGCCATGTCGCGCTCGATGCGGCTGGCGCTCAGCAGCATGCTGCGGGCGTGCTCCAGCAGGGTTTCGCCCGCAGGGGTGGGCACCACCCCGTGTTTGCGCCGGGTCAGCAATTGGGCCCCCACCGTGGCCTCCAACTGGGCCAGCCGTTTGCTCACGGCCGAGGCCACCATGTTGGCCTTTTCGGCGGTGCGGCTCATGTTGCCGGTGTCGCAGACGGTGACAAACAGGCGCAGCGAAGTCAGGTCGAGGTCACGCATTGAGGTATTCCAATGTGGAACAAATAGGCTTCCAAAATTGAATTGTATGATCAACTGGAAAAACATAAACTCCAGGGCAACACAGAGACAAGGATTTTTGGCATGAACGCATTTCAGTGGCCCCAGCGCGTGACGGTCCGTGAGGTGGGCTTGCGCGACGGTTTGCAAAGCATCGCCCGCACGCTGCCCACGGCGCAGAAGCTGCAGTGGATTCAAGGCGCTTACGACGCGGGCATCCGCGAGATCGAAGTCGGCTCCTTCGTGCCCCCCAAATTGCTGCCCCAGTTGGTCGACACCGCCGAGCTGGTGGCCTTTGCCAAAACCTTGCCGGGCTTGTGTGTCTCGGTGCTGGTGCCCAACCTCAAGGGGGCCGAGCGGGCCATGGACAGCGGTGCCGACTGGATGCTGCTGCCCCTGTCGGCCAGCCATGCGCACAGCCTGGCCAACCTGCGCAAAGTGCCCGACGACGTGGTGGCCGAGATCGCCGCCATGGTGGAGGCCCGCCGTGCGCGGGGTTCGGCCATCCGCATCGAAGTGGGCATGAGCACCGCGCTGGGTTGCACCCTCCAGGGGTGGGTCGAGGTGGATGAAGTATTGCGCCTTTTGAAAGCGGTGTTGGCATTGGGGGTTGACCGCGTTGGTCTGGCCGACACCGTCGGTTACGCCGATCCGCGCCAGGTGGGCGAACTGTTTGCCCGGGCGCGTGAGGTGGCCGGTGACCGGTTGGCCTGTGGTCATTTCCACGACACGCGCGGTCTGGGCATGGCCAATGTGATGGCCGCGTTGCAAACCGGGGAAACCCGCTTTGACGCTTGCCTGGCCGGCATCGGTGGCTGCCCGCACGCGCCGGGGGCCAGCGGCAACGTGGCGACCGAAGACCTGGTGTATTTGTTTGCCAGCATGGGCCTGGAAACTGGCATCGATTTCGATAAGCTCATGGTCTTACGCGCCCAGGTGGCGCAATGGCTCGCAGGCGAATGCCTGCATGGATCGATCGCGCAGGCGGGTTTGCCCAAGACCCTGCGCACTCAAGAAATGACTGCATGAACACGTCCGTTAAAAAACTCCCGCTCGAAGGCCTGCGCGTCGTCGAGTTCACCCACATGGTCATGGGCCCCACCTGCGGCATGGTGCTGGCCGACATGGGGGCCGAGGTCATCAAGGTCGAGCCCATCGAGGGCGACCGCACGCGCCATTTGCTGGGTTCGGGGGCGGGCTTTTTCCCCATGTTCAACCGCAACAAAAAAAGCATCCAGTTGAACCTGCAAAGCCCGGACGGCGCCGAGATGGCACGCCGCCTGTGCGCCACGGCCGATGTGGTGGCCGAGAACTTCAAGCCCGGCTCCATGGCCAAGTACGGCCTGGATTACGCCAGCCTGTCGGCGCAAAACCCCAAGCTCATCTATGCCAGCCTCAAGGGCTTTTTGCCCGGCCCCTACGACCACCGCACGGCGCTCGATGAAGTGGTGCAGATGATGGGCGGCCTGGCCTACATGACGGGCCGTCCTGGCGATCCCTTGCGTGCAGGCACCAGCGTGAACGACATCATGGGGGGCATGTTCGGTGCCATTGGCGTGCTGGGTGCGCTCATCCAGCGCGGCATCACGGGGCGTGGGCAAGAGATCCAGTCGGCCCTGTTCGAGAACAACGTGTTCCTGGTCGGCCAGCACATGCTGCAGTACGCCATCACCGGCCAGGCGGCCGAACCCATGCCCAACCGCATCTCGGCCTGGGCGGTGTACGACGTGTTCACCGTCAAGCACAACGAACAGATTTTTCTGGCCGCCGTGAGCGATGCGCAGTGGGCCACCTTCTGCGACGTGCTGTGCTTTGACGACTTGAAGGCCGACCCGCGTTACTGCGACAACAACGCCCGTGTGTCGCTGCGCGCTGAATTGCTGCCTGAATTGCGTTGCCGTCTGGCGGCCTTCACCGCGGCGGAGTTGACCGCGATTTTTGAAAAAGCCGGCCTGCCGTTTGCGCCCATCGTCAAACCCGAAGAATTGTTCGATGACCCGCACCTGCAAGCCACCGGCGGTCTGGTCGATGTGCGCCTGACCGACGGCCCCAAGGCGGGCCAGACCGCCCCTGCGGCGCTGTTTCCGTTCACCATGGACGGACAACGCTTGGGCGTGCGCCACCAGCCGCCCAAGCAAGGCGAGAACACCGACGAACTGCTGCAGGGCCTGGGCCTGAGTGCCTCCGACATCGCGCGTTTGCGCGCGCTCAAGGCGGTGGCCTGAACGGCCCCGAAAATCGTTCTGCAAACCTGTTTTCGCCAGTTGTCAATTCCCATTCATTCAAACCAAAGAGAGAGAGACAAACCATGCAACACCACCCATCCCACATGACCCGCCGCAGCGTGTTGACCGTCTTGGCCAGCGCTTCGGCGATGGCTTGGCCAGGCCTGGCGCTCGCGCAAGCCGATCGTCCCATCAAATTCATCTTGCCCAACGCCACAGGCTCGGGCGTGGATGCCATCACGCGTGCGGCTGCACCGGCCTTGGGCAAGGCCCTGGGCACCAACGTTGTGGTGGAAAACCAGGCCGGTGCCAGTGGCGTGATCGGTCTGCAGGCCTTGGCCAAAAACCCGCCCGATGGCTTCACCTTGTCGGTGGTGTCCAACAACGTGGTCATCTTCCCCAGCGTGATCAAGAACCTGCCGTTCGACATGCCCGGCGACTTCACACCGATTGCCGTGGTGGGCAGCACGCCCATGGTGCTGGTGGTCAATCCACAAAAGGTGAACGCCGCCAACAGCCGTGAATTCGTTGCCGCACTCAAGGCCAAACCCGAGGGCTACAACTTCGGCTCCGGCGGCACCGGCACCATCTTGCACCTCGCCGGTGAAATGTTCATTGACGAGGCGGGTGTCAAAGCCCGCCACATCCCCTACAAAGGGGTGGGCCCGATGGTGACCGACTTGCTGGGCGGTCAGATTGATTTTGGTGTGGTGGCCTTGCCCAGCGTGGCGCAGCACATCAAGTCGGGTGCCTTGCGTGCCATCGGCATGTGCGCCGACAAGCGCACACAGGCGGCCCCCGACATTCCAACGTTTGTTGAGCAAGGCTTGACGGGCTACAACATGGAAGCCTGGTTTGCGGTGGTGGGCCCCAAGGGCATGACCGCGGCGCAAGTCAAGAAAGTGCACGATGCGGTGACCCTCGCCTTCAGCGACGCCACCGTGAAGGAAACCATGGCCAAGCAAGGCAACACCATCAACATCAGCAGCACCGAGCAAGCCCAAAAAGCTTTCCGCAGCGAGATGGCCCGTTATGCCGCCTTGGTCAAGAAGGTCGGCATCGAGCCGCAATAAGGCCTTCGGTCGTCGCTTGACATTTGGCGAACGGGCGGCGACCATCCCCCCATGTCCATCCAGGTTTTGATTTTCGGCATCCACCTCGCGCGCAGCACGCGGGGCAAGCCCTGCGCGCCGCCGCAGGCCTGTTGATTTGTGTAGGTCGGAGCTTCAGCTCCGACATGTCGGGTCTGCCAATCGCCTCATGTCGGGGCTAAAGCCACCGACCTACAGACTCCCCCCTCTTTCGTTTGACCGATTTCAATTCGGGCCGCGCCTGCACCGCAGCGCGGCCCTGTTCATCACTGGAGATTTTCATGGCCGATCTGTTTGACAACCCCATGGGTTTGTGTGGCTTCGAGTTCGTCGAGTTCGCTTCCCCCATCGCCCACACCCTGGAGCCCCTGTTTGAAAAAATGGGCTTTTCTTTGGTCGCAAAACACCGTTCCAAAGACGTGGTTCTCTACCGCCAGGGCGACATCAACTTCATCGTCAACCGCGAGCCCAAAAGCCTGGCCGGTTACTTTGCCGCCGAGCATGGCCCTTGCGCCTGCGCACTGGCGTTTCGTGTGAAGGACTCGCACAAGGCCTATGAGCGTGCGCTGGAAATGGGCGCGCAGCCGGTGGATGTGCCCACCGGCCCGATGGAGCTGCGCCTGCCCGCCATCAAGGGCATTGGCGGCGCACCTTTGTATTTGATCGACCGTTACGAAGACGGCAAGAGCATCTACGACATCGACTTTGAATTCATCGAAGGCGTCGACCGCCACCCACCCGGCCACGGCTTCAAGATCATCGACCACCTGACGCACAACGTCTACAAAGGGCGCATGGCGTTTTGGGGCAGCTTTTACGAAAAGATCTTCAACTTCCGTGAGATCCGTTATTTCGACATCAAGGGCGAATACACCGGCCTGACCAGCCGTGCCATGACCGCCCCCGATGGCCTGATCCGCATCCCGCTCAACGAAGAGTCGGGCAAGACCGGGGGCCAGATCGAAGAGTTCCTGATGCAGTTCAACGGCGAAGGCATTCAGCACATCGCGCTGTTGACCGACGACATCCTCAAAAGCGTGGACGCCTTGCAGATGGCGGGCATTCCGCTGATGACCGCGCCGAACGACATCTATTACGAGATGCTGAAAGAGCGCTTGCCAGGCCATGACGAGCCGGTGCCCGAATTGCAAGCGCGTGGCATTTTGCTGGACGGTTCCACGGCCAATGGAGAAAAGCGGCTCTTGCTGCAAATCTTCAGCCAGACCCTGCTGGGCCCGGTGTTCTTCGAATTCATTCAGCGCAAAGCCGACGAAGGCTTTGGCGAAGGCAACTTCAAGGCGCTGTTTGAAAGCCTGGAGCGCGACCAGATTCGGCGTGGGGCGATTCAGGTGGATGCCGACTGAGCGGTTGTTCTGCTGTGAATGTGTGGGAGGCCGCCCCTGCGGCCGAAGGGTGGTTGCCCATCACCGTTCGTTCGCGAGCGGGGGCGCGCTCCCATCAGGCAAGCGGTCAACTCCCGTTGCACACCCTCAGCACTTGTTCGCCATAGGCTTCGAGCTTTTTCACCCCCAGCCCGCTGATGCCTTGCAGGTCGGCCAGGCTTTGCGGCGCATGTTCGGCAATGGCCGCCAGCGTGGCGTCGTGGAAGATCACATACGCGGGCAGGTTGTGTTCTTTGGCCACTTCGGCACGCCAGGCCTTGAGGTTGATGAAGCGCACCATCGCGTCTTGCCCCAGGTTGGCGGCTGCGGGTGCCGGGGCGCTGCGGCTTCGGCTGCGTTTGTCGCTGCGTTGGCTGGTGCTTTCGCGCAGTTGCACCGGCACATCGCCTTTGAGCACGGCGCGTGAGCCCTCGGTCAAGTGCAGGGTGCTGAAGCCGTCTTCGGTGTGCACATGCAGCGCGCCAATGGCGATCAGTTGGCGCATCACGGCGCGCAGTTGTTGCTCGCTGTATTCCGCCCCCAGGCCAAAGGTGCTGATGCCTTCGTGGCCGCGTTGCACCACTTTCTCGGTTTTCTTGCCGCGCACGATGTCCATGGTGTGGCCCGCACCAAAGCTGTGGCCGCTGCTTTGCTGGCAGCGGTACACGGTGGACAGCAGTTTGCGGGCCGCGTCGGTGCCATCCCACACCTCGGGCGGGTACAGGCAGTTGTCGCAGTTGCCGCAAAAGGGCATGTACACGCCTTGCCCGGCCTCCGTTTGCCCAGAGTAGTTTTCGCCAAAATAATTCAGCAGCCGCACACGGCGGCAGTCGGTGGCTTCGGCCAGGGCCAGCAGCGCGTCGAGCTTGCCGCGCATGACCTGTTTGAACTCTTCACCCGCCGGGCTTTCGTCGATCATGCGGCGCTGGTTCACCACGTCTTGCAGGCCATACGCCATCCAGGCATCCGAGGCCAGCCCGTCGCGCCCGGCGCGGCCTGTTTCTTGGTAATAGCCTTCGATGTTTTTCGGCATGTCCAGGTGCGCCACAAAGCGCACATCGGGCTTGTCGATGCCCATGCCAAAGGCCACGGTGGCCACCATCACCACGCCTTCTTCGCGCAGAAATTCGTTTTGGTGGCGCTGGCGCATGGCCGCGTCCAGACCCGCGTGGTAGGGCAGCGCATGGATGCCGGATTCGACCAGCATGGCCGCGATTTCTTCGACCCGCTTGCGCGACTGGCAATACACCACGCCCGCTTCTTCGGGGTGCTCGCGTTCGATAAAGCGCAGCAACTGGGTGCTGGCGTCTTTTTTCTCGACGATGGTGTAACGGATGTTGGGCCGGTCAAAGCTGCTGATGAACAGCTCGGCATTTTCCAGTTGCAGGCGCTCGACGATGTCGGCGCGGGTCAGTGCATCGGCTGTGGCCGTGAGAGCGACCCGTGGCACGCTGGGATAGCGTTCATGCAAGACCGCCAGGCCCCGGTACTCGGGCCGAAAGTCGTGGCCCCACTGGCTCACGCAATGCGCTTCGTCGATCGCAAACAGGCTCAGCAGGCCGCGCTCGAGCAGCGAATCCATCTGTGCCAGAAAGCGCCCATTCGTCACACGCTCGGGCGCGGCGTACAGCAGGGTGATCTCGCCACGCAGCAGACGGCGCTCGATGTCGCTGGCTTCTTCGCTGGTCAGGGTCGAGTTCAAAAATGCGGCATTCACGCCCGCTTCGTGCAGCGCGCCCACCTGGTCGTGCATCAGCGCGATCAGCGGCGAGACCACCACCGTGATGCCGTGGCCCGCCCGCTGGCGCGCAATGGCCGGGATCTGGTAACACAGCGACTTGCCGCCGCCCGTGGGCATCAGCACCAGCGCATCGCCCCCGGCGGCCACGTGGTCGATGATGGCTTGCTGTGGGCCGCGAAAGGCGTCGTAGCCAAAAACTTCGCGCAGGATGGGGAGGTGGGGGGACACGGTAGAGGGTGACAGCTTTGTAGTGGTGGTGATTGTCCGCTATTGAGCATGCGTTTTTGGCGGGTCTTGTGTGGGTGAGTGGGGGCGGGCACAGGGTTCCTCATACGGCGGGGGTACGCCCAAATCGTCACCCTCTGCCCACCCCCACTCACCCACACAAGACCATGGGCTGCGCGTTTTTTTATCCCTTAATGCTGGCCATCCCACGCTGTCTGAGTCGGGGCGCGGCGGGTGACGATTTCTGTGTACCCGCAGCATGAGGAG